>Ga0315537_1000014_pt1 | contig 99993 bp, 93 predicted proteins | sample SalMarSW160270MG_FD_203091 | JGI IMG/M metagenome (GOLD analysis project Ga0315537, IMG submission 203091) | Salt marsh sediment microbial communities from the Plum Island Ecosystem LTER, Massachusetts, United States - Salt Marsh Sediment SW1602-70 ... | reverse complement strand
GGCGGGCAGACCGTGCCCGCCACCGACCCGGCGTTCAACCGGAACCTGTGCAGTGGGCAGGACTGGGATCTCTACGCCCCGGCCCAGGGCAACACCATGATCAACACCGAGGACGGCGACGGCTCCGATCCCGACGACACGGGGAACACGGCCAACACCTGGTCGTTCGACTTCTCCAACTGGGGCCCCGGCGTGGTCACCGTCGACAGTTTCGTCGCCATCGACATCGAGAGGACCCAGCCAGCCGCCCACGTCACGCTGTACGACGCGTCGGACGCGGTGCTCGGCAACCTGCCGATCCCGGCGAACGGGGACAACCAGCTCGAGCACATCAACGTCGGCCTGGCCGGCGTCGCCCGCATGGTGGTACAGCTCGACGGATCGGGTGCGATTGACGACCTCACGATCCGGACCGAAGTACCGATCATCGACCTCGAGCTGACCAAAACGGCTGCTCCGGGCCAGGTGCAGGTCGGTGAGCAGACCACCTTCACAGTGAACGTCGTGAACCAGGGTCCCGACGCCGCCTCCGGCGTCGTGGTCACCGATACGCTGCCGGCCGGCGTCAGCTACGTCTCCGACAACGGTGGCGGCGCCTTCGACCCGGCCACCGGCGCCTGGACGATCGGCGATCTCGGAGTGGGGGCGTCGGCCTCGCTGGCCATCGTCGTCACCGTCGACGAGGTGGGCACGTTCACCAACGTCGCCGAGGTCACCGCCGCCAACGAGGACGACGTCGACTCGACCCCCGGCGACGGCCAGGGCGACGACTGGGACAACGCCGCGGTCACGGCAACCCCGGTGATCGATCTCGAGCTGTTCAAGGACGCGGTGCCCGCCCAGGTGCAGGTCGGTGAGCAAACCACCTTCACCATCACCGTCGTCAACCAGGGACCGAGCGCCGCCAGTGGCGTCGTGGTCACCGATACGCTGCCGGCCGGCGTCAGCTACGTCTCCGACAACGGTGGCGGCGCCTTCGACCCGGCCACCGGCGCCTGGACGATCGGCGATCTCCCCTTCGGGGGTTCCGACGCCTTGTCCATCGTGGTGACGGTCGACGACGTCGGCACGTTCACCAACGTGGCCGAGGTCACCGCCGCCAACGAGGACGACGTCGACTCGACCCCCGGCGACGGCCAGGGCGATGACTGGGACGACGCGGTGGTCGCATCGTCACCGGTCATCGATCTCGAGCTGGTGAAGGACGCCGACCCCGCCGAGGTGTCGGTGGGCGACGAGACGACCTTCACGATCACGGTCCTCAACAAGGGTCCGTACGACGCCTCCGGCGTCGTGGTCGCTGACGTGCTCCCGGCCGGCGTCACCTACGTGTCGCATTCCGGGACCGCCTCGTTGACGCTCAACCAGACCGGGGCAACGGCTCCGATCACGATGGCCGCCCCCGACGGGGCGTTCGATCCGGTGAGCGGCACGTGGACCATCGGGAACCTCCCGGTGGGCGCCTCCACCTCGCTCGCCATCGTCGTCACCGTCGACCAGGCGGGGACGTTGACGAACGTGGCCGAAGTCAGTGCGGCCAACGAGGTCGACGTCGACTCGACCCCCGGCGACGGCCAGGGGGACGACTGGGACGACGCGGTGGTGCTCGCCAGCCAGGTGCTGGCATCCGGCACGATCGGTGACACCGTCTGGTTCGACGAGGACAAGGACGGCACCCAGGACTCCTCCGAAGAGGGTGTCTCGGGCGTCACGATCCGCCTCACCAACCAGGACACCGGCGTGGTCAGCACCCAGGTCACCAATGCCAACGGCAAGTACCTGTTCGCCGCCCTCGACCCGGGCACCTACGTGGTGTCGATCGTCATGTCGACGGCCCCGGAGAGCACCGCGCTCACCACGGCCGGCTCGTTCACGGTCAATCTCCACGAGAGTGAGAGCTTCCTCGCCGCCGACTTCGGCCTGGCGGGATCACTTCCCCGCACCGGCATGGAGGTCGCAACGGTGGCGTTGCTCGGCCTGGCGATGCTGGCCGCCGGAGGAGCGCTGCTGCTGCTCACCAGGCGGCGGCGCCGGCAACTGATCTGAATCTGAGGCTCACACCGGGAGACCCGGTACCACCCTGCCCTCGGAGCGGCCCGTCCCACCGGATGGGCCGCTCCGCGCGTCTGCCCCCCGTGCGTTCGCTGCTCGCGCGTTCAGCGGCGCCGGATCCGGCCGGCCAGGCCCAGGAGCCCGACCACGACGACGAAAAGGAGCACCGTCGTCAGGACGAAGCGCACGAGTCCGAACACCTGCCGCAGGAGCCACACCGCCGCGATGAGCACGGCCAGCGCCACCAGCACCGTCGGGACCGGGTTGTGCATTCGTTCCATGCCGGTCCCCTCCCCTCTCACCCGACGAGGCGCACGAACCGCCGCTTCCCTACCTGGAGCACTGCGCCGCGCAGCGCTTCGCGCGGCACGTCCTCGGCCTCGATCTTGACACCCTCCACCTTGACCGCCCCCTGGGCAACCATGCGCCGCCCCTCGCTGTTGGAGGCCACCAGCCCCGCCGCGCTGAGCAGGCCTGGGATCCACACCGGATCGTCGCCGGGAAGGGGGTGCTCCTCGACCTCGTCGGGTGTCTCGTGGTGGCGAAAGAGGCGATCGAACTCGGCTTCCGCCTCCCGGGCCGCCTCCACCCCCCAGTAGCGGGTCACGATCTCGCGTCCCAGGCGCCGCTTCGTCTCACCCGGGTGGAGCGAACCGTCCGCCAGGCCGGCGGTGACGGCCGCCACCTCGGCTTCGCTGCGTCCCGCCGCCAGCAGGAACCAGTCGCCCATGACGTCGTCGGGTACGCTCATCGTCTTGCCGAACATCTCGCCCGGCTCGTCACGCACCGAGATGTAGTTGCCGAGGGATTGCGACATCTTCCTGCGGCCGTCGGTTCCGACCAGCAGCGGCACGGTGAGCACGCTCTGGGGACGCTGTCCCATTCGCTCCTGCAGATCTCGGCCCACCAGCAGGTTGAAGAGCTGGTCGCTGCCGCCCAGCTCGACGTCGGCCTCCACCGCCACCGAGTCCATCGCCTGCAGCAGCGGGTACATGAACTCGATCATCGAGATCGGCTCGTGGGCCTCCCACCGCTTCGAGAAGTCGTCCCGGTCCATGATGCGGGAGACGGTGAATCGGCCCGTGAGATCGAGCACGTCGTGCATGTCCATGGCGCCGAGCCATTCCGAGTTGGAGCGGATCTCGAGCGGCTCGGGCAGCAGCAGGTCCTTGATCGTGTCGAGCACGCCCGAGACGTAGCCACCCACTTCGTCGGCGTCGAGCCGGCGTCGGGTGGCGCCCACCCCGGACGGGTCGCCGACCCGGGCGGTGAAGTCGCCGATGATGAGCACCGCGGTGTGCCCGAGCTCCTGGAACCGCCGGAGCTGACGGAAGACGACCGCCCAGCCGAGCGTGACGTCGGGGGCGGTCGGATCCACTCCCAGCTTGACCCGCAGAGGGCTGCCTTCCTGCAACCGGTCCCGTAGCTCCCCTTCGGGGAGCACGGTGTCGACCCCGTCGGTGAGGAGGGCGTAGTGGTCGAGGGCTCGCTTCTGCATCCGAAGCGGGAGGTTATCAGGCCGCGGCCCGGCCGCGGCGCCCCCGCAACCCGGAGGTGGCGACGGTGCGGTAGCGTTGCCCCCGAGGTACCGATGCGACGCTGGCTCATGCTCGGCCTCGCCGCTGCGCTGGCGGCGACCGCCTGCTCCGTAGAACCCCTCCCCGACCCCGGGATGGGTGAGGGCGCCCTCACCACCACCGTCTACGCCGCCGACGGGTCGGTGCTGGCGCGCTGGCACGCCGGGGAGAACCGCACCCTGGTGACGTACGAGCAGATCCCCCGCCACGTCGCCGATGCCGTTGTCGCCATCGAGGACGAGCGGTTCTGGGAGCACGGCGGGGTCGACGTGCGCGCCATGATCCGGGCCCTGGTCCGCAACATCGAGGCCGGCGAGGTGGTCGAGGGCGGCTCCACCATCACCCAGCAGTACCTGAAGAACGTGCTGCTCACCTCCAACGTCACGGTGGACCGCAAGTTGCAGGAAGCCGTGCTCGCCCTCCGGCTCGAGGAGGACCTCCCCAAGGAGCAGATCCTGGAGCGCTACCTCAACACCGTCTACTTCGGCCACGGCGCCTACGGCATCGGGACCGCCGCCGAGGCCTACTTCGGGAAGGAGGTCGGAGACCTCACGCTGGCGGAGGCGGCCCTGCTCGCCGGTGCCATCCGCTCCCCGGGCACCACGGATCCGTTCCGGGATCCCGAGGCGGCGATGCAGCGCCGCGACCTCGTGATCACCAAGCTGCTCGAGCTGGGGTGGATCAACGCCGAGGAGGCGGAGGCGGCCCGGGCCGAGCCGCTACGGCTGGCACCCGCCGACGCCGGTGACGAAGTCCGTTATCCGTACTTCGTGGAGGAGGTCAAACGGCTCCTGCTCGACGACACCCGCCTCGCCCCCACCCAGGAGGAGCGCTACCACCTGCTGTTCCGGGGTGGGCTCGAGATCCACACCACTCTCGATCCCGGGCTGCAGGCGATCGCCGAGGCCGCGGTGGACGACATCCTCCCCCCGGACGGGCCCTCGGCGGCCCTGGTGGCGATCGACCCCCGCACCGGCCACGTACTCGCCATGGTGGGGGGACGTGACTTCTACGACACTGCCGCCCCCTCGGCCCAGTTCAACCTCGCCACCCAGGGCCGGCGCCAGCCCGGCTCCGCTTTCAAGCCCTTCGTGCTCGCCGCCGCCGCCGAGCAGGGCTACCGACTCGACAAGATGATGACCGCAGGCCAGACCGTCACCATCGACACCCCTTCCGGGCCGTGGGTGGTCGCCAACTACAACGATTCCGTCTTCCCCAACCTCACCTTGCTGGAGGCCACCGTCTTCTCGGTCAACGTCGTGTTCGCCCGCCTCATCGACCAGGTGGGCCCCGAGGCCGTCGCCGAAGCGGCCCGGGCCGCCGGGATCACGTCCGAGCTGACGCCGCTCCATTCCCTCGCCCTCGGGTCCGAGGAGGTCTCCGTGCTCGAGATGGCATCCGCCTACGGCACGTTCGCCGCCGATGGGGTGCACGTCGACCCGATCCTGGTGACCTCGATCGACGATGCCGACGGCGTCAACGTCTACGAGGCGGTGCCGGCCGTCACCGAGGCGTTCGACCGCTCCGTGGCGACTGAGGTCACCGCCGCCCTCACCGAAGTGGTGCGCCGCGGCACCGGCCAGCAAGCCCGCATCGGCCGGCCCACCGCCGGCAAGACCGGCACCTCCCAGCAGCATCACGACGCCTGGTTCGTCGGCTACACCGGGGAGCTGGTTGCGGCGGTGTGGGTCGGGTTCCCCGACGCCCAAGTCCCCCTCGAATACCCGGCCACCCCCTACACGATCACCGGCGGCACCTGGCCGGCCCAGATCTGGGCCGGCTTCGCCTCGGCGGCGCTGGCCGGGGTCCCCTACGGCGAGCTCGCCACCGCCGAGACCGGGGACCTCGTCACCGTCGAGGTCGATCTCACCACCGGGTTCCTCGCCGGTCCCCTCTGCCCCCGCGAGCACGTGCAGCGGATCCAGGTTCCCGCCGACCTCGCCCCCACCCTGATCTGCCCGGTTCACAACCCGGCCGATCTCTCCCACCTCGACACCCAGGTCACGCCCGACCTGATCGGGCTCGATCTCGTCGCCGCCCTCGACCTGCTCGCTGTCAGCGCGCAGGGCAACAGCGTCGTCTGGGCCGACGGAGGGCCCCTCGCCCCCGGCACGGTGTTCGGGCAGGATCCCCCGCCGGGGGCCGATGCCGTGGCCGGCAGCTCGGTGCGGATCACCGTGGCCGGTCCCGAGCCGGGTACCACCGTCCCTGCCGTGCTCGGGCTACCCCGGTCGGAGGCGGAGCAGCGCCTGGGGGAGGCGTCGATCACCCCGACGGTGGTCATCGAGGCCGAATCGGACCCGGCCGACGCGGCCAGCCGCTCCGGGCTGGTGTGGAAGCAGGATCCTGCCGCGGGTGCACCCAACACCGTGGCGGTGACGATCTGGGTCAATCCCTAGGAAGCTTCGTCCCCGGTCTCGAGCACGAACCGCCAAGGGCGATCAGCGGCCCGGCTGATACCGAGCCGAGGTGTCGTCGTCGCCGTCCCGCCGGCACCGGGTGGAGTGGGAAGGAGCCGGACCGGGCCGTCCCGCAGCGAGGTGCCGTCGTGTTCCCCGGTCACCCCGACTGCCTGGCACAGCTTGCCCGGACCGTCGCAAAGGTGGTCATCGCGTCCGCGCCGCCGCGCCATGACGGCCCTCCCCTTCGTGGGAACGCCGCCCCGCACCAGGACGGCGCTCCCGGTGCCCTCGGGTCCGGCAACGACATTGAGGCACCAGTGGAGGCCGTAGGAGCGGTAGACGTAGAGCAGTCCGGCCGGTCCGAACATGGCGGCGTTGCGGGCCGTCCTGCCCCGGTGGGCGTGGCTGGCGGCGTCGTCCTCTCCCCCGTAGGCCTCGACCTCCGTGATCGACACCTCGGTGATGTCGCCGTCGAAGGCGGTGCGGAGCCGCCGGCCGAGCAGGGCCGGGGCGAGGTCGAGGACGTTGAGGCGCAGCAGCTCGTCGAGGGACGGCACCGGCCCTCCCCGGCTCATCGAGGGCTCACCCCGTTCCGGTGAGGTGGAGCAGCAGCCCCCGGAAGGAATGCATGCGATTCTCGGCCTGGTCGAACACCCGGGAACGCTCGTGCTCCAACACCTCCGCCGTCACCTCCTCGCCCCGGTGGGCGGGGAGGCAGTGCAGGAAGATGGCGTCGGGGGCGGCCCGCGAGAAGAGGGCGAGGTCGACCTGGAACGGGGCGAACAGCGCCCGGCGGGCCTCCTCCTCCTCCTCCTCCTCCTGGCCCATCGACGTCCAGACGTCGGTGTAGACCACGTCGACCCCGGCGACCGCGGCGGCCGGGTCGTTCGTCACCTGCACCCCGCCGCCGCCGACCGTGGCGAGAGCGGTCGCCTCGGCCGTCACCTCGGCGGCCGGCTCGAATCCGGCCGGGGTCGCCACCCGCACCTCCATGCCAACCATCGCGCCCGCCAGCATCAGGGAGTGGCACACGTTGTTGCCGTCCCCGATGTAGGCGACCGAGGCGCCCTCGAGGGGCCGGTGCTCGGCGACGGTCTGCAGATCGGCCGCCGCCTGGCAGGGATGAGCCCGGTCGGAGAGCAGGTTGACCACCGGAGCCTCGGCGTAGGCGGCGATCGTCACCAGATGGCGGTGATCGAACACCCGGAACGCCAGGACGTCGAGATAGCGGTCGAGCACCCGGGCGACATCCTCGACTGCCTCTCGCTTCCCCAGCCCCACCTCGTCGGCCTTGAGCACCACGGGATGGGCCCCGAGGTCCACCGTGGCCGCCTCGCAGGACACCCGGGTGCGGGTCGAGGGCTTCTCGAAGAAGAGCCCCACCTTCCGCCCGGCGAGGCGCCCGGCGTACGCCTGGGGGTCCTGTTTCGAGGCGGCAGCGAGCCGCAGCACCTCCCGGAGGCCGTCGACCCCCAGATCCGTCGTCTCCAGATAGTCCGTCATCAGGCTTCTCCTCGCAGCTCTCCACCGGTCCGTTCCTGCACCGCGGTCACGATGCGTCGTCGGATCGGCGCCACGTCGTCGTCGCTCAGGGTCCGATCGGGATCCCGTAGCACGAGGCGAACCGCCAGGCTCTTGCGCCCGGCGGCGACGGGCGGCCCGGTGAAGACGTCGAAGAGGTGGCGGCGCTCGATCAGGCCTTCCCCGGCGGCGTCGATCGCTCCGAGCAGGATCGCCGCCGCCACCGCCTCGTCCACCTCGAAGGCGAGGTCGAACACGGCGGGCGGGAACGAGCTGGGCCGTTCGAACAGCCAGCGGTCCCGTTCCACCAACAACGGGGCGAGGTCGATCTCCCCCGCCACCACCCTGCCCCTGAGACCGAGCGCCTCGGCGACGCGGGGATGGATCTCGCCGATCATCCCGATCTCCTCACCGGCGGTGAGCACCGCGGCGGCCCGACCGGGATGAAAGGGCATGGCGGACGCCGCTGCCAGGGCCGGTTCGGCGAGGCGCAGCTCGTGGGCAATGAGCTCCCACAATCCGGAGGCGTCCCGCAGGTCGACCGGGCGCCCCGGCCCCTCCCAGTCCCCGCCGCGGCGACCCACGGTGACGAAGGCGAGCCGTTCCGGTTGGTCGGGGATCTCGCCGTCCCCGGCGAAGAACACCTTCCCGGTCTCGAAGAGCGACACGTCGGGCAGGTGACGGTCGACATTGAGGGAGGCGGCTTGCAGCAACCCCGGGAGCAGGGTGGTCCGCAGCACCCCCTCCTCCTCGCTGAGCGGGTTCACCAGGGCCACCGTGACCCGCCGGGGGTCCCCGGCCGCCAGGCCGAGGGTGTCGAACAGCTCGGGGGCCAGGAAGGAGAAAGTCATGGCCTCGTGGTAGCCGGCGCCCACCAGCACCTCCCGCAGCCTCCGCCGCATCGCCTCCGCCGCCGGCAAACCGCCGCCCGAGCCGGTGGCGACCCGGTCCGGGATGTTGTCGAAGCCGTGGAGCCGGGCGATCTCCTCGATGAGGTCGACGGGGCGGGTGACGTCTGGTCGCCGGGTCGGCACCGTCACCTGGAGCGGGTCGGCGCCTTTGACGCCGAAGCCGAGACGCGTCAACATCCCCGCCGCCTCATCCCGGGCGATCTCGACCCCGAGCACGCGGGGGATCTCGCCCAGGGGCAGATCCACCGTGATCGGATCGATCCGGCGGGGATAGGCGTCGACCCGGGCGGCGACCTCGCCGCCGGCGATCTCGACGAGCAGCTCCGCCACCCGGTCGGCGGCGACGTCGCAGGAGTTGGGATCCATGCCCCGCTCGAACCGGGCGGACGCCTCGGAACGGAGCCCGAGCCGCTTCGAGGTGAGCAACACGCTGGATGGCTGCCAGTAGGCCGCTTCGATCAGCACCGCGGTGGTGCCGTCGTGCACCTCGGTGTCGGCTCCCCCCATCACCCCGGCCACGGCCACCGGGCGGGTGGCGTCGCCCACCACGATGTCCTCCGGCACCAAGGCCCGTTCCACGTCATCGAGGGTGACGATCCGGGTGTCGTCCCCGGCCCGCCGCACCACCACCGTGTCACCGAGGCGGTCGAGGTCGAAGGCGTGGGTGGGATGCCCGATCTCGATCATGGCGTAGTTGGAGGCGTCGACGACGTTGGAGATGGGCCGGACCCCGGCCGCCTGGAGGCGAAGCCGCAGCCAGTGGGGTGAGCGGCCCACCGTGATGTTGCGCACCTGGCGCCCGACGAAACGGGGGCAGGCCTCGTCGTCCTCGATCCGCACCGTCACCGGAACGCCCGGCTCGCGTTCGATCAGGTGCAGCGCCGGCTCCCGCAGCGGCACATCGAAGCGGGCCGCCAGCTCGCGGGCCAGCCCAACCACGGACATGCAGTCGGGGCGGTTCGGGTTGACCGCGATGTCGAAGAAGGTGTCGGGCAGCGGAAGGATCGACGTGAAGTCGTCGCCGATCCGTTCCGCGGCCTCCGGGTAGTCGGCGTTGAGCACCATGATCCCGGAGGCGTCGTCCCCGAGGGAGAGTTCCTGCTCGGAGCAGATCATGCCGTGGGAGGTCACGCCGCGGATCGCCCGGCGCCCGATCTCGAAATCCCCCAGCATCGACCCGGGGAGCGCCACCGGCACGATTGCTCCCGCCTCGAAGTTCCAGGCGCCGCACACGATCTCGGACACTTCGCTTCCGATGTCGACCTGGCACACCCGCACCTTGTCGGCGTTGGGATGGGCCGCCACCTCCCGCACCGCCCCGATGACGACACCCGAGAACGCCGCCTCGAGCGGACGCATCTCCTCGACCTCGAAGCCGAGCCCCTCGAAGGCCTCCGCCACCTCGGCGGGATCGGTGGTCGGCAACGTCACAAAATCCTGCAGCCAGTTGAGGGTGACCTTCATCGGAACTGTCCCAACACGCGGAGGTCGGATTCCCAGAAGTGGCGGAGGTCCGGGATGCCGTGGCGCACCATGGCGAAGCGGTCCGCCCCCATCCCGAAGGCGAAGCCGGTCACCGCCGCCGGGTCGTAGCCGACATGCTCGAACACGGCCGGGTGCACCATGCCGCATCCCAGCATCTCGATCCAGCCCGTGTGGGAGCAGATCCGGCACCCGGCGCCGTCGCAGGCGAAGCAGGAGGCGTGCATCTCGGCGGAGGGCTCGGTGAAGGGGAAAAAGTGCGGAAGGAACTTCACCTTCGTCCCGGGCCCGAAGAAGTCGCGGGCGAAGTGGGCCAGGGTGCCCTTGAGGTCCCCGAAGGTGATGCCCTCGTCCACCGCCAGTCCTTCGACCTGGTGGAACACCGGCGAGTGGGTCGGGTCCATCTGGTCGCGCCGGAACACCCGCCCCGGCACCACCGCGTAGACGGGTGGGTCGTGCTGCTCCATGTAGCGGGCCTGCATCGGTGAGGTGTGGGTGCGGAGCAGCACCCCCTCCGGGTCGTCTCCGTAGTCGAGGTAGAACGTGTCGGTCTCGAGGCGGGTCGGGTGGGCGTGGGGGAAGTTGAGGACGGTGAAGTTGTAATACTCCGTCTCGGCCTCGGGACCGGTGGCGACCGTGTAGCCGAGCGAGACGAAGATGTCGACGATCTCGTCCATCACCTGCTGGACGAGATGCCGCGACCCGCGGGGTGGGACCCGTCCTGGCAGTGTCACGTCGACCCGGTCCTCTTCCAGCCGGGCCGTCTCGGCTTCCGCCTCGAGGGCGGCCCGGCGCGCCGCCACGGCCAGCGTCACCTCGGATGCCACCTCGTTGATGAATTGTCCGTACTGGGGGCGTTGTTCGGGGTCGAGGGAGCCGAGACTGCGCCGAGCCGCGGCCACCACCGACTGCTTGCCGACGGCGCCCGCTTCGAACTCGGCGAGGGCTTCGAGCGTCGTCGCCGCCGCGATCCTCCCCGGCGCGTCGCGCCGCAGCTCCTCGAGGGTGTCCCGCTGATCCATGCGGCCGGTCAGGTTAGTCATCGGGCATCGTGCTCCTGCTGTCGGGTGGGGAGCTCCGGCCCGGGAATGCAGAAACCCGAGGCCGGATCGGCCTCGGGCTGAGATGCGCTCCCACGGTCTCCCGCTAGGCGTCGTCTCCCGCCCGGGCCGGCGCCCGGCGGGCAAAGTCGAACGGGATTCGCGTTCTCTGCATCGGCCACCACTGTATTCGCTGGCTGCCGGCGACTCAAGAACGGCCTCGCAGCCGGTGACGCTCGTGCAGCAGGATGGCCCCGGCCGCCGCAACGTTGAGGCTCTCGGTGCCTCCCGGCATGGCGATCGTGACCGCGCCGCCCGACTCGGCCACCACCTCGGGAGGGAGGCCGTGCGGCTCGCTGCCGAGCAGAAGGGCGATCGGGTCCTCCCCGCCCAGAACCCATGGAGGCGGGTCTCCCCCGGCAACGGTGGCCGCCACCACCCGCAGCCCGGCGTCGCTCAGCTCTCGTCTCGGGTCGGGGCCGAGGCGGATCAGGGTCCGCCCGAAATGGGCTCCGGCGGCCGCCCGGAGCACTTTCGGGTCCCACAGGTCCACGGTGTGCTCCGTCACCGCAAGGTCACAGCCGAAGGCGGCGGCGCTGCGGAGCAGGGTGCCGGCGTTGCCGGGATCGGCGATGTCCCACAGCACCAACGTCTCGTGACGGCGCAGCCGCCCCCAGGCCGGGATGGCAATCACCGCTACCGGTCCCCGCGGGTGCTCGGTGGCGGCGATGCGCTCGATGACCGGGGCGGACACGACGTGGAGGGCGGCGCCGGCGGCGAGTGCAGCCTGCCGCCCAAGGCGGTCTCCTTCCCGGGCGAACACTTCGAGGACGGTGACCCCCGCCGCAACCGCGGCCTCGAGCAGGTGCGGGCCCTCGAGCAGGGCGTGACCGGTGGCCTCCCGCTCGCGCCGCCGGCTCAACCTGGCGGCGGCGCCGACCCGTGGATTGCGGGGCGAGGTGATGTGGGAGGTCATCGCCCCCCGCGCGTCGGACGGCCGGCGATCGCCGGCCGTCCGCAGAACCCGTCTCCAGTCATGCGCCGGTGGCGCGGGCGACCTCGACGAGCTGGGCGAAGGCGCCCGGGTCGTTGACCGCCATGTCGGCCAGCATCTTGCGGTCGACGTCCACCTCGGCGGCCTTGAGACCGGCCATGAGCTGTGAGTAGGTCGTACCGTTGAGCCGGGCGGCGGCGTTGATGCGCTGGATCCAGAGCCGCCGGAACTGACCCTTGCGCGCCCGCCGATCCCGGTAGGCGTACTGCATCGAGTGCATGGTCTGTTCCCGGGCGGTGCGGTAGCGACGGCTGCGCGCTCCGGTGTAGCCGGAGGCCCGTTCCATGACCTTGCGGCGCTTCTTGCGTGCGTTGACGGCTCGTTTGATTCGTGCCATGACTGCCTCCTACCGGCCCAGGAGACGAGCGGCCCGCTTGGCGTCGCCTCCCGTCAGCGTGCTGTCCCCCGCGACCCGCCGCCAGCGGCGCGCCGACTTCTTGTGACGGTTGTGTCCCCGCCAGGCGTTACGGCGTCGGATCTTGCCCGACCCGGTCACCTTGAGGCGTTTGGCGGCGCCGCGATGTGTCTTCTGCTTTGGCACGTTCTCACACTCCTACTCGGAGTCCTCCCGCTCGGCGTCGGAGTCGGGCTCCGGCCTGGTCTCATCTGCAGCTCGAGCCGAGGATCGGGGTCGCTTGGCCGGTATCAGCACCATGGTCATCTGGCGACCCTCCAGTCGGGGCGGGGTCTCGATGGTCCCGACGTGGTCGACGTGGTCCGCCAACCTCTGCAGGATCTCCCGCCCGATATCGGGGTGGGTGACCTCCCGGCCCCGGAATCGCATCGTCACCTTGACTTTGTCGCCCTCTTCGAGGAATCGCTCCACCCGCTTCCGCTTGACCTCGAAGTCGCTCGCCCCAATCTTGGGGCGGAACTGGACCTCTTTGATGACGGTCCTGGTCTGCTTCTTGCGGGCTTCCCGGGCTCGGACGGACTGGTCGTACTTGTACTTTCCGTAGTCCATCATCCGCACCACGGGCGGGTGGGCTTCGGCGGCCACCTCCACCAGATCCAGTCCGAGCTGATCGGCGAGCCACCTGGCTTCCTCGATCGACTTGATACCTACCTGGCCACCTTCTGGATCGACCAGTCGGACCTCGCGAGCGCGGATACGCTCGTTGACCCTCGGTTCTTTGCTGATAGGAGGACCTCCTCGTGGTTCTCTACTTGGTTCACCCGACCCGGCCGTCTCCCGCCCCACGAACAGAAAGGCAGCACGCGCGGTGCTGCCTTCGAGTCGGTGACCGCGGCGCACGTAATCGTGGCCGGGTGGGAGGCAGCGCCTCCGCTTGTGTCGGTTGTCGACGGGAGTATACGGGGAGGGCCGACCGTGTCAACGTGGCGGGGTCGTCACCCCCCGGCGGGCTCCAGGCCGCGGAGCAGCGTCGCGGTGGCGACCGCGGCCCGTGCCGCCTCGGCGCCCTTGTTGCCGGGCCCGGGCCGGCTCCGCGCCAGGGCGGAGGCGGCGTCGCGGGTGGTGAGCACGCCGAACCCGACCGGGACTCCGGTGTCGAGCATGACCCGCATCAGGCCTTCCGAGGCACGGTTCGCCACGTGGGCGTAGTGGTCGGTCTCCCCTTCGATGACGGCGCCCAGCGCCACCACCACGTCATGCCCGCCTTCGGCGAGCCGGCGGGCCACCAGCGGCAGCTCGAACGCCCCCGGAACCTCGATGACGGTGACGTCCCGGGCACCCGCCTCGTGCAGCGCCTGGAGTGCTCCCTCCCTCAACCCGGCGGTCACCGGCTCGTTGAAGGCGGCCCATGCCACCGCCACCCGGAGACCGGAGGCGTCGATGGCATGACCGGGCGGGGGGGTGCCACTCATGCCGGCTCCTCCACGTCGGGCGGGTAGTGCCCGAGGCGTTCCACCTTGGTCTGCAAGTACGCCTGGTTGTGGCGACTCGCCCCGACCACGTGGGGCACCCGTTCCGCCACGTCGACCCCGAGCGCCTGCAGCTCGCTGATCTTGTGGGGGTTGTTGGTGAGGAGGCGCACGCTGGAAACCTTCAGCTCGTTGAGGATCTGGGCGTCGATGCCGTAGTGGCGAGCATCGGCCGGGTATCCGAGCTCGAGGTTGGCGTCCACCGTGTCGAGACCCTCGTCCTGCAGGCGGTAGGCCCGCAGCTTGGCGAGCAGCCCGATGCCGCGTCCCTCATGGGTGCGGTCGTAGACGACGACACCCTGGCCCTCCACCGCGATGCGGCGCAGCGCCTCGTCGAGCTGGGTCCCACAGTCACACCGCACACTCCCGAGCACGTCGCCGGTGACACACTGGGAATGGACCCGGGTGAGTACCCCGGCTTTGCCGGCCACATCCCCCATGACGAGGGCGACGTGCTCTGAGCCGTCGACCAGGGAGCGGAAGCCGATGGCGCGGAACTCGCCATGGGCGGTGGGGAGCCGGGTCTCGACCTCCCGCACCACCAGGGCCTCGGTGCGCCAGCGATGGGCGATCAGGTCCTCGATCGTGATGAGCGGGATGCCGTGCTCCTCGGCGAAGCGGTGCAGCGTGGCGCCCCGCGCCATCGTTCCGTCGTCACGGACGACCTCGCTGAGCACGCCGGCCGGGGTGAGGCCGGCGAGCCGTGCCAGGTCGACGGCCGCCTCGGTGTGGCCCGGTCGCACCAGGACCCCTCCCCGGTGGTAGCGGAGAGGGAAGACGTGGCCGGGCCGGGCGAGGTCGGTGGGCCGGGTGGTGGGATCGACCACCGCCCGGATGGTGGTGGCCCGGTCCGCCGCCGAGATCCCGGTGGTGGTGCCGTGCACGTAGTCGATCGACACCGTGAAGGCGGTCTTGTGCGAGTCGGTGTTCTCCCGGACCATGAGCGGCAGCCCCAGCTCGTCGAGCCGTGATCCTTCCATCGGGAGGCAGACGACGCCGCTGGTGTGGCGCACCATGAAGGCGATCTTCTCGGCGGTGACCTTCTCGGCGGCGAGGATGAGGTCGCCCTCGTTCTCGCGGTGCTCGTCGTCGACGACGAGCACGAAGTCACCCCGGGCCATGGCGGTGATCGCTTCCTCGATCGTGGCTCTGCTCACCTCGTCGCCTCCATCAGTCGTTCTACATACTTGGCCAGGACGTCAACCTCGAGGTTCACCGGGTCGCCCGGTTGCCGCAGCCCGAGCACGGTGACCTGCCGGGTGTGCGGAATGAGCACCACCTCGAACCAGGCCGGCTCGGACCGGGCCGCGGACACGGCGGTGACGGTGAGGCTGACCCCGTCGACGGTGATCGAGCCCTTCTCCACCAGGTAGCGGCCCAGGCCGGCGGGGACGTCTACCCGCATCCGGCACGCCTCACCCTCCGGCGCGATCGACGCCACCGTGCCGACCCCGTCGACGTGGCCCTGGACGACGTGACCGTCGAAACGTCCGTCGGCCGGCACCGGCCGCTCCAGGTCGACACGATCCCCCACCCGCAGGGTGCCGAGGCTGCTGCGCTGCAGCGACTCCTGCACGACCTCGACCGCCACGCTCCCGTCGGCGCACGCCACCGCGGTGAGGCACACCCCGTTGACCGCGACCGAGTCTCCGATCGCCATCCCGGCGAGCAGCCGGCCGGCCCCGATCGTGATGCGTCGCCCGGTCGGGTTGGTGGCGACGTCGCGCACGGTGCCCAGCTCGGCCACGATTCCGGTGAACATCATCCCCCCCTCGCCGCCACGATCTTGAGGTCCGCCCCGAGACGACTCACCTCGGTGACCACGACATCGGTGGCCCCGGTGAGGCTCTCGAACCGGCCGGCGAAAACGCCTCGCCCGGTCCCGCCGCCGACCTTGGCCCCGACGTAGAGCACGAAACGATCGATGAGATCGGCTGCCAGCAGCGACCCGGCGATGGTGGCGCCGCCCTCGACGAGCAGATCGACGATCCCGCGGGCCCCGAGGTCCTTCATCATCGCCTCCACATCGACGCCGCCCTCGCCGGCGGCGACGACGTCCTCGATGCCCTCGGCGGCGAGCGGCACCGGGGAGTAGACGAGCGGGTGGCGGGCGTAGAGCGCGGCGGTGGCCGGCAGCGGCTCCGCCCCAGCTACGACGACGGGGCGGGGCTGGGGCCCGGTGAAGCCGTCGAGGCGGACGTCGAGGCGGGGGTTGTCGGCCCGCAGCGTTCCGGCGCCGATCAGCACCGCGTCCGATTCGGCCCGGAGACGATGGGCGTCGCGACGGGCCTCGATCCCGGTGATCCACTGCGACGTCCCGTCGGCGGCCGCAGTCTGCCCGTCGAGGGTCATGGCAGCCTTCAACGTCACCCGGGGCCGCCCGGTGCGACGGTGGTGGTGGTAGCCGGGGTCGAGGGCGACGACCTCGGCGCCGAGGACGCCCACCAGGACGTCGAGCCCTGCCTGCTCCAGCTCGGCGATGCCGCGCCCGGCGACCATCTCGTCGGGATCCTCCGCCCCGATCACGACCTGCTCCACGCCGGCGGCGATCACGGCTGCGGTGCAGGGACCGGTGCGGCCCTGATGGGCACACGGTTCGAGGGTGACGACCAACGTCCCGCCCCGGGCGCGGTCCCCGGCTGCTGCGAGGGCCGCCGCCTCGGCGTGCGGCTCCCCGGGAGCGAGGTGGGCGGCGGTGGCGACCACGTCACCGGCGGCCGACAGCACCACCGCGCCGACGCGGGGATTGGGGTGGGGACGGGTGGCACCGGCCAGCAGGATCGCCCGGCGCATCGCCGGCTCGAAGCGGCGGTCGTCAGCTCGGTTGTCGAACTCGGCGCGGCGCGACACACGCCCTCCTTCTTCCATCCGGACTGTCACCGTCGGCCCCGGAGTTCCACCGGATCCACCCCATACGGGGGTCGCGGACTTTCACCGCCGGTCGGGAATTGCACCCTGCCCTGAAGGGGGCTCTCTCGTTCCCGAGTGTAGCTGTCCTTGGGAGACCTCCGGTCGTGACCGCCGGGGCGGGGCGTCCCGCCCCGGCGGGTCAGGTACGACGGTCGATCTGGTAGCAGGAACCGGCCTGCCGTTTGGCGTATTCCTTCATCTCCGAGGCCACCGCGGACGCTTCCCACTCGGAGGTGATCTTGCGCTTCAGGTTGGTGGCGACCCCCATCGAGATCGAGGAGATCGGGAAGGCGTGCCGCTCGCCGCGGCGATCGGTCACCTCGATGTAGCCCTGGAGGGCGTCGGCGGTGTCGTAGAAATCCAGGATGCCGTCGTCGACGCCGCCGATCACCGACTTGCAGAACTCTTCGACGTAGTCGGGATGGACGACGGCGACGAAGTCGTCACCGCCGACGTGGCCGACGAAGGCCTCGGTGTCGCCGCAGTCCTCGCTGGCCCGGAGCAGCACGCTGGCGGAGAACTTGATCACCGAGTCGCCCCGCATGAAGCCGTAGTGGTCGTTGAAGGCCTTGAAGTTGTCGAGGTCGGCGTGTACCACCGCGAAGGGGCCACCCTCCCGGACCCGGGTCTCCAACTCGCGGGCGATGCGGAAGTTGCCGGGGAGCCCGGTGAGCGGTGACAGGTCGCGCATCTGCTGGGCGCGCCGCAGCACCGTCTTGACGCGGGCGATCAGCTCGTCGAGGTCGAACGGCTTGGTGATGTAATCGTCGGCGCCGAGGTCGAGACCTTTCACCCGGTCCTCGGCGAGGGCTTTGGCGGTGAGGATGATCACCGGGATGTTGGCGGTCGCCGGGCTGCTGCGGAGTCGCCGCAACACGGTGAGGCCGTCCATCTCCGGCATCATGACGTCGAGGAGCACCAGATCCGGGGGGCGGGCCTTGGCCATGTCGAGCGCGATGCGGCCGTTCTCGGCGGTTTCCGCCTCAAAACCTTCCAGTTCGAGGTTCATCCTCACGAACTGGACGATGTCCGGATCATCGTCTACGACCAGGACCCGTTCCTTCATGCTTCCCTCTACGTTTCCAATGCGCCACGCATGGCTTGGACGGCCGACACGGGATCCGGGGCCCCGAACACGGCGTTCCCGGCGACGAAGACGTCGACGCCGGCGGCACGAACCCGTGCCACGTTGTCGAGACCGATCCCGCCGTCGATCTCTATATCGGTCCGCAATCCGTGGGAATCAATGAACTTTCGCGCTCGTTCCACCTTGTCCAGCGTGGCCTCGATGAACGTCTGCGCCCCGAATCCGGGATGCACCGACATCACCACCAGAAGGTCACACAGCTCCAGGAAGGGCTCCACCGCCTCGAAGGGGGTGGGAGGGTTGAGGGCCAGCCCGAACAGCAGCCCTTCCTCGCGGGCTTGGGCGGCGACCCGGGTCGGCTCCGGGAACACCTCGACGTGAACCGAGACCAGGTCGGCTCCCGCTCCCCGCAGCGGCCGGAAGTAGGAGTCCGGGTTCGTCATCATGAGGTGGCAGTCGAAGGTCAGCGCCGTCACCTTGCGGAGGCTGGTGATGACCGGGATCCCGACGGTGAGGTTGGGCACAAAATGGCCGTCCATCACGTCGATGTGGAGCAAGTCGACGTAGGGTTCCACCCGCTGCACCTCCTCCCCCAGCCGGGCGAAGTCGGCGGCCAGGATCGAAGGGGCGATGCGGGGTGGCGAGATCACGGCTGGCAGCATAGGAGCCTCGGCGGCGGTGCCGGGGATCTTCTCGATCGTCGCTCCGGGCCGTCGCTAGATTGCAGGACAAGGAGCGGACGAGGCTTCGGGAGGCAGCGTGTGAGACAGTACCGGATCGAGCCCGGTACCCCGGTGCGCCTCGCCGACTGGGATCCCGACGACACCGCCGGTTTCGAGAAACTCGACGTGCGGGGGCGGCTCAAGGGACTGCGGAAACGGCTCGCCGCCCAGCAACAGGTCCTGTGGGCCGAGGGACGCCATCGCCTCCTCGTGGTGCTGCAGGCGATGGACACCGGCGGCAAGGACGGCACGATCCGCAAGGTGTTCTCGGGCGTCAACCCGCAGGGGGTGCGGGTGGTCAGCTTCAAGGCCCCGACCCCGGTCGAGCTGGCGCACGACTACCTGTGGCGGATCCATCGCCACACCCCGGCCGACGGCGAGATCGCCGTTTTCAACCGCAGCCACTACGAGGACGTGCTCGTGGTGCGGGTGCTCGATCTCGTCCCCGAGGAGCGGTGGTCGCGCCGCTACGAGCACATTCGGGCCTTCGAGCGCCTCCTCGCCGACGAGGGCACCACGATCCTCAAGTTCTACCTCCACATCTCCAAGGAAGAGCAGGCGGAGCGTCTCCGGGCCCGGCTCGCCGACCCCGACAAGCACTGGAAGTTCAACGTCGACGATCTCGCCCACCGGGAACGCTGGGACGACTACATGGCGGCCTTCGAGACCGTGCTCTCCGAGACCAGCACCGCCGAGGCCCCCTGGTACGTCGTCCCCGCCAACCACAAGTGGTACCGCAACCTGGTGGTGGCCGAGACGATCGTCACCACTCTGGAGGGGCTCGGCATGGAGTACCCCGAGCCCGAGGACGACCTCGAGGCCGTGGTCGTCACCTGAACCGGCGCCGCTCCCAGCCATTGAAGGCCACCAGATCGTCCACGTCGCCTCGTGGCGGCCGCGTCACCGTCCGGGAGAGTCCGGGGGGCGGGACCCCGGATCAGCCTTCCACCGGATCCAGCACCGCTCCCTCGCCCCGGCGGCCGTTGGCCCAGTCCCGCCCGCTGAGCGGACGTTTCCCGGCCGGCTGCACCGTCCGCAGTTCCAGGGCACCGTCCCGCAACCCCAGGTGGGGAACGCCGCCGACGATATCGATGCACCCGGTGTCGACCACCTCGCCCGATTCGACCGCCTCCAGGATCTCGAGACGCTCCCCCGCCGCCGAGATCCAGGCGCCGGGCCGGGGATGGAATGCACGCACCATGCGGTGCACCACCTCCGAGTCGAGCCCAGGGTGGATCCGGGCCTCGGCGGTGGACAACATCGGGGCGGGCACGGCACCGGTCTCCATCTGGGCGGCCGGGTGTAGGCCACCGGTGGCGAAGGCGGGCAGCGCGTCGTGGAGCAGCGCCGCCCCAAGGTGGGCGAGCCGCCCCGTCAGCGTGCCGCCGCTCTCCTCGGGCCCGATGTCGGTCTCGATCGCCGCGATCACCGGGCCCGTGTCGAGGCCCTCGTCCATCAGCATCAGTGAGACCCCGGAGCTGTCGTCGCCGGCCAGGATCGCCCGCTCCACCGGCGCCGCCCCCCGCCAACGGGGCAACAGCGAGAAGTGCACGTTGACAAAGCCGATGCGGGTGGTGGCCAGCGTCTCGGGCCGGATGATGCGGCCGAAGGCGACAACCACTCCCAGGTCGAGGCCGCGGTCCGCCAGCACCGCGTGGAGCTCCTGGTGGCTCTCCGGCTGGGCCACGGCCAGGCCCCATTCGCTGGCCGCCAGCTTCACCTCCGGTGGGGCCGGGCGTCGGCTTCGTCCCCGCGGCCGGTCGGGACGGGTGATCACGACGTCGACGGTGGCGACGTCGAGCAGGGCCGCCAGCGCCGGGACCGCGGCCGCAGGCGTCCCGAGGAAGGCGACCCGCATCACGCCATCCTGCGCAGGCCCAGCGCTTCCTCGCGGAGGTCTCGCATCGCCTGCCGCCGGGGCCACCGCGGCAGGCGCCTGAGGAGCAGGATCCCCTCGAGGTGGTCGATCTCGTGCTGGAGGAGCCTCCCCAGCAGCTCGTCACCGGCGTACTCGATCTCGTTTCCGTCGAGGTCGAGGCCCCGGGCCCGGGCGAAGCCGGCCCGGGTGATGGACCAGAAGCGGCCGGGAACCGACAGGCATCCCTCGTCGAAGGTCCATTCACCGGAGGTCTCGACCAGCTCCGGGTTGATCATGACCAGCGGGCCTTCGCCGACATCGCCGACGAACAGCCGCTTGGAGACCCCGATCTGGGGAGCCGCCAGCCCGACCCCGGGTGCTTCGTACATGGTCTCGAGCATGTCGTCGACGAGGCGCTCGAGAGCGCTCGTGACCTCGCCGACCGGCTCGGCACGGGTCCGCAGCACCGGGTCCCCGAACGTCCTGATGGGATACAGCGCCATGTCGGACGCGACTCTAGCTCTGGTGTCGCCGCCTCACAGGTCGACCGGATCGGCGTCGATCCGGACCCGGACGCCGCCGTCCCGCCATGCCTGCACCAAGGGGCGGAGCCGCACCCGGACCGGGTCGAGCCGCTCCCCCTGCAACAGCCAGCGCCGCCTGCCGCCCTGGTCGGCCGGGCCGTGCACCATCGCCTCCGTCCCGGCCGCCTCCCGGAGCGCCCGGTCCAGTTCCGGTCCCCCGCCTTCCGCCTCCAATGCCAGCAGCTCGGTGGCGGGCGGGAACCCCTCGGCGGAGCGTTCCGCCGCCAACTCCGCCAGCACGTCCCCGGGCCGGCCCCGCCGCAGCGCCCTCATCACCCGGTGCTGCGGCTGCCCGGTCTGGATCAGGCAGCGGTGCCCCCGCCCCCGTCGCACCAGAGCGGCGATCCGGGCGAGGAGCCGCAGGGCGTCCTCCTCGGCCCGGTAATGGGGGGCGAGCAGCAGGGAATCGGCGTCGACCGCCACCGACAGGGCGACCGCGGCGGCGCCCGGGAGATCCCGCTCCGTTCCCACCCGGACCGCCCGGGCGGCCTCCGGCGGGCCGGCTGCATCCCCGAACCGGCTCCGCAGCTCGTCGAGCACCCGCCCCACCGCGGCCCCGAGGGGTTCGAAGCGGCGCCCCCCGCACTGCGAGCACGGTCCGAGGGCGGCGCCGCAGCGCCGACAGACGTCGCCGCGGTCCGGACCGGCTCCGCACTGCGGGCAGCGGCGCAGCGTCCGGCACCGCACACAGCGGAAGGCGGGCGCGTAGCCGTGCCGTGACACGAAGACGAAGACCTGCTCACCGCGCTGGAGCGCTCCCCCGATGGCGCGCCGGGTCGCCTCCATCACCACCCCGCCCCCGGGCGGCTCGGTTCCGCGATCGACCACCTCCACCAGGGGCCACACCCGGTGGGCCGGTTCGTGGACATCGACCCCGCGGGCCATCGTCTCGACGGTAGGTACCGGACCGGCGAAGACCAGCCCGGACCGCTCCACTGCGGCGCGCCGCCGCAGTACGTCACGCACGTGCAAGGTGGGGGTTTGCGGCGCCTTCATGGCGCGGCGACCCTCTTCGATCACGATCCAGAGCGCGGGGTCCCCCAGCGGCCACAGGGCGATCTCCCGGGTCCCGACGACGAGGCGCCCTTCACCGCGCTGCGCCTCGATCCAGACCCGGGTCACCTCCCGCGCCGGCAGCGACGAGGAAGCCAGCAGGACCCGCGGCCCGAGACGGGCCTGGAGGTCCCGCGCCAGGTTCTCGGCCTCGGCCAGAGTGGGCAGCACGATCCCGACGTTGCGGCCGTCGGTAAGCAGGGGGGCGGCGAGCCCGGCGGTCTCCTCACCCCAGGGGCCGGATCCCACCAGGTAGGCGGGGTGAGCGTGCCGGCCGGCCTGCAAGGTGGACGTGATCTCCGGCAACGGGGAGGTCGTCACCGCCTCCAGCGGCGGGCGGGCCGGGGCCCGTCCGCGGGGCAGGTTGGGCGGTGCCGCCTTGGCCAGCACGGCCGCCAGCGGGGCGACGTAGTGGATGGCGGCCCACCGCAGCGTCTCCAGCAACCGCCCCCCGAAGACCGGGAGGTCTCCCGACACCGCCCCGATGTCCTTCAATTCGCGCCGTTCCGCCTCGCGGCGGACCTCGACGACGTAGCCGCGGACCCTCCGGCCCCCCAGCGGAACCCTGACCACCGCCCCGACCACGATCTCGTCGAGGGCATCCGGGATCCGGTAGGCGAAGCCGGCGTCGACCGCGAAGGTGGCGAGATCGGGGACGACTTGGGCGATCGGGATCAGCGATCCGCTCCGAACCCGGGGCGCAGCTCGGCAATGCGATCCCACAGCCGGCCGGCCACGTCCTCCTTCGACAGCAGCGGCCACGGCGTGGCGTTTCCGTCCGGGGTGATCACGGTCACCTCGTTGCTGTCGCTGCCGAACCCGGACCCTTCCTTGGTGACGTCGTTGGCGACCAGGAGGTCGACCCCCTTGCCGGTGGCCTTGGCCACTGCCTCCGCCGGCGAGCCGGTCTCGGCGGCGAATCCGACCAGGAAGGGCCGCGGTTCCATGGCGGCGATCCCGCCCAGTACGTCCGGGGTGCCTTCCAGGGCGACGGAATCCAGGTGGTGGCGGCGGCGGATCTTGGTCGTCTTGCTGGTAGCAGGACGGAAGTCGGCGACCGCCGCCGCCATCACCGCCACGTCCGTCTCGGGTGCCAGCTTCCAGGCGGCTTCCGCCATCTCGGCCGCGCTCTCCACCACCACCACCTTGATGCCAGGGTGGTGGGGAGACGGGGCGGCGGTGACCAGGGTGACGGTGGCGCCGCGGCGGGCGGCGACGACTGCGATGGCGTTGCCCATCTTCCCCGAGGAGCGGTTCCCGATGTAGCGGACGGGATCGATCTCCTCCCGGGTCCCGCCGGCGGTCACCAAGACCCGCCAACCGGCGAGAGGATGGGGACCGATCACGGTCTCGACGACGGCGAGGATCTCCTCCGGCTCCGCCATGCGGCCCGGCCCGACGTCGCCGGCGGCGAGTGGTCCCGTCCCGGGTCCCACCAGGTGGCAACCGTCGGCCTCCAGGGTGGCGACGTTGCGCCGGGTCGCTGGGTGCTCCCACATCTCGGTGTGCATCGCCGGGGCCACCACCACCGGGGCCCGGGTCGCCAACACGGTGGCGCTGAGGGCGTCCTCGGAGAGACCGGTGGCGATCCGGGAGATGGTGGCCGCCGTCGCCGGGGCCACCACCACCACGTCGGCCCACTGGCCGAGGGTGGTGTGAGGGCTGACGTCCTCGTCGTCGAAGAGTCCGATCACGGGGCGACGCCCGGTGACGGCCGCCAGGGTGGCGGGTCCCACGAAGCGAGTCGCCGCCTCGGTCATCACGGTGCGGACCGCGGCGCCGCGGTCGATCAGCCTGCGGGCGAGGGTGACGGTCTTGTAGGCCGCTACCCCGCCGGAGATCCCAAGCACGACATGTCGCCCGGCGAGCACGGCGCTACTCCTCGGTGTCGATCACGACCTTGTCGTTGTCGATCTCCTCGAAGGCGATCGACAACGGCTTCCGCGACAGGGAATGGACCTGGGGGGGCACGTAGCTCCCGAGACCCTCCCCGAGCTGGTTGAAGTAGGCGTTGATCTGGCGGGCGCGGCGGGCCGCCAGCACCACGAGCCCGAACCGCGACGAGTTGGTCTTCGCGAGTACGCGTCCGATGGGTGGGTCGATCATGACGGGATGGCTCTCCTGGGTCTGCGGTACCGAACGGTGCTTCCACGCCGGGCGCGGCCCGGCGGTCGTACCGACCGGTACCCCGGAGTATAGGACCTCGCCGCCCCTCAGCCGGTGGCATCCGCTCCCAGGTGGGTCACGATCTCGTCCACGATCCCGGCGACGTCGAGATCCGAGGTGTCGACCACCAGGTCGTAGTTGCCGGGATCGAGGTAGTCGAGCCCGTAGTAGCGCGCGTAGCGCTTCGATTCCGACACGCGGCGGGCCTCGGTGTTCCGCCGCGTCGCCTCCAGGTCGACGTTCTCCTGCTCGCTCCCCCGCCGGTCCCGGTAGATGCGCTGCGCCGCCACCTCGAGGCGGACGTCGAGGAAGACCTTGAACGCTCTCGGGATGAAGTACCACGCCAGCCGCGAGTCGATCACGAACCCTTCCCGGGTTGCCCCCAGCCGGCGGCTGCGGGCGTCGATCTCGCGGTCGATGGCGTCGTCGTGCTCGGCGATGCGGGACAGCTCCAGCACCGAGATGCCCCGTTCCGCCGCCATCTCACGCATGAAGTCGCCGGCTGAGAGGTGATCGAGCCCGAGGCGGCGAGCGAGCGCCTTGGCGACGGTGCTCTTGCCCGAGCCCGGTTTTCCGGAGATCGTGACGATCACGCGGTGCCTGTCCCCGGCCGGCTGCCCGCGCCGCGCCGGCGGGGCAGCCGGCTCAAGAGAAGTGGGAGAGCAGGGTGGCCCGCTGCCGGGATCCCAGCCCTCGGATCCTCCGGTTCTCGGCGATGCCGTGCTCCTCCATGAGGCGCTTCGCCTTGATCTTGCCCATGCCCGGCATCGCGATCAGCAAGGAGCTGACCTTGATCCCGGCAATGGTTTTGTCCGTCTCGGCCCGCTCCAGGACCTCGGCCAGGCTGAGCGATCCGGTGCGCAACAGCTCCTTGATCTCGGCCCGGGTTCGGCGCGCCGCTGCCGCCTTCTCGAGCGCCGCTCGGCGCTGCTCGTCGGTCAGCTTCGGTGGCATGTGTCCATCTCCTCCCGATGATCCCGGCACTCTATCAAGCGGGCCCGGCCGCGGCTCGGATCGCGGCTTCGACCTCGGCGGCGATGGCCGCGGCCGCGGCGACCGGATCAGGGGCGGCCGTGATGGCGCGCCCCACCACCAACCAGTCGGCGCCGCGGGCGATAGCTGCCGCCGGGGTGGCGACCCGCGCCTGGTCCCCGGCGGCGACCCCGGCAGGGCGGATTCCCGGCGTCACCTTCAGCAGATCGGGCGCCACCGCGGCGACGACCTGCAACTCCTGCGGCGAGCACACCAGGCCCTCGCATCCGGCCCGAGCGGCGGCCCGCGCCATGCGCGACACCAGTTTGCCCGGGGTGGCGGTGATGCCGACCGCGGCGAGCGCGGCCTGGTCGAGGCTGGTGAGCACGGTGACGCCGAGCACTCCGGCGGTGCCGCCGGACGTCTCCCCGAGGCCTTCCACCACGGCCTCCAGCATCGGGATCCCGCCGCCGACGTGGGCCGTGACCCAGCGGGCCCCGAGGCGTCCGAGGCGGCGGGCCGCCGCTCCCACCTGGCTCGGGATGTCGTGCAGCTTGGCGTCGACGAAGACCGGGAGCCCGAAGGAGACCAGCGCGGTAGTGAGGGCCGGACCGGGGCCGTGGAGCAACCCGAGGCCGATCTTGAACCCCCCGACGTGGGGAGCGACGCTCTTGGCGAGGCGCACCGCGTCCTCCGCCGTCGCCACGTCGAGTGCCACCAGCACCGGGGGTCGAGTCACCATGGCGTCGCCTCCCCCACCAGATCGGCGATGGCGCCGACGTGGTGCCGCCGGCACCAGGCCGCCACCTCGTCCCGGATGCGGGCACCGCAGCGCGGCTCGGCGAGGTGGGCGGTGCCGACGGCCACCGCCGACGCTCCGGCCAGCAGGTACTCGATGACGTCGATCCCGCCCCGCACTCCGCCGCAGCCGACGATGGGGAGGTCCGGCAGTGCCCGGTGCACCTCCCAGACGCAGCGGATTGCGATCGGCTTGAGGGGCGGGCCCGAGTAGCCGCCGACCACGCCCGAGAGGGCCGGGCGGCGGGTGTCGACGTCGATCGCCGCCCCCCACACCGTATTGGTGAGCACCACCCAGTCTGCTCCGGCCTCGGCCACCGCGGCCGCCACCCCCGCCACGTCCGGGGCGTTGGGGGACAGCTTGGCCCCGATCGGAAGCCCGGTGGCGGCCCGCACCGCCGCCACCACCGCTGCCGAGTCCCCGGGGTCGAGCGCGAACATCTCGCCCCGTTCCAGGTTGGGGCACGACAGGTTCACCTCCACTGCGGCCAGCCCGGCGGCATCGAGCGCGGCGGCCACTCGGGCGAACTCGGCCGGATCCTTGCCCACCGCCGAGCCCCACACCTGGGTGGGGACGCCCGCCAGGCCGGGGCCGTTCTGTTCCACCCAGGCCACGATCCCGGGATTTTGGATCCCGATGCCGTTCAGCATCCCCTCTCCCACCGGGGCGAGCCGCGGGACCGCTCTTCCCGGCCACGGCTCGGCGCTCACCGACTTGGCGACGGCGGCGCCGTAACACTCGAAGGCGCTCACCGTCACGCAGTCGACCACCGAGCCCACCGTTCCGCTCGCCGCCACCAGCGGGGTGCGCAGCTCGTGGCCGCCGAGACGGGTCGACAGGTCAATCATGCCGGCCCGCGTGGTAGTCCTGGAGGGAGCGAACGTTGCTGACCGCGTCGTCATGCTTGGCGATGCTCTGCGCCACCGCCCGGCCTCCCTTGACCGTGGTGACGCAGGGAACCCCGTGGCGGGTGGCGGCCCGCCGGATGAGCCCGCCGTCCCCCCGGGCCCGCCTGCCCCGCGGCGTGTTGACGATAAGGCTGATCTCGCCCGATTCGACGAGACGGACCGGGTCGTACGGTCCCTCCCCCACCTTGTCGACGTGGGTGGCGGCGATCCCGTGACGGGCGAGGAACCCGGCGGTGCCGTGGGTGGCGAGGATCCGGAACCCGAGGTCGGCGTAGAGGTGGGCGACGTCGAGGCCGCGTTCCTTGTCACGATCCGCCAGCGAGAAGAAGAGGGTGCCGCCCCGCGGGACCCGGTGGCCGGCCCCGAGCAAGGCCTTGGCGTAGGCGGTGCCGAAGTCCGGACCGATCCCCATCACTTCGCCGGTCGCTCGCATCTCGGGGCCGAGCACGGTGTCCTCGGCCGGGAACCGCTTCCAGGGCAGCACCGCCTCCTTGACGGTGGTGTACCCCGCCGGCGCCGCAGCCGGGATGACGCCGGCGGCCCGCAACGAGACGATCGACTCCCCCATCATGACCCGGGTCGCCACCTTGGCGAGAGGCACCCCGGTCGTCTTCGAGATGAACGGCACGGTGCGGGAAGCGCGGGGATTCGCCTCCAGCACGTAGAGCTCCTCACCCCGCACCGCGTATTGGATGTTGAGCAGGCCCCGCACCTCGAGCCCGCGGGCGAGCCGCTCCGTGTAGTCGCCGATCCGCTTCACCACCCCCGGCGACAGGGTGGGGGCCGGCACCACGCACGCCGAATCCCCCGAGTGCACCCCCGCCTGCTCGACGTGCTCCATGATCCCGCCCAGCAGCATCTCGGTGCCGTCGAAGACGACGTCGACGTCCACTTCGATGGCGGCCTCGAGGAAACGGTCGATGAGCACCGGGGCCTCCGCCAGGTCGACCTCGCCCCCCGGCACCGCCCCGTACAGCTCGTGGAGGTAGTCCGACAGCTCGTCGATCGTGTAGACGATGCGCATCGCCCGTCCCCCCAACACGTAGGAGGGACGCACCAAGGCGGGGAAGCCGACGGCGTCGGCGACCTCCTCGGCCTCGGTGACGGTGGTGGCGGTGCCGTGCGGCGGCAGCGGGACGTCGAGTCGGCGGCACAGCGCCGAGAAGCGGTTCCGGTCCTCGGCGGCGTCGATGGCGTCGGGGCTCGTCCCGGCGATGGGGATCCCGCAGGCCTCCAGCTCGCGGGCCAGACTCAGCGGCGTCTGGCCCCCGAGTTGCACGATGACCGCCAAGGGACGCTCCGCCTCCACCACCGCCAGCACGTCGTCGATCGTCAGCGGCTCGAAGTAGAGCCTGGCGGAGGTGTCGTAGTCGGTCGACACCGTCTCAGGGTTGCAGTTGATCATCACGGGCTCGTACCCGGCGTCCTGGAGGGCGAAAGAAGCGTGGACGCAGCAGTAGTCGAACTCGATGCCCTGGCCGATGCGGTTCGGCCCCGACCCGAGCACCACCACGGTGCGATCCCCGGGCGGCGGCGCCTCGTCCTCGTCCTCGTGGGCGCTGTAGAAGTAGGGGGTACGTGCTGCGAACTCGGCGGCGCAGGTGTCGACCGTCTTGAAGGTGGTGCGGATCCCCCATTCCCGCAGGCGGAGCCGCATGTCGAGCACCGAGCCGCCCCACAGGTGGGCGAGCTGGGCGGCGCCGTAGCCGAGGCGCACCGCCCGACGGGCCAGCGCCGCGCTCGGAGGCCCGGCCTCGAGTTCGGCCCGCATCGCCACCACATCCGCCATCTCGTCGAGGAACCACGGGTCGATGCCGGTGATGGCGGCGAGCCGCTCCACCGGTTCCCCCCGCCGCAGCAGCTCGGCGACGGCGAAGACCCGGTCCGGGGTGGGGGTGGCGATGCCGGTGAGCATCTCGCCGGTGTCGCGTGCGGCCACCCCGGCCTCCCCGATGTCGGCGGTGAGGCCTCGGCGTCCCGTCTCCAGGCTGCGCAGCGCCTTCTGCAGCGCCTCCGGGAAGGTGCGGCCGATCGCCATCGCCTCCCCGACGCTCTGCATCGACGTCCCCAGCACGGGGCGCACCGCCGGGAATTTGGCGAAGTCGAACCGCGGGACCTTGACGACGACGTAGTCGAGGGCGGGCTCGAAGGAGGCCGGTGTCGCCCCGGTGATATCGTTGGCGATCTCGTCGAGGGTGTAGCCGACCGCGAGCTTGGCGGCGATCTTGGCGATCGGGAACCCGGTGGCCTTGGAGGCGAGGGCCGAGGAGCGCGACACCCGCGGGTTCATCTCGATGATGATGCGGCGCCCGGTGGACGGCTCCACCGCGAACTGCACGTTCGATCCCCCGGTCTCGACCCCGATGGCGCGCAGGCAGGCGATCGCCTCGTCCCGCATCTCCTGGTATTCCCGGTCCGACAGGGTCATCGCCGGGGCCACCGTGATCGAGTCGCCGGTGTGGACGCCCATCGGATCGAGGTTCTCGATCGAGCAGATGACGACGGCGTTGTCGGCGGCGTCGCGCATCACCTCGAGCTCGAACTCCTTCCACCCCACCACCGACTGCTCCACCAGCACCTCGCCCACCGGGGAGGCGGCGAGCCCGTACTCGACGATGGACCGCAGCTCGGCCTCGTCGGCCGCCACCCCGGTGCCGCCGCCGCCCAGGATGTAGGACGGCCGGATCATCACCGGGTAGCCGAGCCGGCCGGCGGCGGCGAGGGCGACGTCGACGTCGTGGACGTACTCGGCCCCGGCGGTGCCGATGCCGATCGCCTCCATCGCCGCCTTGAACCGGCCCCGATCCTCGGCGGCGGCGATGGCTTCGAGCCCGGCGCCGATCAGCTCGACGCCGTACTTCTCGAAGATGCCTTGCTCGGCGAGCGCCATCGTCACGTTCAGCGCGGTCTGCCCGCCGAGGGTGGGGAGCAGGGCGTCGGGCCGTTCCTTGCCGATGATGGCGGCGACGACCTCGGGGGTGATTGGCTCGAGGTAGGTGGCGTCGGCGAATTCCGGGTCGGTCATGATCGTGGCCGGGTTGGAGTTCACCAGGACCACCCGGTACCCCTCCTCCCGGAGCACCTTCACCGCCTGGGTGCCGGAGTAGTCGAACTCGCAGGCCTGGCCGATGACGATCGGTCCCGACCCGATGACGAGGATGGTGGCGATGTCGTCCCGCCGTGGCATCAGTCCACCGCCATCAGGGCGACGAACCGGTCGAAGTGCCCGGTGGCGTCGCTGGGGCCGGGGGCCGCCTCGGGGTGGTATTGGACCGAGAAGGCGGGAACGTCGCGGCATGCGAGCCCCTCCAGGGTCCCGTCGTTCAGGTTCTGGTGGGTTGCCACCACGGTCCCGAACCGGCTTGCCACCTCCGGAGGCAGCAGCTCGGGGCCGGGGAGGCCGTCCCGGCGGGGCGGGGAGCCTCCGGCCAGCGACCACAGGTCGACCGCGAAGCCGTGGTTCTGCGAGGTGATCTCGATCCGGCCGTCGCTGAGGCGCCGCACCGGGTGGTTGCCGCCGTGGTGGCCGAAGGGGAGCTTGAAGGTGCGAGCCCCGACCGCCAGTCCCAGCACCTGGTGCCCGAGGCAGATGCCGAACACCGGCACCGTGCCGAGCAGCTTCCGCACCGCCCCGATGGCGGCGGTGAGCGGCTCCGGGTCGCCCGGCCCGTTGCTGAGGAAGACACCCTGCGGCGACTCCTCCAGCACCGCGGCGGCCGGGGTGGACGCCGGCACCACCACCACTTCGAGGCCCCGGCCGGTGAGCTGCCGCAGGATGTCGCGCTTCAGCCCGAAGTCGTAGGCGACCACCCTCCCCCTGGCGTCCCCCTCGGGAGCGAGCCGGTACGGCTCCGGGGTGGTGACGAGGCGGGTCAGGTCCTGGCCCTCCATGCGGGGGGCCGCCGCGGCCCGCTCCTCCAACTCCGCCGCGGTGACCCCAGCGCCGATGGCGGCAGGTTGGGCGCCGTGGTCCCGGACGTGGCGGGTGAGGCGGCGGGTGTCGACCTCCGCCAGCGCCACGATCCCGTGGCGCCGCAGGTAGGCGTCGAACCCCTCTTCGGAGCGCCAGCTGGAGGCGCGCCGGCTCATCGACCGCACCACGAGAGCGGTGCACCGCGGCGCCGCCGACTGGGCGTCGGCGTGGTTGGTACCGTAGTTGCCGATGTGGGACGCCGTCATCACCACGATCTGGCCGGCGTAGGAGGGATCGGTCACGATCTCCTGGTAGCCGGCCATGGCGGTGTTGAAGACGACCTCCCCGGTGGCCACCCCGTCGGCGCCCACCGACACCCCGTCGAACCGGGTACCGTCTGCGAGCACCAGAGCGCCGCTGCTCACCCGATCGCTCCGGCCGGCTGCACGACCTCGCCGTCCCGTGTCGTGAGGCGGCCCCGGAGCAGGGTGTGGGTCACCCGACCCCGCAGCTCCATGCCCAGGTAGGGCGAATTGGGGGCCATCGAGACGATGCGGCTGGTGTCGGCCATGCGCTCCGGATCGAACACGACGATGTTGGCCTCCCGCCCCACCGCCAGGTCGCCGTGGCCGTCGAGGCCCACCAACCGGGCCGGGGCGCTCGAGAGCACCCGGAAGAACCCTTCCTGGTCGAGGCCGACCATCGTGTTGACCACGGCGGCTGCCCATTCGAGGCCGATCACCCCGAACGGCGCCTCCTCCCACGGCACGTCCTTCTCGTGGGCGGCATGGGGGGCGTGGTCGGTGCCGACCAGGTCGATGATCCCGTCGCGAAGCGCCTGACGCAGCGCCGCCACGTCCGCCGGCTCCCGCAGCGGCGGCATCATCTTGTAGACGGGATTGGCCTCCGCCACGACCCCGTGGTCGAAGCAGAGGTGATGGGGGGTGGCTTCTGCGGTCACCGGCAGCCCCTCGGCCTTGGCGGCCGCCACCAGCGCCACCGCCCCCGCCGTCGAGAGGTGCTGGACGTGATAGCGGGCGCCGGTGAGCCGCACCAGGGCCAGGTCGCGGGCGATGATGGTCTCCTCCGCCTCACGCGGCACGCCCACCATCCCGAGGCGGGACGCCACCTCCCCCTCGTGGACTTGTCCCCCGGCGGCGAGACCGGCGTCGATGCAGTGCTCCGAGACGATGCCACCCCGCTCCGCCAGGTACTCCATCGCCCGCCGCAGCAGCCCGGCATCCGCCACCGAGTCGCCGTCGTCGGTGAAGAGCCGCACCCCGGCGTCCCACAGCTCGTCGAGGTGCGCCAGCTTCTCACCACGGCGCCCGGCGGTGATGCATCCGGCCGCCATCACGTCGACCAGCCCGACGGCCCGCCCCCGTTCCTGCACGTAGCGGGCCAGGTGGCCGGCGTCGATCGCCGGGTCGGTGTTGGGCATGGCGACCACCGCCGTGTAGCCGCCCGCCGCCGCCGCCGCCGAGCCCGACTCGATGTCCTCTTTCCATTCCTGCCCCGGCTCCCGCAGGTGGGTGTGAACGTCGACCAGCCCGGGTCCGACCCAGGCTCCGTCACAGTCGATCACCTCGCCGGCCGCCTCCAGGTCGGTGCCGATGGCGGCCACCAGGCCGTCGTGGATCACGACGTCCTGCCGCCCCGGGAGCACCTTCCCGGCAGCGAGCACCGTGCCGTTTCGCAGCGTGAGGTCACTCATCGCGCTCACCTCCGAGCAGCTGGAACAGCACCGCCATCCGCACCGCCACCCCGTTGGCGACCTGGTCGAGCACCAGGCAGCGAGGGTCGTCGGCCACTTCCTGGTCGATCTCGACCCCCCGGATCATGGGACCGGGATGCAGCACCGCGGTGTCCGGCTTGAGGCGGGCAAAACGGCGCCGGGTCATCCCGAACCGCTGGCGGTACTCGGGCAGCGAGGGAAACACCGACGACCCGCCCCGCTCCGCCTGGACCCGCAGCAGGTACACCGCATCGAGCTCGGTGAGCACCTCGTCGAGGTCGTGGGACACCTCCACCGGCCATCCCGCCAGGTCGGGAGGCAGCAGAGTGGGCGGGGCGACCAGGGTGACCACGGCGCCCAGGGTGGCGAAGGCGTGGATGTCGGAGCGGGCGACCCGGGAGTGGCGGATGTCGCCCACGATGCCGATCCGCAGTCCGTCGAGGCTCCCGAACCGGTCCCGTAGCGTGAGGGAGTCGAGCAACGCCTGGGTGGGATGCTGGTGGGCTCCGTCACCGCCGTTGACGACCGGGAGCTTGGTCCACTCGGCGACCCGCCACGGTGCCCCGGTCGAGGTGTGGCGCACCACCATCAGGTCGGCTCCCATCGCCTGGATGGTGAGCACCGTGTCCTTCAGGCTCTCGCCCTTCTTGAGCGACGACGTCCCCGGCGAGAACGACAGGATGTCGGCCGACAGGGCACGGGCGGCTCTCTCGAAGGAGAGACGGGTGCGGGTCGAGGGCTCGAAGAACATGGTGGCCACGGTCTTGCCTCGCAGCGCCGGCACCTTGGGGATGGGGCGGCGCAGCACCTCGGCGAACTCCGCCCCGTCGTCGAGCAGGCTCTCCAACAACTCCCGGGAGAGCCCCTCGGTCGTCAGCAGATCTCTCATCGCCCCTCCCCTTCCGTACCGGCACCGGGCCGGTCTGCGATCCAGACCCCCTCGGCGCCGTCCACCTCGTCGATCTTCACCATGACCCGCTCCGCGAGCGAGGTCGGCATGTTCTTCCCCACGTAGTCGGGCCGGATCGGCAGCTCCCGGTGCCCCCGATCGACCAGCACCGCCAGCTGCACCCGGCGGGCCCGGCCGATGTCCGCCAGGGCGTCGAGGGCGGCCCGGATGGTCCGTCCCGTGAACAGCACGTCGTCGACCAGCACCACGGTCCGGTCGTCGATCGGTCCCGGAAGCTCGGTGGGGCCGAGTGGGGTGGTGGGGCGCTGGTCGAGGTCGTCGCGGTAGAGGCCGATGTCGAGCGTCCCCACCGCGACGCCGGCGTCCTCGAACTCGCCGATGTAGGTCCCGAGTCGGGCGGCCAACGGGGCGCCCCTGGTGTGAATGCCGAGCAGCACCACCTCGTCGGCGCCCCGGTTGTGCTCCAGGATCTCGTAGGCGATGCGGCGCAGCGCCCGTTCCACGTCCTCTCCGGTCAGGATGGCGCGCATCGGCGGCCTCCTGGGAAGATGGGGAGATGGTGCGCAGCCGGCGCAGACCGGTTCGCGCCCGGCGGCGTCTTCATCGGTGCTCCTTCCTTTCCGGTCTCACGGAACCGGGCTTAAAGGTTGGCTCGGCGGACCATAGCACCAACCTCGCCGCCTCCTGCGACCATCGGGACGGAACGCGAAAACCCGGGCTGGGGGCGGCCCGGCGCCGGCCGGGAAGGCGTCTCAGGTGGCGTCGCCGCCGGAGGTGCGCCCTTCGGCGAGGGCGGCGATGACGCCGTTGACGAACGACCCGCTGCGCTCCGTGGAGTACTCCTTGGCCAGCTTCACCGCCTCGGAGGCGATCACCCCCACCGGGGTGTCCGTGTAGCGCAGCTCGAAGAGGGCGAGCCGCAGCAGGTTACGGTCGACCGCCGGCATGCGCTCGAGGCGCCAGCCGCTGGCAACGGAGGCGATGGCCTCGTCGAGCTCGGCGAGGTGGTCCCACACGCCGGTGACCATCCGGGCGGCGCGGGCGCTGAGATCGGCGACGTCGGGTGCGTCGCGGCGCTGCGCCTCGGCGGCGTAGAGCGCCCCCAGTGCCTGGGTCCGTGGCGGCTGCCGGGTCACGACGCCCGGGTGATGTAGTCCCCGGTCCGGGTGTCTACCTTCACCACGTCGCCCTGCCCGACGAAGAGCGGCGCCTGGATGACGAGGCCGGTCGACAGCGTGACCGGCTTGGTGGCCCCCGAGACCCGGTCGCCCTTGACCCCGGGCTCGGCGTGGGTGACCTCGAGCTCGACCGAGGCGGGGAGGTCGATGCCGATGGGCTGTCCCTCGAACAGGTTGATCTGCACCGTCATGCCCTCGACCAGGTAGTTGGCGGCGTCTCCCACCAGGTCGCTAGCCACCGCTATTTGCTCGAAGCTGTCGCTGTTCATCCAGTGGAAGCCGAGTTCGTCGCGGTAGAGGAACTGGAAGTCCTGCCGGTTGATGACGGCCCGAGGCAGGTTCTCACCGGCGCGGAAGGTGCGGTCGAGCACCGCCCCCGTCTCGACGTTTTTGAGCCTCATCCGCACGAATGCCTTGCCCTTGCCCGGCTTGACGTGTTGGTATTCCACCACCGCGAACAAACCCTCGGGCAGGTTGAGGGCCATGCCCGGCTTGACATCGTTGGTCGAGATCATGCGCTTCGCAGCTCCTTGCTCGCATTCGTGAGGACGTGCCGGCCGTCGGCGGTGACGAGGACCATGTCCTCGATGCGGACCCCGAGACGGCCCGGGAGGTAGACCCCCGGCTCGACGGTGACGACGTGGCCGGGCTCGAGGACGTCCTCCGAGTTCCGCCGCAACCACGGGCCCTCGTGGATGTCGAGACCGACGCCGTGGCCGGTGGAGTGCACGAAGTACTCGTCGTACCCGTACCCCTCGAGCACCCGGCGGCACACCGCGTCGACCTCACCCGCCACCATCCCCGGGCCGACCGCGGCGATGCCGGCATCGTTGGCCTCTCGCACCGCCTGGAAGACACGCTCCAGCTCCGGGTCGGGCTCGGCTCCCCGCCACACCGTGCGGGTCATGTCGGAGTGGTAGCCGTCCACGGTGCACCCGTAGTCCAGCAGCAACAGACCGGCGCCGACCGGGTCGGTGCCGGCTTCGTGGTGGGGTCGGGAGGCATTGCTGTCGGCGGCGACGATCGGGGGCCACCCGGCCCGGTCCCCACCGGCTCGTTCCATCGCTCCCACCAGCGCCTCGGCGACGGCGTGTTCGGTGGCGGCCTGCGGCGCCAGCTCCTCCAGGGCGGCGAAGGCGGCGTCACCGGCGGCGGCGGCCGACCGCAGCGCCTCGATCTCGGCGGCGTCCTTGACCCGCCGGTATCGCTCGACGAGGCCGTCGCTGGCCACCAGCTTGCTGCCGGTGGTGGCGCCCAGCTCGCGCACGAACCTCCAGCTGACGTGGGCCGATTCCAGCTGCACCCGGGGTGCGCCGTCGAAGGCGGCGTCGAGCCGGTCGTGGAGGCCCGAGGAGTACACCACCAGCTCGGTGGCGGGAAGGGCCCGCACCAGTTCCGCCGCCGTCTCGCCGTAGCGCCCGTCGGTGAGGAATACCGCCCGCGACGGGTTCACCAGCAGCGAGGCGTTGCTGCCGGTGAACCCGGTCAGGTAGCGGATGTTGGTGAGATTGGTGACGAGCAGCGGTTCGGTCAGGTCCTGCGACAAGTGGTGCAGGCGGCTGGCGTGGTCCATGGATTCCTCTGTTTTCGTGACCGGCGCTCAGGCGATGCCGACGGCGGCGAGCGCCGGCTCCACGCTAGCGGCCGCGACCGGGCGGACCACGGCGACCCCGATCCGCTCCAGCAGCACCATGCGGAGGCCGGCCGCGTCCCGCTTCTTGTCGAGCGCCATGAGGCCCCGCACCTCGCCGGGATCCACCGGCGGCGCGGTCACCGGCAGCCCGAGCTGCTCGATCACGGCTCGTTGCCGCTCCTGGCCGTCGAAGCCGACCAGCTCGGCCGCCACCACTCCGGCCGCCACCATCCCGATCGCCACCGCGTGGCCGTGGGGGATCCTGGCCGCGGTTTCGATGGCGTGGCCAACCGTGTGACCGTAGTTGAGCACGGCGCGTACGCCGGCCTCGGTGAAATCCTCCGTGACTACCGCCGCCTTGATCAACACCGCCCGCCGGACCACTTCGTCCAGCGGTGCCTGCAGGCCGTGCCGTTCGTAGAGGGCCACCAGCGCCGGGTCGGCGATCAACCCGGCCTTGAGCGCTTCGGCCGCCCCCTCCCGGATCAGGGGGACGGGCAGGTCGGACAGCACCGAGAGGTCGATGACGACCCGGGCCGGGTGCCGGAAAACCCCGGCCAGGTTCTTGCCGCCGACGTTGACCCCGGTCTTCCCTCCCACTGCGGCGTCGACGGCCCCCAGCAACGTCGTCGGCACCATCACCGCCTCCACCCCGCGCAGGTAGAGGGCGGCGACGAAACCGGCCAGGTCGGTGACGGCTCCGCCACCGACGCCGACGACCGTGTCCTGCCGGGTGAGGGCGAGGCCGTTCAGCCAGAGGAAGCAGTCCTCGGCAACCTGCAACGTCTTGGCCCGGTCCCGGTCGGGCAGCACCCGCACCGCGACCTGGAGCCCGGCGGCCCGCAGCGACCGGGCCACCTGGCGGGCGTGGCGGGCGGGCCCGGGCTGGGTCAGGATCGCCACCCGGCGCCGTCCCGGCGACGCCGGCAGCAGCGTCTCCGGGCGTTGCACGGCGTCGGCCTCCACGAGGATCTCGGAGAGGGTCTGCCCACCGCCGGTGATCAGGATCGGATCCACAATGCCTCGATCTCGGTGGCGATGTCGTGGGTGGTACGGCCGGTGGTGTCGATCGTGAGGTCGGCGGCCTCCCGGTAGCGGTCGGCTCGCAAGGCCAGCAGGTCCGCCAGCCGCTCTCCCCCGTCGCCCCCCGACAGCAGGGGTCGTTCCTCTCCCTCCCCGACCCGCTGAACCAGCTCGGCTGCCGGGGCGGTGAGCCAGACGACGACACCGCCGGCCCGCATGGTGGCGACGTTGTCGGGGTCGATGACGATTCCCCCACCGGTGGCGACGACACCTGCCGGGTACCCCGCCACCCGCCGGATCGCCTTCGCCTCCATCTCGCGGAAGGCACTCTCCCCCCGCTCCATCCAGAGCCGGGCGATGGTGCAGCCGGCGTCCGCCTCCACGTCGTCGTCGGTGTCGTAGAACGGCAGGTCGAGCTTCTCGGCGAGGGCTCGGCCCACCGAGCTCTTCCCGGCTCCCATCATCCCGACCAACCAGAGGTGACCGTTCATGGTGCTCAGAACGAGGCGATCCGGCGCTGGTACGCCTCCAGCGCCGCCTGCATGTCGGCCACGGTGTCTCCCCCGAACTTGCGTTGCGCTTCCTGGGCGAGCACGATCGCCACCATCTGCTCGGCGACGACGCCGGCGGCGGGTACCGCGCACACGTCGCTCCGTTCCCGGAACGCCTTCTCGGGCTGCTTGGTGGTGACGTCGATGGTGTCGAGCGGCCGCATCACCGTGGAGATCGGCTTCATGGCCGCCCGCACCCGGAGCAGGCCCCCCATGCTGATGCCGCCCTCGGTGCCGCCCGCCCGTGAGGTGTGGCGAACGAACTCGCCGTGCTCGTGGTAGATCTCGTCGTGGGCGGAGCTGCCCCACTTCGCCGCCACCGCAAAGCCGTCTCCCATCTCGACCCCTTTGATACCCGGGATCGACATGAGGGCGGCGGCGAGGCGGGCATCGAGACGCCGGTCGTGATGGACGTGGCTGCCAAGGCCGGGCGGGACCCCGTAGGCCAGCACCTCGACGACGCCCCCGAGGGTGTCCCGGTCCTCCTTGGCGGCTTCGATCTCGGCGAGCATGGCGTCGGCGTGGGCGGAGTCGAAGACCCGGACCGGCGAGGCGTCGATCGTGGCCAGGTCGCCGGGTCCCGGGAGCGCGGTGGAGCGCGCCGTCACGGAACCGATGGCGACCACGTGGCTGAGCACCGTCACGTCGAGGGCCGCGAGCAGTCGCTTGGCCAGGTAGCCGGCGACGGTGCGGGCCGCCGTCTCCCGTGCCGATGCCCGTTCCAGGATGTCGCGGGCGTCGTGGCTGTCGTACTTCAGCATCCCCGGCAGGTCGGCGTGCCCGGGACGGGGGGTCGTCATCTCGCGGCGGGCCCGTCCCGGCTCCGGCGACATCTCCTCGGTCCACTTGGGCCACTCCGTGTTGCGGATCACCACCGCCACCGGGCTCCCCAGGGTGCGCCCGAAGCGGACCCCGCCCAGCAGCTCGAGCTCGTCCTGCTCGAGCTGCATGCGCCGTCCACGCCCGGCGCCGAGCCGGCGCCGGGCCAGCTCCGCCGCGATGCCGTCCCGCGACACCTCGAGGCCGGCGGGGAGGCCTTCGACCACCGTCACCAATGCCGGCCCGTGAGATTCGCCTGCAGTGAGGAATCGCAACATGGCGCCTGATGGTACCCGCCGCCGCCGTCACCGCCGCTCGCGAGGGCCGGAGGGGCCTGAGACAGGGGTGGAGGGCCGGTTGCCCGGCCCTCCACCCCTCGGGGCTCCGCATCCAGCGGAGATCTGGTGCGGCGACGCTATTTCAGGATCTGCTGCCCCACGCTCAGCTCGAAGGCGCTGTCACCGAAGCTGAAGACGCCCTTGGTTTCGGTGAGACTCACGACCTTGTAGGACACCGCGAAGGTGTCGCCGACACCCACCTCGTAGCTCACGGTCCCCACCACGACGGTGGCCCGCAGCACGCCGCTCACCTCACGGATCTCCTTGAGGGTGATGGTGGTCGCCGAGGGGGTGAAGCCGTCGTCCGGCTCTCCCCCGGGGGTGCCACCGATCCCGGGGATGTCACCGGTCGTCGATCCCTCGTTGATGAGGGGGCGGAACGGGTCCCGCGGCTGGGAGATCTGGAACGTCGCCGACAGAGGCGCCGGGTTCTCGGCCTGGAGGCCTTCCGGGGAGGCGGTGAGGCGCGACCCGGCGGTGTCGGGCCGGGTCGGTTGTGACGCCAGCACCCCGGAGGTCATGACCATCCAGCCGGCGGTGATGCCGGCAGCCACCAGACCCACCGCGATCAGTCCCGCCACGAACCCGCGTAGCCGCCGCCAGCTCATTGCGCCGCCTCCGGTTGGCTCGTGGTGTCAGTCGATCCGGCCGGCGGCTCCTCGGTGACCGGTGCGGAGAGGTCGGTCCCGGTGCGGGTGAAGATCCGCATCGCGATGTCGACGCCGAGCACGTCCGGCTCGGGGCGGAGCCGGGGCTCGGCGATGGTGGTCGTCGTGGTGGTCGTCGAATCGTCCGTCTCCTCGGGAGGGGGTTCCGGCTCCGTGGGTCCCTGGCCCGGAGTGAGCCCGATCGAGTCCACCCGGACGAGTCGATCCATCGCCTCCAGGCCGTAGAGGAAGCCGAGGACCTCGAAGTACTGGCCTTCCGCCGTGACGTTCACGGTCACCTGGAATGCTTCGATCCCGGGCTGGCCCTCGGCGGTGAGGTCGATCGCCGTCGGCGGGGCCATGTTGATTGTGAAGATGTCGACGCCGGTGCTCTCGGCCAGGTAGGTGAGGTCGTCGAGGAACACGTCCGCCTGCGGCTGGACCGGGATCGCGGTCTCCATCTCCCCGATGGCGAACCGGTACGAGATCTCGTTGTCGATGATGTCGGAGAGCTGGGCAATCTGGGAACGGATCGTCGCTTCGCGCAGCTGGGTCGCTTCCAGTTCGTCGCGAGCGGTCGCCGTGGCGGAGCGTTCCGGCGATATGAGGAACATCCACCAGATCAGGGTGCCCAGCAGCAGACCGGTCGCCAACATCCACATGGCGGGGCGCCTCATCGTCCCACCTCCGGCACCCGCTCCTCCACTCGCGCGGTGAGCGCCGCTTCCGTGAGGGAGGTCTGCGACTCGAACGCCACCACCGGGATCTCGCCAATCGTCTCACCCGTCACGCTCGAGACCCAGGTCCCGGCCACCGACGGGAACCGATCCGAGTCGAGGGCCCGGAGCCATGCCGCCACGTCGCCGAATCCGAAGCCGGTGCCGCTCACCTGGATGCTGCCCTGGGCCGGGGAGAGGGGGTCGAGATCCACTCGGCCCTGGAACTGGCCGAGCCACACCCGATCGGGGATCATCCGGCCCAGGTCGTTGAGGATCCGCCCCCACGAGACGTCCGAGGTGAGCACGGCCTTGATGAGGGCGGCGTTCTGGTCGTAGCGCAGCACCAGCTCGTCGGCACCTTGCAGCTCGCCAAGCTGTACCTGGAGCCCGGCGTTGACCGCCTCCTGCTCCTCGACGGTGTTGCGGACGTCGGCGGTGTCGCGCCGAGCCAACACGAACAGCAACCCGAGCACCACCAGGTAGATCACCCCGATGAGGGCGAGGCGGGCCATCCGGCGACGCCCGGCGCTGCGTTCGAAGGCCTCCGGGGGGAGCAGGTTGATGGGCCGCATCAGACCTCCCCCCACAGTGCCAGCCCGAGGGCGGTCGGCATCACCGGCTGCGCCTCCAGCATCTCGTCCTCGGTGAGGTCCACCCGGCCCACCTCGATGATGTCGAGGATCTTCGCCGGCTCGACCTCGACGCCCATGAGACGCGCCATCCGGTTCGCCAGGTGGGGCAGCCTGGCGCCGTTACCGGCGACCACGAGGCGCTCGAGGGTGGCGTCCTCGGACTGCGACAGGAAGAAGTCCACCGATCCCCGGATGTCGTCGATCAGCTCGTCGGCCTTGCCGGTGAGCAGTCGCTGGGCCTCCGCGTCCGGATCACCGTCGCCGGGCATGCCCTCGGCCCGCACCCCGAGCCGGTTCTTGAGTTCGGCGGCGTCCTCGACCTCCATGCCGAGCCCCTCGACGAGTGCCGAGGTGAAATCGTCCCCACCCCGCGGCAACAGGCGCACAAATCGGGCGGTGCCGCCGCGGGTGATGGCGAGCTGGGTCACCGACGCCCCGATGTCGACCAGCGCCTGCAGCGGGCTCCCGACCCCGACCTCGATCCCGAACACTGCTCGGACCAGTCCGAAGGGCTGCAGGTCGATGGCGGCCGGGGTGAGTTTGGCGTCTCCCAGCACCCGCATCACCGAGTCGACGATGTCCCGATGCACTGCGATCACGAGGATCGACTGCATCGCATCGCCCTCGGGGGTCATGAACTCCTCGAGAGGGACGTAGTCGAGCACCGCCTCTTCGACCGTCAGCGGGATCGAGTCCTGCACCTGGTACGGCAGTGCCTCGGCCAGCTCCTCGGGGCCCAGGTAGGGAACGTCGACTTGGCGCACCACCAGGCGTTGGCTGGCGACTCCGACCACCACCCGGCGTTTCGGGAGCTTGGCCCGCCGCCACAAGGCGGAGATCGCTTCGGAGACGGCCCCTTCGTCGATGATCTCGCCGGCGGTGACGGCTCCGGGCGGGAGCGGCATCTCGGCGAACCGGCGCAGTACCCACCGGTTCTTGGCCGAATCGAGGACCGCCGCCCTGACGGCGGTACCACCGATGTCCAGGCCAACCGTTACGGCCATCTGATCTCCGCTCGATTGGAGAGCCCCGACTCGGGTCGAATTACAGCGCTGTCATTCGACCCTGCGTCTGATCGTAGCGCCTCCGGCGGGGAGGAGCCAAAGCACAGGCTACCCGCGCCTTCGCCGTCGAGCACAGTCGGCCCTGGTGCCTTCCCCCCGGCTCGGCTCAGCCGAGGTACCAGTCGAGGATCTGCTCGCCCCAGGCGATCGTCAGGTACGCACCGGCGATCAGGTAGGGGCCGAACGGGATGGTGTCACGCCGTCCCTTGCGGCGAGTGAGGAGCAGCACGGCCGAGACGACCCCGCCAAGCAAGATGGCGATGAAGGCACCGAGCAGCACCTGCTCCCACCCCTGATAGCCGAGGAAGAGCCCGAGCAGGAGGGCGAGCTTGACGTCGCCCATGCCCAATCCGCCGCGGGGAGCGATCAGGGCCAGGATCAGCAGGCCCACGAAGTAGCCTGCCCCGCCGGCGACGCCTCGCAGCCACCATCCGGGATGGCCGTCGGCGACCGCCCCGGCGAGCAGGAGCGGCGCCGCCACCGCCAGGCCGGGGAACAGCACCCGATTCGGGATGAGCTTTTGGTCGATGTCGATGAGCGCGAGTGCCATGGTCACGACGACGAACACCCAGTAGGCGGGCAGCACCCAGACCGATCCCACCGCCAGCGCCGCCGCCACGAAGAGCAGTGACGTCATCCCTTCCACCACGGGATAGCGGACGGCGATGGGTTGGCCGCAGTCGCGACACCGGCCCCGCAGCAGCAGCCACGACAGCACCGGAATCAGGTCACGGGTCCGGATCGGCGCCTGACAGTACGGGCAGTGGGACGGGGGCCGGACGATCGAGGCGTGCTGCGGGATCCGGTGGGCCACGACGTTGACGAACGAACCAAATGACAGGCCGAGCAGGGCTCCCAACGTCACCAGTGTTGCGGTCATCTGACCTCCCGGGGCCGGAGGCTAGAGAGTGGCCGGGCCGGGGAGCGGGATTTCGCGGCCCGCTCGATGTCCTGGTCCGGACGCGTACGAGGGGACGGACACTGGGTCCGTCCCCTCGTTGGTGAGACTGCGGCTTTACGGAACCGCCGGGTAGCCCGTGCTGCTCCAGGCCACGCTGGCCTGGGTGGGCGGCAGGGTCGGGGTGGCTGCGCTCGGGCAGGTGATCGTGACACCGGAGCCGGCGGCGGCATAGAACGTGCCACCAGTGGCGCTCTCGTTGTCGTAGATCATGAACGACGCCCCAGACGCGCTCTGCTGGGAGAGACACACCTGGCTGGGGGTCGCCGCGGCGAACTCCACGTACACCATGTCCTGGCTGAGAGCCGCGCTGACCTCAACCGTCGGTTCATAGACCTTCAGATCCGCCGCAGTCGCCGAAAAGGCACTGTTGGCCGTCCACACTGCCTTCTCAGCGAGCAAGGCATTGCGCAGATCGGTCTGCGTCGCGCGATCCTGGGCCTGATTGCGGAAGCCGAGGAAGGAGGGAATGGCGATGGCCACCAGCACTGCAATGATCAGCACCACCACCATGAGCTCGATGAGCGTAAATCCCTCTTCCTTGCTGAGACGCTCACGCATCCATCGCATGGGAAAGGACCTCTCTCTTCACGGGGTCGCATCTCGACCCCTTCATGAGGGCTTATCGGCCCCCGACTCCTCCCGGTTGAGCCACTTTCCGTTGACGGGCCCACACTTTCTGTGTTGGCGCGCTCCGTTGTGACTCCGCCTCCCCGGTGATCTCAGGGCATCGGCATCGGCAGCGGCGTCGGCCCCGTAATCGGGGTGACCTTGCGACGGGCCGGCACGTCGGGGAACCCGGAGGGACTCCAGGCCACGTTGGCCTGCCGCGGCGGCAGGGTCGGGGTGGCTGCGCTCGGGCAGGTGATCGTGACACCGGAGCCGGCGGCGGCATAGAACGTGCCACCAGTGGCGCTCTCGTTGTCGTAGATCATGAACGACGCCCCAGACGCGCTCTGCTGGGAGAGACACACCTGGCTGGGGGTCGCCGCGGCGAACTCCACGTACACCATGTCCTGGCTGAGAGCCGCGCTGACCTCAACCGTCGGTTCATAGACCTTCAGATCCGCCGCAGTCGCCGAAAAGGCACTGTTGGCCGTCCACACTGCCTTCTCAGCGAGCAAGGCATTGCGCAGATCGGTCTGCGTCGCGCGATCCTGGGCCTGATTGCGGAAGCCGAGGAAGGAGGGAATGGCGATGGCCACCAGCACTGCAATGATCAGCACCACCACCATGAGCTCGATGAGCGTAAATCCCTCTTCCTTGCTGAGACGCTCACGCATCCATCGCATGGGAAAGGACCTCTCTCTTCACGGGGTCGCATCTCGCCCCGTTCCCCGGGTTCATCGGTCTGACCCACCGGCCTGGTTGAGCCACTTTCCTGACCCCGCGGCGTCGGAGCGGCGGCGCCCTGAGCGCTCAGCCTCCGTTGACGAGCGAGGCGAGGTTGAAGATCGGCAGGTAGAGGGCGATGAGGATCCCGCCCACCGTGGCCCCCATGACGACGATCAGCAGCGGCTCGATGAGGCTGGTGAGGGCGTTGACGGTGTCGTTGACCTCCCGGTCGTAGAAGTCCGACACCTTGGCGAGCATCTCCTCGAGGGCGCCGGTCTCCTCCCCCACCATCATCATCTGCACCACCATCGGCGGGAACACCTTGTGGCGGCTCAGCGGCTCGGCCAGCGACTCGCCGGCCCGCACCGATTCCTTGACGTCGGCCAGTGCGGCGGCCACCACCTGGTTCCCGGCGGTGTCGCCGACGATGTCGATGGCTTGCAGGATTGGTACCCCGGTGCCGCTGAGCACGGCCATGGTGCGGGAGAACCGGCTCATCGCGGTCTTGTGGGCGAGACGGCCCAGAATCGGCACCTTCAGCTTGAACCGGTCGAGGGTGAGCCGGCCGGATTCGGTCTGGCGCCAGCGCCGCAACCCCCAGATCCCGCCCACGACGACGCCGACGACCACGAACCAGAAGTGGGTGACCAGGGTCGAGATGCCGACGAGCACCCGGGTCGGCAGCGGAAGCACCGCGTCCTTGTCGAGCTCGGCGTACAGGTTGGAGAAGATCGGCACCACGAAGATAATCATGGCGGAGGTGACCGCGGTGATGAGGAAGGCGATCACCGCCGGATAGGCCATCGCCGATCGCACCTTGGAACGCAGGTTGAGGTTGGCCTCGAGCATCGTCGCCAACCGGTCGAGGGTCTCGTCGAGGACCCCACCGACCTCACCGGCCCGGATCATGGCGATGTAGAGCTGCCCGAAGGCCTTCGGATGCTTCTCCATCGCCTGTGAGAGGCTGGCACCTTCACGCACGTCGGCGCGTACCTGCCGTAGCACCTCGGCCAAGGCAGGGCTCGAGGTCTGTTCCATCAACACGCCGAGGGACCGGATCAGTGATAGCCCGGAGCTGATCATGGTGGCGAACTGCCGGCTGAAGATGACGACGTCCCGTCCCTTGAGGCGGCTGCGGAGGCCGGGAAGCTTGAGGTCGCGCTGCAGCATGCTCGTCGGCTTCGCCTCCACCCGCAGCGGGGTCATCCCCTGCTCCCGGAGCATCTCGGCGACCCGAGCCGGCGACGTCCCGTCGATCTGCCCGCTCCGGATCTTGCCGCCACGGTCGCGAACCCGGTATGTGTAGGTGGAGCTCACCTCGGTGGCATTCATCGCTTCCGCCTTCCTGCCAAGATCTCAAAGCCGTCGGGATCGCGGGAGTGTTCGAAGGCGGTCTCGTAGTCGACCTTGCCCGTCTTCACCAGCTGGGCCAGGCAGCCGTCCATCGTCTCCATCCCGAACTTGCCGCCGGACTGCATCGCCGTCCTGATCTGGTGGACCTTGCCCTCCCGGATCAGGTTGCGGATCGCACTGGTCGCCACCATCACCTCCACCGCCGCCACCCGGCCCTTGCCGTCGGCCCGGGGCAGGAGCTGCTGCGACACCACCGCCTGCAGAGAGTTGGCGAGCTGCACCCGCACCTGGCGCTGCTGGTGGGAGGGGAAAACGTCGATCATCCGCTCCACCGACTGTGGGGCGTCCTGGGTGTGGAGGGTCGCCAGGATGAGGTGGCCGGTCTCGGCCGCGGTGATGGCGGTCGAGATCGTCTCCAGGTCGCGCATCTCCCCCACCAGGATCACATCCGGGTCCTGGCGGAGCGCGTGGCGCAGAGCGCTGGAGAACGAGCGCGTGTCGCTGCCGATCTCACGCTGGTTGACCACCGAGGTCTTGTGGCGGTGGGTGAACTCGATGGGATCCTCGAGGGTGATGATGTGGCAGGCCCGCGAGGTGTTGATCAGGTCGATAATCGACGCCAGCGTGGTCGACTTGCCCGACCCGGTCGGTCCGGTGACGAGCACCAGCCCCCGCCGCAGCTGGGCGAACCCGGCGACGATAGGCGGGATGCCGAGCTCGTCGAGCGGCACGATCTGGTTCGGGATGGCCCGCAGCACCGCCCCGATCGAATCACGCTGGAAGAACACGTTGGCGCGGAACCGGCCGATACCCCGCATCGGGAAGGAGAGGTCCAGTTCCAGGTTCTCCTCCAGCTCTTCACGCTGCCGACCCGTCAGGATGGCGTAGATCATCTTGCGGAGCTGCGACGGCCCCAGCTTGCCGCACTCCTCGATCGGGATCAGCGAGCCGTCGATCCGCATCATCGGCGGCGAGCCGACCGAGAGGTGGAGGTCGGATCCCTTGCGCTCAGTCAGGGTCAGCAGCAGCTCGCCGACCGAAGGCTTGACCTCGTCTTGAGGATCGTCGGCTCGCCTCCTTTGCCCCGGATCGGCCTCCGAATCGACGTCGCGGGCTTCGGTCAGCGGGACGCCCGGCCCCCGCGCCGGCTCCGCCAGGGCGTCGTAGGCTCGGGTGATCGCCTGCTGCAGCGCCGCCCGCGCCGCCAATGCCGGCTGGACCGCGCCGTTCAGCGCCTCGTCGAGCGCCCGCATCCTGTTCTCGTCGAGCGGGTTGTCCGTCGCCACCACCACCGTGCCGTCGACCTCGAGGCGGAGCGGGAGCACGCCGAGCGCCTCGGCGAGGGCACGGGGAATGGTGCGGAGAGCCCGTGGCTCGGGCTCGGGCACGTCGGGGGCTCCGAGGTCGATGAAGCCGATGCCGATCTGCTCGGAGACGGCGCGCAGCAGGTCGGCCTGCTCGACACCCCCGGCGGAGAGCAGTGCGTGGGGCAGCGCCTCGCCGGTGCGTCCGACCGTGGCGAGGAGGGATTTCAGGTCATCCCGGCTCAGCAGCCGACGCTCGACGAGCAGCTCACCCAGCCTACGATCGACGTTGCTGGTGACCATCGCCTCACTATCGGCAGGTCACACAACGACCCTGAGGACCTCCTCGAGGGAGGTGAGGCCGAGCCCCGCCTTCTCCAGCCCGTCCTGTCGGAGGGTGCGCATACCCTCGGCGACGGCGGCCTTCATGATGTCGCGAGCCGAATGGCGCTCCACCGTCATGTGCTGGATCTCCTCGTTGAGCAGCATGACCTCGTTGATGCTGACCCGGCCGCGGTAGCCGGTGTTGGCACAGTGCCGGCATCCCTCTGCCCGGTACAGCTCGGGAACGTCGTCGGAGCCGTGGAACTCCCAGCCGATGTCCTCGAGAACCCGGCGCTCGGGCGTGTACGCCACCTTGCATCGGTCGCACAGCATGCGGGCAAGCCGCTGAGCGACGACAGCGTCGAGCGACGAGCTCACGAGGAAGGGCTCTACCCCCATGTCGATGAGGCGGCCCACCGCCGAGGGAGCGTCGTTGGTATGCAAGGTCGAGAGCACGAGGTGGCCGGTGAGCGCCGCCTCGGTGGCGATCGCCGCCGTCTCTCCGTCCCGGATCTCGCCGATCAGCACGATGTCGGGATCGGCGCGGAGGATCGACTTCAGCGCCGTGGCGAACAGCAGTCCGGCCTTGCGATTGACCTGGATCTGGGTGAGGCCGGCGAGCCGATACTCGACCGGGTCCTCCACCGTGATGATGTTGACCTCCTCGCGGTTGAGCACCGCCAGGGTGGAGTAAAGCGTCGTCGTCTTTCCCGAGCCGGTGGGGCCGGTGACCAGGATCGCCCCGTAGGGCCTGCTGTAGGCGGCCTCGTACCGCTTGAAGTTGTACTCCCTGAACCCGAGGTCCTCCAGCGAGGCCACGCTGGCGCCCTTGTCGAGGATCCGCAGCACGACCTTCTCCCCGTGGATCGACGGCAGGGTGGCGACCCGGATGTCGACCGGCCGGCCCCCGACCCGGAGACCGACCCGGCCGTCCTGCGGAATCCGGCGTTCCGAGATGTCGAGGTCCGCCATGATCTTGATGCGGCTCACTACCGCGTTCGAGATGCTGCGGGGGGTGGACATCACCTCGTGGAGCACCCCGTCGATGCGGAAGCGGACGCGGAGCTCACGCTCCCCCGGCTCGATGTGGATGTCCGAGGCGCGTTCGTTGATGGCCCGCCCGATGATGGTGTTCATCAGTTTGACGACCGGCGCTTCCTCGGCGGCAACCTCGAGGCCACTGACGTCGGTTTCCTCGCGGGAATCCTCGGCGGCCAGTTCGGCGAGGTCGCTGACGGAGTCGTCCAGCCCCTGCTGGCGCCTGATCGCTTCCTCCAGCTCGGTGCGGGTGGCGACCCGCGGTGAGATTCCCATTCCCGACACGGCCCGCAGGTCGTCGATGGCGAGCACGTTGGCGGGATCGGCCATCGCCACCACGAGCCGGTCGTCCTCGAACCCGATGGGAAGGACCAGGTAACGGGTGAGCAGGTATTCGGGGACCAGGGCGACCGCGGCCGGGTCGATCGAGATCTCGGCCAGGTCGACGTACTCGATCCCGATCTGGCGCGCCAGGGTGCGCACCAGGTCGGCCTCCTTGACCAGGCCTTCCTCCACGAGGATCTTGCCCAGCGGAAGTCCCGAAGTGCGTTGCTTAGCAACCGCGACTTCGAGGTCTTTGCTGGAGATCATCCCCTCTTCAAGGAGCATGGTGCCCAAATGGCGGGCATCGCCGGTCAAGGGACCTCCTCATACCGCTCTCGCAGAGAGCGCGAAAGCTCGCTACTCGAACGTGTCGGCCCCCCGTGGAGGGGGCTTGAGAGGTTCACGCGAAGCGGGGACGCCCCTCCAGGGCTGCGGCGAGAGCCTGCCGCATCGCCGCTTCCGGGGCACGGCGCCCGGTCCAGAGTCGGAACGAGGCCATCGCCTGACCGAGCAGCATCACCGGCCCTGCCACCACCGGGATCCCGGCCGATGCGGCCCGTCGCACCGCCGGGGTCGGCACCGCACCGTACGCCATGTCGAAGAGGCCGACCGCCTCTTCCAGGATCGGCCCCGGTAGCTCCTCACCTCGCATGCCGAGCGGGGTGGCGTTGACGACCACGGCTCCCCGCCCCGTGACGTCGAGACCCCGCACCGTACCGTCCACACCGAGGCGGTCCAGCAGCGCCTGCGCTTCCTCCGGACGCCGGGCGGCGACGATGATGTCCCGGTGGGCCAGGGCGAGCACCGCGGCAGCCGCCGCCCCCCCGGCGCCGAGCACGATCACGGGCCCGGTGGTGGGCAGCCCACCCCAGCGCCAGGCGGTCCGCACCCCGACGACGTCGGTGTTGTGTCCCACGACGCGGCCGGTGACCCGCACCAGGGTGTTGACGGCGCCGGCACGCCGCGCCGTATCGTCCGCCTCGTCGGCGAGCTCGAGGGCGAGGGCCTTGTGGGGCATGGTGACGTTGGCGCCGTCGAGGTCGCCGCGGCGGATGGCATCGACCGCCTCGGCCATACCGGCGGCGTCGACCCGGCGGGCTTCGTACTCGCCCGGGATCCCGGTCGCCTCCAGGGCGGCGCGATGGAGCAGCGGCGAGAGCGAGTGGGCCACCGGGTCGCCGAGGACGGCGAGCCTCACGGCGTCAGCACCCCGTCCGCCTTGGCCTGTTCCTTGAGACGGTTGTGCTCCTCGAGCGTCGCGGAGAAGCCGTGGGTGCCGTCGTTGTTGATGAGCACGAAGTACAGGTACTCCGTGTCGGCCGGCGCCGCCGCCGCCTCCAGCGATGCCATCCGAACCCCGGCAATCGGAGTCGGGGGCAGGCCGGGGTACAGGTAGGTGTTGTAGGGCGAATCGATCTCGAGGTCCTCGAGGAGGACCTCATTGTGATCCCCACCCAGTGCGTAGATGATCGTGGCGCAGCTCTGGAGTGCGATCCCGAGCTCCAGCCGATTGGTGAACACGCTGGCGATGAGCGGTCGCTCTTCGTCGAGCTTGGCTTCGCCTTCGATCAGCGAAGCGATGATCAGGCCGTCATAGGGCGTCAGCTCCAGCGCCTCGAGTTCGGTCCAGTCGATCGCGTTCACCCGGTCGGTCAGGGTCTGAGCCAGCTTGCCCACGATTGTCTCCGCAGTGGCGTCCGCCCGGAACTCGTAGGTGTCCGGCGCCAGCAGGCCCTCCCAGCGGGCCAGCTCCTCGGAGCCCTCGGGAGCCTCGTCCGGCAGGTAGGGCGAGGTGACGGTGCCGTCGAGCAGCGGCGCGGCCAGCTGGTCGACGGTGAAGTCCGTCTGGTCGGCGAGCGACGCCAGCATCTCCTCGATGGTGAGGCCCTCGATGACGGTGATCCGTATCGTCTTCACCGGCTCCGGTCCGGCAACCAGGATGTCGATGATGTCGTCCACTCCGGTTCCGGACACCAGGGCGTACTCCCCGGCCTTGAGGCGGGAGGCGACCCCTCGGGCGCTCACGGCGTCCTCGAAGTCCGCGCCACGGGCGATCACCCCCTCGTCCTCCAGCAGGGCCGCGATGAACCGGGCCGAGGACCCGGCCGGGATCTCCACCGTCACCGCGTTGCCGGCGGCGACGGTGCTGGTCGTCTCGGGGGTGGTGCCGACCGCGTCGGCGAAACGCTCCGCCGCGGCTCTGAGCCCGGCGAAGACGGCGGCGCTGAGCAGCAGGATCGCGATCACCTGGATGATGCGCCACACCCACCAGGGGGGGCCGGAGCGAGGTGCGGGGAGTGGCTCGGCGGGGCCGTTCACGAGGCGCCTCTCCCCCTGCGGGCGTCGAGGAATCCCTGCAGCATGAGGGCTGCCGCCACCTTGTCTCTCCTCTCGCGCCTCTCGGCTCGTCGCATTCCCGCCTCCAGGAGGGCGTCCTCCGCCTGCACCGTGGTGAACCGCTCGTCGTAGTACACCACCTCGCACCCGAGGATCTCCTCCACCGTCGCCCCGAAGGCCCGGGCCCGCCGGGCGGCCTCCCCCTCCTCGCCGGAGAGTGACACCGGCAGACCGACGACGACGGTGCCGACCTCCTGCTCCTCGTAGAGGCTCCGCAGGGTCGCCGCCAGGTCGCGGCGGCGGCGATCGATCACCATGTACGGCTGAGCGATCATACCCATGGTGTCGGATAAGGCCACTCCGATGCGGCGCTCCCCCGGATCGAGCCCCAACACCCGCCCGGCGCTCATCGTCCCCGTAGCGCCTCCCGGGCGGCCCGCCCCGCCTCCTCGACCGCATCCGGGACCCGATCGCCGTGGGGGCCGCCGGCCTGGGCCAGCTCCGGATCGGGGCTGCCCCCGCCGCCGACAACGGCGGCGCCGGCCCGCACGATGGTGCCGGCCGAGACCCCGTCGGCGACGAGATCCGGCGACACGAAGACGAGGAGCCCTGCCTTGCCGTCGTGGACGGCCCCGAGCACGCCGATCCCGGAGCCGAGGCGGTCGCGCAGCTGGAAGGCGAGCGCCCTGAGCTCGGCTGGCGACATGTCCTGCTGCGGGGCGACGAGCAGGCGGTGGTCCCCGTGGGTCTCGGCGGCGTCGACCAGGTCGCCGACGACCGACGACCGCGCCTGGGCCTCGAAGCGTTCGATCCGTGCTTCCTGCTCGTCGAGTCGGGTCAGCAGGGCGTCGACTCCGGAGACGACCTGGCCGGGTTGGGCCCGGACCCGGCCGGCGATCTGCTCGAGCTGGCGGCGCAGGCCGGAGAGGTGCTCGTAGGCGGCGAGCCCGGTGAGGGCCTCGACCCGGCGGGTGTTGGCGGCCACCGAGCCCTCGCCGAGCAGGATCACCGGGCCGATCTGACCGGTGGAATGTACGTGGGTGCCGCCGCAGAACTCGGTCGAGTAATCCCCCGCCTTGACCACCCGGACCCGGTCGCCGTACTTGTCTCCGAAGAAGGCGAGGGCCCCCATCGCCTCGGCTTCGTCCTTACTGGTCTCGAGGGTGGTCACGTCGGCGTTCTCCACCACCCGGGCGTTCACCTCGTGCTCCACCTCGAGCAGCTCCTCCGGCCCGAGGGCGTGGTAGTGGGAGAAGTCGAAGCGGAGGCGGTCGGGCGCCACCAGCGATCCGGCCTGGTGAACGTGGCCACCAACGACCTCGCGCAACGCCCAGTGCAGCAGGTGGGTTCCGGTGTGGTTCTTGCGGATGCGTTCCCGCCGGTCGTGATCGACCTCGGCGGTGACGTCCTGCCCGACCGCTACCTGGCCGGCGGTCACGGTGCCGCGGTGGCCGTGGACGCCGGGCACGGCGTACTGGGTGTCGTCGATCATGACCCGGCCGGTGGCGGTCACAACTGCGCCCCGGTCACCGACCTGGCCGCCGGATTCGGCGTAGAAGGGGGTGCGATCGAGAAAGACCTCGACGTCCTGGCCGGCCTCGGCCCGCTCCACCAGCTCGCCTTCGCGCACGATCGCCAGGACCCGACCCCGGCTCCCCTCCTGCTGGTAGCCGACGAACTCGGTCCCTTCGATCCCGCGCAGCAGGGTGCGGTAGGCGTCGGCCCGGGCTGCCACGTCTCCACCCCGGAAGTGGCGGCGGGCCCGCTCCCGCTGCTCCTCCATCATGCGGTGGAACTCCCCGATGTCGAGCTGGATGCCCCGCTCCGAGAGGATCTCCTCGGTGAGCTCCCGCGGGAACCCGTAGGTGTCGTGCAGCTTGAAGGCCGTGGCCCCCGAGAAGACGTCCCCCGGCTCCATCTCCTCCAGCTCTTGGTCGAGGAGCTGATGACCGGATTCCAAGGTCCGCCGGAAGCGCACCTCTTCCCGCTCCGCCATCTCGATGATGGCATCGCGCCGGTCGACCAGCTCCGGGTAGCCCTCCGCCATCACGTCGACGGACGCCGAGATGAGGCGGGGCAGCACGAGGTCGTCGGCGCCGAGCAGGAACCCGTGGCGCACCGCCCGCCGCAGCAGCCGCCGCAGCACGTAGCCACGTCCCTCGTTGGACGGCACCACCCGGTCGGCGATGAGGAACGTGACGGCCCGGCCGTGGTCCGCCATGATCCGCAGGCTGATGTCGGTGCCGTCGCGCTCCCCGAGCCGGACCCCGGTGACGCCTTCGGCGGCCGCCACCACCGGGCGAATGAGGTCGGTGTCGAACACGGTCTCCTTGCCCTGCAACACCACCGCCACCCGCTCCAGGCCGGCCCCGGTGTCGATGTTGCGGGCGGGGAGGTCGCCGACCACGTGGTAGGGCTCGTCCTGGACGTTCTGCATGAACACCAGGTTCCAGAACTCCACGAAGCGTTCCTCGTCTACCACCGGCCCGCCGTCGGGCCCGTAGGCGGGGCCCTTGTCGTAGAAGATCTCCGACGACGGGCCGCATGGCCCCGGCACCCCCATCTGCCAGAAGTTGTCCCGGTCGCGGCGCTGCACCCGTTCCGGCCGCACCCCGACCGTCTCGATCCAGATCTCCTCGGCTTCCTTGTCGGTCTCGTGGACCGTGAACCAGAGGCGGCCGGGATCGAGACCGAAGCCTTCGGTCGCCAGGTCGTAGGACCAGGGAATCGCCTTCTCCTTGAAGTAGTCGCCAAAGCTGAAGTTGCCCAACATCTCGAAGAAGGTGAGGTGGCGGGCGGTGGTGCCCACGATGTCGATGTCGCCGGTGCGGGCGCACTTCTGGACGCTGGCGGCCCGCCGGTAGGGCGGGGTGGTCTCGCCCAGCATGTACGGCTTGAAGGGCACCATGCCGGCGTTGGTGAGCAGCAGGGTCGGGTCGACCGGGATCAGCGAGGCGCTGGGCACGATGGTGTGGCGGCGCGCCTCGAAGAACTCGAGGAAGGTGCGGCGGATCCGGTTGCTGTCCATCAGGTCGGGAAGGTTAGTGGCACCGGGTCCGACAATCCCGATGGCCTTTCCGGGTCACGGTGCCAGGAGGCGCCGGCAGGCCGCGGTCGCCTCCCCGGTGGGAACCTCGACGCTCTCCCCGGAACCGAGGTCCTTGATCTGCACGGTTCCGGCTTCCCACTCCTGCGCGCCCACGATGACCGCGATGCGGTGGCCCCGCCGGTCGGCGTACTTCAGCTGGGCCCCCACCTTGCGCGGTTCGGGATAGAGCTCGACGTCGAGCCCGCCCCGCCGCAGCTCGGTGGCGAGCGTCAGGTAGCCGTCGCGACGATCCTCCTCGAAGTAGACAACGAGGATCGAGGCGGCGGTGTCGCGCCGGGCGCCCAAACCCAGCTCGTCCATCGCCGCCAGCAGCCGGTCCACCCCCAGCGAGGCGCCGACGCCGGGCAACCGTTGTGTGGTGTAGAGCGACGCCAGGTCGTCGTAGCGGCCGCCCGAGCAGCAGCTCCCGATGTCGGGGAGGGCGTCGAGGAACGTCTCGAACACGGTCCCGGTGTAGTAGTCGAGGCCGCGGGCGATGCTGACGTCGATGGCGACCCGGTCCGGCGCGACGCCGGCCGCCGCCATCCCCTCCACCACCTGGCGCAGCTCGGCGACCCCGGCCCGGGCCGTGTCGGAGGAGGCGGTGAGCGGCTCGAGAGCCGCCAGCACTGCGTCGTTGCCGCCGTGGAGAGCGGCCAGGTCGAGGATCTCGCCGGCCTGGGCCGGGGAGACCGCCGCCTCCTGCTCCAGCTCGACGATCACCGCGTCCCTCCCGATCTTGGGCAGCTTGTCGAGCCCCCGCAGCACCGCCGTCGCCCGGTCGGTCAGGTCGAGGTGCTCGAGGAACCCGGTGAGCACCTTGCGGTTGTTGAGATGGATGGTGAAGGCGTCGAACCCGAGAGCGGTGAAGAGATCGTGGATGACGAGCCCGGTCTCGATGTCGGCCACGATGCTCTCGGTGCCGATGGTGTCGAAGTCGCTCTGGAGGAACTCCCGGTAGCGGCCCCGCTGGGTGTTCTCTCCCCGCCACACCGGCCCGACGTGGTACCGCTTGAACGGCGTACCGAGGGTCCCGGCGTGCTCGGCCATGAAGCGGGCCAGCGGCACGGTGAGGTCGAACCGCAGCGCCACGTCACGACCTCCGGCGTCGTCGAAGCGGTAGAGCTGGTTGTCGGTCTCGTCGCCGCCCTTGCCGAGCAGGATCTCGGTGTACTCCAGGGCCGGGGTGTCGATCGGGCTGTAGCCGTAGGAGCGGAATACCCGCTTGGCGGTGTCGACGAGGTGCTCACGGCGCAGCATCGGTCCGGGGAGGAAGTCCCGGAAGCCCTTGAGGGTGCGTGGTTGGATGGGTGGCTGGCTCATGGTGCTCCGTCGGGTCGGCCCCAAGGTAGTCGGTCCCGCCGGCGCCCTAGTGGCGACCGGCGGCGCCGACCCGGGCCGAGGCGGCGTCGAGCAGGTCCGCCGCTCCACGCAAGCCGGCGTCCCGCACGGCGCGCCCGGTCAGCCGGCGTCGCAGGTACGGGGAGCGGACCGCGAGGGAGACGGCGGCGGCGACGGTGGCAACGGCGCCGAGCAGGAACCAACGGATCCGGAGCAACATGGCGTCAGGCTACGCGGTCGCGGCGGATGGGGCGAGTCGTCAGCGGCGCCGGGGGCGTTTCCCGAGCCGGGCGTCGATCTCGGCGAGGCGGAGCCGTAGCTCGTGCTCCTCCCCCAGGTCCTTGGGGACGTAGAGCACCGCGGCGGTGGCCTCGTCGGGCAGGTATTGCTGCGGGGTGAGGGCCTCCTCCTCGTCGTGGGGGTAGACGTAGCCGACCCCGTCCCCGAGGGCCCGTTGTCCCTCGAATGCGGCCGAGCGCAGGTGGGGCGGCACCGCCGCCGCCGGGGTGCCCTCGACCAGCTCCCGGGTACGGTCCATCGCCTCCTTGATCGAGTTCGACTTGGGGGCGAGTGCCAGGAACACGGTGGCGTGGGACAGGGCGTAGGCCCCTTCCGGGACGCCGATCACCTCGACGGCGCGGAAGGCGTCGATCGCCACCCCGAGCCCGCGGTTGTCGGCAAGGCCGATGTCTTCGGAGGCGAGGATCACGAGCCGCCGGGCGATGAACTTGGGATCCTCGCCCGCCTCCAGCATCGTGTGAAGCCAGTAGAGGGCGGCGTCGGGGTCGGAGCCCCGCACACTCTTGATGAACGCCGAGATCACGTCGTAGTGGCGGTCCCCGGCCTTGTCGTAGCGGATGACCCGCCGCTGCAGCGCCTCGGAGATGTCGGCGAGGCCGACCACCGCGCCGCCCCGGCCCCGGGCGATGGCGGCGGCGACCTCGAGGGTGTTGAGGGCGAGCCGGGCGTCCCCTCCCACCCGCTCCGCCAGTGCCTCCGCCGCGTCGTCCTGCAGCTCGACCCGGTTCCCCAGGCCCCGCATCGGGTCCTCCAGGGCGCTCCGCACCACGCGGTCGATCTCCTCCGGGCTCAGCGTCTCGGTGCGAAACACGGTGCAGCGGGAGATCAGCGGGGAGTTGACCTCGAAGAACGGGTTCTCGGTGGTGGCTCCGATCAGGATCACGATCCCGTCCTCGACGCCGGGGAGCAGGGCATCCTGCTGAGCCTTGGTGAAGCGGTGGATCTCGTCGAGGAAGAGCACGGTGCGGCCTCGCCCCTCCTCGATCCGCCGGGCGGCGGAGGCGAGCACCTCCCGCACGTCCTTGACCCCGGCCGAGGTGGCGGAGAGCTGGGCGAAGCGGGCCTCCGAGTAGCTGGCGACGAGGCGCGCCAGCGTCGTCTTCCCGGTCCCGGGGGGACCCCACAGGATCATCGACGACGGCTCCCCCGATTCGACCAGGGCTCGGAAGGCGGCGCCGGGAGCGACGAGGTTCGCCTGACCGGCGATCTCCTCGAGGGAACGGGGCCGCATCCGGGCCGCCAGCGGGGCCACCGCCCGCCGCTGGGCGGCACGGTCATCGGCGAACAGGTCGTCCTGGTCGCCGGACACGCTCACGTCTCGCCCTCGGTGGCGTCCCAGGCGCGCCGCACCGCGGGGCGCACGTCGATGCCGAGCTCGGCGAGTTGGGCATCGTCAACCCTGCTCGGCGATCCGGTGAGGGGATCGCCCCCGGTCTGGGTCTTGGGGAACGGGATCACCTCACGGATGTTCGGCTCGTTCTGCAGGATCGAGACGAGGCGGTCGACGCCGATGGCGAACCCGGCGTGGGGCGGTGTCCCGTAACGCAGCGCCTCCAGGAACCAGCCGAACCTGCGCTCCGCGTCCTCCGGTGAGATGCCGAGCACGTTGAACACCTGCGCCTGCACCGCCGGGTCGTGGATCCGGACGCTTCCCGACCCCAGCTCGCTGCCGTTGAGCACCAGGTCGTAGGCCTTCGACACCGCCGTCGCCGGCGATTCACGCATCTCCTCCACCGACACCGGGGAGGTGAACGGATGGTGCGCCGGAGCCAGGTTCCCTTCCCCGTCGATCTCGAACACCGGGAAGTCGACCACGAAGAGGAACCGCAGCTCGTCGTGGTCTTCGGGCCTCCCCAGTTCGAGGCGGAGCTGCCCCAGCACCGCCCCCACCACCCGGGCCGTGTCGGCGGCGAGCAACAGCACGTCCCCCGCTGCCGCACCGAGGGCCGCGGCGAGGTCCTGCTGCTCGGCGGGAGCGAGGAACTTGGCCACCGGGGAACGGAGCGAGCCGTCGTCCTCGACGACCATCCACACCAGGCCCTTGGCGCCCAGCTCCTGGGCCCGTGCCACCAACCGGTCGAGACCGGCCCGGGAGAGGCCGAGGCCGCCGGCGTTGGCGCCGCGCACCACGCCGCCGTCGGCCAGCACCCCGGCGAACGCCTGGAACTCGGTGGCGGCGAACACCTCGCCGAGATCGGTGATCTCCATCCCGAACCGGATGTCGGGTTTGTCGGTGCCGTAGCGGGCCATCGCCTCGGCGTATCCGAGGTGGGGGAAGGGCCGCTCCAGCTCGACGCCGCGCACGTCCCGGGCCACCTGGACCACGATCGCCTCCAGCGTCTCCAGCACGTCCTCCTGCCCCCAGAAGGACCCCTCCAGGTCGAGCTGGGTGAACTCGAGCTGGCGGTCGGCTCGGAGGTCCTCGTCCCGGTAGCAGCGGGCAACCTGGTAGTAGCGCTCCACCCCGCCGATCATGAGGAGTTGCTTGAAGAGCTGGGGCGATTGGGGCAGGGCGTAGAAGTTTCCGGGACGGAGCCGGCTCGGCACCAGCATGTCGCGGGCCCCTTCTGGGGTGGAGGCGATCAGGGTCGGGGTCTCCACCTCGAGGAACCCCCGCTCGTCGAGCACTCGGCGCATCGCCCGGATCGTGGTGGAGCGGGCCCGCAGGTTGGCGGCCATGCGCCCGGTGCGCAGGTCGAGGTAGCGGTACTCGAGCCGCCGCTCCTCGGCCACGTCGACCCGGTCGTCGAGCTGGAACGGCAACGGATCGGCCGGGCTGAGCACCTCCAGGCCACTGGCGACCACGTCGACCTCACCACTAGGGAGATCCGGGTTGACGGTGCCTTCGGGGCGGGCCCGCACCTCGCCGACGACAGCGATGCAGTACTCCGTGCGCAACCCGTGGAGCACATCGGTCGGGGCCGGGGCGTTCTCGGGGTTGAGCACGACCTGGGCCCGCCCGGAGGCGTCCCGCAGGTCGACGAAGATCACCCCGCCGTGGTCGCGCCGGTGCGCCACCCACCCCGCCAGGCTGACGCGGCGGCCGATGTCGGCGGCCCGCAGCTCACCGGCCCGGGCGGTCCTCAGCGGTTCGTTATCCATCCCAGCGGTCTCCTCGCTTGCATCGAGCCGTGACGCGGCAGCTCACAGCTCCTGCAGGAAGGGGTTGGTGCGGCGCTCCCGGGCCAGGGTAGTCGCCGGACCGTGACCGGGCAGCACCCGCGTCTCGTCGGGCAGTGGCAGCACCTTCGTCTCCATCGAACGCAGCAGGGTGGCGAAGTCGCCGCCGGGAAGGTCGGTCCTCCCGATCGATCCGGCGAAGAGATGGTCCCCGCCGAACAGCACCCCCTCGTCCCGCTGCAGGAAACAGCAGTGGCCCGGGGTGTGCCCGGGGGTGTGCAACACCTCCAGGGTGACGCCTGCGACGTCGAGCACCATGCCGTCGGACAGCGTCTCGAACCGCTCCGGCGGGGCGAACTGGTCCTCCACCCCGGCGGGGGCGCCGCTCCCGAAGAGCGCCGCGATCTGGATCCGCGGGTCGCGGGCGAGCCACTCGTCGTCGGGGTGGAGGTAGGCCTGCATCGACCAACGGAGAGCGGCGTCACGGGCGCCTCCCTCGTGGTCGAGGTGGGCGTGGGTCAGCAGCAGCCCGACCGGCACCACCTGATGGCGGGCCACCAACTCGGCGATCCCCTCGATGTCGGGCGGGGCGTCGATGATCAGCCCCGGCCCACCGGCCTCGGGGGCGACCACGTAGCAGTTGGTCTCCGCCAGCCACAGCGAACGGGTCTCGATGATCATGCGTCGCGGGAGCCTACCGTCCGGCTAGGAGCAACCCGCCGTGGTCGCCCAACACGGGTTCGTGATCTCCCGCCAGTTGGTGTAGGTCCATTCCTCGCGCAGTAGCGGGAAGAACGGGGGACGGATTCGGTCGAGGCGGACGTCGAAGTCGTAGTTCCTGGTTTCGAAGGACTGCGCCATGTCCCCGGTCTCCACCGAGGCGAAGGATCCGAAGGAGGCGAACTCGGAATGGGACGGCGTCAGCGGGCTGCCGTCGTCGCCGCACGACCGGGCGGTGGCGACGCTGCCGTTCTGGGCGAGCATGGCGGCGTAGACGAAGAGGTCGCGGTCGGAGCCGACCGCGTTCGGGTTGACCCGGATCTCGTCGGAGGCGACCAGGCCGAGCACGTCGCCGCCGTCGAGGTCGTCGTGGTAGCGGATGTCGCTGGCGATGATGACGTTGCGCCGCGCCGAGGAGTTCCCGGCGTAGATGGTGAGCTGGCCGGCCAGTTCGAAGGTGTCGGAGGAATTCTGCCCGAGCACGACGTGCTCGTTGGCCCACAGCGCCCCGTTGGGCGGAAGGGCAAAGGTGTCGAGGTAGTGCCAGTTGGCGTTCTGGGAGTTGACCCACCACCGCTCCTCGGAGGTGAGGCAGCCGGACCCACTGGGCGCCGTGGTGGAGTAGGAGACGCGGAGCCGGGTCTCGCCTCCCACCTGGACGGTCTGGATGAGGTAGGCGTTCGCCCCGGACGGGATCGAGTGGTTCTCGGCCGGGTCGAGGCAGATCCCGCCCCCTTCACAGGCGGCGTGCTCCAGCAGGTCGAGGTCGTCCCAGAACCGATCGAAGTCGATCGGGTCCGGGTAGACGTCGGTGATGTACTCCCCCGCCGCGTTGTGGTTGCCGGTGCTGTCCCAGCCCTCCGCCCCGTCCATCCAGGTGGGCGGGTAGTACCAGTACCAGGTGTAGTCGTCGCGGTACCCGATCAGGCCCTCGGCGTAGACGTTGCCGTAGGCCTTGGCGCCGGGGAGGTAGCCGATGTTGCCGCCGGAGTACACCTTGCCGATCGAGTTGGCGCCGTCGCCGAAACGGAGGTCCTTCTCCAGCAGCCAGGCGAACTCGGAGAGCGATTCGGCCCGGATCTCGACCGTGACTGCCCGGGTCGAGGGGCGGCCCCCCTGGCGGCCCACCACGGTGACCTCGAGCGCCCCCGCCTGGGCCGGCGGGGTGACGTGGAGCAGCACCCCGATGTCGTCGCTCGTCGCCCCGGTCCCCGCCTCCAGCAGCGGGTGGTGGTAGTAGTCGGTGGTCTCCTGGTAGTCCCACGTCTCGCAGCTCTCGATCCAGGGGTTGCCTGGCTGCACCACGTTGAGGTAGCCGGAGGAGGTGGAGTCGCTGCACACCCGGGGCGCCTCCGCCTCGTCGACGTAGCTCATGTAGTAGGAGGGATCGATGGTCATCTTGGCGGCGTAGCGCTCCAGCATCGCCTCGGTCCCGGCGAGTACGGTGTCCTCCCGCTTCCCGAAGTCGGCCTTGCTCGTCTGGTTCAACGCCAGGCGGGAGACGAGCACGGTGAGGATCACGATGGTGAACACGCCGATGATCACCGTGCCGAGGGCGAACCCTCCCTCACCTGCGAGCCGGCGTCGGGGTCTACCCATTGCGCAACCTCACGTCCTCCTGCACCTGCACCGGCTCGATCCCGGCGTCGAGGCGGTCGGGCTCGACCCGGAGCCGGATGCGCACCATGAGGAAATCGCATTCGTGGAAGGCGTCGCCACACGAGTCGACGACGTGCTCGCTGCCGGAGGCCCACGACACCCCCTCGAAGAGCGGGTCGGGGCTGTCGGCGACGACGTTGGGGGCGACCACCGTACTGACCGGATCGGCGCTGAAGGTCCAGTTGGGGCCGCTCCCGGCGTCGGCGACGGTGCGGTCCCGTACCAGGTCGCAGAGCCCGCCGTCGCAGTTGGCGAGCCGGTACTGGTACCACTCGGGCCCCGGGTCCCCGGCGTAGCGGTCGGCGGCGAACTGGAGGTCGACGGCGTCCCAGTCGGAGTCGAGGGCGGTGACCACGAAGCCGTCGCCGTCGAGGTCGAGCGCCTGCCGCAGCTCCACGACCAGCTCCCCCACCGCGGTGCCGGCCTCGGTGGTGGCGTTGGCCCGGCTCTCCTGCTGGGCGACGTTGCCGTTGAGGCTGATGAACATGGTGATCATGGCGGCGGCGATGATGGTGGACAGGGCGCCGGCCACCGTCACCTCGATGAGGGTCATGCCCCGTTCGTCGCTCATGGGCAGTTCCCGGGCACGTTCCATTGGTAGTCCCACCAGGGAATCGTCGCCGAGTCGGTGTCGAAGGGATGGGAGGGGTAGTCGGACAGCTCGCAGAAGGCCCGCATCTGCACCACCGTCCCGTAGCTGTCGTTGGTGACGAAGGTGGCCCGCCCCCAATCGTTGGCCGGCATCCGCACCCAGCCACCGTCCGCGATCTTGTACTCGTAGAACCCGTCCGGTCCGTCGGGGCCGTTGCGGAGCCGGAACACGTGGTCACCATTCGGCCACCCGGGCGACCACTCGAGGTGGAGGCTGGTCGACGTGCCCCAGCCCCACGTGTTGAAGCTCTCCACATCGGGCTCGTGGCCCCACGCTGTCGAGGCGGTGACGGTGAACCCCGACTCGTTGGCGGGCAGGTCGATCACCACATCCCCCTGCTCGTCGGTGACCCCGGTGAAGGTCCCGAGCACGGGATGGGTGACGACGACGTCGGCCCCGGCCGTGTCGTAGTGGTTCTCGTTGCTGAAGTCGACGTTGAAGGTCCACGACACCGGGATCCACGACTGCTCCTCGAGCTGGATCGACGCCGTCGCCTCGTCTCCCCCTCCGTAGCCAGGGACGTCGACCTCGACGGTGCCGGGGGCGTAGCCGCCGGCGGAGGCGCTGACCAGGTAGCGGTCGGGGACGAGGCCGTCGAAGGAGTAGTCCCCGGGCAGGTTGGTGATTTCCTCGCCGGTGGTGAGGGCCTCGGCGGTGAGGGTGGCGTCGGTGATCGGTGCTCCGGTGGCGAGGTCGGTGACCTCGACGGTGAGCGAGGCCGGCCGGTAGATCCGGATGGTGCGGTCGGAGGCCCAGCCGTCGGTGGCGTCCACGTGATCGGCGCCCGAAGCCACCGTCTCGGGGTGCAGCAGCCAGCCGCCGGCCCCGAAGAGCCGGATCTCGTAGCTGCCCGGGTCGACGTCGGCGAACACCTGGGCGTCGGATCCCTGCGGCGAGGTGTAGGTGGCGGGCCCGACGAGTTGTACCGCCGGCGTCGGGTAGAACACGGGGTCGTAGGGGTCGTAGGGCTCGTGGCGGTCGACGTTGACGGTCACGATCGCCACCGTCTCCAGGGCTCCCACCGAGGGCGGGGCGATGATGGTCTCCATCCGTACCGGCTGCACCGCGGCGTCCGGCGAGGACACCGTCACCACCACGTACTTGTAGTTGACTCCGACGTCGTAGGTGCCCTCCACCCCGTCACCCCCCTGCGGGATGACGTCGAGGCCGGTGCTGGAGCCGACGTACTCGACGCTGGTGTCCACGGTGTAGGTGCGGTTCTCGACCACCCGGTCCACGGTGCGCTCCAGGATCCCGGAGGGGGCAGATCCGGGATGGCCGACGTCGCCGTAGTCGAGGCTGCGCACCTCCTCGATCCGGGCCTGTGCCAGGTTCTCGGCCACGGTGACGTGCTGGGCCCGCAGGATGGTGCGGAGGGCGAAGGTGATCGGGACGATGCTGATCACGATGGCGATCAGCATGATCCCGGCCGCCACGATCGTCTCGATCACGGTGAAGCCACCCTCCCCGGACAACACCGAGGAGGAACGCATGCGACGCAGCATTCCCATCCTCGGATCATCGGACTCCCGCTTGCCTTCCTTGAGGGAGTGAGGAGGGTTTGATTGGCCCACCCTGGGCCAATACGGGCTAGTCCTCGTCGCCGTGGGGAACGAGCCGGTAGGCGTCGAAGACGTCGTCGACGTTGCGCAACTCTTTGATGGCGCGGTCGAGGACCCGGGGATCGGAGAACTCGACCTCGTAGCGCAGCACCGCCACCCGGTCCCGCCCGGTGCCGGAAGAGGAGGCATGGATGTTGGCGCCGAGCTCCGACAGCACCGTGGTGACGTCCCGCAGCAGCTTGGGCCGGTCGAGGGCCTCGACCTGGATCCAGACGAAGAACGAGCCGCTCTGCATCGGCGCCCACGACACGTCGATCATGCGCTCCGCCCGGTCCTCCAGGGCCCCGATGTTGGTGCAGTCGGCCCGGTGTACCGAGACGCCACGCCCCACCGTGACGAACCCGATGATGTCGTCCCCCGGGACCGGGGCGCAGCAGCGGGCCACCCGCACCAGCAGGTCGGCCATGCCCTCGACGATGATCCCGCGGGTGGGGCGACGCTGCCGCGCCAGCGGAGGCGGCGCCAGCAGATCCTCCTCGTCCTGCTCCGGCCGGAACATCCGTACCAGGCGCTGCGAGACGGTCTGGGCGCTGAGTTGCCCGTCGCCGACCGCGACGAACATGGCGTCGAGCCCGTCGTAGCCGAGCTCGGAGGCGATGTTGGCCAGGATCTTGTCCCGTCCCGGCGCCGAGACGCCGAGCGCCTCCCGCCGGATGGCCTTGGCGATGAGATCGCGGCCGTCGCCGAGTGCGGTCTCCCGTCGCGCCCGGGTGTACCAATGCCGGATCTTGGCGGCGGCCCGGGTCGACTTGACGAACTCGAGCCAGTCCCGGCTCGGCCGCGCATCGGGCGAGTTGGAGGTGATGATCGACACCATGTCCCCCGACTCGAGGCGGGACGAGAGCGGCACCAGCCGGCCGTTCACCTTGGCGCCGACGCAGCGGTGGCCGACGTCGGTGTGGATGCGGTAGGCGAAGTCGACCGGGGTCGCTCCGGCCGGGAGGGTGACGACGTCACCCTTCGGGGTGAGGGCGAACACCTCGTCCTGGTAGAGGTCGAGTTTCAGGTTGCGGAGGAAGTCGCTCGGGTCGGTCGACTCCTCCTGGAGGAAGCGGAGGTCGTCGACCAGCGCGTCGTCGGCGGTGGCGGCCCCCTCCTTGTAGCGCCAGTGGGCGGCGATGCCGTGCTCGGCCCGCTGGTGCATCTCCTCGGTGCGGATCTGAACCTCGAGCGCCTTGCCGTCAGGACCCACCACGGTGGTGTGGAGACTCTGGTACAGGTTGAACTTGGGCATCGCGATGTAGTCCTTGAAGCGCCCCTGGATGGGACGCCACAGGGTGTGGACCAGGCCGAGGGCGCCGTAGCAGTCCCGCAGCGAGGGCACGATGATCCGGATCCCGATCAGGTCGAAGATCTCGTCGAACGCCAGCCCGCTGGTCACCATCTTGCGGTAGATCGAGTAGAGGTGCTTGGGGCGGCCGGTGACCCCCGCTTCGATCCCGACCCCGGCGAGCGACCCGCTCACCTCGGCCATCACCTTCTCCAGGTAGTCCTCCCGCTCCGGGGCGCGGCGCCGGACCTTCTCCTCCAGCTCGCCCTTGCGTCCCGGGTGTAGCTCGGCGAAGCAACGCTCCTCCAGCTCGTGCTTGACCTCCTGGACCCCGAGCCGGTGCGCCAGCGGGGCGTACACCTCCAGCGTCTCTGTGGCGATACGGTGCCGCTTCTCCTCCGGCAGCGGATCGAGGGTGCGGATGTTGTGGAGCCGGTCGGCCAGCTTGATGAGCAGCACCCGGATGTCCTTGGCCATGGCGATCACCATCTTGCGGATGGTGGCCGCCTGCTGCTCTTCCCGGCTCGAGAACCGGATCCGGTCCAGCTTGGTGACCCCGTCGATGAGGGCGGCCACCTCCTCGCCGAACCCGGCGGTGACGTCCTCCAGGGTCAGGTCGGTGTCCTCGACCGTGTCGTGGAGCAGGGACGCCGCCAGGGTGGCGGCGTCCATCCCGTAACCGGCGAGGATCTCGGTGACGACGAGGGGGTGCGAGATGTACGGTTCCCCGGTGAGGCGGGTCTGGCCGCGGTGGGCGGCTTCGGCCACCTGGTAGGCGCGCACGATGAGGTCAACGTCGCCGGCGGGGTGGCGGGCCCGGAACGTGTCGAGCAGGGACGACAGCTCCGTCTCGGCGTCGCCGGTCGATCGCACCTCAGGCAGCGCCATGGCTCACCCCCGGGAGATGCTCGGCTGCGGCCCGTCGCGGCCACTGCCGGAAGCGGCGCTCGGGACCGTCGGGTACGTCGGTTGCGCTCACCGGCGCAGTCTACCGGCGCTTCCTTCGCTGCTTGGGAGGCCGCGGCGCCGCCCCGGTCTCCCGGATCTCGGTGGCGACCTCGGCCGCCGGCGCCGCCTTGGCGGCGGCTTTGGCGGGGGCCGGCTCACCGACCCGGCGGGTGGAACGGCGCTGCATGCGTTGCCAGTTCGGCTCCCGCTCCTTCCACTCGGCGAGTAGCGGAGTGGCGACGATGATCGAGCTGTAGGTGCCGGCGGCGATCCCGATGAAGAGGGCGAGTGCGAACTGGCGGAGGGTCGCCGCCCCCAGCAGGTAGGACCCGACGAACAGCAGCGAGCCGACCGGGAGCAGCGAGGTGGCCGACGTGTTGATCGACCGCATCAGAACCTGGTTCATCGAGAGGTTGGCGATCTCGGTGAACGTGTGGCGATTGCCCAGGTCGTGCACGTTCTCGGTGATCTTGTCGAAGACGACGACCGTGTCGTAGAGGCTGTATCCGAGGATGGTGAGCACCGCGATCACCGTCGCCGGCGTCACCTCGAAGCCGACGATGGAGTAGACGCCGGCGGTCACGATCAGGTCGTGGAACAGCGCCGCCAGCGCCGCCGCCGCCATCTTCCATTCAAAACGCCAGGTGATGAAGCCGGCCACCACCAGCAGGAAGATGATGAGGGCCCGGATCATGTGGTTGGTGATCTCCGCCCCGAAGCTCGGACCCACCGCCTCGACGTTCGTCTCGTTGGGGGTGATCCCCGCCACCTCGGCGACGGTGGCGTTGAGTTGGTCCTGGTGGGCGGCGTCCAGCGCCTGGGTCTGGACGATGATCGACTCCTCGTTGGTGAGCGTGTCGACTCGGAGCTGCACCCGCGCTGCCTCCTCGCCGATGCCGGTGAGGGCGCTGCGGACGCCGGCGACGTCGACTCCGCTGTGGTTCTGGGCCTCGACGATGGTGCCCCCGGTGAAGTCGACGCTCCCGTCCAGGCCCCGGACGAGCAGGGAGAGCAGGCAGATGCTGAGGATGACGCCCGAGATCAGGAAGAACCGGCGCCGCCGCCCGATGAAGTCGAACTCGGTCTCGCCCCGGTAGAGGTCCTGCAGCACGCTCATGTCGCCGCTCCCGCCGCTTCGTGGGATTCACGTCCCATGGCGCCCCGGACGCTGAAGGCGCCACCCTCGCCGAACCGGCCCCGCACCAGCAGCGTCACTGCAGGCCGTGTGAAGAAGTAGGCCACCAGGACGTCGACCAGGGTAGCGATGCCGAGGGTGATGGCGAAGCCCTTCACCGGCCCGATCGCCAGCAGCCACAGCAGGATCGACCCGGCGAAGGTGACCGTGTCCGCCGTGACGATGGTGTGGAACGCCCGCTTGAAGCCGGTGTCCACCGACGGGCGCAACCGCCTCCCCTTTCGGTGTTCCTCCTTGATGCGTTCGAAGAACACGATGTAGGAATCGGCGGTGATCCCGACCGACACGATGATCCCGGTCACGCCGGCCAGGGTGAGGGTGGTGCCCTGGAACCGCCCCAGCAGGATGATGAGCACGATGAGCACGGACCCGAAGACGCTGAGGCCGACGATGGCGGCGACGCCGAGCGCCCGGTAGTAGAGGACGAGAGCGATCGCCACCAGGGCCAGGCCGCCGAGGCCGGCGAGGAGTCCGGCCCGCAGCGAGTCGCTCCCGAGGCTGGCCGACACCGACTCCACCCGTTCCCGCTCGAACGTGGTGGGGAGGGCGCCGTAGCGGAGGATGGTGGCGAGATCCTGCGCCTCCGCTTCCCCGTTGTCGCTGGAGCCCATGGTGATCACGACGGTGTCGCCCGAGATCCCCTGGCCGCTGGGGACGTCGCTGGCGATGGTGGGCGCCGAGATGACCTTGCCGTCGACCACGATCGCCATGGCCCGTTGCGGATCGCCGACCGGGAACTGGGAGAGCTGGGCGGTGGCGTCCTCGAAGAGGCGGTTCCCATCGCTGGTGAACTCGGGATCGACCGTCCACCCGCCGCCGCCGCCGCCGATCTGAACCCCGCTGTAGCCGGCCCGGGCCCCGGTGACGTCAGCGCCGGTGAGGAACGCGGGGCCGACCTTGTAGTAGAGCCCGGCGTCGTCCAGCAGGTAGCTGGTGTCGTCGGGGTTGTCGACGATGGTGAGGCCGGTGTCGGGGTCGATGTTGTCGGGGATGACCGGCGGCACGGTCGTGGTCGTCGTGGTCGTCGTGGTGGTGGTCGACGAGGTGGTCGTCGTCTCCCCCCCTACCGGCGGCACCGTGGTGGTGGTCGTCGTCTCGCTGGGCTGCAGATCCTCCGGCAACGGGAGGGTGCCGTCGAGGAACGCCGGGCTGATTCCCGCCTGGATGTCGAGGACCGGCCGGAAGGAGAGCTCACCGGTCGTTCCCACGGCCTGCAGGGCCCGCTCCCGATCCTGGACGCCGGGGAGCTGGACCTGGATGCTGCGGCTCCCCTGCACCGAGATCTCGGGCTCCTGGACGCTCCCCAGGCCCTCGATGCGTTGCCGCATGATCTCGACCGCCTTGGCCAGCACCTCGCTGTCGGCGCCCTCGGGTGCCGTCAACACGAGCGAGAACCCTCCCTGCAGGTCGAGGCCGAGCTTCGGCTTCCATCCGGCCGAGAGCACGCCGGCGACCGACCCCCAGGCGATCGTCACAGTGAGCAGCAGGGTGATCCACAGCGAGCGGCGATTCACTCGGCGTCGCTCCCGATCCGCTCCGCCACGGCACGGCGGGTGATGCGCATCGAGGTACCACCACCGATGTCGACGACCATGTCGCTCCCCTCGATGCTCTGCACGATGGCGTAGATGCCGCCGATAGTACGGATCTCGTCACCGACGCCGACGGCCTCTCGCAGGTCCTCCATCTGGCGCATCCGGCGCCGCTGGGGTCGAATCAGGATGAAGTAGAAGAGACCGCCGAGGATGATGAGCGGCAGCAGCAAACCGAGCAGCGACCCGGTCGAATCGGTCTGCGTGTCCTGAGCCAGCACGAAGCCGGCCTGAGCTGCGAGGTATGGCACAGGGTCCTCCAATGCGACATGAACCCGATTGCTCGTGGCGACGAGCCGCCACAGGTTAGTGCCGGCCGCGGACTGCATGAAAACGGCCCCGGCCGTTCACCGCTCCCGGACCCGGTCGGCGGCGATCCGAGCCCGGTGCTCGTCGAATCGACCCTGCTCGATGGCTTCCCGGATCCCCGCCAACAGCCGGAAGGTGTAGGTCAGGTTGTGCAGGGTGAGGAGGCGGGCGCCGAGCTGCTCGCCGGTGGTGAGCAGATGGCGCAAGTAGCCTCGCTCGTAGCGGGCGCAGGCCGGGCATGGGCAGTCCGGATCGAGGGGCCGGGTGTCCCGAGCCCACTCCGCCCGCTTGATCGAGAAGTCACCGGAGCGGCTCAGCACCTTCCCGTGGCGGGCGAGCCGGGTCGGGAGCACACAGTCGAACAGGTCGACGCCGCGGGCGACGGCGTCGAGCACCCCCTCGGTGTCCCCGAGGCCCATCACGTAGCGGGGATGGGAGGGCGGCAGCTCCGGGAGGCACGCCTCGAGAGCGGCGTTGCGCTCGGCGACGGTCTCCCCCACCGACAGTCCCCCGATCCCGAACCCGGGAAAGCCGAGGGCGGCGGTCTCCGCCGCCGAGCGCCGCCGCAGCTCGGAGTCGACGCCACCCTGCACGATCCCCCACAGCGACCGGTCGTCGCGGGTGTGGGCCCGGCGGGCCCGCTCCGCCCAGCGCAGCGTCCGTTCCATGGCGGCGGCGGCGGTGGCCTGCGCTGCCGGGAGCGGGATCAGGACATCGAGCACCATGGCGACGTCCGAGCCCAGGGACTCCTGGACCGCGACGGCCCGTTCCGGGGTCAGCTCGACCCGTGAGCCGTCGTAGGTGGAGGCGAAGACGACCCCGTCCTCGGTGATGCGCGGCTCGAGCGAGAAGACCTGGTAGCCGCCGCTGTCGGTGAGGATCGGGCCCTCCCATCCCATGAACCGGTGCAGTTCGCCGAGGGCGGCGACGGTCTCGGCCCCGGGCCGGAGCATGAGGTGGTAGGTGTTCGCCAGCACCATCTGCGCTCCGGCCTGCTCCAGGTCGGCGGCGCCCACCCCCTTCACCGTGCCGCGGGTCCCCACCGGCATGAACGCCGGAGTGGCCACCGGACCGTGGGGGGTGTGGAGTGTCCCGGAGCGGGCCGCCCCGTCGACGGCCCCAGGCTCCCACCAGACCGGTTCACCCATCACCGCCTCCCGGTGTCCTCGATGTACATGGCGTCCCCGAAGGAGAGGAAACGGTACCCGGCATCGAGCGCATGCCGGTAGACGGCGCGCCACCGCTCCCCGAGCATGGCCGCCACCATGACGACCAGGGTGGTCGCGGGGGCATGAAAGTTGGTGAGAACCCCGTCGACCACCTCGAACCGGTAGCCCGGGGTGACGAAGAGATCGCTCTCGCCCGCCCCGGGGCGCACCACGCCTCCCCCGGCGGCTGCCGTCTCCAGGGTTCGCACCACCGTGGTTCCCACCGCGATGACGCGGCTCCCGCGGTGACGGGCGGCCGCCACCGCGTCCACCGCGGCAGCGGGAACGCGGTAGCGCTCGCGGTGCATGACGTGGTCGTCGATGGTCGGCACCGCGATCGGGCGAAACGTGTCGAGTCCCACTTCGAGCTCGACCGCGGTGCGCCGGATGCCGTGCGCCTCGAGGCGGGCCAGCAGCTCCGGCGTGAAATGCAGGCCGGCGGTGGGCGCCGCCGCCGACCCGACGGTCGTGGCGAACACGGTCTGGTACCGCTCCGGGTCGGGGAGCTCGCCGTGGAAGTAGGGCGGCAGCGGAACCGTCCCGATCCGTGCCACCGCCTCCTCGATGTCGCCGTCGCCCTGGAGGGCGATTACGACCATGCCGCGTTCCGGTGCCGTCCGCACCTCAGCCCGCAGCGCGCCGAGGTCGAGCGCCGTCCCGGGGCGGATCCGCCGGGCCGGCTTGATCAGGGCTTCCCACAGTTCCGAGTCGCGGCGCCGGATCAGCAGCACCTCGACCGCTCCGCCGCTGTCGACCTTGACCCCGTGCAGCCGGGCGGCCCGGACCCGGGTCCGGTTCACCACCAGCAGGTCCCCGGGGTGGAGCAAGTCGGGGAGGTCAGAGAACCGCCGGTCCTCCAGGGTGGCGGTGACGAGGAGGCGGGCGGCGTCCCGCGGTTCGATCGCCGCCTGGGCGATGGCGTCCGGCGGCAGGTCGTAGTGGTAGTCGGCGGTGGCACGGGAGGTCACCCGTTCCAGGCTAGGAGGCCCGCCGGGCCCGGTGGCCGGCAAGGAGCCCTCTCGCCGTCGCCGGCGGCGCGCAGTACGCTCGGGACCTCGCAAAGGAGCACCGCCATGCCTGAGGCCGGAACGCCCACCCTCTACGACCGCACCGACCGGCCCGGTCGGCCCGATCCCGAGCCGGCGGATCCCGTCTCCGCCGCACCGCCCGTCTACGCCGCCGACGACGCCCTCGAGGAGGTCCGCGGCGATCACGAGCCGCTCCTGCCACACCGCCCGCCGGTCCCGGCGATCCCCCCCGGCTCCCCGACGTTCACCGCTCCCGAACCGAAACGCCATTCGCTCTGCCTTCGCGCCGACGAGCCGCTCTCCTTCGCCCTCCGCCGCGTCGCCCTCGATCAGTTCGCCGTGGCCATCGACGGTCTCGCCGACCTCGGTGACGATCGTGACACCGTGGTGCACGAGGCCCGCAAGGCGTTGAAGCGGCTCCGTGGCATGTTGCGGCTCGTCCGCGACGAGATCGGCTACGAGGTGTACCGCAACGAGAACGTGGTCCTGCGCGACGTGGGACGGCAACTCGCCCCGGTCCGTGACTCGTGGGTGATGGCGACCACGGTTCGCCACCTCGAGGAGGCCGCCCCGGTGGCCCTACCGGCCGGGACCTACACCGCCCTCCACGATCGGCTCATGCTGCGTCACCTCCAGGTCACCGACGAGACCCTCGCCGACCGGCAACGCATGCTCGACGTCGGAACGACACTGCGTACCGCCCGGGCCCGATTCGCGTCGTGGCCGGTCGCCGACGCCGTGGTCGAGACCGGGGAGGCCCCGGTCCGGCACCGCATTCCGGACGCCTTCAGCGCCATGGACCGTGGCATCGAGCGGGTCTATCGCCGGGGCCGCCGCGCCATGCGTGCCGCCTACCGGACCCCGGCCGAGCTCACGTTCCACGAGTGGCGGAAGCGGGTGAAGTACCTCCGCTACCAGGTGGAGGCCCTCAACCTGCTGTGGCCCAACATGCTGGGCACCTTGGAAGCCTCGCTCGGCGAGCTGGCCGACGTGCTCGGCGACGAGCACGACCTCGCCGTGCTGGGGGTGATGGTGACCTCGGACCGGCAGCTGCTCCCGGTCGACACCGAGCGCTATAGCTTCCTCACCGCCGTCGCCCGGCAGCGCATGGCCCAGCAGCGCCGTGCTTTCGGGATCGGGCTGCGGGCCTATGCCGAGGCGCCGCCGGCGTTCGTGGCGCGGATCCGCGCCTATTGGCGCACCGCGGTGCTGCCACCCCGCCGCTGACGGGTCACATCAGGCGAGTCTGTTCCTGTCCCGCTTCGGGCGGGTCGATCCCGAGGTGCCGGTAGGCGCGGGCCGTCGCCACCCGGCCCCGCGGGGTCCGCTTGAGGAAACCCTCCTGCAAGAGGAATGGCTCGTAGGCGTCCTCGACGGTCTCCGGTTCCTCGCCGACGGCGATCGCCAGGGTGGAGAGGCCGACCGGCCCGCCCCCGAACTTGACGATCACGGCTTCGAGCACCGCCCGGTCGACCTTGTCGAGGCCGATCGCATCAACCTCGAAGACTTCGAGGGCGGCGTCGGCGGTGGCGGCGTCCACCCGGCCGTCGGAACGGACCGTGGCGAAGTCCCGGACCCGTCGCAGCAGGCGGTTGGCGATGCGGGGCGTTCCGCGGCTGCGGCGGGCGATCGCTTCGGCGCCGTCGGCGGTGACTTCGACCTCGAGGATGCCGGCCGAGCGGCCCACGATCGCTCCCAGCTCCTCGGCCTGGTAGTAGTCGAGACGGGCCACGTACCCGAAACGGTCCCGCAGCGGCGGCGCCACCCGGCCGACCCGGGTCGTCGCTCCCACCAGGGTGAAGGGCGCCAGATCGAGCCGGATGGAGCGGGCGGCGGGGCCCTTGCCGACCACGATGTCGAGCTGGAAATCCTCCATCGCCGGGTAGAGCACCTCCTCGACCTGGCGGGGCAGCCGGTGGATCTCGTCGATGAAGAGCACGTCCCCGGCGTCGAGGTTGGTGATGACGGCGGCCAGGTCGCCCGGGCGTTCCAGCGCCGGGCCCGAGGTGGGATGGAACTGGGCCCCCATCTCGGCGGCGAGGATCCCGGCCAAGGACGTCTTCCCGAGTCCCGGCGGGCCGGAGAAGAGCACGTGATCGACCGCCTCGGCCCGGCTCCGAGCGGCCTCGATGAGGATGGCGAGCCGTTCCTTGAGGGAGGCCTGACCCACGAAGTCCTCCATCCGGCGGGGCCGGAGGCCGACGTCGAGCGCCACGTCCTCCGGCAGGCCCTCGGTAGCCAGCAGGCCTTCCTCGCGCATGGTCAACTTCCTCTTCTCGTCAGGCGCGGCGCTGCTTGCCGAGCTCTTGCAGGGACATCCGGAGGGTCTCCTCCAGCGACAGGTCGGCGGGGAGCTCCCGCATCGCCCGATGGATCTCGGCGGTCTGGTAGCCGAGGCCCTCGAGCGCCTGCCGCACCTCGGCGGTGACGGACCCGCTCGACGGCAGCTCGGCGTCGGGCAGCTCCAGCTTGGGGCGCAGCTCGAGCATCAGCTTCTGGGCGCTGCGGGTGCCGATCCCGGGGACGGCGGTGAGCGAGGCGGCGTCGTCGGCGAGCACGGCCCGGCGCAGCTCGTCGGGGCGCAACGTCGCCAGGATCGCCAACGCCAGTTTGGGACCGACGCCCGACACCGCCACCAGCAGCCGGAAGAGCCCCCGTTCGTCCTCGGAGGCGAAGCCGTAGAGCTGCAGCACGTCCTCACGGACGTGGAGATGGGTGTGGAGCACCGCCTCCTCCCCCACCGCGGGCAGCTCGGCGAGCCCGGTGGGGGTCACCGCCACCTCGTACCCGACCCCGGCGACGTCGAGCACCACCCGGTCGGCGCTCTTGGACGCCAGCAGGCCGCGCAGCCGCCCGATCACGGGGACACCTGCCGCAACGCCCGCCGCAGCGGCATCGCCTGGGCGTGGCACAGCGCCACCGCCAGGGCATCGGCCGCGTCGGCGGGGGTGGGAACCGTCGGGAGCCGGAGCCGCATCGCGACCACCTCCCCGACCTGGGCCTTGGGGGCGCCGCCAAAACCGGTGAGCGCCATCTTCACCGCCGACGGCGTGTACTCGTGGATCACGATCCCGGCCTGGGCGGCGGCGAGCAGCAGCACGCCCGAGGCGCGCCCCACCGAGGTGGCGGTCTGCAGGTTCCGGTTGACGAAGACCTGCTCGATGGCGACCTCGTCGGGACGGTGGTCGGCGAGCAGCTCGGTGACGTCGCGGTGCAGCTCGGCGAGCCGCTCGGCGATCGGGAGGTCGGGACTGGTCCGGATCACCCCGGCGACGGTGGCCCGGATCGAGGCGCCGGCGATCTCGACCATTCCGTAGCCGGTGGTCGACAAACCTGGATCGATGCCGAGTACGAACATATGTTCCCTGAGATTAGAGGGAGCCGGGCCCAACTCCAAGGATGCGCCGCCGGCGGCGGCGACCCCGCGGTGGTCAGCTCACCTCGGAGAGCACCTCGTCGGGGATGTCGAAGTTGGCGTACACCGACTGCACGTCGTCGAGGTCCTCGAGGGCGTCGACGAGGCGTAGCACCTTGGGGGCGTTGGTGGCGTCGACGGGGACCGTGGTGGTGGGAAGCTGGGTCACCTCGGCGGATTCCACCGTCACCTCGGCGGCTTCGAGGGCGGCCCGTACCGCCGGCAGGTCGCCGGGCGCCGAGATGACCTCCCACTGCTGCTCGGAGGGGCGGACGTCCTCGGCCCCGCTCTCCAGAGCGGCCAGCATCACGACGTCCTCGTCCCCCTCGACCAGCACGTAGCCCTTCTGCTCGAAGAGGTAGGCGACCGACCCAGGCTCGCCGAGGCTCCCCCCGTGGCGGGTGAAGGCGGCCCGGACGTCGGCGGCTGCCCGGTTGCGGTTGTCGGTGAGGACGAGCACGTAGAGCGCCACTCCCCCCGGTGCGTAGCCCTCGTACCAGATCTCCTCGTACTGGACGCCGTCCTGGTCGCCGGCGCCGCGGGCGACCGCCCGCTCGATGTTGTCCTTGGGCACCGAGGCGTCCTTGGCCTTCTGCACCGCCGTCGCCAGCGCCGCGTTGCCGGTCAGGTCGGCGCCTCCCTGGCGGGCCGCCGCCTCGATCGCCCGGATCAGCTTGGCGAACAGCTTGCCGCGCCGGGCGTCCTGCCGGCCCTTGCGGTGTTTGATGTTCGCCCACTTCGAATGTCCCGACATCACCGCTCCTTTCGGGCCAGGTCCAGCAGCATCTGGTGGATGCGGGTGTCGCCCGTCAGCTCGGGGTGGAACGCCGTCGCCAGGATACGGCCCTGGCGCACGAACACGGGCCGCAGTTCCCCCGAGTCCGGGTCGGCGACCGAGGTGAGCACCTCGACGCCGGTGCCCAGCTTGTCGATCCACGGCGCCCGGATGAACACCGCGTGCACCGGTTCCTCCTCCCCCGCGATCGGGAGATCCTCTTCGAACGAGTCCACCTGCCGCCCGAAGGCGTTGCGCTCCACGATGACGTCGAGCACCCCGAGCTGGGGCTGGACAGGTCCGGTGGTCGCCGCCGCCAGGAAGATCATGCCGGCGCACGTCCCGAGCACGGGGAGCCCGGCGACGACGACGTCCCGCAACGGGTCGATCAGACCGTAGATCTGGGCGAGGCGGCCGATGGCGGTCGACTCGCCGCCGGGGATCACGAGAGCATCGAGGCCCTCGAGGTCGTCCGAAAGTCGTACCTCCACGGTTTCCACCTCCATGCCGGCCAGCAGCGAGAGGTGCTCCCGGAAGTCACCCTGGAGCGCAAGGACCCCGACCCGCACGGCTCACAGCCCCCGGTCTTGCATCCGCTCGGCGGGGGGGATGGTGTCGATGTTGAGGCCGACCATCGCTTCGCCGAGGTTGCGGGACACCTTGGCGATCTTGTCCGGGTCGCGGTAGAAGGTCGTGGCCTCCACGATCGCCCGGGCCCGCTGCGCCGGGTTACCGGACTTGAAGACGCCCGATCCGACGAAGATCCCGTCACACCCGAGCTGCATCATCAACGCCGCGTCGGACGGGGTGGCAATCCCGCCGGCGGCGAAGTTGACGACGGGGAGCCGTCCCGTGGAGGCGACCTCCTTGACCAGATCGTACGGGGCCTGGAGGTCCTTGGCGGCGGACATCAGCTCGTCGGAGCCGAGGGTGGTGAGGCGCCGGATCTGGGCGTTCATCATCCTCATGTGCTTGACGGCCTCCACCACGTTGCCGGTGCCCGGCTCGCCTTTGGTACGGATCATGGCGGCGCCCTCTCCGATGCGGCGCAGCGCCTCGCCCAGATTGCGGGCGCCGCACACGAACGGCACGGTGAACGCCCACTTGTCGACGTGAAGGTCGTCGACCGGGGTGAGGACCTCGCTCTCGTCGATGTAGTCGACACCGAGCGACTGCAGCACCTGAGCCTCGACAAAATGACCGATGCGAGCCTTCGCCATCACCGGGATCGAGACGGCGTGGATGATCTCGTCGACCTTGCCCGGATCGGCCATCCGGGCCACGCCGCCGTGGGCGCGGATGTCGGCGGGAACCCGCTCCAGCGCCATCACCGCGACCGCGCCGGCTTCCTCGGCGATCTTGGCCTGCTCGGCGTTGACGACGTCCATGATGACGCCGCCCTTCAACATCTCGGCCAAACCGCGCTTGACACGGTCCGTGCCGTGCTCGACCGATGGAGTCGACATGTGGTGCTCCTCACGGAGGGGGGACCCTTCAGTCTACCGGGAGGCTCCAACGCCGGAGCGCACCGGTGGTCAGCGCCGCCGGGCGTCCTCGTAGGCGGCCACGTACCCGGCGAGCACGGCGCTGCGGTCGAAGCGGCGCACCCGCTCCGCGGCCCGTTCCCGCAGCCGGTCGCGGCGGGCGTCGTCGCCCAGCAACGAGATCAGAACCTGGGCCAGCCCGTCAGGGTCGCCGGGGGCGCACAGCACGCCGGCGTCGCCGACGACGTGGGTGAACGCCGGCAATGCCGAGGCGACGACGGCGCATCCCGAGGCCATCGCCTCGGCGAGCACGATCCCGAAGCTCTCCCCGCCCCGGGCCGGGGCGCAGAACACGTCCGCCTCGGCCAGGAGGCGCCGTTTCTCGTCGTCGGAGACTCGCCCGACCGGGCGGATCCCCGGCGAGGGAGCCGCCGCCACGGTGGCCACCAGCTCGGCGTCCGGCACCGCCGCCCGCACCCGGGGCCAGGCGGCCACCAGCACGTCGTAACCCTTGCGCGGCTCGTCCCGGCCCAGGAACATCACCCGGCGCGGCACGTGCGGGCCGGTGGCGAAGGACGCGGTGTCGAGACCGTTGGGAACCACTCGGTAGGGCCCGAGACGGGAGATGGCGCCGCCGGCAACCGGGCTCACCGCGGTGACGACGTCGAGCCCGTGGATCACCCTGCGCAGCAGTCGACCGGTCCGCCGGTACAGCGTTCGCAGCAGCCGGGACGGGTCGGCGTGGAACGTCCCCACGGTGGCCACGTCGTCGAGGCGGGCCGCGGCGAGGGACACGAACGGCATGGCCGGCTCGTGGACGTGAACGACGTCGGCGCCGGCGACCGCACGCCGCACCGCCCGTCCCACCCGGGGGTCGAGGGCGATGGGGGCACGGGAGCCGTTGGCGGGAATCGCGTAGGCCTTCCCCACCGAGATCGCTCCCTCCGGCGCCTCCCCGGGGCCCACCACCCAGGCTTCGTGCCCGGCGGCGTCGAGCCATTCGGCGAGCCGGAACACCTGATCCTGTACCCCGCCGGGCGCCGCCAGGTCGTAGGGGCTCACGATTGCCACCTTCATGTCGCCGCTTCCTCTCGGTCCGACGGCCAGTTGGGCACGAAGAGGTGCCACTGGTCGGGAGCGACCCGGATGATGTCCTCGAACACGGCCGCGCAGAGTTGCGCCCCCAGCGCCACCCGCTCCTCGCGGGTGGGCGCGTCGGGGATCTGCAGCGGCGCGTGCACCACGAAGCGGTGGCCCCGCCCCTTCTTGAAGTAGGCGCCGACCGGAAAGAGGGCGGCACCGGTGCGTTCCGCCAGAGCGACCGGCCCCGCCGGGATCGTCGTCTTCTCCCCGAAGTACTCGACCTCGACCCCCCGACCCGAAAGGTCGCGATCGGCCACCAGCGCCACCGTGCCCCCGGCCTCGAGCCGAGCAACCAGCTCACGGGTGATCCGACTCCCCTTGCCGGTGAGCACCACCTCGATCCCCATCTGATTCCGCACCTTCACGAACCACTCGACGATGCGCCGGTTGGGGAGCCGCTCGGCGACCGCCAAGACCGGGATCCCGATCTGCTCCGCCTTGGCCCCGGCCGCGTCCCAGTTGCCGAGATGCGGAAGGGCGAGCACGATGCCGCGACCAGCGGCGACGGCCGCTTCGATGCGCTCCATGCCGATCAGGTCACCGTGGTCGAGGAACTGCTGCTTGTGCCGGGCCCGCACCCAGAAGACCTCGGCCCAGTAGCGGCCGTAGCTGGCGAACATGCGGCGTGTCGTGGACTTCAGAGCCGCATCGTCGCCGAGCACCCGACGGAGATGGCGTTGCACGAGCCGGCGACGGCGACGCGCCAGATAGAAGGCGAGGGTTCCGAGCGCCTCGCCGGTGCGGCGCATGACCGGCTCGGGGAGCAGCCCGAACACGGCGTCGAACGCCCGGTAGGCGAGGTAGCCGGCCGCCTCCCTCACGGCGTCAGCTGTTGCCAAGTCCGCCGGATCCTCTGGCCCACGGTGAGCCCCGACAGCACCACGTAGATCCACAGGACCGGGAAGATGATGGTGAGGCCGAGCCCGTCGATGCCGACCCCGGTCAGCACGAGGATCATGCGCTCCGCCCGTCCCATCCAGCCACCCCGACCCTCCGCTCCCCAGCTCTCGGCCTTGGCCCGCACGTAGGGGATGAGGAGGGAGAAGGCCAAGCCGAACATGCACAGCATGAGGGCCGTCTCATCGTGGCGGAGGCTGAAGGCGAGGCCGGCGAGGATAGCGATCTCCCCGAAGCGGTCCGACATGGTGTCGACGAAGGCCCCCCGGATCGATGCGGTGCCTTGCAGGCGCGCCAGTGGACCGTCGAGGGCATCGAAGAGGGCCCCGACCCCGGCGACGAAGGCACCCACCAAGTACTCGTTGTTGGCGAGCAGGATCGCACCGCAGATCGTCACTACCAGCCCGATCAGGGTGACCGCGGTGGGAGTGAGGCGCGCCTTGGAGAGGGCACCTGCGATGGGGTCCAGTATCGGGGCGATTCGGCTGCGCCCTCTGAGGTCGAGCACTCGGGTCTCCTTCCGATCCGCAAAGGTACCACGGGGACCGAACGCATTCTCCCTGGCTACACTCTGAGCCATTCCTGTTGTCGTGCGACATCCGCCTGTGACGTGACCCAGAAGGAGGGCAACGCTTGGACGGCGACGTCGGAGCGAAGCTTCACATCACCAATCCGACCGGCATCGAGTCTCCGGTGGAGCTCCCCCTGGTGGAGAGCCATCTCGGGAATCACGGCCTCGACATCAGCCGGCTGCGGGCCGAGACGGGGGTCGTCACCTTCGATCCCGGATTCGCCAACACGGCCTCCACCCGCAGCGCCATCACCCACATCGACGGCGCCGCCGGGGAGCTGATCCACCACGGCTACCGGATCGAGGACCTGGCCGAGCACTGTTCGTTCCTCGAGGTCGCCTACCTCCTGCTGTTCGGAGCGTTGCCGAGTCGCCCCCAACTCGAGGCCTGGACCGAATCGATCCGGCGCCACACCCTCCTCAACGAGGAGATGAAGCGCTTCTTCGACGCCTTCCCCCGCAGCGCCCACCCGATGGCGATCCTCTCGTCGGCCACCAACGCCGTCTCCACCTACTACGAGGACTACCTCAACCCGGCCGACCCCGAGAGCTTCGGGGAGAGCGCCAACCGCCTCATCGCCAAGATGCCGACCATCGCCGCCTGGGCTTTCAAGAAGTCCACCGGCCAGGCCTACATCTACCCCCGCAACGACCTCACCTACATCGAGAACTTCCTCCACATGATGTTCGCCACCCCCGCCGAGGATCTGTTGGTGGACCCGATCGTCACCCGGGCTCTCAACGTGCTGCTCATCCTCCACGCCGACCACGGCCAGAACTGCTCGACGGCGACGGTGCGCTTCGTCGGTTCGAGCCGCGCCAACCTGTTCGCCTCGGTGGCCGCCGGCATGAGCGCCCTGTGGGGACCGCTGCACGGCGGCGCCAACCAGGGCGTGATCGAGATGCTGCGCGAGATTCACGACGAGCCCGACGCCACCCCCGAGAGCGTGCTGGCCCGGGCCAAGGACAAGGATGATCCGTTCCGCCTCATGGGGTTCGGGCACCGGGTCTACAAGAACTACGACCCCCGGGCCACGATCCTCAAGAGCTTCGCCACCGACGTGCTCGATCGGGTCGGCGTCGACGATCCCCTCCTCGACATCGCCCGCGAGCTGGAGGAGACCGCGCTGCACGACGAGTACTTCCAGAGCCGCCACCTCTACCCGAACGTCGACTTCTACTCGGGCCTCATCTTCCGGGCGCTCGGGTTCCCGACCCGGATGTTCACGGTGCTGTTCGCCATCGGCCGCCTCCCCGGTTGGATCGCCAACTGGAAAGAGATGATCGAGGATCCGCTGACCCGGATCGCCCGGCCCCGCCAGATCTACACCGGACCCCAGCCCCGCGAGTTCCTCCCCATCGAGGACCGCTAGCCGGTCCCGTTCCCCACGGCCGGAACCGCCTCGATGTAGCGCTCGAGGACCGCACCGCTGGTGGCGTCGACCCGTATCAGTCCGCGTGACGACGGCGGTTCATCCGCCGAGAACACCAGCACGTTCCACACCGGCCGCGACCGCCACCCGTCGAAGCCGACCGTTGCCGAGGCGTGTCCGACGGGGAACTCGGTGGCCCGGTTGGCCACCTCGAGGGCGGCATGTTCCCGGATCATGAGGTGCCACCCGGCCAGGTGGTGGTAGCCGGCGATCACCACGAACCCGGCGACGACGCCCCACATGGCGGTGGGGAGCCCGGCGACGATCCCGCCCGCGGTGAGCGCCGCCGCCACCCAGTAGACGACCGCGGCCCGGTGGCGCCGGGCCGGGTCCGGCACCGCGTAGGGGCTCAGGTTGCCCGCGTCGAGGTCGGACGGCATCTCGGCCGCGGCGGCGACCTCGGCCGGGACCGGGATCTGCGGCATCGAGGGACGCTCGGTCATGGGTTCCGCTACCCCTCCTGGTCGGCGATCTCGACGTGGAGCAGCGCCTCGTCGACGGCGGCCTCGCCCCGCTTGAGGTGCCAGCGATCCCACACCAGCAGCAACGACGGCAGCACCAGCACCGATCCGACAAGGGCGAAGATGATCGCCCAGAACGTGACCTCGCCGAACTGCTGGAACGGCTTGAGCGACGAGGTAACGAGGACCCCGAACCCGGCGGCGGTGGTGAACGCCGAACCGGCGAGAGCTCCCCCGGTGTGGGTGGTGGTGGAGCGGATGGCGTCCTCCGGGGTGTCGAAGCGGAGACGGTCCTCCTGGTAACGATGGGTGATGTGGATCGTGTAGGGCACGCCGATGCCGATGGCGAGGTTGGCGATCATGGCCGTGATCGGGTTGAAGGGGATGCCGCGGGCCGCCATGATTCCGAACACGAGCAGCACGATCAGCGCCACCGGCAGGATGGTGACGATCCCGAGGAACGGGCGCCGCGACTCGAACCAGAAGTTGACGACGAGCACCAGTCCCGCCACCAGGATGGTGAGGCCCAGCGACCAGAGCTGCGAGTCCTGCAGCGCCCGCGCCACACCCTGACTGACGATGTTCTGGTTGGTGGCCACCGTGGTGGCCCCAGCGTCCCGCACCGGAGCGAAGTCCACCTGCAGCTCGTCGCGGAGCCGGAGGGCGTCGGTCTCGCCGGCCTGGGTGGACACCCCGACGTCGAGGTAGTGAAAGCGCCCGTCGACCTCGGCCACCACTCGCCGCATCGGGTCCGGGGAGACCTGCAGCGCCGCCCGGTAGAGGGCGTCGACGTCGGTGCCCGGGGCCACCGTCAGGTCGGGCTGGAGCCCGGAGGCGAAGGCGAGCTGGGCAAAGGCGGGATCGTACGCCTCCGGGTCCCCGCCCTGATCGGGCGGGACGACGAGCTGGGCGATGACCGACACCGGCGACTCGGCGGCGGCACGCGACCCGAACCGGACCACGTCGGGGGTTTCGGCGAGATTGGCCCAGGCGGCAACGAGGGCATTGTGGACCGCAGGGGTGGCGACGTCACCCTTGACGATGACCTCGGTCTCCTCGCCGAAACCGCCCCCGAACTCGTCGACGATGGTGTGGTAGGTGGCGAGGGCGGGAGCATCCTCGGGGAGGAAGTCGGTGAAGCTGAACTCGGTGTTGAGCTCGGTGAACCCGTAGACGCCGGCCCCGGCCGCCACCAGCGCCAGGATCAGCACCACGCCCGAGAAGCGCTCGGCGAGTACCGAGGTGCTCCCCATCACCTTGGGGAGGAGCCGCTCGCTCTGGTGACCGAACGCCTCCCGCACCAGCCGGCCGTGGGCCTCGGCGCGGCGGTCGAGCAATACCCGGACCGACGGCACCACGGTGAGCATGAGCAGGAACGCCGAGCTGATGCCGACCGCGGCCAGCACCCCGAAGTCGGCGATCGCCGAGATCGGGTTGACGACGTTGGTGAGGAACCCGATCGAGGTGGTGACGGTAGCGAGTACCAGCGCGATGCCGACGGTGCGGGTGGCGCGGGACGCCGCCCGGCTCACGTCGGCGCCTTGCCCCAGCTCCTCCCGGTACCGGCTCGTCATGTGGATGGCGTAGTCGACGCCGAGTCCGATGAGCAGGATCGGGAGGATCTGGAGAATCTCGTTGAAATTCCCGATGAGGTCGAGGTACTTGGGACCGAGAATGACGCCGATGCCGTTCATCCAGAGGATCGACATCACGATGACCAGCATGGTGAGCGCCATGTCGGCCAGCGCTCGCCGCAGCGCCGCCCGCCGCGTCATCCGTCCTTTGGGGTGGATCCAGAAGACGAAGAGCAGGATGAGCACAATGATGAGAAAGGCGGTGGCGAAGAGGCGGCCGATCTCGGACTGGAACTCGTCGGCGTTGGCGAAGAGCAGGGCGAAGCTGAAGGCGGAAGCGTCGGTGGCCCTGGTGTCGACCGCCTCCACCGCGTCGGCCATGGCGACTTCCTTGGCCTGGAGGATGGTGTTGTCGGGATCGTTGAGCCCGGACACGTTGAGGAATGCCACCATGAGCCCGGTGTCGGCCTGGGCCGCCTCCAGATCGGACCCAGCGCCGAGCAGGCCCGTGAAGAGTCCGGCGGTGTCGGGTGGGATCTGGGCCAGGCTCTGGCGGAACCCGTCCTTGACCTCGGCGTCGGAGATGCCGGCCAGCATCATCTCGAAGGGAACGCCGGTGTCCTCGGAGCGCATCTGCATCCCCTGCAACAGCGGGTCGAGATAGCCGACGATGTCGCCCCCCGGCCGGCCCTTGAGCAGGTCCGCCACGTCGCTGCCCTCGATGCTGGAGCGCACCGCCACGTAGTCGCGCAGGCCGTCGGCGGAGATGAGGTCGCCGTTCCGGGCGGTCATGACGATCTGCACCGGCTCCTCAGAGTTCTCGGAGAAGTACTGGTCGATGGTGTCGAGCGCCAGGAACTCGGGTGAGTCGGGGGAGAAGCCCTCGTTGCCGGATGCCGTCTCCTGCTGGAGCATGAAGACGAAGAACACGACGGTGAGCGCGAGCGATCCGACGAGCACCGCCCAGGGGAAACGGCGCACCGAGGCGGCGAGGAGCTTGACGAGCTGCTTCACGGGGGTGGTCCCTTCAGGCGAACGGCGGTCGGATCGGGAGATGGGCAGGCGCAGCATACGCGCCGTGTCGCTCAGGGCAAGTCATGGCGCGGTGCTGGTCAACGGGGCGCGGCGCAGAGCTCCACCAGCTCGGCGAGGACCTCGTCCCGGTCGACGCCGCGCCGCTCGTGCTCCTCTCCCCGCAACCGGAGCCCCACCGTGCCCGCCGCCACGTCGTTGTCGCCGACGACCATGACCGCAGGGTGTTTCTGGGTGATGGCACGCCGGATCTTCTCGCCGACGGTGTCGTCGTGGTCGTCCACCTCGACCCGGAGCCCGGCCTGTGCCAGTTGTGCCTGCACGTCCCGGGCGTAGTCCTGGTGGCGGTCGGCCACCGGCACGATCGTCGCCTGTACCGGCGCCAGCCACCCCGGGAAGGCTCCGGCGTAGTGCTCGACGAGGATCCCGACGAATCGTTCGATCGATCCCATCAACGCCCGGTGGATCATCACGGGGCGCTCCCGGGTGTTGTGGTCGGTGGCGTAAAGCAGCTCGAAGTTCTCCGGCTCCCCGAAGTCGACCTGGAGGGTGGAGAGCTGCCAGCGGCGCCCGATGGCGTCCCGTACGTGGACGTCGATCTTCGGACCGTAGAAGGCGCCTTCCCCCTCGGCCACCCGGTACGGCAGTCCGGCCGCCTCCAATGCGAGGCGGAGCGCCTCCTCGGCCTTCTCCCAGGCGGCGTCGCTCCCGATGTACTTCTCGGGGTCTTTGGTGGAGAGATCCGCCTCGAACTCGTTGAAACCAAAATCGCGCAGCACCATCAGCGTGAAGTCGAGCAGGTTCTGCAGCTCGGCGACGATGTCCTTCTCCTCGATGAAGATGTGACTGTCGTCCTGGGTGAACCCGCGGGCCCGCATCAGGCCGTGGATCACGCCGGAGCGTTCGTAGCGGTACACCGTTCCCAACTCGAAGAGCCGGAGCGGCAACTCCCGGTAGCTCCTCCCCCTGCTGGCGAAGATGAGGATGTGGAACGGGCAGTTCATCGGCTTGATCCGGTACTCGGTCTGCTCGTCGAGCACCATGCCCGGGAACATGCCCTCGGCATACCAGTCGAGGTGACCAGAGGTCTGCCACAGCTCGGCCTTGGCCAGGTGCGGTGACACCACGATCTGGTAGTCGTGGGCGAGGTGGGTCCTCCGGCTGTAGTCCTCGATGATGGTGCGCAGCAGGCCCCCCCTGGGGTGCCACACGGCCAATCCGCTGCCGAGCTCAGGCGGGAACGTGTACAGCTCGAGCTCCTGACCCAGCTTGCGATGGTCGCGGCGTTCCGCCTCCTCGAGCCGTGCCAGGTAGGCGTCCAGCTCCGGCTTCGATTCCCACGCCGTGCCGTAGATCCGCTGCAGCTGGGGCTTGGTCTCGTCGCCGCGCCAGTAGGCCCCGGCGCTGCGCATCAGCTTCACCGCCGGGATCCGGCCGGTGGAGGTGAGGTGGGGGCCGCGGCACAGGTCGACGAAGTCCCGGTTGCGGTACACCGACACCTCCGAGTCGCCGGCACCCTCGGTCTCCTCGACCCCCTTGATGATCTCGGCCTTGAAGGGCTGGTCGGCGAACTCGGCGAGGGCGGCGTCGATCGACAGGGTCTCGCGCTCGAAGGGTTGATCCTCGGCGATGATCTCCCCCATCCGCGCCTCGATCCGCTCCAGGTCCTCGGCTGTGAAGGGCTCCTCCACCTCGAAGTCGTAGTAGAAGCCGTCGGTGATGGGGGGCCCGATGGCGTAGGAGGCCCCGGGGAACAAATCGAGCACCGCCTGGGCCATGACGTGGGCGGCGGAGTGGCGGATGACGTGGCGCCCCTCCTCGGTGCTGCCGGTGACGACGGTGAAGGCTCCGTCGGTGGTGATGGGGCGGGTCAGGTCGATCGGCTGCCCGTCCAGCTCGGCTGCCACCGCCGCCTTGGCGAGGCGGGGGCCGATGCTGGCGGCAACCTCGGTGCCGGTGATTCCCGCGGGATACTCCCGAATCGAGCCATCAGGGAAGGTCAGGTGCACGGCCGCCATTGCGTTTCCTCTCGACAGAACAGGTCGGTAAGCGTACCGCGAATCCCGGCAAGCCAGCCCAAAGCGTGAGAGAATGCAGTCAGGGCAGCGAGCGGAAGGGATCGGTGTGGAGACCATGCGGATTGCCGAGCGCTTGGCGAAGGGCGGTCGGGTCCAGGAATTGTCGAGCATCGAGCGCGCCCACGGCGCCAACCGCGTGTACCGGCTCTGGTCCGAGGACGGCACCCAGGTCGCCAAGATCTACGGTACGGCGGCCCGTGACCGCAGGGAACGCCACGCCCTCGAGGCCCTGCAAGACCTGCCGGGGATGCCGCTCTTGGTGGAGCGGGGCACCGAGAACGAGACCCACTGGGCGATCTTCCAAGACGCTGGACGCTGGAGCCTCGGCACCCTCCCGGAGAATCCCGGGTTGGCCAAGAAGGCAGGCGAGATCCTCCGCAGCATCCACGATGCCCCACCGGAGCGGGTCTCCAACCTCTCCCGCGGCATCGATCAGGAATGGGTCAGCGTCGACTTCGTCTCGACCTTCCGGCGCCTGGAGCGGTACCGGGGACGGCTCGGAATCTCGGCCGAGGCGGTCGCCGACGCCCGCAACGTCCGGCCCCCCTACGCCTCCTCGCCCCGCATCGCCCACACCAACACCGTCCCGGAGAACTTCCTCGTCGACGACAAGGGCAACGTGACCTTGATCAACTGGGAGTGGGCCACCCTCGCTCCACCTGAGTGGGATCTGTCGAAGGCGACATGGCTCATCGGGCTCCAGGCCGGACCCAACGCCGCCGCCGCCTTCCAGGACGGCTACGGGAAACGGCTGGAGCGGGGCCAGCTCGACCGTTGGACCGTCTACCACGCCGGCATGATGCTGGTCTACACCGCCGAGAACTCGATGCGGAGCGGCCTCACCGACTACGGCTACCTCGTCGCCGAGCTGCGTCGCGCCGTCACCGGCTCGATTGCCGACCCCGACCGGCAGTCCTGACCGGTCGCCGCGAGGTCCTCGCGATCCGGCCGACCCTGCCGTACCATTGTCCCCAGTCGACGAAGGGTCAGCATGTTTGCAGTCGGCCGTGTGATGAATCTGTTGGCGGAACGCGCCGCCATGGCCGACGGTGCCCCGGCAACCGTCGAAGACGACACCCGCTCCGGGACCTGGGTACGCGCCGTCGACGACGATGCACTCGACCTACCGTGCCCGTGGTGCCTGGCCCCGACCGACGAGAGCGACGTGAGCTGCCCGTCGTGTGGGCAGGACTTCGGGCCGTTCAGCCCGCCTCGTACTCTCGGTTGATCAGCGTCGTGCGGAAGCCGAGTCGCCGGTAGAGCCGGAGCCCTTCCTCGTTCGCCTCGTCGACGTACAGCATCGCCGTCGACGCCCCCTGCCGGGTGTGCAAGTCGTCGAGGCCGGCCACCACCAATGCCACCCCCAGCCCACGCCCTCGCGCCCCCGGGTGGACCCCGATCGTGTAGATCTCGCCGACCCCGCCGGGATGCAGCTTCGTCCAGCAGCTCCCGAGGAGGCGACCCCCGCTCCGGGCCATCAGCAAGCCGGCGGGATCGAACCAGGGCCGGGCCAGCTTCCGCTCGAGGTCCTGCACGGTGAGGGCTCCGTTCTCGGGGTGTCCCTCGAACGCGGCGTTGTTGACCGCGAGCCATTCCGCCTCGTCGACCCCGGGGCGGAACCGGTCGAGGCGAACCCCGGGAGGCAGGGGCGCGTCGTGGAACATGGGAAGGCCGCGCCGCATCTCGTGGAGCGCCCTGGTCGCCACCCAGCCCCGCCGTTCCATCGCCCCGGCGGTGAACAGATCCCAGGCCCATGCCGTGACCCTGCCCTCTCCTCTCACCGAAGCGATCGTTTCCCCGAAAAGCCGATCGAGCGCCTCGTCGGAGCGAACCGTCGGATGCAGCACAACTTCGATCGCCCAGTGCCCGGCGCCTCCGGTCCGACCTGGATGATGCCAGGCCGCCTGCCCGTACCCCACCACGTCCCCGCCCAGGTTGCGGTGCGCCACCGCCACCCGGGCCTCCTCGTCGCCCACCAGGTGGAGTTGCTTGTGCTCGGACAGGGCGGGCCGGTGGTCGGCCACGCGCACCGCCGCCAGCAGTGCCTCGATGGCAGGACGGTCGGACGGGACAGCGGGTCGAAACGTGAGCGGGACACCCATGGCGGCGCACCCTACCCGGCTCAGCAACCGGCCTCGGCGTAACCTACGTCCCCGTGAGCACAGTTGGCTTGGTCCTCGGCGGTGGTGGCATCACCGGCGCCGCCTACCAGTTCGGCACGCTGATCGCGCTGGAGATGGCAACCGGCTGGAGCCCCAACCGGGCCGAGGTCATCATCGGCACGTCCTGTGGCGCCCTGGCAGCCGCCATGGTGCGCGGTGACCAGGCGACGCTCGAGACCCTGGTGGGCGACGCCGGAACCGACGACGACGCCGCCGCCTTCCTGCGGGAGAAGGTCTACCGGCGCACCCGGCCTCGTGGTGTGCTGCGGTGGGTGCGGCGCGGCGTGCTCCCCGGCCTGCGCCACCCGGACCTGCGCCTGGTACTGGGGAGCCCCGCCCTCTACAGCACCGCCGGCCTCGCCGACTGGATCGAGGACCGCCTCGGTGACCTGGCCGACTCATGGCCCGATCGCCCCACCGTGATCGTCGCCTACGACCTGGCAGGGCGCCGGCGAGTTCCGTTCGGGACCGAGGCGGCGCCCCCGGTCAGCCTCAAACACGCCGTCGCGGCCTCGACCGCCGTGCCGTTCCTGTTTCAGCCGGTCAAGATCCGCGACCGCTGGTACGTGGATGGTGGGATCGCCAGCGGGACATCGGCCGATCTGGTGCTCGCCAACCCGGATCCGCTCGACCTCATCATCGTGATCGCCCCGATGGCCGCCGAGGAGACCCGACCGGGGGCGCGCTTCTTCGAGGGGGTGTTCGATCGGGTGGGGAGGACGGCGCTGGAAGCCGAGTTGGCCTTGGTGGCAGAGGCATGGCCGAAGACGGAGATACTCGTGCTCCGGCCGGATCGGCGGGTGATGGATGCCGCCCGTCCCAACCCCATGTCGACCGAGGCAGCGGTCCCGGCCTTCATGCGGACGCTCGGCTCACTGCAGGAGGAACTCGGTCACCGGGAGACGTGGTCGATCCTGCAGCGTCATCTCGTGGATGGGGCGAAGGCCACCCCGGTCACGGATTGACTTCGCGCAGCTCCTCGAGCAGCCGGTCGACCTTGCCCACGAGATCCTCGTCGGCCTCGCCGGCCTCCTCGATCTCCTCGGCCTCCTCGGCCTCCTCGGCGCTTTCGGCCTGGTCGACCAGGGCGAAGCCGCCGGCGGCCTCGCGGCGCTCGTTGACCTCTTCCGGGCTCTCCTTGGATTCGGCGATCGCCTCCAGCAGGGTGCCTCGGGCTTGTTCGAGCTGGGGAACGGCGTCCTCGGCGACGGACCGCAGCAGCTGCTCGGTGTCACCGACGATGCTGCTCAGCGCCTCGAGCCGCTCCAGCAGAACCGCGTTCGCCTCCAGTGCCGACCGTGCCATGGCGTCGGTCTCCTTCTGGCTGGCAATCATGAGCTCCTCGGCCTGCTTCCTGGCGGCGGAGACGGTGCTCTTCGCTTCACGCTCGGAGCCGAGGAGCAGTTCCTTGGCCCGATCCGTGGCCGAGGCCACGAGTTCGTCCGCCGCGGTTCGGGCGGAGGTGAGCATCTCTTCCTTGGCTTGGGTCGCGGCGACGAGGGTGAGGCGCAGCGCTTCCTCGGAACCCTTGGATTCGGCGATCTCTCGCTCGAATCGCTCGATCGTCCCCGACACTTCGGACAGTTCGCGGTCGCGGCGTTCCATCTCCGCCGCGATTTGGTCGAGGTACTTCTCGACCGTGGCGGGATCGTATCCCCGCTTGACGAACTCGAACCTCTTTTGCCGAATCTCTGCTGGTTCCAGCTCCACGACTTCACCTCTCGCTGCTACAGGCACTCTGGTACCCGGTGTGCCGGCGCCCATTCTCCCTGTCTACGGTGGCTGGGTCGCGGAATGTATTCGTGCCGTCTCCGGCGGTCAACACTCCGACGCCCCGGGCGACAAATGAGTCGCCCGACCCGTAGACATACGGCATGTTGATCGCGTAGTTTGAGCGAAACTACTGAGAGTGGTTTGAGGCCCGGTTCCGGGCCGAGAGAGAACGCCAGCGGTAGGGATACCATGACTACGAGAATCGTTGTGAGGATCCAGCAGATGCTGCGCCGTGAGGAGGGAGCGAGCCTCGTGGAGTACGCCCTTCTCATCAGCCTGATCGCCATGGTGGCATACATCGCGGTGCTGACCTTCGGCGGAGCCCTCTCCACCAAGTACAGCGACATCGCCCAAACGCTTCCCTGAAGGATCCGGGAGCCGAAGCCCGACTCCCGGGAGACCGGCGACTCCGCCTACGTCGCCGGTCGGCGCGACGACTTCGTCCCGGCCTCCGGGCACGCTTCGAATCGCGGGGAGCCCGACCTTGCGAAATCGAGTGGAGCAGCCCGGGGGCTCGTCGCATTCTGAGGTCCTGCGCCACCCCGCTCCGCCCGGCCCGGATGGCCGACCCCCCGCCCTGGATCGCCAAGGCTTCGCAGCGTCGCGGCAGCCGGCAGCGGCCCCCCGATTGACAGGCGGACCAGGGGTCATATAGGTTATGAAAACGATCTCGATACCGTTTTCAGCCCGACCGGGCGGGAACGCCGGAGCGTCGGGCCCGGACGGTGCCGAACGGCTGCGGCGAGCAGGAAGGCGTGGCGCTTGGTGCCTCCAACGGACGCCCTGGCGGGGTCTCGCAACATACTGCCGGTGCTGCGGCGCGCCCAGCGTTCCCGGCTCCGCCTGCGCGTGGGTCATTCGGTTCGGGAGGGCCTACATTGGGTGCCTGGGATGCGATCGGGCCCGTCGCGTTGCACTACCGCCCTCTGGGAGCCGACTGCCGGCCGCGGCACGCTTGGCGGCCGGATGGCACCGGGCGGCCGAGGAGAACGTTGAGTTGAGGAGGAGACGCAATGGCAGGTGAGTTTTTCACCGAGGTGACCGAGCCGGTTCGCTTCGAGGGTGTGGACAGCGACAACCCGTTCGCTTTCAAGGTCTACGACCCGGATCGTGTGATCCTCGGCAAGCGAATGGAGGATCATCTCCGCATCGCCGTCTGCTATTGGCACTCCTTCACCTGGGGAGGCCAGGACGTCTTCGGTCACCCCACCTTCGACCGGCCCTGGCTGGAGCGCCCTTGGGACCTGACGGCAGCCAAGCAGATGATGGATGCCGCCTTCGAGTTCCTCGTGAAGCTGGGAGTGCCGTACCTCTGCTTCCACGACCGTGACATCGCCCCGGCCGGCGACACCTTCGCCGAGACGGTTCGCAATCTCGAGGAGATGGTCGGCTACGCCGAGGCCAAGATGCAGGAGACCGGCGTCAAGCTGTTGTGGGGCACCGCCGACCTCTTCCACCACAAGCGCTTCGCCGCCGGCGCCGCCACCAACCCGGATCCTGAGGTGTTCGCCCTGGCGGCGGCACAGGTGAAGCACGCCCTCGACGCCACCCACCGGCTCGGAGGCGCCAACTACGTACTGTGGGGAGGCCGTGAGGGGTACGAGACGCTCCTCAACACCGACCTCAAGCATGAGACCGACCAGTTGGCCCGCTTCCTGACGATGGTGGCCGAATACAAGCACCAGATCGGATTCGACGGCTTGCTGCTCATCGAACCGAAGCCGCAGGAGCCGACCAAGCATCAATACGACTACGACTGCGCCACGGTCCACGGCTTCCTGGAGCGCTACGACCTGGCCGACGAGTACCGGGTCAACATCGAGGCCAACCACGCGACGCTGGCGGGACACAGCTTCCACCACGAGGTCGCGTACGCGATGGCCAACGGCATCTTCGGCAGCGTCGACGCCAACCGGGGCGACCCGCAGAACGGGTGGGATACCGATCAGTTCCCGAATTCGGTCGAAGAGCTGTCCCTCGCCTTGGTCGAGATTCTCCGGGGTGGCGGGTTCACCAGTGGAGGCTTCAACTTCGACACGAAGCTGCGGCGCCAGAGCATGAGCCGGTCCGACTTGTTCCACAGCCACATCGGCGGCATCGACACCTTGGCCCGATCGTTGCTGGTGGCCGCGGCCCTCATCGAGGACGGCACGCTCGACGCCAACCGCAGCTCCCGCTACGCCGGATGGGACACCGGCATCGGCGCCGAGATCAGCGGCGGCCTCGGCCTCGCCGACGTGGCGGCCCGGGTCGAAGCGGAGAACCTGGATCCGGCTCCGGTGTCGGGTGGCCAGGAGCGGCTCGAGAATGTCGTGAATCGGGCGATCTGGCGAACCCGCTGATCTGGCAGACGATGCCAGAGCCGGCTCGAAACGCCTATGGCTGAACCCTCCCCGGCCTCCCGCAGGGTGGCCAGGGCGGTCTCAAGCATTCCGCCTCCACCGCCGATAAGGCCAGGTATGTCGGAGTTCACAATCGCCGAAGTCCAAGCGATGGTGGCCGCGGTGTCAGTGCCGATGCTGGTGGCCGACTACTCGCCACTCGTCGCCACCTATCGGGGCATCGACGCCAGCGAGCTCCGGGAACGCCTCGAGAACGACAACGACGTATTGCTGGCGGCGACCCGCCTGCTGGAGGCGGTGGCGGCCAGCGATGCCTGGCTCCGCCTCTACGGAGACCCGATGAGCGAGGCTCCGCCGTCGTTCACCGAGCGCCGTCTCGATCTGACGAAGTACCCGGATCTGAAGGAGTCCCTCGTCCAGCAGATCTGCGCCCCCTTCGTGGGGGTGACCGCGGTGATGCGGGAGCACAGCGTCCCGACCCTGAGCGGCCGGGACGTCATCGTGCGCTCCCACTGGCAGGCCGCCAGCACGACCGACCGCAACCGGTACTCGCGCATCGTGGTCGTCGACCTCGACGTCACCGATCTGCGCCGCGCCGAACGCGATGCCTTGGACGCGGCCGAGGCGCAGGCCCGCCTCATCGGCTCGGTGAGCCACGAGTTGCGCAACCCGATCACCGCGCTCGCTGGTTTCGCCCATCTCCTCGACGGCGATTGGGACGCCCTCGACGAGGAGGGGCGGCGCGAGATGGTGCGCACCATGGCGGTGCAGGCCGAGGACGTCTCCGGCATCCTGGAGGATCTGCTCGCCGAGTCCGCCCTCGACCGCTCCACACTGCGGGTCGTGCGCGAGCAGGTGAGCCTCGGCAAGGTACTCGACGGTCTCGACCTCGAGGAGTACGAGGTGAAGCTGGATCCGACCCTGACGGTGATCGGCGATTCGCTGCGGATCCGGCAGGTCATCAGGAACCTGGTGAGCAACGCCCGTCGCTACGGTGGTGAGCACCGGGTCCTCCGCACCGAAGTCGACGGCGACCACCTCATGATCAAGGTCATCGACGATGGCCCCGGCATCACCCCGGAGGCCAGGGCTCGTCTTTTCGAGCCGTTCAACTCGGGCACCGCCTCCGGCTCCATCGGACTCGGGTTGGCGATCTCGCGGGACCTGGCCCAGGCCATGGGGGGTGACCTCCGGATCGACGACGCCGCCGAGCACACCACGTTCGAGCTCTTGCTTCCTCTGTCGACTGCCTCGACGTCCTGGAAAGCGTGTAGCGACCACATCCAGAACCGCTGAGAGACGTGAACGTCGGCGATGATCTCTCCGAAGATCGGCCTGCCGCGCTGTTGTGCCGAAGCTGGAGCCTGGAGGCGACGACGCCTCCTGCTCCTGCCGACCCGACCGCTGAGGGCGGGGAGAAGACCGCGGCAGCTCGGCGCCTGGCCCGCGGCCTCCTCTACGAGGTCGAGGTAGCCCGCCTCGAAGCGCAGTTCACCGGGCCGCTGACACCGCTCGATCGGCTGCGCCGCCGGTACCTGCGCCGCTCGCTCCGCCTGCGGTTCTCCGACGCCACCACCCTGCCCTAGGGCCGACGGCGGGCTCAGCCGGCGACCGGGAGCGTGAGCTCCACCTCGACCGTGGCGCCGGGCGCAGCGATCGGCACCGTGGTGCCGTCGATCGGCTCGCCGTCGACGGTGAGCAACGAGGCGCTTCCCTCTCCCCTGCGCACGGCGATGGCGTAGGTGGCACCGCGGTAGCGCCGGGTCGCCGTGAAGCCGTCCCATGCCGCCGGGATGCACGGCGCGACCCGGAGGCCGTGGTAGGTCGGCCGGATGCCGAGGATCCACCGGGTGGCCGCCTGGTAGCACCACGACGCGGTGCCTGACAGCCACGAGTTGCGCCCGAGGCCCGACTGCGGATGCTCGTCGGAGAGGATATTCTGGGCGTAGACGTAGGGTTCGATCTCGTACACGTCGGCGATGTCGTTCTTCGCCGCAGGGTTGATCTGGGTGTAGTAGCGGTAGGCGCGGTCGGCGTTGCCGAGCAGGGTCTCGGCGATCATCGCCCAGGGGTTGGTGTGGAGGAAGATGCCGCCGTTCTCCTTGGCGCCCGGCGGGAAGGTGGTGACCCCGCCGTAGTGGGGGTCGTAGCCGTCGAAGCCGGGGGTGGAGACCTTGATGCCGAAGGGCGTGTTGAGCTTCTCGAACACCGAGTCCATCGCCCGGCGGCCACGTTCGGGTGAAGCGAATCCCGAGAGCACCGCCCACGATTGGGCGTTGAGGGAGATCCGGCCATAGGTGTTCTGCTTGGAGCCCAGTGGGACGCCCTCCTGGTCGAAGTACCGCACGTACCAGTCGCCGTCCCAGGCGTGCCGTTCCACCCGACCTCGCATCTCCTCGTACGCCTCGCGCAGCGTGGCGGCCTGGTCGTCGCTGCCGAGGTACTCGTGGAGGGCGATCAACTCCCGTAACGCCCAGCCGTAGAGGTGGGCGGTGAAGAGCGACTCGGAGCCCGTTGGCAGGTTCACGGTGTCGTTCCAGTCGGCGAAGCCGAGGTGGGGCAGGCCGTGCATGCCGACGTCGCCGCGGGTGAACGCCACCCCGCGGTGCATGTGATCGAGCACGGTGCCGGTCTCCGGCGGGTTGCCGTCGCGGTCCTTCTCGGAGAACGGCACTTCCCGGTCGAGGAAGGCGAAGTCCCCCGTCTCCTCGAGGTAGGAGGTGATGCCGAGGATGCTCCATAGGTGGTCGTCGCTGTAGTAGTCGGGACGGTCCTCCATCTCCACCGATGCGCCTTCGGAGCCCTCCATGGTGAGCGGGTTGAACTGGTGGAACGCCGACCCGTCGGCCCGCTGGAAGCTGATCAGGGTGGCGAGGAATTCCCTGGCCTCGTCCGGTAGGGCCGGGATGACCGCCAGCACGTCCTGGGACGAGTCGCGCATGCCGATACCGCGGGACCCGAGCCCGAGCTCGTAGTACGACAGGTAGCGCGACCACTGGCGGGTGATGTAGCACTGGTGAGGGTTGTGGACGTTGACGATGCTGTCGAAAGCCGGGTCGGGGGTCTCCACCTGGAGAGTGGCGAGGTAGTCCTCCCAGAAGTCGGCCATGGCGGCGAGGGCGCGGTCGGTGGCAGCCGGTTCGCGGTAGCGGGCGATGCCGCGGCGGGCGGCGTCGAGGCTGGCCTCCTGCCCGAGCTGGGTGATGAGCCGCCTGGTGTCCCCCGGCTCGATCGAGCCGAGGTGGTGGAGCAGGGCGCTGATGTTGTCGGCCCGCTCGGCGTCGCGGCTGCTCAGCTCGTCCTCGAGCAGGGCGAGGGGCCGCTGCCAAGTGCCGTACTCGTTGGCGCCCAGGAAGCGCTTGCGGTCGGTCTCGAAGCTGGAGGCAGGAAGGTTCGAGGTCAGGTAGTTGATCTTGACGTCGCGGCGCATGAACGGGTATTGGATCATCACGACGTACTCGCCGTCCCGGCGGCCGCGTGACTGCATCGTCTGCGGCACCCAGTCGGCGTTGGTGAACTGCATGAGGGCGTCGGGGTGGCTGTACTCGACGACGGGGACGGCATCGACCACGACGGCGGAGTCGCGCAGGTTGGTGATGCGGATGTCGCGCACCTCGCGGGTGTCCCCCACCGGGACAAAGATCGTGACCTCGGTGCGGATGCCGTGGGACTCGCTGACGATGCGCGAGTAGCCGAGCCCGACCCGGCACTCGAAGCGGTCGGGCAGGTCGAGGGTGGGCACGTAGAACGGGGAGTAGACCCGGTAGACGGAGCCGCCGCCGGGATCCTCGTGGAGGCGCAGGTAGAGGGTGGTGCCTTTGAAGTCCGACGACGGCATCTGCTGGATGTACTTCGTGATGCGGTTGTAGGTGGGGTCGCCCTTGCACAGCAAGGCGCCGCCGGTGTGGTCGACGAAGCCGCCGAAGGCGAGGGTGCCGACGTAGTTGATCCACTTGGTGGGGGTCTGCGGATCGGTGATGACGTACTCGTGGGCGGCGTTGTCGAAGTATCCGCATCTCATGGGCGACATCGTAACGCCGGGTCCACCACCGGCCGGTTTCTCGTAGAGTGGCGAGCCGCCAGCCCTGCCGATGCAACCCGCCGGCGGGTCCTTGCGCCCGACCATTGCCCAGTTGTTCATCTCCGGGCAGCATTCGTCCTTCCACATCCGAGAGGAGCAATCCGTGTTCAGCATGAAGAACCTGGCCGCGCTGGTGGTATTGGGACACGGCCTGGGGTTCATCCTCTGGTTCCTGGCGTCGTGGTTCCCCCGCATCCCCATCCGGGGCAACGACCGCCACTGGATCTTCTCGGACACCCAGACCATGAGCGGCACCTTCGGCCGGGCCTGCGGCCTGCTCTCCCTGGCGCTCATCCCCGCCTTCCTCGTGCTCGCCTGGGGGATCTTCACCGAGGATCCGTCGTGGAAGTGGGGCGCCGTGCTGGCCGTCGTGTCGATGGTCGTGATCGTGCCCTGGTGGAAGGGGGCCGGCCACTCCAGCGCCATCGGCGCCACCCTCGTCAACGTGCTGCTGGTGTGGGCGGCGTTCTCGTCCGACTTCGCCGCCGACTTCGTCCCGAAGGGCTGAGGAGTCACCCGAGCAAGACCACCACACCGGGCCTCGACCCGCCGGCGCCCGGTATTGGCTTGCCAAGTACTACACTGGAATCACACCGTGCGCCCCCGCGCACAACGCCTGCTCCGCCTCCCGTTCCGTCCGGCGGAGTCACCGCATGACATCCTCGTTCACGTCGGCGCCCCTGGCCGGCTTCCGAAGGCACATCAGGCGGGGCGTCCAGCCCCCGACGGTTCGAAGCTTCGGAAGGAGCATGTTCATGTCCAATAATCTCTACGTGGGAAACCTCTCGTTCAACACCACCTCGGGCGATCTGGAACGCCTCTTCGCCCCCCACGGCGAGGTCCGCAAGGCCCAGGTGATCTCCGATCGTGACACCGGCCGGTCCCGCGGTTTCGGCTTCGTCGAGATGGCGTCGTCCGAGGAGGCCAAGGCGGCCATCGATTCCCTCAACGGCAAAGACCACGACGGCCGTCAGCTCACGGTGAACATCGCCAAAGAACGCTCGCGGTGAGCTCCGCGACCGCCCGGTTGGTCGACACCACCACCCAGCGATGTGTGGAGTGTGGACATCCTCGGAGAGAGCACCGGTTCGACAACATCTGCACGGTTCCCAAGTGCACCTGCGACGACTACCGGCTCCCCGACCCAATTCCGACCCGCTCGAAGGACACGGAACGCTGAACGCGTTCCGTGCCTTCGCGCCTTCGGCAAGGTTCAGCCGAGCCTGATCACCACGCCCTCGTCGGGCCGTAGTTCCAACGACGGCCCGACCTCGGCTCCGTCGCGGGCCGGATCGGTGGAGACGGCGACCACCCCGCCCCGATCCAACTCGACGACGCACGGCTCGGCGGTGAAGTTGAGGGCCACCGCGAACGGGTCGCCGTCCCCGCTGCGGAGGTAGGCCAGCACGCCGCCGGGAACGTCGAGGATCGCGTCGTAGCCCCCGTGGGACAAGGCGGGCTCGCCAGTGCGCAATGCCAGCAACCGCCGGTACAGGTTGAGCATCGACCCGGGATCGGGTAGCTCGGAGGCGACGTTGAGGCGATCGGCCTCCGAAGTGAAGGGGAGCCACGGCTCGTCCGAGGTGGTGAATCCGGCGCCCGCCCCAGGCGTCCACTGCATCGGGGTGCGACAGCCGTCCCGGCCTTGACCCGGCACCTGGATCCCCCACGGGTCCTGCACCATCTCCGGCGGTACCTCCACCTGGGGCATGCCCAGCTCGTCGCCGTAGTAGAGGGTCGGGGTGCCCCGCAGGGTGAGCAGCAGCACCGCGGCGACCCGGGCGGCGTCCGACCCGATCCGACCCACGATCCGAGGCTCATCGTGGTTCCCGAGCACGTGGTTGGGCCAGGCTCCGGGCGGGACCGCCCCCTCCACTGCATTGACCCGACTGCGGATGCCGGCGGCGTGCCAGGGCGCCCACACGAGCGAGAAGTTGAACGGCATGTGCAGCTCGTCACCGTCGCCGTAGTAGGCGGCCCACTCGGCCCAGTCGAAGATGTGGATCTCACCGACGGCGAACCGGTCGCCTGGGTAGGAGTCGAGTAGGGCGCGAAGGTCGCGGAACACGCCGTGCACGTCCGGGTGGCCCTTGTCGTTGACGTGCTCCTGCGAGTCGTACTCGCCAAGGGACTTGAACATCCGCTCGTCGAGCGGCGCCGCCGGCGGATTGTCCCGCATCTTGGGGTCCTTCATGATGAAGTGGGCGACGTCGATGCGGAACCCGTCGACCCCGCGGTCGAGCCAGAAGCGGAGGGTGTCGAACATCGCGGCGCGGACCTCGCGGTTGCGCCAGTTGAGGTCGGCCTGGGAGGCGAGGAACGAGTGCAGGTAGTACTGGCCGGTGGCCTCGTCCCATTCCCAGGCCGGGCCGCCGAAAACCGAGAGCCAGTTGTTGGGCAGACCGCCATCCGCCCTGGCGTCGGCCCAGACGTACCAGTCCCGCTTGGGGTCATCCCGGGAGGACCGTGATGCGAGGAACCACCGGTGCTGGTCGGAGGTATCGTTGGGCACCCAGTCGATGATCAGCCGCAGGCCCCGATCGTGGCAGGCGGCGACGAGCCGGTCGAAGTCCCCGAGGGTGCCGAACAGCGGGTCGACGTCGCAGTGGTCCGAGACGTCGTACCCGAAGTCGGCCATCGGGGACGGGTAGAAGGGCGAGACCCAGACGGTGTCGATCCCGAGCGTGTCGCTCAGGTAGTCGAGACGGCTGGTGATGCCGGGGAGGTCCCCGACGCCGTTGCCGGTAGAGTCCTGGAAGCTGCGCGGGTAGATCTGATAGATGACCCCCATCGACAGCGCCACCCGGGCGGATTCACCGAGGCCGAGGCGACGCGCCGCGGCCTTGCCTTCGTCGCTGCTCCACCAGCGTGCCGGTCGGTTGACGAATCCCGGGGATGCTGTCATGCCGGAATACTGCCAAGGATTCGCGCCGCCGGCCAGCGGTGGTTGGCGGCGGTCCGTCCGGTCAGGCGGCGGCCGGCTGGATCGAGGTGACGTCGCAGAGCGGGATCGACTCGGTGCGGGCCTCGTGGCGGAGCAGGATCGCCCGGTCGCCGTGGGGGACTTCCATGCCAAGGTATTCGCCCGAGGTGGAGCCGCTGCGGGTGGTCGCCTGGTAGCTGGCGCCGCGGCGGAGGTGGTTGAGGCTCCATGCCGCATGTGGGCACGGGGTGTGTAAAGGGTTCATTGGTGACTCGTTTCCGTCGGGCCCGATCGGCCCGGTGTCGGTGAAGATGATGGATGGGTGGTGGCTCAGCCGCGGGGACGGCTGGCGTTGGCGAAGCGGACGGTGAGGTCCCGGCCGTCGAGGGTCGAGCCGTGCAGCGCCGCGATGGCGCTCCGGGCGGCCGGCGACGGCATGTCGACGAAGCCGAAGCCCTTGGAGCGACCGGTGCGCCGGTCGGTGACGATGGTGGCCTGGTGGACCACGCCGTGGCGGGCGAACAGCGCCTGCACGTCGGCGACGGTGGCTCCCCACGGCAGGTTCGCCACGTAGACGCTCTCCCCGCCGCCGTTGGCACGGGGTTGTTCCTTGGTGGCGCGCCGTGGCTGGTCGGGGGCGCGGCGTGGTTCTCTGCGGGCGCGTGCGGTGGGCCGCGTGG
>Ga0315537_1000013_pt1 | contig 101535 bp, 109 predicted proteins | sample SalMarSW160270MG_FD_203091 | JGI IMG/M metagenome (GOLD analysis project Ga0315537, IMG submission 203091) | Salt marsh sediment microbial communities from the Plum Island Ecosystem LTER, Massachusetts, United States - Salt Marsh Sediment SW1602-70 ... | reverse complement strand
TCCGGCGGCGGCGGGAGCGGCCGGAGTGGCTGCGGGGGCGGGGGTCTCGGCCGGTGGGGGTGGTGCCGTCGCGGCGGGCGCCGCGGGTTCGGGGGCGGCTGCGGGGGCGGCTGTGGGGGCTCCTGCCACGCGTTGTCGGGCCTTCATGGCGCGTTCGAGGAGGGGGACGGGGACGCCGTACTGCTCGGATTCGGCGGCGAGGTCCCGTCCGGCGGCGGCGGGAGCGGCCGGAGTGGCTGCGGGGGCGGGGGTCTCGGCCGGTGGCGGTGGCGTCGGGGTCCCGGCCGGTGCCGTCGCGGCGGGCGTCGCGGGTTCCGGAACGGAGGGAGTCTCCTCGGCCCTCAGCTCGGCGAGCACCTCGCCGACGTCTCTGCCCTCGGCCATGGCCCGTGCCTCGGCAGCCCGGAGCAGGAGGTGCTCCGGGAGCTTGGACCCCTCCAGCCCGCCGGTGGCGACCTCGGGAAGCGCCCCGACGGACTCGGGTTCGGGTACGGCCGGCGCCGACGCGGTCTCGCCCTTCATCTCGGCGAGGACCTCCTCGACGTCGCGTCCCTCGGCCTTGGCGCGGGCCTGGGCGGAGCGGCGCAGGATGTGGTCGGGCAGCCCGGCGAGTTCCAGGTCGCCGCTGATCGTGTGGTGGACCGGCTCCTCCTCCGGGGTCGCGGCGGGCTCCTCCGGGGTCGGCGTGAGCTCAGGCGCCGCCTCGCCCTTCATCTCGGCGAGCACTTCTTCCACGTCGCGCCCTTCGGCCTTGGCGCGGGCCTCGGCGGCGCGCCGGAGCAGGTGCTCGGGAAGGTCAGCCATGGGCGCCTCCCCCGATCACAGCGGCCCCGAGATCCCGCCGTCCTTACGCACCCGCCAGAAATGCACCGCCATGAACACGACGATGATGAAGGGCAGGAAGAGGACATGCAGCACATACCAGCGCAGCAACGTGTCCGGGGTGATCTGCACCCCGCCGATAAGGGCGAACGACACCTGTTGACCGAACAGGGGCGTGTACGAAGCCATGTTCGAGCCCACCGTCACCGCCCACAACGCCAGCTGATCCCAGGGCAGCAGGTACCCGGTGAAGGAGAGCAGCAGGGTGAGCAGGAGCAGGATGACCCCGACGACCCAGTTGAACTCGCGGGGCGGCTTGTAGGCGCCGTGGTAGAAGACCCGGGCCATGTGGAGGAACACGGTCAGCACCATGAGGTGGGCTCCCCACCGGTGGATGTTCCGCACCAGCTGGCCGAAGGCGACGTCGGTCGAGAGCGCCTGCACGTCCGTGAAAGCCGCCGGCGACGTCGGGTGGTAATAGAACATGAGGAAGATGCCCGTGATGGTGAGGAGGATGAAGAGGAAGAAGCTCAACCCTCCGAGGCACAGCGTGTAGGAGAGACGCACCGCGTGCCGCTTCACCTTCACCGGGTGGAGGTGGTAGAGCACGTTGTTCATGATCACGTAGGAGCGGTTGCGGGGGGAATCGGAGTAGCCGTGGCGGAACGGCGAGCCGGGACGGAAGATGCTCGACCACGCCTGGCTGGAGCGAACGTGCTCCCCGGCGTTGGCGAGCCGTTCCCGCAGCCCCACCTTCCCGCTTCCGTTTCCGTTTGCCACCTTGTCGTCCTTCCCACGGATCGGCGCCGCGGCCGGCCAAGATAGTCCCCGCTACCAGCGCATCCCGTACATGTACCCGTTCTTGAAGTCCCGCTGCCCCGAGTCGTACTCCCAGGGAGCGTCGTCGTACCGGCCGGCCTCGTCCGCCACCGATCCGGCGAATTTGCCGAGGGTGATCACGCCGGTCGGGCACCGATCGATGCAGAGGGCGCAGCGGGTGCAGGCGTCCTCGTCGACGAGGAAGAAGCCACGGTTCTCCGGCTTGTCGCCCGGATCGGAGACGTTGGTGGCATCGGTGATGGCGTCGAGCGAGAGGTAGTGGATGCACTTCCAGGGGCAGATGTCGACGCATCCCTCACAGAGGATGCACTCCGACTGGTCGATGTGCAGGAACTGCTTCGGCTTGACCGCACTCTGCAGGAATGAGCCGTCGACCTCAGTGAGCTCGTAGTCGTCCCGGGTCGGCACCAGGTCGGTCCACACGTCGGACTTCGCCACCGGCTACCTCCCTTCCCTGCGCAACGGGCGCCCGTAGGCGGACACCGGCTCCGGGACGGGGGTGGGGACGGTGGGCTCCCGGGCCGCCCTGCCCTGCCAGCGCACCATGGTGAAGGCGACGGCCGCGAGGGCTCCGGCGGCGTAGCCCCCCGACACCATGTCCTTGAGGGCGGCGAACGAGATCGAGACCTCGTTGCCGAGCACGAGCCAGCTCGGGATGGTGAAGGCGATCTTCTGCGGCGTCCACTCCCACTGGGCCTGGGTCAGGGTCAGCCACTGATTGGGGACGATGCCGAACATGATGATCATCAGCGCGGCGAACAGCGCCGCGCCCAAGGCGGCGCGGGCCCAGGTCATCTGCCGCTGGTAGAGGAAAGCGAGGGCCGTGCCTCCGATCGCCAGTACGACGCCGCCGACCGAGACGATCTGACCCAGCAGCGACCATAGCCAACCGCGCGGAATCGAGGGGTAGATGTCCCGTCCCAGGTTGTCGGTGACGGGCAGGGCGGTGAAGTGGGCCCACAGGGCGCCGAGCACCGCGGCGCTCACGCCGGCCATCATGGCGGCGAGGCCCAACCTCAGGTATCGCTTGTGCGTCTCGGTCTGCAGCATCGTCCTCGCTCGCCACGCCGGTCGCGTCGGCGGCATTCTAAGCAACCGAGTCTGGTGCGGTGACGGGTTCTGCGGGATGTCGCGAGGCCGATCGCGCCCGGCCGGAGCCCGCCGACCGGCCCCGGAACCGGGTGCCGGCAAGGGTGCGGGTGGCGCCGGAAGCTGCCCGACCCCGGCGCCTGCCCCGCCGGAGCGAGACCCCGGGGCCGGCGTCGCCGATCCTTCCCGAATCGTGTGTCCGGCCGCGGCCCTTTGGCTAGGCTGCCCCCGCCGCCGAGAGGTGGGGCGGCATCGGCGCAGAGGGAAGGGTGGAGGACGGTGACCTCCGAGACGGCAACCGACACGGTGGGCGCCGCGGCCGAATCAGGGGCGGGGATGGCGGCGCCGCTCGTCGTCCGTCTCCACCTCGTCTGCTCGGTCGGCTTCCTCGTCGCCGGTAGCATCCTCGCCGCCCTCGCTGCCCTTCAGCTCGTGGCGCCGGACCTGCTCGGCGGCAGCCCACTCCTCGGCTACGGGCGCCTCGTTCCCGTCTCCCTCCACTTCGTCATCTACGGCTGGCTCACACTCGGGTTGCTCGGAGCCCTCTACCTGGCGGTGTCCGCCGGCGCCGGCGTCCCGCTGCGCAACCCGGGAACCGCTCGCATCGGGTTCGTGCTGCTCTCGCTGGGGTACCTCGCCGGCGGTGTCGCCATCGGCCTCGGCTTCTCGGAAGGCCGCCGCTACCTGGAGGCGCCGCTGTGGGCCGACGCCGTCACCCTGCTCGGCCTCCTGATCGCCGCCGTCGTCGTCACCCGCACCGTGGCGGCCCGGACGCGGGAGCTGGGTGTGGTGCAGTGGTACGCCGTCGCCGCCGTGTGGTGGCTGGTCCTCCTCCACATCGTGGGCAACGTTCCCGGGATCGAGGGTGTCAACGGGGCATTGCAGGCCGCCTTCTACCGCGCCGGCCTCACCGGACTCTGGCTCGCTTCCGCCGGGGTCGGAGCCGTCTACTCGCTCCTGTCCCGCCTCGGAGGCCGTCCCCGCCTCGTACCCACCCGCCTCTCCCTCATCGGGTTCTGGACCCTCGGCACGGCCTGGGCCCTCACCGGCTCCAACGAGCTCACCTACGGGCCGGTCCCGGACTGGTTCCAGACGATCGGCGTCGTGTTCTCGATCGCCCTGCTGGGGGCGGTGGCGGCGGTCATCACCGACGTCGTGATCGCGTTGCGGGGGCGCTGGGCCGCCGCCGTCGCCCATCCCTCCGCCCGGTTCCTGGTCGCAGGCCTCGCCCTCTTCGGGTTGCTGCCGGTGCTCGGCCTGCTGGAGGCGCTGCGGGCCTCCAGCGCCGTGGTCGGGCTCACCGACTGGGTCGCCGCCGTCGAGTGGGTCGGCGTGTTCGGCGCCTTCTCGCTGTGGCTCTTCGCCGTCGGCTACGACGCCCTTCCCCGGCTGCGGGGCCGCGCCGCCCCCGCCTGGCGGGCCCGGCTCCACCTCCAGGGCACCCTGCTGGGTCTCGGTCTCGCGGTCGGCGCCATGCTGGTGGGAGCGGTGCAGGGCGGCCTCACCTGGCTCGGCGGCGCCAACTCGCAGTCGTTCGCCGCCGCCGGAGAGGGATTCCGCAACAGCCTCGAGCCGATGGCCGGGTTGCGGGTGGTGCGTTTCGCCGGCATCGCCGTCTTCGCCGTTGCCCAACTCGGCTACCTCGGCAACGTGCTCTTCCGCCGCGCCGAGCCGATCACGGTGGAGGCCGCCGCCGACGAGGAGATCGACGAGGAGCTGGTGCTGGCGGCGCCGCCGTCGTGGAACCGGCTCCGCGCCGGCGTCGCAGGGGTGTTCGCCGTCGTGCTCCTGCTCGGCCTGGTGCTGCCGTCGCTCGACTCCGCCGACCGCAGTGCCACGGCCCTCGCCGACACCGCTCGGTACTACCCGAGCGACAGCACCGCGGCGGCCGGGCGCGAGGTGTACCTACGGGAGGGGTGCGGCTACTGCCACACCCAGCAGGTGCGGCCCATCGTCACCGACGTCGGGTTGGGGGCGGTGAGCGTGGCGGGCGACTTCGCCTCCGAGTCACCCGTCCTGCTCGGTGTCGAGCGCATCGGCCCCGACCTGATGCACGCCGGCTCGCGCAGCCCGACCAACTCCCAGACCTGGGTCGTCGGCCACCTCCAGGATCCCCGCCGGGATCGGGCCTGGTCGATCATGCCCTCCTACGATTCGCTGTCGTCCACCGACCTGTGGGCGCTCGCCGCCTACCTCGAGTCGCAGAAGTGATCCGATGAACGAATTGCTCGAACGCGTGTCGCAGGACCTCGGGGTCCCCGTCGAACTGCTGCGCCGCGCCGCCGCCGCCAGGGCGGCCGCCATGGGCGACACCGCCGAGGCGGTGGTGGGGCGCTGGGCGGGCGAGGAGCCTACGGGCGAGGAGCCTACGGGCGAGGAGCCTACGGGAGCGGAGCCGACGGGCGAGGTGCCGGCCGCCGCCTCCCCGCCGCCACAACCCGCCGCGACAGAAACGCCGGCGGAGGGGTCGGCCCCGGCCGCCGAGCCGGCGGGGCTGCCCGAACACCTGGTGCGGCGCACCGCGGCGGCTCGCGCCAAACGGGAAGGGCGCCCCCTCGAGGAGGTGCTGGCCGAGATGGGCCTCGAAACCGGGGCTCCCCCAACCCCGGCCGCCGCGCCCACCCCGGCCGCCGCGCCCGCCCCGTCCGCCATGGAGCCGGCGCCGCCGGAGGCGTCACCGGACGCGACCCCGGCCCCCGCCGAGGAGCCTGCCGCGGCGCTCCCCGAGCCACCGGCCCCACCCGACGACGAGCCGGCCGCCTCCCTCTTCGGTGGTTTCCCGCGCTGGCTGGCCGCCTCGTTCGTGCTGTTGCCGCTCATCGCCCTCGTCTACGCCCTCGTCTCCCCCAACGGGCCCGACTGCGGCACCTCGGGCAGGCTCGCCATCGACCCGGTCACCGGTGTCGGCCAGAACTGCGACGGCAGCGCCTTCGGGACCTCGAGCACCGACTTCTTCACCAGCGGCATGGAGCTGTTCACCGGCGCCACCTGCAACGTCTGCCACGGCGACCAGGGGCAGGGCGCGGTGGGCCCCGCCTTCGCCGGCGGGGCGGTGCTCGTCACCTTCCCGAGCGGGAGCTGCGCCGACCACGTCGAATGGGTGAGGGTCGGCACCGACGGCTGGCCCGACCCCACCTACGGCGCCACCGCCAAACCCGTCGGGGGGAGCGGCGCCAAGATGCCGGCCTTCGGAAACCAGCTCAGCGACGAGGAGCTGCGCAGCGTGGTGCTCTACGAACGGGTCGCCTTCGGGGGCGAGCCGTTGGCGGAAGCCGAGGCCGACTGCGGCCTCGTCCCCGCCGAGTGACCCTGGGTCCCGTCCGGCGCCGCTCCACCGCCCGGTAGCCTCTGCTCCCGTGAGCACCACGCCCGACGTCCTCGTGATCGGTGGCGGCCCCGCCGGCGCCGCCACCGCCTTCTGGCTTGCCCGCGCCGGGGCGTCGGTGCTCGTCGCCGAGAAGCGCGGCTACCCGCGGGAGAAGACCTGCGGCGACGGCCTTACCCCGCGGGCGATCAAGCAGCTCGCCGACATGGGCTTCGACTTCGACCTACCCGAGCTGCACCGCATCGTCGGGCTGCGCGCCTACGTGGGGGAGCGCCGGCTGGAGATGCCGTGGCCCCGCCACACCGTCTATCCCGACTGGGGGGCGGTGATCCGGCGCTCCGACCTCGACCTCCAGGTCGCCCGGCTCGCCGAGAAGCAGGGGGCGGTGATCCGCCAGCACACCGAGGCGGTCCCGGTGATGGAGGCCGGCCGCCTCGCCGCGGTGGAGCTGCGGACGAAGAACGGCACGGTGGGGAGCGAGGTGGAGGTGGTGCGTCCCCGTCTTGTCGCCGTCGCCGACGGCTCGCTGTCCCGCTTCGGGCGCCCCCTCGGCGTCCGGCGCCGCCGCGACTACCCGTTCGGGCTCGCCCTCCGCGGCTACTACGCCAGTCCCAACTCCCGGGACGGGTACCTCGAGAGCCAGCTCGACATCCGGGACGGCGCCGGGCGGTCGCTTCCCGGGTACGGCTGGGTGTTCCCGCTCGGCGACGGGGAGGTCAACGTCGGCGTCGGCGTCGTCTCCACCTTCCGGGGATGGAAGGACGTCGGGACCTCTCGCCTGCTGGAGGCTTACCTCGCCTCGCTCCCCGGTCACTGGGAGATCGGTCCCGGCTCCGAGACCCGGGCACCGATCGGTGGCAAGCTGCCGATGGCGATGTCGGTGGGCCCGCGGTTCGGGGCCAACTGGGTGGCCGTGGGAGATGCCGCCGGGGCCGTCAACCCCTTCAACGGGGAGGGCATCGACTACGCCTACGAGACGGGCCGGATGGCGGCCGGCTCCCTCCTCGAGGCGCTCGCCGCCGGCGATCCCGGGGCGCTCGTCGGCTATTCGCGGGCGATCGACGCCGCCTACGCCGACTACCACCGGGTGGCCCGCCTCCTGGTGATGGCGATCGGTAACCCCCCGGTGATGCAGGCCCTGACCCGGGTAGGGATCCACTCCCGGCCCCTCATGGAATGGGCGCTCAAGGTGATGGCCAACTTGCTGGAACCCGAGGAGCGGGGGACGTCGGAGTGGGTGTACCACCTCATCGAACGCCTCGTCGCCCTCGGTCCCGACCCGCTCATCCGCCGCTGAGAGACCTCGATTCCGACCGCGCGTTCCTTAGCCGATGCCCCCTCGCTAGGCTCGAAACAGGTCCGGTCCGGGCCGTCCGGGAGGGCCGTTCCCGCGTTTTGCGAGCGGGGTCGCAATTCCTAGTCTGCGACATCGGAAGGAGTCCGCCGAGATGACGCTCGCTGCCTATCTGCCGGTCGCCCTGCTGTTCCTCGTCGGGGTGGGCTTCGCGGTGGTGGCACTGACGCTCTCACGGAGGATCGCTCCCCACAATCCGACCCCGGAGAAGCTGGCGCCCTACGAATGCGGCATCGTCCCGTTGCAGGAGCCGGCCGAGCGCTTCCCGGTCAAGTTCTACCTCGTTGCCATGCTGTTTGTGATCTTCGACGTCGAGCTGGTCTTCCTCTTCGCCTGGGCCGTCCGCTTCGTGGACTTCGGCTGGGCCGGTATCGGCGCCATGGCGATCTTCGTGGTGTTGCTCGCCGAGACCCTCTTCTACGTGTGGAAGCGCGGCGCCCTCGACTGGAACGTCGCCCGCCGCGACCGCTACCGCCGGGTCGTGGCCCCCGAGGGTGTGCCATCCACCCGGGAGGCTGCTTGATGGCCGGCACCGCCGAGCCGCCCGGCTTCCTCCTCACCACCCTCGACAAGGGAGTCAACTGGGCCCGGACCCGCTCGATGTGGGGGGCCGTCTTCGGCCTCGCCTGCTGCGCCATCGAGATGATGGCCACCGGCGCCGCCCACCACGACCTCGCCCGTTTCGGGATGGAGGTGTTCCGGGCCTCGCCGCGGCAGGCCGACCTGATGATCGTCGCCGGCCGGGTGTCGCAGAAGATGGCCCCCGTCCTCCGCCAGGTCTACGACCAGATGGCCGAGCCGAAATGGGTGATCTCGATGGGTGCCTGCGCCTCGACCGGGGGCATGTTCAACAACTACGCCGTCGTCCAGGGGGTCGATCAGGTGGTGCCCGTCGACATCTTCGTGCCGGGATGCCCGCCCGGGCCGCAGTCCCTCATGCACGGGATCCTGATGCTGCAGGAGAAGATCATGGCCGGCGAGATCAAGCATTAGAGGAAGCGACGTGACCGACCAGGACCTCCCGACCACCGACACCGCCGCCGGCGCCGACGACCCGGTGCTCGCGGAGCTGGCGGTGCTCTTCCCCGATGCCCGGTTCGAGCGGTTCGAGCCGCCGGTCGGCCCGGCGCAGGACGTCGTGCACGTCGCCCCCGCCGACTACCTCGACCTGGTGACCGCCGCCCGCAACGCCGGCTTCGACACCTTCGTCGACCTCTGCGCGGTCGACTACCTGTGGCGCGATCCGCGCTTCGAGGTCGTCGTCATCCTGGGGTCGATGGAGCTGCGCCGCCGGCTGCGGATCCGGGTCGGCGTCGGCGGCTCCCGACCGACCCTGCCCACGATCACCTGGGTGTTCCCCGGCGCCAACTTCTACGAGCGGGAGTCCTTCGACCTCTACGGCGTCACCTTCGACGGCCATCCCGACCTGACCCGCATCCTGCTCCCCGACGACTGGGAGGGACACCCGCTGCGCAAGGACGAGTCGGTCGGCTCGGTGCCGGTCCAGTTCAAGGAGGCACACAAGGCGCCATGAGCGACACCCCCAACGTCGTCACCGGGGATTTTGAAGCCCCCACCATCAAGCCGCCCACCGCCGACGAGTCGCAGCCGTCGGCGACGGCCGAGCGGCGGCGGGAGATTCACGACATCTGGGTGGCCGGTACCGAGGAGCCGTCCTGGGTGCGGCAGGCGACCGACGAGGGGTCTCAGGAGATGCTGATCGCAGGCGCCGACCAGGCCATCGCCGTGCAGGAAGGCACCGTCGTCTCCGACGACTACGTGGTGCAGGACGACAGCGACGCCGACGAGCGCCAAATCCTCAACATGGGCCCGCAGCATCCCTCCACCCACGGGGTGCTCCGGCTCCACCTCGAGCTGGAAGGGGAGACCATCCGGCGGGTCAAGCCGATCATCGGGTACCTCCACACCGGGATGGAGAAGACCGCCGAGACCCTCACTTACCTCCAGGGAAGCACCAACGTCACCCGGATGGACTACCTGTCGTCGTTCCACGTCGAGCTGGCGTTCGCCCTTGCCGTCGAGCAGCTGCTCGGGGTCGAGATCCCGCCGCGGGGACAGGCGATCCGGGTACTGCTCACCGAGCTGAACCGGGTTTCCAGCCACCTGATCTGGCTCGCCACCCAGGGCATGGACATCGGGGCGATCTCGATGATGCTCTACGGCTTCCGGGAGCGGGAGTTGTGCGTCAACTTCTTCGAGAAGGTGACCGGGCTCCGCATGAACCACAACTTCATCCGGCCCGGCGGGGTCGCCGCCGACTTGCCGGACGGGTGGGAGGACGACGTCGAGTTCCTGCTGGAGAAGGTCCCGGCCGGGATCGTCGAGTACGAGGAGCTCCTCAACGAGAACCCGATCTTCCTCGACCGCACCGTCGGGGTCGGGGTGATCACTCCCGAGGAGTGCAAGGCGTACGGCGTCACCGGGCCGACCGCCCGGGCGGCCGGGCTGGGATGGGACCTGCGCAAGGTGTTCCCCTACAGCGGCATCGACCAGTACGAGTTCGACGTGCCGGTGGGCCGCCACGGGGACGTCTACGATCGCTACCTGGTGCGGATGGAGGAGATGAAGCAGTCGCTCCGGATCACCCGCCAGGCGCTGGAGACGATGCCGGCCGGCGACTACCGCAGCGACGACCGCAAGGTCACCCCACCCCCCCGCAAGCGCATCGACGAGTCGATGGAAGCCCTCATCCACCACTTCAAGCTGTTCACCGACGGCTTCAAGGTCCCGGCGGGGGAGACCTACCAGGCGGTCGAGTCGCCCCGCGGCGAGCTCGGCGTCTACCTCGTGGCCGACGGGCGCTCCCGGCCGTGGCGCCTCCACGTCCGCGCTCCGTCCTTCAATCACGTGCAGGCGTTGCCGGTGATGCTGACCGACTCGTTGATCGCCGACAGCGTCGCCACCCTGGCCTCGATCGACCCGGTGCTGGGGGACGTAGACCGATGACGACCCGCCAGCCCTCCGATCCCCTCGCCCCCATCGCCGAATGGAGCGAGCCCAACCGGCGCCGGGCCCGCACCGCGCTCGACGCCTACCCGGAGCGGCGCTCGGCGGTGATGCCGCTGCTGTTCCTGGCGATGATGGAGCACGGCCACGTCACCGACGAGGCGATGCAGGAGGTGGCAGACCTCACCGGCCTCACCGCCGCCCAGGTGCTCTCGGTCGCCAGCTTCTACACCATGTACAAGCGGGAGGACCCGGGCCGCTACCTCATCTCGGTGTGCACCTCGATCTCCTGCCACCTGCTCGGGGCCGACGAGGTGCTGGCCGCCATCGTCGACGAGACCGGCACGGCCGACGGCGAGACCGCCGAGGACGGGCTGATCAGCGTCGAGCACGTCGAGTGCAACGGCGGCTGCGGCGGCGCCCCGGTGGTGCTCGTCAACTACGAGATGATCGAGGGGGTCACCCCGGAGAAGGGCCGGGCGCTGTGCCGCTGGTTGCGCGACGGCCGCCCCGAGGTGGTCTTCGCCGGCGAGATGCAGCAGCTCTTCGGGGGGCGCCGCTCCTTCGACTGGGGCATCGTTGACGAGGAGGGGGCCATCGTCCCCGTCCCCGCCTTCGAGCCCTACGGATCATCCGGGGAGGGATCGTGACCGCCCCTCCCCTCATCCTCACCGAGCGCATGACGGCCCATCCCTCCGACAGCCACACCATCGAGCGCTACGAGGCGACCGGCGGCTACGCCGCCCTCCGTAAGGGGCTGGAGGACATGACCCCGGAGCAGGTCGCCGCCGAGGTGAAGGCCTCCAACATCCGGGGGCGGGGAGGCGCCAACTTCCCGGCCGGGGTCAAGTGGGGGTTCCTCCCGCCGACCAAGCCCCGCTACCTCGTCGTCAACGGCGACGAGTCGGAGCCGGGCACCTTCAAGGACCGCCAGTTGATGGAGCGTGACCCGCATCAGCTCGTGGAGGGGGTGATCCTCGCCGCCTACGCCCTCGAGGTGAACCACGCCTTCATCTACATCCGGGGCGAGTACCCGAAGTCGGCCCGCCGGGTCCAGGCCGCGGTCGACGAGGCCTACCGCCGCGGCTACGTCGGCAAGGACATCCTGGGAACCGGCTTCGATCTGGAGATCACGGTGCACCTCGGGGCCGGCGCCTACATCTGCGGCGAGGAGACCGCCCTGCTCAACAGCCTGGAGGGGCGGCGCGGCGAACCCCGCATCAAGCCGCCGTTCCCGGCGGTGGAGGGCCTCTACGCCAAGCCGACGATCGTCAACAACGTCGAGACGTTGTCGAACCTGCCGTGGATCGTGCTCAACGGCGGGGTGGAATACGCCCGGATCGGTCCCGAGACCTCCGCCGGCACCCGGCTCTTCTCGCTGTCGGGCCACATCGAGCGGCCCGGCAACTACGAGATCGTGATGGGCATGTCGTGGCGGGAGTTGATCTACGACATCGGCGGCGGCATTCCCGCCGGCCGCGCCCTCAAGACCTGGATTCCCGGCGGGGCATCCGCCCCGTGGCTCGTCCCCGAGCACCTCGACACGCCCGTCACCATCGACGACGTCGCCCAGCAGGGAACGATGCTGGGGTCGGGGGCCGTCATCGTGATGGACGAGACCACCAACGTGCTGGCCGCCGCCCTCCGTATCGTCCGCTTCTTCGCTCACGAGTCCTGCGGGCAGTGCACCCCCTGTCGGGAGGGGACCACCTGGCTGGAGCGGGTCCTGGACCGGATCCTCGCCGGCGAGGGGAGGCCCTCTGACCTCGACCTGCTGCTCGACGTCAGCGACGGCATCAGCCCCGGCCTGCGCTGGCCGCCGGTGATGACCACCATCTGCCCGCTCGGCCCGTCGGCGGTGTCGCCGGTGGTGTCGATCATGCAACACTTCCGCGACGAGGTGGAGGCGATGATCACCAAGGGGGTGCCGGTTGCCTGACGAGGCCGGTGACATGGTCACGATCACCGTCGACGGCACCGAGATCCAGGTGCCGGCCGGGGAGCTGCTCATCAAGGCGGCCGAGGAGCACGGCATCTACATCCCGCGTTTCTGCTGGCACTCCCGCATGAAGCCGGTGGGCATGTGCCGGATGTGCCTCGTCGAAGTGCAGGGGCCGCGGGGCACGATGCTCACCACCTCGTGCACCACGCCCGTCACCGACGGCATGGTGGTGGACACCAAGTCCGCGGTGGTGGAGAAGGCCCAGGAGGGAGTGCTCGAGTACCTACTCATCAACCATCCCCTCGACTGCCCGGTGTGCGACAAGGGCGGCGAGTGCCCGCTGCAGGACCAGACACTGGCGTACGGGCCGGGGGAGAGCCGGTTCGTCGAGGAGAAGCGGCATTTCGAGAAGCCGATCCCGATCTCGGATCTGGTGCTGCTCGACCGGGAGCGCTGCATCCTCTGCGCCCGCTGCACCCGTTTCAGCGAGGAGATCTCGGGCGATCCCCTCATCGAGTTCATGGATCGTGGCAACCACACCCAGGTGCTCACCTTCCCCGGCGAGCCCTTCACCTCGTACTTCTCCGGCAACACCGTGCAGATCTGTCCGGTGGGCGCCCTCACCGCCATTCCCTATCGATTCAAGGCCCGTCCCTGGGACCTCGAGGCGGTGGAGAGCGTCTCGCTGGTCGACTCGGTCGGCTCCAAGGTGTCGGTCCAGGCGAGCCAGAACGCGGTGGTGCGGATCGACGGCGTCGACAACGAGCCCACCAACCAGGGCTGGCTGTCGGACAAGGACCGCTTCTGCTTCGAGTACATCAACTCCCCGCAGCGCCTCACCGTGCCGCTGGTCCGCCAGGACGGCGAGCTGCGAGAGGGGACCTGGGGTGAGGCGCTGCAGGTCGTCGCCGACCGCCTCGGGGCCATCCCCGGCGCCGCGGTGGCGGGTCTGGGCGGCGCCCGCAACACCAACGAGGAAGCCTTCGCCTTCGGCAAGTTCCTCCGCACCGTCGTCGTCACCCCCCACATCGACGCCCAGCTCGGCGACGGGCTCGACCCCCAGTTCCTCGCCGCCGTCACTCCCCGGGCCACCATCCCCGACCTGGAGCGGGCCAGGACGATCCTGCTGTGGGGCCCCGACCTCAAAGAGGAGTACCCGGTGCTCTACCTGCGGGTGCGCCGGGCCGCCACCGCACTCGGGGCGACCCTGATCGTGGTGCACCCCCGCCGCACCGGGCTCCACGACGTCGCCACCCACACCCTCTCCTACCGGCCCGGGACCGGGCCCGAGGTGCTGGCCCGGCTGGCGAAGGGACGGGCCACCAAGGCGATCGCCCCGCTGCGCCGCGCCCTCAAGGAAGGATCGGTGGTGGCGATCGTGGGACGGACCGGGCTGGCGGAGGATCCTCGCCTCGCCGAGGCCGTCGCCGCCTTCGCCCGCGACCTGCCCGAAGCCACCATCATGCCGCTGGCCCGCCGCGGCAACGTCTTCGGCGCCCTCGACATGGGCCTGGCGCCCACCCTGCTCCCGGGCCGGGTCTCGGCGATCGGGGAGGAGGGGAGGCGACGCCTCGAGGAACACTGGGGACCCCTCCCCGAGGAGATGGGCCGCGACGCCACCGGGATCCTGCAGGGGCTGCGGGACGGTGAGCTGCGGGCCCTCGTCATGCTCGGGACCGACCCGGTCCGTGACCACCCCGACCCGCGCCTCGCCCGCGACGCCCTCGAGAACGCCGAGTTCGTGGTGGCCTTCGACCTATTCCTCAGCGATTCCGCCGCTCTTGCCGACGTCGTGCTGCCGGTCGAGGGATTCGGGGAGGTGGAGGGCACCGTCACCAACCTCGAAGGCCGGGTCCAGAAGGTAAACCGGCTCCTCCCGGGTCCGGGCCAGACCCGGGTCGTCTGGTCGGCCCTCGACGACCTCTCCGTCCGCATGGGCGGGGTGCTCGGCGCCACCTCCGCCACGGCGCTGCTGGAGGAGATCCGGGCGGTGGCTCCCGCCTACGGCGGCGTCAGCTGGGACCTGCTCGACTGGGGTGGCGGGCGGGAAGGGGTCGTGCTCCCCACCCCCGAGGGCCACCAGCCGCTCGAGTACATCCCGGTCGATCCCGGCCTCCCGCCCGGGCCCGACGGCTGGGGTCTCCATCTCGCCCGGGTGCTCTACGACGACGGGGTGCTCACCCGGATGAGCCCGTCGCTGGCGGCGCTGGCGCCGGAGGGTCGGGCCTACCTGCACCCGGCGGACGTCGCCGCGGCGTCACTCCACCCGGGATCCACGGTCACGGTGGCGGGGGAGGCGGGGAGCGTCGACCTGCCGCTCGGCATCGACGGTGGCCTCGTTCCGGGGACCGTCTACGTGCCCGCCAATCTGGCGGCGACCGCCGGGCTGGGCGCGACGCCGGTGGTGACCGTCACCGCGGCGGGAGGGGAGGCCTGATGCTCACCGGATGGGAGGTGTTCCTGGAGGCGGCGATCAAGGCGGTGGCGGTCTTCGCCATGCTGCTCACCGTCACCATCCTGCTGGTGTGGATGGAGCGCAAGATCGTCGCCGACATGCAGAACCGGATCGGCCCCTACCGGGCCGGACCGTGGGGCATCCTCCAGACCGTCGCCGACGGGCTCAAGCTGCTCTTCAAGGAATCGGTCACCCCCCGCAAGGTCGACTACGCCATCTACATCGCCGCCCCGGTGGCCGCCCTCGTCCCGGCGCTGCTCATCTTCCTCGTGATCCCGATCGGGCAACCGTTCCACATCGGGGACCGGCTCATCGAACTGTCCGGCACCGACCTCAACGTGGGTGTGCTCTACATCCTCTCCCTGTCGTCGATGGCGGTGTACGCGGTGGTGCTCGCCGGATGGTCTTCCGGCTCCAAATACCCGCTGCTGGGGGCGGTGCGGGCCAGCGCCCAGATGATCTCCTATGAGGCGGCGATGGGGCTGGCGCTGGTGCCGGTCATCCTCTTCACCCGTACCGCCTCCCTCACCGGGATCGTCGACGCCCAGGGCGGCGACACCCTCGGCTTCCTCGGGGTGTGGAACGTGGTGCTGGTGCCGTCGTTCGTGATCTTCTTCATCTCCGGGATCGCCGAGACCAACCGCGCCCCCTTCGACCTCGTCGAGGCCGAGAACGAGCTGGTCGGCGGCTACCACACCGAGTACTCCGGCTTCCGCTTCGCCATGTTCTTCCTCGCCGAGTACATCAACATCTTCAACATCTCGGCGATCACGGTGACCCTCTTCCTCGGCGGCTGGTACGGCCCCGACTTCGGCACGCCCGCCGCGGTCGCCTGGGTGTTCCCGATCCTGTGGTTCTTCCTGAAGACGTTCCTGCTCGTGTTCGTCTTCATCTGGGTCCGGGCCACCCTGCCCCGGATGCGGTACGACCAGTTGATGAGCTTCGGCTGGAAGCGGCTGATCCCGGCCAGCCTGCTGTGGATCGCACTGTCGACCCTGGCCGTCGCCTACCGGCGGCTCGGCCTGCCATGGACGTGAGGTAAGCGCGGATGGGTTGGTTCTCAGAGATGCTCGGTCCCTTCCAGGGATTCGCCACCACCTTCCGGCAGATGTTCAAGCCGCGGGTCACCGTCTCCTACCCGCGGGAGAAGCGGGTGAAGCCGCAGCGCTTCCACGGCCGTCACATCCTCAACCGCTACCCGGACGGCATGGAGAAGTGCATCGGATGCGAGCTGTGCGCCGGGGTGTGCCCGGCCCGCTGCATCTACGTCCGGGGTGCCGACAACCCTCCGGAACAGCCGGTCTCGCCGGGGGAGCGGTTCGGGTTCGTGTACGACATCAACATGCTGCGCTGCATCTTCTGCGGCCTCTGCGTCGAGGCCTGCCCCACCGAGGCGATCACGATGACCCACCTCTTCGAGATGTCGGTCACCAATCGTGCCGATGCCATTTACACCAAGGCCGAGCTCCTGGTGGAGCCGGACGGGACCCCCAACCATCCGCAACCCGCCAACCCGCTCATCGACCTCGACGAGCTGCGCCTCGGCTCGGGGTGGCTGCGGGCCACCTCCCCGTCGGGCCGCGCCGACTACGAGGGCGTCACCGCTTGGACCCCGTCGGCCACCGCCGGGGACCTTCCACCCGAGCAGGGCCAGCGCCGGCCGGGGCCGGCCGCCGGGGAGGCCGACGAGGTGGCGGCGGCCGGTGACGTCGACCGAGACGGGGAGGAAGCCCCGTGATTGAGGTCATCGTCTTCGCCATCTTCGCCGTGGCCGCCGTCGCCGGCGCCGTCACCCTGGTGGCGTCCCGCAACTCGGTGCACTCGGCGGTGGGGCTGCTGGTGACGATGTTCTCGATGGCGGTCTTCTACGTACTCAACGGCGCCCACTTCGTGGCGGTGGTGCAGGTCCTCATCTACGCCGGCGCGGTGATGACGCTGTTCCTGTTCGTGATCATGCTCATCGGGGTCGACAGGTCCGAGGAGCGGGAGGAGCGCATCCCGTTCCAGCGGCCGCTGGTGATGGTGCTCGGCAGCGGCCTGCTGGTGCTGATCCTGCTGGCGGGACGCGCCGTCTGGGTGATCCGGGGCGGGCGCTCCGGCGTCGCGGTCGGCACTATCGAGGAGATCTCGGATCGCCTCTTCGGCACCTGGATGCTCCCGTTCGAGTCGACGGTGCTGCTGCTCACCATCGCCGCGGTGGGCACGGTGGCGCTGGCCCGCTACGGCGGCCGGTCCCGCCACGCCGAGTTCAGCGGCGGCGACGACGACGAACCGGAGGCGGGGGACTGATGGAGGTCACGGGCGGCTGGTACATGGCATTGGGGGCGGTGCTCTTCTCCATCGGCGCCGCCGGCCTCCTGCTGCGCCGCAACGCCTTGGTCATGTTCATGTCGATCGAGCTCATGCTCAACGCCGTCAACCTCAGCTTCGTCGCCGCCGGCAACGAGCTGGGGTCGCTCGACGGGCAGCTCGCCGTGCTGTTCGTGATGGTGGTGGCCGCCGCGGAGGTCACGGTCGGGCTGGCGATCATCGTCATGGTGTTCCGGCGGCGGGCGACCGCCAGTGTCGACGAGCTGTCGGGGATGGGGGGCTGAGGGCATGACCGACCTGATCTGGCTGGTGATCGCCCTGCCGCTGCTCGGCGCCGTCGGGCTGCTCTTCCTCGGCCGCCGCCTCGGCGAGCCCGCGGCCGGCTGGGTGGCGTCGGCGACGGTGGTGGTGTCGTTCCTCATCGCCCTGGTGGCGGCGATCGACTTCTTCGGGGGCGGCGCCGGGGCCGAGCCGCAGCGGGTGATGCTCTTCGAGTGGATCCCCGGCCTTGGGATCGACTTCCAGCTCCTGTGGGACCCGCTCTCGGCGCTCATGACCCTCGTGGTCACCGGCGTCGGGGCCCTCATCCACGTCTACTCGATCGGGTACATGCACGGCGACGCCCGCTTCGTGCGCTTCTTCAGCTACCTCAACCTGTTCATCATGTCGATGCTGACCCTGGTGCTGGGCGACAACTTCGCGGTGCTGTTCATCGGCTGGGAGCTGGTGGGGCTCAGCTCGTACCTGCTCATCTCGTTCTGGTTCGAGAAGCCGTCGGCGGCCGCCGCCGGCAAGAAGGCGTTCGTCGTCAACCGGATCGGCGACCTCGGCTTCCTCGTGGCCCTCATGCTGATCTTCGCCACCTTCGGCTCGCTCGCCTTCGGGGACGTCTTCTCACGGGCGCCCGACCTGCTGAAGCACGGCGGCACCACGGCGACCGCCATCACCCTGCTGCTGCTGCTCGGAGCCGCCGGCAAGTCGGCCCAGCTCCCGCTCTACGTCTGGCTCCCCGACGCCATGGAGGGCCCCACCCCGGTCTCGGCCCTGATCCACGCCGCCACCATGGTCACCGCCGGTGTCTACATGGTGGCCCGCACCGGGGCGCTGTTCGAGCTGGCGCCCTTCTCGGCGGGCGTCGTCGCCACCGTCGGCACCGTCACCGCCCTCTACGCCGCGACGATCGCCATCGGCCAGCGGGACATCAAGCGCATCCTCGCCTACTCGACGATCAGCCAGCTCGGCTACATGTTCCTCGGGGTCGGGGTCGCCGCCTACGTCGCCGGCACCTTCCACCTCATGACTCATTCCTTCTTCAAGGCCCTGCTGTTCCTCGGCGCCGGGTCGGTGATCCACGCCATGGCGGGAGAGCAGGGGGTGTGGAAGATGGGCGGCCTCCGCAAGGTGTTGCCGGTCACCTACGCCACCATGGCCGTCGCCTGGCTCGCCATCAGCGGCATCCCGCCCTTCTCCGGGTTCTGGTCGAAGGACGAGATCCTCGCCGTGACCTTCGCCAAGGGCGGCTGGTACGTGGCGCTGTGGGCGGTCGGGGTCGTCACCGCCGGTCTCACCGCCTTCTACATGAGCAGGCTCATCTTCCTCACCTTCTGGGGTGCGCCCCGCTGGGACGAAGGGGTCGAACCGCACGAGTCGCCGTCGGTGATGACCCGGCCGCTGCTCGCCCTGGCGGCGCTGGCTGCCGTCGGTGGGCTGGTGAACATGCCGTGGACCCCCGCCCTCGAGCACTTCATGGAGCCCGCCTTCGCCGGGCTCCACCAGGGCCACCTGCCCTCCGGGGCGACGTCGTGGCTGCTGGGGGCGATCTCGGTCGGGGCGGCGGTCATCGGGATCCTCTACGGCTACCGCCGCTACGTCGCGGCCACCCTTCCCGACGAGACCGGGGCGGGATGGGACCTGTTGGAGCAGGGCTACCGGGTCGACGACCTCTACGGGGCCACGGTGGTGCTGCCCGGGAAGCGGGTGGCCGAGGCGATGGCGTTCCAGGCCGACGCCAAGGTCCTCGACGGCGCCGTCAACGGGGTCGGGGCCGCCGTCAAGGAGATCGCCGCCCGGCTCAAACCGATCCAGTCGGGCCTGGTCCGCAGCTACGGAGCGGCGATCCTGCTCGGCGCGGTCGGGGTGCTGCTTGTCATGCTGCTGCGGGGAGGCGGGCTGTGACCGGCTTCCCCACCATCGCACTGCTCGTCGTGCTTCCCCTCGTCGGCGCCCTCGTGGTGGGGCTGGTCCCCAAGAGCCGCCGGGAGTTGCTGTTCCCGCTCGCGGTGGCGATGAGCATGCTGCCGCTGGCCGTCGCCGGCTACATCCTGTGGGAGTTCCAGGTCGGCGACGCCGGCTACCAGTTCACCCAGCAGGTGTTGTGGTACCAGCCGTGGGGCATCTCCTGGAACGTCGGCATCGACGGGATCTCGTTGCTGTTGGTGGCGCTCACCGCCCTGCTGTTCCCGCTCTCGATCGCGGCCTCCCGGTCGGTCGAGAAGGACCTCAAAATGTACCTGGTCGTCATGCTGGTGCTGGAGACCGGGCTGCTCGGGGTGTTCGTCGCTCTCGATCTCATCCTCTTCTTCGTGTTCTTCGAGGTCACCCTGGTGCCGATGTACCTGCTGATCGGGATCTGGGGGAGCGGCCGCCGGGTCTATGCCGCCGTCAAGTTCGTGATCTACACCGCGCTCGGGTCCGCCCTGATGCTGACCGGGATCGTGTGGCTCGGGGTGGTGGGGGACACCTTCGACTTCCGCCAGCTTCTCGACGTCCCGCTCAGCTCGACCCAGCAGCTCTGGCTGTTCCTCGGCTTCGGGCTCGCCTTCGCCATCAAGGTGCCGCTGTTCCCGTTCCACACCTGGCTGCCCGACGCCCACACCGAGGCTCCCACCGCCGGCTCGGTGCTGCTCGCCGGGGTGCTGCTCAAGCTCGGCGCCTATGGCTTCATCCGCTTCAACCTGACCCTGTTCCCCGACGCCGCGGTGCGGCTCGCCCCCTGGCTGGTGGCCCTGGCGGTGATCGGCATCGTCTACGGCGCCGCCGTCGCCATCGTGCAGCCCGACGTGAAACGGCTCGTCGCCTACTCCTCGGTGAGCCACCTCGGCTTCATCGTGCTCGGTATCTTCGCCATGACCAGCCAGGGCTTGCAGGGCGGGGTGATCCAGATGGTGAACCACGGCCTCACCACCGGGGCTCTCTTCCTGCTGGTGGGGATGATCTACGACCGGCGCCACACCCGGCAGATCGACGAGTACGGGGGGATCGCGGCGGTGATGCCGATCTTTGCCGGCGTCTTCCTGTTCACCGCCTTCGCCTCGATCGGGCTCCCCGGCCTCAACGGCTTCGTCGGCGAGTTCAACATCCTGCTCGGCAGCTACCTCCGCTTCCCGGCGGCGGCCGTTATCGCCGCCACCGGCGTGATCCTGGCGGCGGTCTACCTGCTGTGGGCCTACGAGCGCATCTTCACCGGCCCGATCGTCCGCCCGGCGAACGAGAAGCTGCTCGACCTCGACTTCCGGGAGAAGGCGATCCTGCTGCCGCTGGTGGTGCTGATCGTGTTCCTCGGGGTGTACCCGAAGCCGGCGCTCGACCGGATCGAGCCCTCGGTCGGGGCGGTGCTGGAGCGGATCGAGGCCACCACCGGCTTCGACGTGCCCGAGTTCGGCCTCCCGGCCGACCTGATCCGGCAGGCGCCCGAGTCGCCGGTGGGGGAGGAGTAGCCGTGGAGAACATCGCCTTCCTCCCGATCGGCCCCGAAGTGGTGTTGCTGGCCGGCGCGGTGCTGGTGTTGATGGCGGGGGTCGCCCTCAACCTCGGCTCCCGTGACTGGGCGATCCTGGCCGGGGTCTCCCTGGTGGCCTCCTTCCTCCTCTCCTGGGTGCAGTGGCTGCGGGTCGACGACCTGGGCCGCCAGCTGGCGTTCTCCGCCCGCGGGGTGGCGACGCCGAACACGCCGATGGTGGTGATGGACGCCTTCTCCGCCTTCGGGGGCATGGTGCTGTTCGTGGTGGCGATCCTGGCCGTGGCGGCGGCGTGGCGTCTCGTCGTCGAGCTGGGAGCCCGCGGGCCGGAGTTCGTGGCCCTGCTGCTGCTGGCCACCGCCGGGCTCCACATCATGATCATCTCGGCCAACCTCATCATGCTGTTCATCGGACTGGAGACCGCCTCCATCGCCCTCTACGTGGTGGCCGGGTTCACCCGCACCGAGCAGAACTCCGACGAGGCGGCGATGAAGTACTTCCTGCTCGGCTCGTTCGCGTCGGCGATCTTCCTCTACGGCATCGCCCTCGTCTTCGCCGCCACCGGCTCGCTCTCCATCTACGGTGGCGGCGGCATCCTCTCCTTCTTCCGTGACACCCCGGTGGCGCTGCTCGACGTCGGCATCCTGCTCGCCGGGATCGGTCTCATGATCGTCGGGCTCGGCTTCAAGATCTCGGCCGCCCCGTTCCACCAGTGGGCCCCTGACGTGTACCAGGGCGCCGCCTCCGGCGCCGTCCCGCTCATGACGGCCGGGGTGAAGGTGGCCGGGATCGCCACCATCACCCGGGTGCTGGTGGGGGCGTTCGGGTCCCGGATCGAAGACTGGGCCCCGGTGATCGCCGTGCTCGCCGCCCTCTCGGTGGTGGTGGGGACGTTGGGGGCGATCGCCCAGCGGGACGTGAAGCGCATGCTGGCCTACTCCGGGGTGGCCCACGCCGGGTTCATGCTGACCGGACTGGTGGCCGGCGGCGACGGCGTTCCCGCGGTGTGGTTCTACCTCGCCACCTACGCCGTGCAGCTCGTCGGCGCCTTCATCGTCGTGACCGTCGTCAGCGGCAGCCGGAGCGGGCGGTCCTCCTTCGACGACTACGAAGGATTGGCACGGCGGTCCCCGGTGCTGGCGGGGGCGATGGCGACGTTCATGCTGGGGATGGGCGGCATCCCGGTCTTCACCGGCTTCGTGGGCAAGATCGGCGTCTTCGAGGCGGCGATCGGAGCCGGTTACCTGTGGCTCGTCATCGTCGGGCTGGTGGCGTCGGTCGCCGGCCTCTTCTTCTACCTGCGGATCATCGTCCTCATGTACTTCGAGGAGGCGGAGGCGCCGGCTCCCGTCACGACCCGAGGCGCCGGCACCGCCCTCGTGGTGGCGGCGGCCGTCACCCTGCTGGTCGGCGTCGTCCCGTGGCCGTTGCTCAACCTCGTCCAGCACGCCCTGCTCTGACCGCCCCGCAAGCGGCAAGGCGCTCCTAGGGTGAGGTGCCGATGACGCTGCTTCCCGCCGGCCTCCGCCGCACCCTCGGCACCCTCGCCGTGCTCGGCGTCGCGCTGGTGGCGATCGCGGTTCCCTGGCGGGCCGTCGTCGCCGACGTCATCACCACCGGGGCCTACATCGTCACCGCCGACGAGGTGGAGAACGAGGACGTGTACGTCGCCGCCTCCAGCGGGTCGGTGGAGGGCGTCATCGACGGGGACCTCGCCATCGTCACCGGCGGCGATCTTGCCATCAGTGGCCGTGTGACCGGGGACGTCCTCGTCCTCTCCTCCGGCACGGTGTCGGTGACGGGCACGGTGGAGGGCTCGCTGCGGGGAGCGGCCCGCGAGGTCGCCATCGAGGGGACGGTGCAGCGCGACGTGGCCGTCGCCGCCATCTCGACCCGGATCTCGGGCACGGTCGACCGGGACGCTCTCGTCTTCGCCGCCTCGTTCGGTCTCTCCGGCGACGTCGGGCGCGACGTCAAGGGCAGGTTCGTCAGCGGCACCATCGACGGCGCGGTGGGCCACGACGTCGACGTAGCGGTCGGCGACCTCGAACTGGGGCGGGCCGCCGCCGTCGCCGGGGACATCCGGTACCGCTCGGGAAGCGACGCTTCGGTGGAACCGACCTCGCAGGTGGGGGGACAGCTCGCCCGTCTCCCCACCCGGGGTTCGTTCTTCGTCGAGCTGATCCTGACGGTGGCCACCGTCCTCAGCTTCTTCGCCTTCCTGCTGGCGGGCATCGTGCTGCTGTGGGTGTTCCGCGCCACCGCGCCGCGGGCGGCCGGTGCCGTCCTGCGGCATCCTTGGCAGTCACTCCTGGTGGGAGGCGCCGCCGTGTTGTTGCTGCCCTTCGCTGTCGGATTCTTCGCCATCAGCCTGGTGGGGATCCCGCTGGCGGTGGCGCTGCTGCTCCTCATCGTGCTCGGGCTCCTCTTCGGGCCGATCCCGGCGGTGACGGCGCTGGGCACCCGGATGTTGCGAGGCCGCGGCGGCCTCTACGGGGCCTTCCTGGTGGGAGGCATCGCCTGGAGGATCGGCATCTGGCTGCTCCCTCTCGTCGGTCTCGGCCTCTACCTCGGCGGCCTGGTTCTCGGGGTCGGAGGTTGGCTGATCGGAGCCTGGGAGCAGCGCCGGATCCGGTCGTCACGGCGCGCCGCGGGACCTGCCCCCGCCGCAGTCACTGCGACCGAGCCGGAAGGATGGGAAGCGCCGCTGGCGCCGGCCCCCGCCACACCGGTGGAAGCGGCCGGCGGCCCGGAGGCCGAATCCGGGGACGATCCCGCCACCGAGGAACCAGACCACTGAAGCCGGGGATCAGCGGTCCGGCTCATCCTCCGAGAACACGATCCGGGTGTCGGCGAAGGCCCCGGCGCTGGTGCTGAATCCGCTCACCGGTGGAGTCCCGGGGACCGGAGTGCCGCCGGGCTCGGTCCGGGTCGACTCGAGCTGCGAGATCCGGCGGTTGCGCCGTTTCACCTCGGCCTCGAGTCGGGCGGCGTTCTCGTTGGCTTTCTCCAGCTTGGCGCGGAGCTCGGTCATCGCCTCGGTCTCGTCGGCCGGGGGGCGCTGGAAACGCACCGCGGCGCTGCGCTCCGCCTCGGCGGCCTCCTCCCGGGCCAGGACCGCCTCTTTCTTGGCGGCGCCGAGCGCCGCCTCGAGGGCTTCCCGCTCTTCCTCCAGCTCCCGGATGGCATCGTGGGCGATGGTGAGGCGGTACTCGAATTCGGGGTCTGCTGCCGCGGCGCGCCTCCGGCCGGAACGGCCGAGGAGGGAGCCGAAGATGGCGGCCGCGATCATGAAGACCACGACCACGAGGATCGTGTACAGGATCCCGTTCATGAAGGGCCTCCTTGCGGGCCGAAAGGTTGGAAGCGGCGCGCGCGACGTCCATTGATTACGGTCGGTCGCCGGGCCCGATGAAGTCCTTTCAGGCCGGGAGCGATGGAAGCTCCTCGTCCCGGCCGGGGAACAGGACCATCTCGTCGATGCCGATCTCGACCCGGTCGCCGGGAACGAGCATCGGCCCGGGGCCGATCCGGGAGCGGAGGAGGCGCCCATCGACCAGCTCGAGTTCGAGCAGCTGGTCGTGGCCGTAGAACTCCTGGTCGACGACCACGACCGACCCGTCGGCCGCCGGTGTCGGATGCACCCACTCGGGGCGGATCATCACCACCACCTCGCCGCGCAGGTCACCGAAATGGGGGAAGGAGCCGAGCGGCGTCTCCACCCGGCCGATGGTGGCCGTGCCCGGGAGGAACTCGCTCTCGCCGACGAAGCTCGCCACCCACGGCGAGACCGGCTCCCGGTAGATCCGGTGCGGCGCCGCCACCTGCAGCACCCGGCCGTGGCGCATCACCGCCACGACGTCGGCGATCGCCAAGGCTTCCTCCTGGTCGTGGGTGACGAAGATCGCGGTGGCGGCGGCGTCGCCGAGGATGCGGCGCACCTCGCGCCGCATCCTGCCCCGCAGCAAGGCGTCGAGGTTGGAGAACGGCTCGTCGAGCAGGATCACGTCGGGACGGGGCGCCAGGGCCCGGGCGAGGGCGACCCGCTGCTGCTCGCCACCCGACAGCTCGTGCGGCATACGATCGCCGTGGCCACCGAGACCGACGAGGTCGAGGACCTCGGCGATCCGGCGGGAGCGATCGGCGGCGGCGACCCCGTAACCGACGTTGCCGGCCACGGTGAGGTGCGGGAACAAGGCGTAGTCCTGGAACACCATGCCGACCTGGCGCCGGTCGGGCGGCAGGTGCACCCCGTCCCCGGCGACTTCACGCCCGGCGATGATCACCGTCCCGGCATCGGGCCGGTCGAATCCGGCGATGACCCGCAGCGCCGTGGTCTTTCCGCATCCCGACGGCCCCAGCAGGCTGACGATGGCCCCGGGGGCGACTTCGAGCTCGAAGCCGTCGAGGGCCACCGTGGAGTCGAAGCGCTTGGTGAGCTCGTGGCAATGGATCGCCGCCGGGTCGGCGGTGCCCGCCGTCACGGCGCCACCTCCCGGCGCCGGATCACCAGGAAGTAGATCGGGACCGCCGAGACGGCCACCAGCAGCAGCGCCGGCGCCGCGGCCCGGGCGTAGAAGACCTCTCCGGCCGCCGACCACACCCGCACCGCCAGCGTGTCGAACCCGGTCGGGCGCAGCAGCAGGGTCGCCGGCAGCTCCTTCATGGTGGTGAGGAAGACGAGGGCGGCGCCCGCCAGCAGGCCCCGCCCCATCAGCGGCACCGTGATCTGGCGCAGGGTGGCGATGCTGCCCTTGCCGAGACTGCGGGCCGCCTCTTCCAGGTGTGGGCTCACCTGGAGCAGGGCGGTGCGTCCGGCCCCGGTCGCCTGGGCGAGGAAGATGGCGGCGTACACCACGACGAGCAGCGGCAACGACTGGTAGAGGCCCCCCAGGTAGCGGGCGGCGAAGAACACCACGGCGAGGGCGACGGTGATGTGGGGGAGGGAGAAGCCGACGTAGACCGCCCGTTCCACCCAGGCGGCGGCCCGACTGCGGTGGCGCACCGTGAGGACGACGACCGGGACGGCGGCGACGAGGGCGAGCAGGGCGGCGAGGAGCGAGCCGGTGAGCGATCCGGCGACGGCGCCCCATCGCATGTCGATGGTGCCGCCGCCGAGCAGGCCCCGTCCCAGCCAGATGGTGAGCACCGTCACGGGGAGCACCACCCCGGCGGTGACCATACCGGAGAGGAAGAGCAGCGCCGCCCGTCGTTGCCCGCCGCGCAGCGCGACCCGCCGCCCGGGCCGGGTGGGGCGATGCGAGGCGTAGGCGGCCCGGCCCCGGGTGCGCTGCTCGGCCCACAGCACCACCAGCACGATGGCGATCAGCACGAGGGACAGCACCGCGGCCGGGGTCCGGTCGAGTCGGATCTGGTACTGGGCGTAGATCACCCGGGTGAACACGTCGAAGCGCATCAGGGAGACGGCCCCGAAATCGGACAGGGTGTAGAGCGCCACCAGGAGGGACCCGGCCGCCAGCGCCGGCCGCAGCTGGGGGAGCACGACGGTGCGGAAGGCTCGCCACCCGGAGGCTCCCAGGCTGCGGGCCGCTTCCTCGTGGGCGGGGTCGAGGCGCCCGAGGGCGGCGCGGGTGATGAGGAAGACGTAGGGGTAGGTGGAGAGGGTGAGCGCCAGCCAGGCGCCGGCGAAGCCGTGGATGGCCGGCAACCCGATCCCGGTGAGGTCGGCGAAGAGGCCGCGGGGGCCCTGGAAGGAGAGGATGGCGAGGGCGATCACGTAGGAGGGGATGACGAGGGGGAGCGCGATGAGGGTAGACCAGGCGCCGGCCCCGGGGAGCCGGGTGCGGGTGGTGAGCCAGGCCGCCGCCACCCCGATGGCGGCGGCGGTGACGGTGACGGCCGTGGTGAACAGGATCGACCGCACCAGGAGGGCGGCGGTGTCGGCGGAGACCAGGGTGGCCCCGGCGGTCCGGGCCGATCCGGCCACCCGGGCCGCGAGGAACAGCACCGGGACCACGACCGGAACCAGAACCAGCAGGGCCGCCGGCCACAGCCAGCCGGGGGCCGGGAGCCCGCGCCCGGACGCGGGGGTGATGGGCGTCGCGGCCTCCGGGTCGGTCCGGGCCGGCTGCACCCCGGACCCGGTCACAGCAGGCCCGCCTCCGCCACCAGCTCGGTGGCGCGGTCCTGCACCCCGGCGAGGCGGGACAGGTCGAGGTCGGGAGGGTCGAGCGTGTCGAGCGGGGGGATCTCGGGGAGGGCGGGGACGCCGGCGGCGAGCGGGTACTCGAAGGTCTGCTCGGCGAAGTAGTGCTGGGCGGATTCCGAGAGCAGGAACTCGATGAGTTGTCGCGCCGTGCCCTGCTGCTCGCTGCTGCGCAGGATCCCGGCTCCGGCCGGCATCACGAGGCCGCCGGCCCCGGTGAGGTAGTGGTTGCGCACCACCACCGCGTCGCCCAACTCGTCGATCCTGCGGTACAGGTAGTAGTGGTTGACGAGTCCGGTCTCGACCGCGCCGTCGTCGATCGCCGCCACGATTGCCGAGTTGTCCGGGAAGGTGGGCGATCCGTTCGCCGCCATCTCGTCCAGCCACTGCCGGGTGGCGTCCTCTCCTTCCAGCAGGATCTGGGCGGCGACGAAGGCGAGGAACGAGGCGTTGGTGGGGGCGAGGGCGACCCGCCCGGCCCACTCGGGGGCGGTGAGCTCGTCGACGGTGGTTGGCAGGTCGGCGGGGTCGATCTTGGTGGCGTCGTAGGCCATCACCCTGGAGCGACCCGAGGTGCCGATCCAGCGACCCCCGTCGTCGGAGAAGCGGTCCGGCACCAGTGCCAGCACGTCGTCGGGGAGCACGCTGAGGAGCCCGGCTGCGGCGACGACCCCGAGCGAGGCCGGGTCCTGGGCGAAGAAGACGTCGGCGGGGGAGTTGGCTCCCTCCTCGATCAGGGTCGCGGCCAGTTCGGCGCTGCCGGCGTAGCGGACCGCCACCTCGATCCCGGTCTCGGCGGTGAACTGGTCGTAGAGCGGCTGGACCAGTTGCTCGCTGCGCCCCGAGTAGACGGTGAGGGTGACGGTGTCGTCGTCGCCGCTACCGCAGCCCGTGGCCAGGAGCAGCAGGGCGGTCGAGATGGCGAGCAGGCGGCGCATGCGGGTTCCCCTGTCGATGCTGGAGCGAGGGTAGCTAAATACACCTACGCCCGTAGTGCAAATGAGTCGGGTCCCGCGAGCTACTCGGGCAGGTCCACCACCAGGTCGGGATCGTTGGCGTCGGCCAGCTCGAAGCGCATCGTCATCTCCCCGGGCCCGTCGAGTTCGAGCTCGGGTGGTATCCCCGTGTCGGCGAGCGCCGCCTCGTCGATCCCGACGGCCATGTCGAGCGCCACCACGTAGCCGTCTTCGGAGATCCAGGTGGTGAAGGTGTCGAACGAGACCCCTTCCAGGGCGGGCACGAGTCCCAGGCCGCCGAATCCTTCGACCGCCTCGCGCAGATCGATCCGCTGGGCCGGGATCCCGTTGACGTCGTCCGACTCGGACGTCAGGCCCGAGATGCCGCCCGGCAGGCTGAACTGCTCCCAGAAGGTCGGCGCCGCCGGGCAGGTCTCGACGACCGATGCCGTGTCCGGATCGTCCAGCGAGGAGGGCTCGAAGCCGAACCCCGTGTCGACCCAAGCCTGGTACGGGGTGGCGACGACGTGCTGCTCGATGCCGAGCCCGAACATGTTGGTGGTCGTGCTGCAGGAGAAGGCCTCGGGCGTCCACACCCCTTCGGTGCTCATGTCGACGGTCAGCTCCCCGAGGTCGAAGGTCATCTCCATCGTGGCCGTGAAGCTGTCGAGCTCGGCTTGGGGAGTTCCCGCCATCACGGTGTAGATCGGCTCGTCGCCGATGGTGGTCGCCGTGTCGTCCGGGACGGAGGTGGTCGTGGACGTGGTGGTGGTCGCCGCCGCGGTGGTCGTCGTCGTGGCAGTGGCCGTGGTGGTGGTCTCCGGTGGCGCCGCCTGGGTCGTGTCGCTGCCGTTGTTGCTGCAGGCGGCGCCCAGCAGCGACAGGGCGGCGACGGTGGCGAGGAGCCGTCGCATGGTCAGTGTCCCTTCTCTGCATCGGCTGGTCCGGACCCATCGGTGGGTCCCGCCGCCACCATGAGCGGTATCAGGCGTTCGGCGTCGGTGAGGCCCCCGTGGGCGCCGGTCATCCGGTCGTCGCTGTGGCGGTGGAGCAGCAGGATATCGTCGTCGGCGACGAGCACCCCGTCGGGAGCCCGCTCCTCGAACGCCGGATGGAGCGGGCCAGGCCCCCACCAGGAGCGCATCTCGTCGATGGAGATCCAGGTGGCGGGGAGCTTCGCCGCCAGCGAGGCTCCCTCTCCCTTCACGAACATGGCGCGCCCGTCTCCGAAGAACTCGCGGTCGGTGTGGTCCGCCTTGGCGATGCGGATCTGGTGGCCCGGGGGGAAGTCGACGTGACCGTGGTCTGCGGTCCCCACCGCCACCGCTCCCGCCGGCAAACGTAGGCAGAGCCGTTCCCAGGCGGTGGCGACGGTCCGCACCGCGACGGCGTACTCGTCGGCGCCCTGGCCGTAAACGTGGGCGGCGAAGTCGACCTGGGGCAGGTAGGCGAGGATCAGCCTGCCGGGGTGCTCCGCGAGCTGGGCGGCGGCGTCCACCCACTCGCCGATCGTGGAGATCCCCTCGAACCGGGATCCCCGGTAGAGGACCTCGCTCAGGTTGCTGCCCTCGAAGTTGGCCGGCTGGATGACGATCGGCTCGACGCCGCGCCCGGCGAGGCGCTCCCACAGGTTGGGCGAGGGGAGGAAGGGACGCGGCGTGAAGTCGATGGCGTCGCCCCACAGTGTCCTCCAGTGGATCGTGTTGACCACCTTGCCGACCGAGGGGAGCCACATCTGGTAGCCGAGCAGGCCGTGGCGGGACGGGGGCAGTCCGGTCGCCAGCGATGCCAGGCTGACGGTGGTGGTGGTCGGGAACGGGGCGTCGAGCCGTCCGACCAGGGCATCCCGCAGCGGGGCGGCCGCCGGGTGGTCGAGCTGGTGGAGGCCGAGCCCGTCGCAGAGGACCAGTACGTAGGTCGCCGCCTCCGGGATGAGGTCTGCCACCTTCGGGTGGAGCGGGGCCGAAGGCGCCGCCCCGGCGAGCCGCAGCTCGAGCTCGGCGACGAGGTTGACGAGGGAGCCGCCCGCATAGTCGGGCACGGTGATCGACGGCATGTGGGGGCCGACGGTAGCAACCGGGCGCGGTGGGGGAACTTCCTACTCGGGGAACCGGACGATGCGGGGGGCGGCGAGGTCGTCGTTGTCGATCAGGACGTCGGCGCGGGCCTCCGGCTTGGCCACCCTGGCGTACAGCTCCTGGCCGGGGATGTAGCGGCGACGGTACCTGCGCGCCGTCTCCTCGGCGGTGCCGAAGCGGACCTCGTCACGGTCGAGGGCCCGCTCCAAGGCCACCCCGACCCGCACCGCCAGGAAGACCGTGAGGTCCCAGCAGTCCCGTAGCTCCGGGCGCAGCAGGAAGACGCCGTCGAAGAGCAGCACCACGTCGTGGGGCACGACCCGGGGTCTCTCCTCGACCCGGGCATCGTGGCGGGCGTCGGACACCCGGGTCCGGATCTGGCGGGTGCCGTCGGGGCCGAGCGGGTCGAGCAGCGCTCGCCGCAGGGCCGGGTAGTCGAAGGAATCCTCGTAGTAGCTGCGAGCCGGGTCCTCGCCGGACCGGCGCTGCCGGATCGGTGCCGGATGGTGGAACCCCTCGACCGAGGCCCGCACCACGGTCATGCCGGCTGCGCCGAGCGGGGCGGCGAGCTCATCGGCGAAGGCGGTCTTGCCGGCGGCGTCCATGCCGTCGATGCCCACCAGGAAGGGCTCGGTCCCCGCGCGTCGTGCGATGAGGCCGGCGACGCGGGAGATGACCCGATCCCGCGGTGACCTGTCGTAGCTGACCATTGCCACTCCTCGGCCGCGCCGCCGAGCATAGGCAGTTCGACCCGCCGCCGTCCGGCTCGCGGGTCCCGGTCGATCCCGCCGTCGGCCGCCGCAACCGTCCGCGCCCCCCCACTTCGGACCGGATCCGTTCGGTCGGTTCCGGGGCGCCCGGCCCCCTATACTCGCTCCGGCGCGCCGCCCGCCGACACGGCGCAGTGTCGCGCGGAGAGCCGTTGGGAAGGGGAGAAACGGGTGCTTGATCGGTACTTCGGGGACTACATCACCGTCGGTGTGTTCCTGGCGGTGGGTGCGCTCATCGTCGGCGGCGCGGTCCTCGCCTCGGCGATGCTCCGCCCCAACAGGCCCAACCGGTTCAAGTCCGAGGTGTACGAGTGCGGCATCGCCCCGATGGGGAGCGGCTGGAGCCAGAGTCACATCCGCTACTACATCTTCGCCCTGCTCTTCCTCGTCTTCGACGTCGAGGCGGTGTTCATCTTCCCTTGGGCGGTGCGGGTCGAGGCCTTCAGTAGCGCCGGGATGGGGGCATTCGTGCTCGTCGAGATGATGATCTTCATCGTGATCCTGGTGCTCGGCCTCGTCTACGCGGTCCGCAAGGGAGTGCTCCGGTGGGAGTGATCGAGAAGTTCGGCGCCCCCAAACCGCTCTCCTGGCTGCTCAACTGGTCACGCAAATACTCGCTGTGGTTCTTCAACTTCGGGCTCGCCTGCTGCGCCATCGAGGTGATGGCGGCGGCCGGACCCCGCTACGACTTCATGCGCTTCGGCGTCATCCCGCTTCCGGCGTCACCCCGCCAGGCCGACCTCATGGTGGTGGCAGGGACCCTCACTGACAAGATGGCGCCCGCCGTCAAGCGTCTCTACGACCAGATGCCCGACCCCAAGTACGTCATCTCGATGGGGTCGTGTGCCAACTGCGGCGGACCGTACTGGGACTCCTACTCGGTCACCAAGGGCGTCGACCAGGTCATCCCGGTCGACGTCTACGTACCCGGCTGCCCGCCGCGGCCCGAGGCGCTGATGGAGGGGATCCTGCTGCTGCAGGAGCAGATCACCCACGAGGATGTGCGGCGGAAGTGGAGCGAGCGTGACCCCCAGCCCGTCTGAGACCGCCACGGACCCGGCTGCGCTCGCCGCCCGCCTCGCCGACCTGGTCGGTTCCACCGAATGGAGCGCCGAGCACGGCACGGTGAAGATCCAGGTGGAGCGGGATCGGTGGGTCGAGGCCATCCGCACCGCCCGCGACGAGGCCGGCCTCGCCTTCTTCTCATGGCTCTCGGCCGTCGACTGGACCCGGGAGGTGGCGGTGGGCGACCCGCCGGCCGAGCCCGACACGGTCGAGGAGCGCTACGACGTCCTGTGCCGCCTCTCCTCGGTGGAGCGAGCCGACGCCGCCGTCTTCGTTGCCTCGCTCCCCAAGGACGGCGCCCGGATCGACTCCCTCGTCCCCGTCTTCGGAGGCGCCGCCTGGCACGAGCGGGAAGCCGCCGAGATGTACGGCATCGAGTTCACCGGGCATCCCCATCTGGTCAAGCTGTACCTGCCGGAAGGCTTCGAAGGTCACCCGCTCCGCAAGTCGTTCCCGTTGCTTTCCCGTGAGGTGAAGCCCTGGCCGGGCACGGTCGACGTCGAGGCCATGCCGTCGACCGAGAACCGGGAAGCCGGCGAGGGAGGCGAGGAGGCATGACCACCCTCGACTCCGGCGGCCTGGTCCACATCTCCGACGCCGCCGTCTCGGTGGAGCTGGTGGGTGAGGACATGATGCTCAACATCGGCCCGCAGCATCCCTCCACCCACGGGGTGCTGCGTCTCATCGCCCAGGTCGACGGGGAGCGGATCACCCGACTCGAGCCGGTCATCGGCTACATGCACCGCGGCAAGGAGAAGCTGGCCGAGGTGCGCACCTACCCCCAGATCACCACCCTCATCAACCGCATCGACTGGATCTCCGGATTCGCCAACGAGGTCCCGTTCGTGGTGGCGGTGGAACGGCTCATGGGCATCGAAGCGCCCGAACGGGCCCAGTACATCCGGCTCATCCTGACCGAGCTGACCCGCATCTCGAACCACCTCGTGTTCGCTTCCTCCTACCCGCTCGAGCTCGGCGCCGCCACCCCGCTCATGTACGCCTTCCGGGAACGGGAGCGGGTGCTCGACCTCATCGAGGGCGTCACCGGCGGACGGTTCCATCCCAACTTCAACCGGGTCGGCGGCGTCAAACCCGCCGCCGGCGGGGGATCCACCCAGAAGAAGGTGGTGCTCGACCTGCCCGAGGGGTTCTTCGACGCCACCCGCCGCGCCATGGATCGGGTCATCGAGGTGTGCGACGAGATCGACGACCTCGTCGTCGGCAACGAGCTGATCCAGGCCCGCACCATCGGCGTCGGCGTGATCCCGGCCGAGAAGGGCCTCGAATACGGTGTCTCCGGTCCCAACCTGCGGGCGGCGGGGGTCGACTTCGACCTCCGCAAGCACGAGCACCTGCTTCCCTACGACGACTTCGAATTTGACGTCATCGTGCGCCCCAACGGGGACTGCTTCGACCGCTACGTCGTCCGCATCGAGGAGATCCGCCAATCGGTCTCCCTCGTGCGCCAGGCCATCGACAAGATCCCCTCCGGCCCGCTCCAGGCCAAGGTGCCCCGGGTGCTCAAGGTCCCGCCGGGCGAGATCTACGTCCGGGCGGAGAACCCGAAGGGCGAGATGGGGTACTACGTCGTGTCCCAGGGCGGGCGGGTGCCCTACCGGGTCAAGATCCGCTCCGCCTCCTTCTCCAACATCTCGGTGCTGCCCTGGGTGGCGCAAGGCCAGCTCATCCCGGACCTGGTGGCGACGATGGGGAGCCTCGACTTCGTGTTGGGAGACGTCGACCGATGAGTTTCAGCGTCGAGTTGCTGCTGAAGGTGGTCGTCGTCCTCGGCCTCGTCCTGCCCCTGGCGCTGGTGGTCATCTTCGGGGAGCTGAAGATCTCGGCCCACATGCAGAGCCGGATCGGGCCCTACTTCGCCGGCGGCCGCTGGGGTTGGGCCCAGCCGCTCGCCGACGCCGTCAAGTTCATGCAGAAGGAGGACCTGGTACCCGCCGGCGCCGACACTCAGGTCTACAAACTCGCCCCCTACGTGGTGCTCATGGGCACGGTCGCCACCTTCGTGATCATCCCGATCGGGCCCGACCTGGTGTCGCGGAACCTCGACCTCGGGCTCTTCTACGTGCTCGCCGTGTCCTCGCTGTCGACACTGGGAGTGCTGATGGCGGGATGGTCGTCCGGCAACAAGTACTCCCTCATCGGCGGGTTGCGGGCCGGCGCCCAGCTCATCGCCTACGAGCTGCCGCTGGTGCTGGCGGCGGTCGGGGTGGCGGTCCAGGCCGGGACGCTGTCCCTCAACGGCATCGTCGCCGCCCAGGCCCAACCCTGGTTCCACATCGGGGACTTCGGTGTCGCCGTGCCCTTCGTGGTGTCGGGCCAGATCATCGGGTTTCTCATCTTCCTCACCGCCGGCCTGGCCGAGCTGAGCCGGATCCCGTTCGACATGCCGATCGCCGAATCCGAGCTGACGATGGGCTACCTCACCGAGTACTCCGGCATCCGCTTCACGATGTTCTTCCTCGGCGAGTACGCCGGCATGGTGTCGCTGTCGGCGATCGCCGCCACCCTCTTCCTCGGCGGATACTGGCTGCCCGGCCTCAGCGGCGACGCCCTCAACTGGGTGGGGCCGCCGGTGCTGATCGGCAAGGTGCTGTTGCTCTGCTTCCTCTTCATCTGGTTCCGCTGGACCTTCCCCCGGCTGCGGGAAGACCAGCTGCAGGGCCTCGCCTGGAAATGGCTCATCCCGGCGGCCCTCGTCAACATCGTGGCGACGGCGTTCTTCAAGGTGGTCTTCTGATGGCCAAGATCCCCCTCGGCGGTCTGCTCAAGGGCATGAAGGTGACGCTCAAGGCGCTCTTCACCAAACCCGTCACGGTCAACTACCCCCTCGAGAAGGAGACCCTGGTGCCGCGGGCCCGCGGGGTCATCGCCCTCGACGTCGAGAACTGCACGGTGTGCATGCTGTGCGCCAGGGAATGTCCCGACTGGTGCATCTACATCGAGGGCCACAAGGAGGAGGCCCCGCCCTCCAAGCCGGGCGGCCGGGTCCGGTCCCGGGCCAAGCTCGACCGTTTCGACATCGATTACGCCCTCTGCATGTACTGCGGCATCTGCGTCGAGGTGTGCCCGTTCGACGCCCTCTACTGGAGCCCCGAGCACGAGTACAGCGAGTACCGGATCTCCGACATGCTGCACGACAAGGAACGTCTCACCGAATGGCTGGAGACGGTCCCCGAGCCCCCGGCGCTGGAGCCATGATGCCCGTGATCGCCGTCACCGCCGCCGACTGGTTCGGGGAAGTCGAGAACTGGGTGTTCCTCGTGATCGCGGTCGTGATGGTGGCCGGCTCCTTCCGGGTCGTCACCAGCCCCAACGTGGTGCACGCCGTGCTCGCCCTGGTGGCAGCCCTCGGCGCCTCCGCGGCGCTGTTCCTGCTGCTCGGGGCGGAGTTCGTCGCCTGGACCGTGGTGCTGGTGTACATCGGCGCCGTCGTCGTGCTGTTCCTCTTCGGGATCATGATCACCCGGGCCCCTCTCGGTCACGAGACCGCCCTCAGCCACCCCTTGCGGGTCCGGGCCGGGGCTGCCCTCGTCTCCGGGGCGCTCTTCCTCCTCATCGGGGGCGCCATGCTGGACGCCTTCTCCGACCGCCTCATCGACGAGCCGGCCGCCGCCACCCGAACCGCCGACCTGGGCAAGTCGATGTTCGAACGGTTCGTGATCCCCTTCGAGGTGGTGTCGGTGGTGCTGCTCGCCGCCCTCATCGGCGGCATCGTGCTGGCGAGGAAGGACCCGGAACCGGGCGTCGCCGGCGAGGTGTCGCGATGAGGTCGCCGGCTCGGCCCTCCCGCTCCCGACCCCGTGACGGAGGTGACCAATGCTGATCAACCAGTTCCTCCTCCTCGGCGCGGCCATGTTCTCTCTCGGGGTCTACGGGGTGCTGAGCCGGCGCAACGCGGTGCTGGTGCTGCTGTCAGTCGAGCTGATGCTGGCGGCGGTCAACATCAACCTGGTCACCTTCGACATCGCCCTCGGCGACGCCCTCGCCGGAGGTCAGATCTTCGCCCTCTTCGTCATCGCCATCGCCGCCGCCGAGGTGGGCATCGGGCTCGCCATCGTGCTGCTCATCTACCGCAACCGTCACTCCGCCAACGTCGACGAGCTCGATCTGATGAAGCTGTGAGCCGATGAATCCCCTCCCCGCCGCCGCCTTCCTGCTCACCGCCGCCGAGACCGGTGGGGAGCGCGCGGTGGAGGCCTACCGCGACGGCGGCATCCTGGCGGCCGGGGCCTGGCTCATCCCGCTTGTCCCGATGGTGCTGGCGTTCGCCATCGCCCTCTTCGGGAAACGCTCCCCACTCAAGGGATGGGGGATGGCGGTGTTCTCGATGGGGTTCGTGGCCGTCTACGCCACCGCCCTGTTCTTCGCCAACCTCGGCGACGGCATCCTCCACGTCGGCTCCGTCCAGGTCGCCGACGTCGGCACTACCCGGTTCGGGCAGCTCAGCGTGGAGTGGGGATGGATGGTCGACGGCCTCTCGATCATGATGTACCTCGTCGTCGGCGTGGTCGGCCTCCTCGTCTTCATCTACTCCAAGGGCTACATGGAGGGCGACATCCGCTACACGTGGTTCTTCGCAACCTTCACCCTCTTCGGCGGCGGCATGCTGGTACTCGCCTCTGCCCCCAACCTCATCCAGCTCATCGTCGGCTGGGAGATCGTCGGGGTCGCCTCCTACCTGCTGATCGGGCACTACTGGGAGCAGCACGAGAACTCCTCGGCCGGGATCAAGGCGTTCCTCACCAACAAGGTGGCCGACGTCGGGCTCTTCGTCGGGGTGATCATCGTGACGATGTCGGTGGGCTCGTTCCGCTTCACCGACATCATGGACGCGGTGGCGGCCGGCACCGGCAACCGTCTCGCCACCTTCGGGTTTTGGGCCGGTCTTGGCCTCTTCATCGGGGCGATGGGGAAGAGCGCCCAGTTCCCCCTCCACGTCTGGCTCCCCGACGCCATGGCCGGGCCGACCCCGGTGTCGGCCCTGATGCACGCCGCCACCATGGTCACCGCCGGCGTCTACCTGCTGGGGCGGATGTTCCCGTTCTACATCGCCGAGGGATTCGGCGACGAGGTGCGGGGCGTCATCATCGTCATCGGGGCCCTCACCCTGTTCCTCACCGGCCTGGTGGCGCTGGTGCAGGACGACATCAAGAAGGTGCTCGCCTACTCGACCCTCTCCCAGCTCGGCTACATGACGGTGGCGATGGGGGCCGGGGCCTACACCGCCGCCCTCTTCCACCTCTTCACCCACGCCTTCTTCAAGGCGCTGCTCTTCCTGGCGGCCGGCTCGGTGATCCACGCCGTGCACTCCAACAACATGTCCGACATGGGCGGCCTCCGCCGCTTCATGCCGGCCACCTACCGCACCTTCCTCATCGGGTCGCTGGCGCTCGCCGGCATCTTCCCTCTCGCCGGGTTCTGGTCGAAGGACGAGATCCTCGCCTCGCTCCGCTACGCCGGATCCGCCGAATCCGGCTTCAGCAGCGTCCAGGGCGGGGCCGGGCTCGCCAGTTTTGTGCTCGTGGTCGCCGTCGCCGGGGCCTTCGTCACCGCCCTCTACATGGCCCGGGCCGTGTTCCTCACCTTCTTCGGTGCGTACAAGGGCGACGGCCAGCCCCACGAGTCCCCGACGGTGATGGTCTACCCCCTGGTCGGTCTCGCCACCGGCGCCGCCCTCGTGGGAGGCCTCAACATGGCCGGGCTCACCCGCATCTTCACCGACACCGTCGGCGTCCAGTACTTCGCCGGTTTCCACGCACTCGAGCACCACGCCGACAGCCTCAACCTCGGGCTGGCGGCGATCGGCACCCTGGCGGCGTTGGCCGGGATCGCCCTCGGGTACCGGTTGTGGTTCGGCGACGCCGCCACCCAGCAGGAGCGCGACAGCTTTCACGTTCCGCTGCTGTACCCGCTGCTGCGCCACAAGTACTTCCTCGACGATATCTACATGGACGGGGTGATCCGGCCGATCCGGGGCCCGCTGGCGCGGGCCGTCGACTGGTTCAACGGCCACGTCATCGACCTCGTCATCAACGGCGCCGGGTTCGCGGCCCGCGGCCTCGGCAAGCTCGTGTACGGCTTCGATCAGCGGGGGGTTGACGCCGCCATCAACGCATCCGCCGCGGTGACCAGCGGCACCGGAGGCGTGCTCCGGCTGCTGCAGACGGGCCGTGTCCAGCAATACGCAGTCTTGATCTTCGCGGGGACGGTGCTCCTCGTGGCAGGTCTGATCGTCTTCTGACGGGAGGAGCAAGCAGATGGGTTGGTTCGAGAACGGTTGGGGCCTGAGCCTGATCGTCTTCCTGCCGCTGGCCGGGGCACTGGTCGTGATGGCGCTCCCCAAGGCCAACGAGCAGGCTCAGAAGCTCGCTGCCCTGTTCTTCGCCGCGGCGTCGTTCGTGCTCTCGCTGGTCGTCGTGTTCCGGTTCGACTACGGGGCCGCCGGGGGCCTCCAGTTCGGCACCTCCCCCGGCCTCACCTGGATCGGCGCCATCAACTCCAACTACCACATCGGCGTCGACGGCATCAGCCTCCCGCTGCTCGTGCTGTCCACCTTCATGACGCTGCTGTCGATCGTCTACTCGTGGAACCACTGGCCGGAGCCACACAACCCGAAGGCGTTCCTGGTGCTCATCCTGTTGCTGGCGACCGGGATGAGCGGCACGTTTGTCGCCCTCGACCTCATCCTCTTCTTCGTCTTCTTCGAGGTCGTGCTGCTGCCCATGTACTTCATGATCGGCATCTGGGGGGACCGCAACGAAGTGACCATCCCGGTGCTGGGGAAGACGGTGGAGATGCGGCTCTACGCCGCCATCAAGTTCTTCCTCTTCACCTTGTTCGGCTCGGCCTTCATGCTGCTCGGGTTCCTCGCCCTCTACTTCAAGAGCGGGATGAGCACCTTCGACATCACGGCGCTCTCCGGCGGCTCGGCCGAGGCGGAGCTGGGGAAGATGGCGTTCTGGGTGTTCTTCGCCCTGTTCCTCGGGTTCGCCGTCAAGGTCCCGATGTTCCCGCTCCACACCTGGCTGCCCGACGCCCACACCGCGGCCCCCACCGTGGGCTCGGTGCTGCTGGCGGCTGTCCTGCTGAAACTCGGCACCTACTCCTTCATCCGCATCAGCCTGCCCATCCTTCCCGAGCAGGCTCGGAACTGGGCGCCGGCGATCGCCATCCTGGCGGTGATCGGCATCATCTACGCCTCGCTGGCCTGTCTCGCCCAGACCGACATGAAACGCCTTATCGCCTTCTCGTCGGTGGGCCACATGGGCTTCGTCATGCTCGGCATCGCCACCCTGACCGACATCGGCATCAACGCCGCCATCATCGGCATGGTCGCCCACGGGCTCATCACCGGCCTGCTGTTCTTCCTCGCCGGGTCGATGGCGCACCGCTACCACACCAGGGAGATGGCCCGCCTCGGCGGCAACCAGAAGCTCCTCCCCATCCTCGGCACGCTGCTCGGGTTCACCGCCATGGCCTCCCTCGGGCTGCCGGGCCTCGCCGGGTTCTGGGGCGAGTTCATGTCGTTGCTCGCCTCGTTTGATCCGCTGGGCGGGCTGTCCACCGGGCTGTTCCGCACTCTCATGGTGATCGGCGCCGTCGGCACCGTGCTCACCGCCGGCTACATGCTGTGGATGCTGCAGCGGGTCAACTTCGGCGAGCCCTCCGAGGAGTGGGCCGGCCACGAGCTGCACGACGTCGACCGCTTCGAGCTGGCGGCCTGGTCGCCGCTGGTGGTCTCGATCATCGCCATCGGGGTGTTCCCGCGGCTCGTCTTCGGCGCCACCAACGACGCGGTCCAGGCCCTCGTCAAGAACGTGTTCGGAGGCTGATCGGTGAACGTCGACTACCACGCCCTGCTGCCCGAGATCATCCTCGGCGTCACGGTGCTCGCGGTCCTGGTGGTGGACCTGCTGCCGGTGCGGAAGTACTGGACGGCGGTGGTCGGTCTGGTGGGGCTCTTCGCCGCCTTCGTGCCGCTGCTCACCCTCGGGCTGTGCGATTCGCTCGATTTCTGCACCGCCGCCGGGGACCGGGTCATGTTCGGCGGGTCGTACGTCGTCGACACCTTCTCCCTGGTGTTCAAGGGCCTCTTCCTCGGGGCGGCCTTCGTGGCGTTGCTGCTGTCGGTCGGCTACCTCGAGACCGGGCGCTTTTGGGAGGGCGAGTTCTACTTCCTCATGCTCTCCTCGGTGCTGGGCGCGGTGGTGATGGCGTCGAGCCGCGACCTCGTCACCATCTTTGTGGCGCTCGAGCTGGTGACCGGGCCCACCTTCCTCATGGCGGGTTGGCGCAAGGGCGATCCCCGCTCCAACGAGGCCGCTCTTAAATACTTCATCATCGGGGTGCTGTCGGCGGCGGTGCTGCTGTTCGGCATGTCGCTGGTGTACGGCTCGACCGGGGAGCTGACCTTCGCCGGGATCCGGGAGGCGATCGCGGCCCACGAGCTGATCGACCCCGGGTTCGTCGACCAACCGCTGCTGAGCATCGGGGTGCTGTTCACGCTGCTCGGGTTCGCCTTCAAGGTCTCCGCGGTGCCTTTCCACTTCTGGACCCCCGACACCTACGAGGGGGCGCCGACCCCGGTGACCGCCTACCTGTCGGTGGTGTCGAAGTCGGCCGGCTTCGTCGGGCTGCTGACGTTGACCTACCTGGCGTTCTCGGGCTTGACGGGACTGTGGGGCCCGGCACTGTGGATCCTGGCGGCGGCCTCGATGACCGTGGGGAACCTCATCGCCCTCCGCCAGACCAACATCGTGCGCCTGCTCGGCTACTCGTCGATCGCCCAGGGCGGCTTCATCCTGGTGCCGTTCGGGGCGGCCGCCGCCGCCGGGGTGACCGGGGACCAGCTCCAGGACGCCTTCTTCGCCACCGTCACCTACCTGCTGATCTACGCCTTCATGAACCTGGGGGCGTTCGCGGTGGTGATCGCCGGGTCGAACCGGCTCCGCCACGGCGACATCGCCGGCTGGTCGGGCCTGTCGCAGTACGCCCCGGGCCTGGCCGTGCTGCTCGCCATCTTCTTCTTCTCCCTGGCGGGGATCCCGCCGCTGGCGGGGTGGTTCGCCAAGTTCGTGATGTTCCGGTCGGTGCTGTCGGTGGCCGGGGGATGGGGGATCAGTCTGGCGATCATCGCCGCGGTCAACTCGGTGATCGCCTTCGTGTACTACGCCAAGGTGGTCAAGGCGGCCTGGTTCGACCCGGTTCCCGAGGATGTCCCCGCCGGCGAGCTGCGAGAGGAGACGGTGGGGCCGCCGTTGCGCCTGGCGCTCGGCCTCACGGCGCTCGGCGTGCTCGTGATCGGGGTGTTCCCCGGCGTCGTCGCCCACCTCGGCGAGCTGACCCGGGGCTTCGTCACCGGGTTCTGAGGGCACCTCCGCCCCGCCTCTACACTCGGGCCGTGCCTGCTCCCGTCCTTGCTCGCGCCGGCGGGCCCGCTTCGACCGCCTCCCGCTCGTGACCCTGGCGGATCGCCTCCGGGACCGGATCGCCGCCACCGGTCCTCTGCCGTTCGACGAGTACATGGAGATCTGCCTCTACGACCGGGCGGACGGCTTCTTCACCACTGGTCCGCTGCGCAGCACCGCCGGCGGCGACTTCCTCACCAGCCCCGAGGTGAGCGGCTGGTTCGGGCGGATCCTGGGCCGGTTCGTCGTCGCCGAGCAAGTCCGGCTGGCGCCGGCCGAGGTGGTGCTGGTCGAAGCCGGGGGTGGGTCGGGGTCGCTGCTGCGGGCCCTGCTCGCCGAGTGCGGGACCGAAGCACCCGGCGAGGTGTGGGCGGTCGAGGCGTCGCCGGCGGCCCGGCAGGCGCTGCATCAGATGCTCCCGGCGGAGCGGGTGGTGGACGATCCCCGGGCCCTGCCGCCGTCGTTGCGCGGGGTGGTGATCGCCAACGAGTTGCTCGACAACCTCCCGGTGGCCCTGGCGACGCGGCAGGAGCACGGCTGGGCCGAGCTGCGGGTCGCCGTCGCCGGTGAGGGCCTCACCCTGGTGACGGCGCCGCCCCGGCCCCACGTGGCGGCGTGGGCGGAGCGCCACGGCGAAGCCACCCCGGTGGGGGGACGGGTCGAGGTGCAGCAGGCGGCGGTGGAGTGGGTGGGGGACATGGTGAGGCGCCTCGCCGCCGGCACCCTCGTCGTCATCGACTACGGCGGCACCTCCGAGGAGCTGGCGGGTCGGCGGGCGGAGGGCACGCTGCGCACCTACCGGGCACACCATCTCGGGCCCGACCCGCTGCTGGAGCCCGGGGCGACCGACATCACGGTCGACGTCGACTTCTCGGCAGTGCGGGGCGCCGCCGAGGCGGCCGGGGCGGTGGTGACGGTGATGCGGCAGGACGACTTCCTGGCGGAGTGGGGCCTGCGGGACGCCATCGACGTGATCCGGTCCCGCGAGGCGGAGCGCGCTCGCGCCGGCGACACCATCGGCCAGCTCCAGGCGCGCCACGAGCGCATCGGCGCCGAGACCTTGCTCCATCCCCGCGGCCTGGGCGACTTCCGGGTGCTACTCGCCCGCAGGTGACCCCGCCTGCAGCCAACCCTGGGTTGGCGTACGGCGAAACCATTCTCCTCAACCCTGGGTCGGGAGCAGGGGGGATGAGGCAGGAACCCGGTTGGCGCCAAGGGCGTCCACCGGTCCGTATCACCACGCCCTGGGTACACTGAATCCACTATGACCAACAACCTCAAAACCGTCTTTCTGCTCGGGTTGATGGGTGGGCTCTTCGTCGCCGTCGGAGCCCTGCTCGGCCAGCAGAACGGAGCCGCGATCGCCCTCGGAATCGCCGTCGTGTTCAACTTCGGGATCTACTTCTTCTCCGACAAGCTCGCCCTCAAGGCGGCGCGGGCGGTCCCGGTCGAGGAGATCCAGCTCCCGACGGTGTACACCATCGTGCGTTCCCTGACGCAGCGGGAGAACATGCCGATGCCGAAGATCTACGTCATCGAGTCCCCGCAGCCGAACGCCTTCGCCACCGGGCGCAATCCGAAGCACGCGGCGGTGGCCGTCACCCGCGGGATCCTCGACCTCGTGAACAACCAGGAGCTCGAGGGTGTGCTGGCGCACGAGCTGGCTCACGTCCGCAATCGTGACATCCTCATCGCCAGTATCGCTGCCACGATCGGCGCCGCCCTCTCGTTCCTGGCCCGCATGGCTCTGTGGAGTGGCATGGGTCGCCGCCGGGACAACAACAATCCGATCACCATGATCATCGCCCTGGTGGCCATGATCCTGGCCCCGATCGCCGCCATGGTGATCCAGATGGCGATCAGCCGGTCCCGCGAGTTCCAGGCGGACCGCAGTGGGGCGCAGACCACCGGGTCACCCCTGGCCCTCGCCAGCGCCCTGGAGAAGCTGGAGGCCGGAACCCGCCAGTCCCCGATGCAGGTCAACCCGGCGGTGTCCCAGCTCTTCATCGCCGACCCATTGAAGGGGTTCGGCAACCGTGAGCGCGGCGGCGCCGGAGGCTGGACCCGCATGTTCAGCACCCACCCTCCCATCCCCGAGCGGGTCGACCGGCTCGAGAAGATGGCGATGGGGATCCGCTGAGCCGGGACCTCCTGCCGACATTCCCCCATCTCGCTTGTATACCTTGTATACGCTGGGTTAGACCTACCTTCGGAAAGGCCAGACATGAGGGCTCGACTGTTCGGCAGTGGGCTCCTGGTCGTCTCGTTGATCGCGATCGCCACCGTCGCGGCCGCCGAGGAGCCCCGCCCGGGCGGAACGCGGGCCGACAAGACGGCTGCGTGGGAGGGCATTCCCGATCTCGCCAAGGTGTCGATGCACCTGTTGCGGGCCCGGCAGCTCGATACGATCGGTGCCAGCGCGTCCGCCATTGCCGCCGCCACCCCAGAGGTGACCTACACGGCCGGGGCGCCTCTCGTGGAGATTCGCTTCGACGAGCTGGACGATGCCACGATCGCCGCAGTCGAGGCAGCCGGATTCCGCACCGTCGGCTCGTATCCCAAGTATGGGGTCATGGTCGGGTACGCCGGATTCGACCTCCTCGACGACCTCGCCGCCTTCTCCGAGGTGGTGGCGATTCGCCCCGAGTACGGCGCCACCACCACGGTTGGCGTTGCCACCAGCCAAGCTGACGTGTCGATCAACGCCGACGATGCGCGTTCCGAGTTCGGGGTGGACGGCAGCGGCGTGACGGTCGGAGTGCTCTCCGATTCCTTCAACAGCACCCTGGGGGGCGTGGTCTCCGGCTCGGGGTGCGCCGCCACGGTGTCCGGCATGTCGAACCAGGCAACCGGTGACCTGCCTGCTTCGGTCACGCTGCTCAACAACGGGGGCGCGGGCACCGACGAGGGTGCCGGCATGGCCGAGCTGATCGCCGATCTCGCTCCCGGAGCCGACCTCATGTTCCACACCGCCTACGGGGGCGAGGCGGGGTTCGCTGCTGGGATCGACGACCTGGTTGCCTGCGGCGCCGACGTCATCGTCGACGACGTCACCTACTTCGCCGAGCCGATGTTCCAGGACGGTCCGGTCGCCCAGGCGGCTCAGGATGCCGTCGACGCCGGGGTTCCGTTCTTCTCCTCGGCGGGCAATCAGGCGACCTACGGCATCGAGGCCGGCTACGTCGACTCCGACCCCGGCACCGACGGCACTGCTCTCGGCCCCGACCTCCACGATTTCGGAGGGGACGGCTTCGCCGCGGTGACGATCCCCAACGGAGCCGGTGTTCGCTTCGTGCTGCAATGGGACCAGCCTTTCACCGGGATGCTGGGCGAGGGTGCCGCAGTCGACCTGGATCTCTACCTGCTCTCCTCGCCGAGCCCGGCTGCCGCGGTAGCCACGTCGTCGGTCGACTACCAGGGGTGCTCGGACGAGACCCGCTCCGGCGATCCGCTCGAGATCATCACTTATGCCAACACCTCGGGGTCGACCCGGACTCTCTACCTCGCCGTCGGCCACTACTGCGGATCGGAAGACGTCGATTTCCGGGTGGCGAGCTTCGGCAACGGCAACAGCATCACCGCCCTCGGTTTCGAGAGTGGGATCTTCGAGGACCCGCAGATCTACGGGCATCCCGCCGCCGGGGGCGTCGCCGCCGTCGCCGCCGTGTACTTCGAGGAGATCGACGCCGGCGGGGCGGCGACCGGTGGTCCCGAGATCAACGTCGAGCCATTCAGCGAGGGCGGTGGAGAGATACCCATCGTCTTCGACGCCGTCGGCAATCGGTTTTCGGCAGGGCCGGTCACCCGGTTCAAGCCGGAGATCGCGGCGCCGGACGGCACCGACACCTCGTTCTTCGGGTCCGACACCGGCGACCCGGATTCCTACCCCAACTTCTTCGGGACATCGGCGGCGGCGCCGCATGCCGCCGCCGTGGCGGCTCTGATGCTGGACCTCGATCCCTCGCTCGCCCCGGCGCAGATCCTCTACGACCTGCGCAACACCGCGGTCGACATCGAGAGTTCCGGGCAGGACGATCTCTCCGGTGACGGGCTCATCGATGCCCGCGACGCCCTTGCCGGGCTCGGTACGCTGGACACTGCGGCGCCGTCCTGGCCGGGTGGCAGCGCCGTCACCTTCAGCAACGTGACCGAGACGGGAGCTCGCGCCTCGTGGAACGCCGCCACCGACAACGTCGGAATCACCGGGTACCGGGTCTACCTCGACGACGTGCTGCGGACCACCACCGCGGCGACCTTCGTGAACCTTGCCGGCTTCTCTCCGGGTGTGGGCTACACGGTGCGGATCGAGGCGGTCGACGCGGTCGGGAACGAGTCGACGACCGGACCGGAAGCGATCTTGCAGACCGGTGCATCGGGCAGCATCAGCGGGACGATTCGCGACATCGAGGGCCATTCGGTGAGTCTGGGGCACGTCGACGTGTTCGACGAGACCTTCTCGTACCTGTGGACGGTGGATGCCTCGCCCGGCGGTGCGTATTCGATCGACGCTCTCTACCAGGGCACCTACTACCTGGTGTTCTGGAACGGGGACACCGAGTTCATCTGGGACTACTTCGTCGAGCTGTATCGGGAGCAGCCGCTGCTCCGGACCGAGGTGGCGACGCCGCTCGTGGTGGGGCCCGGGGCGCACCTCACCGGCATCGACGCTCGGTTGCGGTGGCTGTATGACGACATGTTCGATCACGTCTTCGAGGATGACATCTACTGGATGGGGAATGCGGGGATCACCTACGGGTGCGATCCGCCGTTGAACCACCTCTACTGCCCCAATCTGAAGGTCAGCCGAGGCCAGATGGCGGCGTTCCTGGTGAGAACGCTCGCCCTGACCGATCGTGGCAACCACCACTTCGTCGACGATGACGATTCGATCTTCGAAGTCGACATCGAGAAGCTGGCGGCGGCGGGGATCACCTACGGGTGTGATCCGCCGGCCAACGATCGTTTCTGTCCCGACCAGCCCGTGACCCGGGGCCAGATGGCCGCCTTCTTGGTGCGAGCGTTCGGATTGGCGCCGGGGCCTTCGGATCTGTTCGTCGATGACGACGCCTCGGTCTTCGAGGCCGACATCGATCGGTTGGCGACGGCGGGGATCACCTACGGCTGCAACCCGCCCGCCAACGATCGGTACTGTCCCGACCAGCCCGTGACCCGGGGCCAGATGGCGGCGTTCCTGCACCGGGCGGTGATGACGGCGGCGCCGAGTCCGCGAACCCCCGAGGTGCCCCGGCCGGCGAAGGTGGCCGGCTCCGGATCCTGAGCCGACCCCATGGCCGGTTCCACGGCGGGTTTCCGGCTTGTCTGATGGTGGTGTGGTTGGGCTAACGTACGGTCCCGCTACGGCGAGCGAGACGCTGGGATGCCCGAGCGGCCAAAGGGAGCAGACTGTAAATCTGCCGGCTGACGCCTACGGAGGTTCGAATCCTTCTCCCAGCACCGTGGAGTAGTCTCCACCACACGCACGCCCTCTTAGCTCAGTGGTAGAGCGCCGCCATGGTAAGGCGGAGGTCCTGGGTTCAATCCCCAGAGAGGGCTCGACGGACCGGCAGCTCGCTGTCGGTTGGGCGTAGGAGTATGGCAACAGGTTGACGAAGCGCCGCAGGCGGTTCGTCCAACGTGAAGCGAAGGTTCACGCGGCGGAGCGCAACCTGATGCGATGGCATCAGGCTGCGGTTTCGTCCAACGTGAAGCGAAGCTTCACGCGGCGGCGTAGCTCAGTAGGTAAGAGCGCTCGACTCATAATCGAGAGGTCGGCGGTTCGAGTCCGCCCGCCGCTACGCACCGAGTCGGGCACCATCAGAAGGAGATCGTTGGTATGGCCAAGGCGAAGTTTGAGCGGACGAAGCCGCATGTGAATGTGGGGACGATGGGTCATATCGATCATGGGAAGACGACGTTGACGGCTGCGATTACGCGGGTGTTGGCGGAGTCGAATCCGAATGTGCATTTTACGACGTTTGATGAGATTGATAAGGCGCCGGAGGAGCGTGAGCGGGGGATCACGATTGCGATTGCGCATGTGGAGTATGAGACGGCGAATCGGCATTATGCGCATGTGGATATGCCGGGGCATGCGGATTATGTGAAGAACATGATTACGGGTGCGGCTCAGGTTGATGGTGCGATTTTGGTGGTGGGTGCTGATGACGGGCCGATGCCGCAGACGCGGGAGCATGTGGTGTTGGCGCGGCAGGTGAATGTGCCGTACATCGTGGTGTATTTGAACAAGGTTGATTTGGTGGATGATGAGGAGCTTCTGGATTTGGTGGAGCTCGAGGTGCGGGATTTGTTGACGGAGTATGAGTATCCGGGTGATGAGGTGCCGGTGATTCGTGGTTCGGCGTTGAAGGCTCTGAAGGGTGGGGATCCGGAGGCGGAGGCGTCGATTGTGGAGTTGATGGAGGCGGTGGATTCGTATATTCCCGATCCGGTGCGGGATACCGACAAGCCGTTCCAGATGCCGATTGAGGATGTGTTCTCGATTACGGGTCGGGGGACGGTGGTGACGGGTCGGGTGGAGCAGGGGAAGCTCACGACGGGTACTGAGGTGGAGATTATTGGGTTGCGGCCGGTGCAGAAGACGACGGTGACCGGGGTTGAGATGTTCCGGAAGTTGTTGGATGAGGCGCGGGCTGGGGACAATGTGGGGTTGTTGTTGCGGGGGATCGGGAAGGATCAGGTGGAGCGGGGTCAGGTGGTGGCGTTGCCTGGTTCGATTACGCCTCATACCGATTTTGAGGCGCAGGTGTATGTGTTGACGAAGGAGGAGGGGGGTCGGCATAACCCGTTCTTTGACGGCTATCGGCCGCAGTTCTATTTCCGGACGACGGATGTGACGGGTTCGGTGCGGTTGCCGGAGGGGACTGAGATGGTGATGCCGGGTGACAACACGGAGATGACGGTGGAGTTGATCGCGCCGATCGCGATGGATGAGGGGTTGCGGTTCGCGATTCGTGAGGGTGGCCGGACGGTGGGTGCCGGCCGGGTCATCAAGATCCTGAAGTAGCGAGGAAACCATGGCTTCCGACAAACGACCTCCGATCACGCTCGCCTGTGAGACGTGCAAGCGGCGCAACTACGTGACGACCAAGAACCGGACCAACACCCGGGAGCGGCTGGAGCTGAAGAAGTACTGCCGCTGGTGTCGCACCCACACGCCGCACCGCGAGACCCGCTGACCCGCCGGTGCCGGCCCGGGCCGTAACAGCCTGGGCGCCGGCCCGGGAGGGCTACCCTCGGCTTCCATGTCGCTCGATCAACTGCTCGCCGAGGTCTTCGGCCCGTCGCCGCGACGGATCTCCCCGGAGAAGGTGGCCGAGTACGTGGCGGCTACCGGCGACGACCCGCAACGCTGGACGCACGCCGCCCCACCGTCCTTCGCCGGCCTGCTGCTGTTCGTGGCGGCCGGTGAGTTCCTCACATCCCCGGAGGTGGTGGCGCACACCAGGGTGCTGCTCCACACCGACCAGGACTTCCGCTGGCACCGGCCGTTGACCGTCGGCAGCCCCGTCGAGATCACCGGCACGTTCACCGAGGTGCGCCATCGCGGCCCGCTCGATTTCGTCACGTTCACGACGACGGTGACGGGGGAGGGAGGCGCCCCGCTCCTCGACGCCACGTCACGGTTCCTGATGGGGTCCGAACCGGCCGAGCCTCCGGCACAGCAGTGGACCGAGCCGGCGGCGAACCGGCGCGGCCCGAACCGGGAACCGGCTCGGTACACCCTGCCGGCTCCGGGCGGCGAGCTTCCGGAGCTCCCCAAATCGGCGAGTCGCATCGACCTGGTCCGCTACGCGGGGGCGTCCGGCGACTTCAATCCGATCCATTTCGACCACGCCGCCGCGATCGGGGCCGGCGTCCCCGGGGTGGTGGTGCACGGGCTGCTGATGGCCGCCTGGGTCACCCAGCTCGCCGCCGCCGGCGGTGCCGACCGGGACGATCCTCTGGCGGATCTCCGCCTCCGTTTCCGGGCCCCGCTGCCTCCCGCGGCGCCCGCCGTGGTGGGCGGTGAGGTGGAAAGCGGCGACGGCGACGAGGCGACGATGCAGGTGGCGATCCGCCACGGCGAGCAGGCTCTGGTGACCGGCCGGGCCACGGTGAGGACACGGTAACCCCATGGCGTCAGGAGAGGTCAGACCCGAAGACGGAGACCTGCTGCTCCGAGCCAGGAACGGCGACCGGGCGGCCTTCTCCGAGCTGGTCAGAGCCCATCAGAACGAGGTGTACACGTTGGCCCTCCGACTCGTCGCCGACCGTGATCTCGCCGCCGACGTCGCCCAGGAGGCGTTCGTGCGGGCCTGGCGGGCCCTACCGCGGTTCCGGGGCGAGGCGCGCTTCTCCACCTGGATCCATCGCATCACCGTCAACGTGGCCTGGTCGCAGCGGCGGCGGGCCTCCCGCCACCGGGCCGATCCCCTCGACGAGAGCTTCGAGGAACCGGTGTCGCGCGACCTGTCGCCGGAGCGGGCCGCCGAATCGGCCGACATGCGTCGCCGCCTGCTCGACGCCCTCGGTACCCTGTCCGACCCGGTGCGGTCGGTGGTGGTTCTCAAGGACGTCTACGACTGGCCCCACGCCGAGATCGCCGCCCACCTCGGCATCTCGGTGACCGCCGCCAAGGTGCGCCTCCACCGGGGGCGGCGCCAGCTGCGGGAACGGTTGTGGCAGGAGGCGGGGGTGGCGCGATGAGCCTCCGCTGCGTCGCAGTGCGGCTGTCCCTCCCCACCATGGATCGGGTTGCCTGGCAGGAGGGCCGGCTCGGCCGTCACGCCACGAGTTGTCTCCGCTGCCAGGCCGAGACCGCCCGCTACCGGAAGCTGCACCGCAGCCTCGAGGCATTGGGCCAGATCACCGAGGCGGCGCCCGCCTCGTTGCTGGCCGGGGTGGAGCACGCCATTGGCGGGCCTCCCGTGGAGTCGTCCCCGGTGCGGGGCCGGCTGGCCGGGATCGCCGCTGCCGCCGGAGCGGTGGCCGCCGCCGCGGCCGGGACCGCCGCGGTCGTCGCCTGGCGCCGGGTCCACGGCGCCGCCTGAGGGACGCCGCCTTCCCGCACCGGTCACCGCCGGGGTGGTCCCCGGGTAGGGGCTGGGGGGTTTTACACTGAGTCCGTCCGGCTCATATACTCCCCGCCCGGGCCCACGGCCCTCCTGGAGGGGTGTAGCTCTAATTGGCAGAGCGCCGGTCTCCAAAACCGGAGGTTGCGGGTTCGAGTCCCGCCGCCCCTGCGCACCGAGGAAGGATCAGCACGTGAACCGAGAGATGCGACGCCTCCAGCAGAAGGAGGAGGAGCGCGCCAAGCGGCGGCGCCAAGAGGGCCCGCGCCCGCGCTCGCGTGATCGCGTCGGGGTCCGCCAGTACTTCCACGAGGTGAGGCAGGAGCTGAAGAAGGTCGCCTGGCCCACCCGTCAGGAGACGGCCACGTTCACGGTCGTGGTGTTGATCGTCACGGCCTTCGTCACCGGGTTCACGTTCGGTCTCGACTTCATCTTCAAGAAGAGCATCCTCGATCTCCTCACCTCGGCGGTGTAGCGATGCCCGACACCGTTCACGACCACGACGAGATCGTCGAGGAGACCCCGGAGATCGCTGAGGAGATCCCGGCGCCGCCCCCACCGCCCCCCAGCCCCTACGACCTCCCCGGTGGCTGGTACGTCATCCACTCGTACTCCGGCTACGAGAACAAGGTGAAGGCGAACCTCGAGACGCGGATCAAATCGATGCACCTCGAAGACAAGGTGTTCGACGTCGAGATCCCGATGGAGGAGGTCGTCGAGTTCAAGGCCGGCCGCAAGGTCAACGTCATGCGGAAGAAGTTCCCCGGCTACATCCTGGTGCGGCTCTACATGGACGACGACTCCTGGTACGCGGTGCGCAACACGCCGGGCGTGACCGGTTTCGTCGGATCGGGCTCGAAGCCGACCCCGCTGTCGCGGCGTGAGGTCGAGCGCATCCTCGGGGTCCGCAAGGACGACGAGGAGAAGAAGGAGCCCCGGTTCAAGCCGGCCTGGGAGGTCGGGGAGACGGTGCGGGTCGTCGAGGGGCCCTTCGCCGACTTCAACGGCGTCATCGAGGACATCAACGTGGATCAGTCGAAGGTCCGGGTCCTCGTCGACATCTTCGGCCGGGAGACCCCGGTCGAGCTCAACTTCGATCAGATCCTCAAGTACTGAGCCAAGCGAGGGAAACCAGAATGGGCCGCAAGCGATTGATGACGACGCTCAAGTTGCAGATTCCCGCCGGGCAGGCGAGCCCGGCGCCGCCGGTGGGGCCGGCGCTGGGTCAGCACGGCGTCAACATCATGGATTTCGTCAAGGCGTACAACGACGCCACGTCCAGCCAGATCGGCACGATCGTCCCGGTGGAGATCTCGATCTACGAGGATCGCAGCTTCACGTTCGTGACCAAGACGCCGCCGGCGGCCGTGATGCTGCGGCAGGCCGCCCGGGTCGAGAAGGGATCGGCCGAGCCTCGCCGGGAGAAGGTGGGCAAGGTCACCCAAGACCAGGTGCGGCACATCGCCGAGACCAAGATGACCGACCTCAACGCCAACGACATCGACGCCGCCATGAAGATCGTCGAGGGAACGGCGCGGTCGATGGGAATCGAGGTCGCCGGCTGAGTCTGCGGCCGGCGACGAGACGCACGTGGGAGGAGCTCCGGCTCCGTCCGGACCACAGGAGGAAACACCATGGCAGGCAAATCCAAGAAGGCCCTCGAGGCGGCCCGGCGTTACGACAAACTCGCCCTCTACGGGCCGCGTGACGCCGTCGACCTCGTCAAGACGCTGGCCTATGCCGGGTTCGACGAGGGAGTCGACGCCGTCTTCCAGCTCGGGATCGACGCCCGCAAGGCCGACCAGCTCGTGCGCGGCACCGTCGGTCTTCCCCACGGCACCGGGAAGGCGGTCCGGGTGGCGGTCTTCGCCGAGAGCGACAACGCCCGGGAGGCCGAGGCCGCCGGCGCCGACGTCATCGGCGGCCGGGAGCTGGCCGACGAGATCGCGGCGGGCCGCGCCCTCGACTTCGACGTCGTGGTCGCCACTCCCGACATGATGCCGGTGGTCGGCAAACTCGGTCCGATCCTGGGCCCGCGAGGGCTGATGCCGAACCCGAAGAGCGGCACGGTGACCCAGGACGTCGCCAAGGCGGTGTCCGAGTTCAAGGCGGGCCGGGTCGAGTACCGCAACGACCGCTACGGCAACGTTCACGTCCCGATTGGCCGGGTCTCGTTCGAGGCGGAGCAGCTCGTCGACAACTTCGGGGCCGTCGCCGACGAGATCATGCGGGCCCGGCCGGCCGCCGCCAAGGGCCGGTTCATCCGCAAGGTCGCGGTGTCGTCGACCATGGGACCGGGCGTCCGGATCGACCCCACCCACGTCGAGGGGCTCATCAAGGAGATGCGCTGAGCGCCGCAGGGGGATTTCCCACTGGACATCCCCGGCAAGTTCCGCGATAGTTCCCTCTAACAAGACATGGGGAACCCGAGGCCGGTGGCAGGGACGATCCACCACCGTTCCGAGGGCGGAATTCGGCTACTCCAAGACTTGGTCGGCCCCTACCCTGGCCAAACCCGGAGTAGCGCGTGTAGATGGCTTCCTGGCCCGCCGTCTGCCCGAATCCTCAAAGAGCGAAACCCGCTCTCCCGGACCACGGGTTCCCCGTCTTGGTCGTAGAACGCCCGGTACCCCGGGCGTTCTACGCGTCGCACCGCGGCCGCCGGCGGCTTTGACGTCCGATCGGACCGGGCGTACCATCCCGTCCCGCACAACCCATACCTCCGGCCCGAGACCGCAGGTGCCCGCCAGGGCGTAAGTCACCACACGTGACGCCGGCGCAGGTCGCTCTTCCTCGAAGGGCTCCCGCGTGTGACTCGCCGCCGGGAGCCTGCGTCGTTCGCGGGCCCCTCTTGGTACGGGGAGGCAACGACCAAGCAGGAGGAAGACGGATGCCACGACCCGAGAAGGTCCAGGCGGTCGCCGAGATCAAGGAGCGCCTCGAACGAGCGCGCGCCGTGTTCCTCGCCGAGTACGCCGGCCTGTCGGTGAAGGATCAGCAGTCGCTGCGCCGTGGGCTTCGCGAGACCGAGGCCGAGTTCAAAGTGGTGAAGATGACGTTGGCGCGGCGCGCCGCGGCCGAGCTCGACCTCGCCGCGCTCGACGACCTGTTGCTGGGGCCGACCGGCCTCGCCTTCGCCGACGGGGATCCGGTCGGCGCCGCCCGGGTCCTCAAGAGATTCTCGACCGACCACGAGCCGTTCTCGATCAAGGGCGGGTTGCTCGGCGGTGAGTTCCTCACCCCGGAGCGGATCAGCTACCTCGCCGACATCGAGCCCCGTGAGGTGCTGCTCGCCAAGGCGGCCGGCACCATGAAGGCTCCACTGACGAAGCTGGCCGGGTTGGTGGCGGCGATGCCGCGCAACCTGGCGTCGATGATGCTGCAGCTGATCGAGAAGAAGCAGGACGCCGGCGACACCAGCGCCGCCGCGCCGGAGCCGGAGGCCGCGGCGGCAGCGGAGCCGGAGGCCGCGGCGGAAGCGGCCGTTCCCGCAGCCGAGGACGGCACGGCACCGGAGGCGGAGGCCGATCCCGAGCCCGCTCCGGAAGTAGCCGCGGTGGAAGCGGCCGCCCCCGAGGTGGAAGCCACCGTCCCGGAAGCCGAACCCGAAGCGGAGGAAGCCGAACCCGAGAACGCCACCGCCGACGCAGGCGAGGACGCACAATCCGATGATGAGCCGGCCGAAGAGGCCGAGGAGGAATGACCATGGCCAAGATGACCACTGAAGAACTCCTGGGCGTCTTCGAGGAGATGTCCGTACTCGAGCTTTCCGAGTTCCTCAAGGCGTTCGAGGAGAAGTTCGACGTGACCGCAGCCGTGCCGATGGCGATGGCAGCCCCCGTGGGCGAGGCCGCGGCGGCAGCCGAGGAGGAGCAGGACGAGTTCGACGTCGTGCTCACCGCGGCCGGCTCCGCCAAGATCCAGGTGATCCGGGTGGTTCGTGCCCTCACCAGCCTCGGCCTCAAGGAGGCCAAGGACGTCGTCGACCAGGCGCCGGGCAAGGTGCTCGAGGCCGTCGACAAGGAGACCGCCGAGAAGGCGAAGGCCACGCTCGAGGAGGCCGGCGCCACGGTGGAGCTCAAGTAGCCTCGACTCCACGCCCCGTCGTGCAGGGGCCGCCCGGTGCGGTCCCTGCGGCGCGTCGGCCCTGCGGGGGATCCCGGGGCGGTCCTCCCGGGCCGCCTCGACCCATTCGGCTCCTTGACACCCGTGGCCGGCGCGTTGTATGTTCGCGGGGTTAGTTGAAGGCGTATTTTACGACTCTTGCGTTGCAGAGCCGGGGTAGTCGTGTGCTATCCTGGTCTTTCTGTCGTCCAAACCCGCTCTGAACCACCCCGCCCACCGTCCATCTTGCCCACAACCGATCGTCGGCCGCTCCCACACGCCCGCCCCGACCAGAGGAGGATCGCCGTTGCTTCGTGCGCGCACCCCCCGTCTCTCGTTCGCCAAGATCCCTGAGGTCCAACCGCTCTCCGATCTCCTCTCCGTTCAACACGACTCGTTCTCCTGGTTCCTCGAGCACGGGCTGCGGCAGATCTTCGCCGAGGTCTCGCCGATCGAGGACTTCACCGGCAACCTCGCCCTCGAGCTGACCGACCACCGATTCGGTGACCCGCCGCTCACCATCGACGAGGCGAAGGAACAGGACGCCAACTACTCCAAGCCGCTGTTCGTGACGGCTCGCTTCCTCAACCGCGAGACGGGCGAGATCAAGGAGCAGCAGGTCTTCCTCGGCGACTTCCCGATGATGACGCCCAACGGCACCTTCATCATCAACGGCACCGAGCGGGTCGTCGTCAGCCAGCTGGTGCGATCACCCGGCGTCTACTTCGACCAGGCGATCGACAAGACCTCCGACAAGGACGTCTTCGCCGCCAAGGTGATTCCGGGCCGGGGCGCCTGGCTCGAGTTCGACATCGACAAGAAGGACACCGTGGGGGTTCGGGTCGACCGGAAGCGGCGCCAGCTCGTCACCACGTTCCTGCGGGCGCTCGGCCTCGGTGAGAGTGACGAGGAGCTCCTCGCACTGTTCGACGGGGCCGAGGTGATCCGCAACACCCTGGAGAAGGACACCACCTCGACCCGGGACGAGGCGTTGCTCGACCTCTACCGCAAGCTGCGGCCCGGCGAGCTCACCACGGTCGAGTCGGCGCGCGGCCTCATCAACACCCTCTTCTACAACGCCAAGCGCTACGACCTCACCCGGGTCGGCCGCTACAAGCTGGACCAGAAGCTGGGCCGCGAACCGGTCATGTCCGACGAATACCGGATCGACGAGAACGGGCTGCTGAGCCAGGACGACGTCCTGGAGACGATCCGCTACCTGATCGCCCTCCACACCGGGCAGAACGGGTACCGGGTCGACGACATCGACAACTTCGCCAACCGCCGGGTACGCACCGTCGGCGAGCTGATCCAGAACCAGATCAGGGTCGGCCTCAGCCGGCTGGAGCGAGTCGTCCGGGAGCGCATGACCACCCAGGATCCGGAGGCGATCACGCCGCAGAGCCTGATCAACATCCGTCCCGTCGTGGCCTCCATCAAGGAGTTCTTCGGGACCAGCCAGCTCAGTCAGTTCATGGACCAGCCCAACCCGCTGGCCGGCCTCACCCATCGCCGCCGCCTCTCGGCGCTCGGCCCGGGCGGCCTCTCTCGCGAGCGGGCCGGTTTCGAGGTCCGCGACGTGCACCCCTCCCACTACGGGCGGATGTGCCCGATCGAGACGCCGGAGGGCCCCAACATCGGCCTCATCGGATCCCTCGCCAGCTATGCCAAGGTCAACCGCTACGGGTTCATCGAGACCCCGTACCGGCGGGTGGTCGACGGCAAGGTGTCGAGCATTGTCGACTACCTGACCGCCTCCGCCGAGGAGTCACACGTCATCGCCCAGGCCAACGCCCCCCTCAACGACGACGGTTCGTTCGTCAACGACCGGGTGCTGGTGCGCAAGACCGGGGGAGAGGTCGACTACGTCGCGCCGGCCAATGTGGACTACATGGACGTGTCGCCGAAGCAGGTCGTTTCGGTGTCGACGTCGCTGATCCCCTTCCTCGAGCACGACGACGCCAACCGCGCCCTGATGGGGTCGAACATGCAGCGCCAGGCGGTGCCCCTGCTCCAATCCGAGGCGCCGCTGGTCGGCACCGGGGTCGAGGCGCAGGCCGCCCAGGACTCCGGCGACGTGCTGCTGAGCCCGGTCGACGGCGAGGTCGTCGAAGTGACCGGCAACCGGATCGTGATCAAGGAGAGCGGGACCAACAAGAGGCACGTGCGCAAGCTGCGCTCCTTCGAGCGATCCAACCAGGGCACCTGCATCAACCAGCGGCCCCGCATCGCCGAAGGCGCCAAGGTGAAGGTGGGTGACATCCTTGCCGACGGGCCTTCGACCGATCAGGGCGAGCTCGCCCTCGGGCGCAACCTCCTGGCGGCCTTCATGCCGTGGGAAGGGCACAACTTCGAGGACGCCATCATCGTCTCCGAGCGGCTGGTCAAGGAGGACCTGCTCACCTCGATCCACATCGAGGAGCACGAGATCGAGGCCCGCGACACCAAGCTCGGGGCCGAGGAGATCACCCGTGACATCCCCAACGTGGCCGAGGAGGTGCTGCGCGACCTCGACGACCGCGGCATCATTCGCATCGGCGCCGAGGTGGGCGCCGGCGACTACCTGGTCGGCAAGGTCACGCCGAAGGGCGAGACGGAGCTGACCCCCGAGGAGCGCCTGTTGCGCGCCATCTTCGGCGAGAAGGCCCGCGAGGTGCGCGACGTCTCGCTCAAGGTGCCGCACGGCGAGAGCGGCAAGGCGATCGCCATCAAGGAGTTCCGCCGCGACGAGGGCTTCGACCTCCCGCCCGGCATGAACGAGCTGGTGCGCGTCTACGTCGCCAAGCAGCGCAAGATCTCCGAGGGCGACAAGCTGGCCGGCCGCCACGGCAACAAGGGCGTCATCGCCAAGATCCTCCCCGAGGAGGACATGCCGTTCCTGGAGGACGGGACCCCGGTCGACATCATCCTGTCGCCGCTGGGCGTGCCCTCCCGGATGAACCTCGGCCAGGTGCTGGAGACCCATCTCGGATGGGCCGCCGCTCAGGGCTGGGAGGCCTTCGAGGATCTGGAGAGCCCGGCGTCGGGAGGCGCCGAGCCCTGGACGACGGTGGCCACCCCGGTGTTCGACGGGGCCCGCGAGACCGAGATCCTCAAGTTGCTCTCGGTGTCGAAGCCGAACCGGGACGGCGACCGGCTCATCGACGACGCCGGCAAGGCCCGCCTCATGGACGGCCGCAGCGGCGAGCCGTTCGATTCCCGGATCACGGTGGGCTACATCTACGTCTTGAAGCTGGTGCACCTGGTGGACGACAAGATCCACGCCCGGTCCACTGGCCCGTACTCGATGATCACCCAGCAGCCGCTCGGCGGGAAGGCGCAGTTCGGCGGGCAGCGCTTCGGCGAGATGGAGGTCTGGGCGCTCGAGGCCTACGGCGCCGCCTACGCCCTGCAGGAGCTGCTGACGATCAAGTCGGACGACGTGCGGGGCCGGGTCAAGGTCTACGAGGCGATCGTCAAGGGGGAGAACATCCCCGAACCGGGAATTCCCGAGTCCTTCAAGGTGCTCATCAAGGAGATGCAGAGCCTGTGCCTCAACGTCGAGATGCTGTCGGCGGGTGAGGAAGTCGAGCTCAAGGAGCTCGAGGAGGACGTGTTCCGGACCGCGGCGTCGCTCGGGATCGACATCTCGCGTCCCGAGCGGGCCGAGGTCACCACTTGAGATCTTTGGATAATGAATCGTTGGAGAAGGTGAGCGCAACGTGCCACAGCTGTTTGATGAACTGAGGATCGGCCTCGCCAGCGCGGATCAGATCCGTTCCTGGTCCTACGGCGAGGTGAAGAAGCCGGAGACGATCAACTACCGGACGCTGAAGCCGGAGAAAGACGGCTTGTTCGACGAGCGCATCTTCGGTCCCACCCGGGACTGGGAGTGCTACTGCGGCAAGTACAAGCGGGTCCGCTTCCGCGGCATCGTCTGCGAGCGCTGCGGGGTCGAGGTGACGCGGGCCAAGGTGCGGCGGGAGCGGATGGGTCACATCGAGCTGGCCGCGCCCGTCACCCACATCTGGTTCTTCAAGGGCGTGCCGAGCCGGCTCGGTTACCTGCTCGACATGTCGCCCAAGGACCTCGAGAAGGTCATCTACTTCGCCGCCTACCTCATCACCTGGGTCGACGACGAGAAGCGCCAGACCGACCTCCCCGACCTGGAGGAGGCCACCCGCCACGAGCTCGAGCTCATCAAGGCCGAGTTCGAGGAGTGGAAGGAAGCTCGCCTCGAGCGCCTTGAGGAGGAGCTGGCGCAGATGGAGGAGGCCGGGGCCAAGACCCAGGAGGTCAGCGGGCGCCGCCGCGAGGTGGAGCGCGAGGTCAAGGACCGCGAGGAACGGTCCCAGGTCGAGGAAGAGCTGCTCCAGGAAGCCTTCGACACCTTCCGCACCATGAAGCCGAAGCAACTCGTCGAGTCCGAGCAGCTCTGGCGCGAGATCGTCGACCGTTACGGCGACTACTACGTGGGCGGCATGGGCGCCGAGTCCGTCAAGGACCTCATCGCCCGCCTCGACCTCCAGGAGGAGATCAACCTGCTGCGGGAGGACCTCGAGGCCAATTCGCAACAGCGGCGGCAGCGGGCCATGAAGCGGCTCAAGGTCGTCTCGCCGTTCGCCGACGGGCGCAACGATCCCCGCGGCATGATCCTCGAGTCCATCCCGGTGATCCCGCCCGACCTGCGCCCCATGGTGCAGCTCGACGGCGGCCGCTTCGCCACCTCGGACCTCAACGACCTGTACCGGCGGGTGATCAACCGCAACAACCGCCTCAAGCGGCTGCTCGACCTGGGGGCGCCCGAGATCATCGTCAACAACGAGAAGCGCATGTTGCAGGAGGCGGTCGACGCCCTCTTCGACAACGGTCGCCGCGGCCGCGCCGTGACCGGGCCCGGCAACCGTCCCCTCAAGTCGCTCTCCGACATGCTCAAGGGCAAGCAGGGGCGGTTCCGCCAGAACCTGCTCGGCAAGCGGGTCGACTACTCGGGCCGGTCGGTCATCGTGGTCGGTCCCCAACTCAAGCTGCACCAGTGCGGCCTGCCGAAGATCATGGCGCTCGAGCTGTTCAAGCCGTTCGTCATGAAACGCCTCGTCGATCTCGACCTGGCCCAGAACATCAAGGCCGCCAAGCGCATGGTGGAACGGCGCCGTCCCCAGGTGTGGGACGTGCTGAGCGACGTGATCCAGGAGCATCCGGTGTTCCTCAACCGCGCTCCGACGCTGCACCGCCTCGGCATCCAGGCGTTCGAGCCGATGCTGGTGGAGGGCAAGGCGATCCAGATCCACCCGCTCGTCTGTGAGGCCTTCAACGCCGACTTCGACGGCGACCAGATGGCGGTGCACCTCCCGCTGTCGGCCGAGGCGCAGGCGGAGGCCCGGGTGCTCATGCTGTCCACCAACAACGTGCTCTCCCCGGCTTCGGGCCGTCCCATCGTGACGCCGTCGCAGGACATGGTCATCGGCGTCTTCTACCTTTCCGAGGTCGTCGAGGGCGAGCTGGGCGCCGGCCGGGCGTTCACCGATCTCGAAGAGGCCCGGATGGCCTACGACATCGGCGACCTGGGCCTGCACGCCCCAATCAAGCTCCGCGTGGGACACCTCGCCGGCGACCCCGAGATGCACGCCGTGTTCAAGGACGCGGTGGGCGACCTCATCACCGACGAGCCGGTCGACGGCGAAGCCCTGCTCGAGACCACCGTGGGCCGCGCCATGCTCAACGAGGTCTTCCCGGAGTCGTTTCCCTACGTCAACTCGCCGATCTACAAGGCGGACATGCGGCTGCTCATCGAGGAGATCATCGGCCGCTACGACAAGCCGGACGTGGCCCGCACCCTCGACGCCATCAAGGACCTCGGGTTCCACTTCGCCACCCGGGCCGGCTTGACGATCGGGCTCGAGGACGTCAAGACCCCGCCCCAGAAGGCCCAGATCCTCGACGCGTTCGAGATCCGGGCGGCCAAGGTCGAGTCCCTCTACCAGAAGGGCGTGATCACCGACGACGAGCGGCGCCAGGAGCTGATCGAGATCTGGACCGAGGCGACCGACGACGTCAAGGACGCCATGCAGATCAACCTGGAGGCCGAGAAGTTCAACCCGATCGACATGATGGTGCGCTCCGGCGCCCGTGGGAACATGATGCAGCTCCGCCAGATCGCCGGCATGCGCGGCCTGGTGGCCAACCCGAAGGGTGACATCATCCCCCAGCCGATCAAGGCGAACTTCCGGGAGGGCCTGTCGGTGCTCGAGTACTTCATCTCGACCCACGGCGCCCGCAAGGGGCTGGCGGACACCGCCCTGCGGACCGCCGACTCCGGCTACCTGACCCGGCGCCTGGTGGACGTGTCCCAGGAGATCATCATCCACGATCAGCCGAGCGACGACACCGGCCTCGCCATCGAGGTCCGCGACGCCAAGGGCGCCACGATCCGCAACCTGCGGAACCGCATCTTCGGCCGGATCCTCGCCGAGGACGTCAAGATCGGGCGTTCCCTCGTCGAGACCAAGGACGGGGTGAAGCTGCGTGGCGGCGAGTTGATCGATCGGGCCGCCATGCAGGCGATCGCCGAGGCCAGCGACGTGCAGACGATCAGGGTTCGTTCCCCGCTCACCGACCAGTCCCGTTACGGGATCAGCCAGCAGTCGTACGGCCTGAGCCTGGCGACCGGGCTGATGGTCGAACCGGGCGAGGCAGTCGGGATCATGGCCGCCCAGTCCATTGGCGAGCCGGGCACCCAGCTCACGATGCGCACCTTCCACACCGGCGGCGTCGCCGGGGAAGACATCACCCACGGCCTGCCCCGGGTGGTCGAGCTGTTCGAGGCCCGCACCCCGAAGGGCAAGGCGCTGCTCGCCGAGCACGGCGGCACGGTGCGGATCGTCGAGGACGAAGAAGGGCGCCGCATCGTGGTGACCGACAAGGACCAGGAAACCGAGTACCCCCTGCCGCGGCGGGCCCGCCTCCGGGCTGCCGACGGCGACGTCATCGAGCCGGGAGCCCAGCTCACCGAGGGCCCGCTCGATCCCAAGGAGATGCTCGAGATCCGGGGCGTGCGAGCCTGCCAGCGCTATCTGGTCGACCAGGTGCAGGAGGTGTACCGCAGCCAGGGTGTCGACATCCACGACAAGCACATCGAGCTGATCGTGCGCCAGATGCTGGCCAAGGTTCGGGTGGTCAGCTCCGGCGACTCCCGCTTCCTGCCGGCTGAGCTCATCGACCAGCAGGACTTCCGGGAGGCCAACCGGCACCTCGTCGAGGAGGGCAAGACTCCGGCGGAGGGCCGGCCCGAGCTGATGGGAATCACCAAGGCTTCGCTGGCGACCGACTCGTGGCTGTCGGCGGCGTCGTTCCAGGAGACCACCCGGGTGCTCACCGAGGCGTCGCTGCAGTCCCGCTCGGACTTCATGCGCGGCCTCAAGGAGAACGTGATCATCGGCAAGCTGATCCCGGCCGGGACGGGGAGTGACACGTACCAGGCGATCCAACCGTCGCTGCCGGACGCCACGGTGGTCAGCGCCCTCGGGCTCTTCGGCGACTCGCCGCAGGAGACGGCCGAGGAGGCCCTTCCCACCAACCCGGCCGAGTGGCTCGCCAGCCTCGGCGCCCAGGCCGACGGTGACCGCGCCGCCTCCGACGAGGAGGGCGACGAGTAGCGGCCGATCTCAGCGGATGACGTGGAGGGCGCTCCCGGTGGGGCGCCCTCCTCCGCGTCGTGGTCGAGTCGGCTCAGGGCGTGGTCGCCTGCCACCACTGCACCGAGCGGGCCAGCAGCGTCGCCGCCTGGTCACGGGGGAGGCTGCGGCGCGGGCAGTAGTGGGTGTGGTCGTCGTCGCACCCGCGGGTGATGCCGGCGGCGCCGATGGCGTCGATGGCGGGCTCGAAGATGGAGCCCTCGTCGTCGACGAAGACGTCACGGTCCGCGGCGGGGAAGCCGAAGGTGCGGGTGAGGAAGGCGGCGAGCTGGCCCCGGGTCACCGGCTCGTCGGGACACACGGTGGTGGCCCCGCAGCCGAGCACGATGCCGAGCGGCGCCAGCCGGTTGATCGCCCCTTCCGCCCAGTGCCCGTTGTCGTCGTCGAAGGCGTCACCGGAGGCGGCGGGGGGCTGCAGCACCCGATCGAGAACGGCGATGACCTCCGCCCGGGTCAGCGTGCGGTCCGGACAGTAGAGATCGCCGCCGCAGCCGTAGAGGTAGCCGGCGTTGAACATCCACTCGATGGCGTCTTCGTGCGGATCGGCGTCGTCGTCGGTGAACCGGGTGAGGCAGCCGATGCGACCGGTGGTGCTCAGTTCGAGATCGTCGATCCGCAGGTTGAGGTTGCGGTCGTTGGGGATGGTCGACCCCCCGAAGTAGATGTCGAGCCAGAAGGTCCGCACCGCCAGCCATCCCTCCTCGGCGCGTCGGAACTGCAGCCCGTCCTGGGAGAAGGCGGGTACCCCGTCCACCCAGCTCTCGAGCAAACCGTCGGCGACGCCCGGCTGGTTGAGCCGCACGTGGCCCTCGATGCAGTACCAGCGATGCTGGTCGAGGTGGGCGGCGGCATCCCACAGCATGGTCTCGCCGCAGGAGCCGGGCTGGTCGACGTGGTAGACGTAATAGCCGAGGGGCACCTGGCCCGGGGCGGCGCCGTCGCTCCCGACGGGGTCGAATTGGAGGCGGGCCGACCAGCCGGGTTGCTCGGGAGTGGACGGCAGGCAGCCCTTGGCGGTCGAGTTGGGCGCCCCGGCGAATCCGGGGAGCTTGCCCGAGGTGATCGCATTCCAGGAGTCGAGGCGGAGGTGGTAGCGGAACCAGGCCTCCTCGACGCCGTCCGGCAGGCGAAAGTGCGGTCCGGTGCCGCGGCGCTGATTGGGGGGAATGGTGACGGCGAGGCCGTTGCCGTGGTACCCGGGCACGATGTCGGTGTTGGCGTCGTCGGCGGTCCGCCAGTCGATCCAGGTGTCGTGCCACTCCTCGCTCTCGAACGGCTCGACCAGCACCGGGTCGTCGCCACGGGCGGCGGGGGGCGGCGGTGCCAGGATGGTGGCGGCCACCAGGAGCAGGGCCGCTCCCAGGGAGCGGCTTCGCCGGCGGCGTTGGGGGGAGGCGGCGCGCTGCACGTCACAGACAGTACCGGTGACGCCACCTTAGGTGGGGATCTCGCCAGATCCCGGCCGGTCCTAGGATGGGAACGATGCGGATGTTCGTGATGTGCACGCGTTGTGGGCGGGCCCTCGCCTGGCCGGGTGGCCGGTGCCGGCAGTGCCGGCGCGTCGTTGCCACGCCACCTCCGTCTCGCCGGGTCGAGACGCCGCGGCGCGGCTGAGGCGGGATCGGCCGGCACCGTGCTCACCTTCTCCTTGCTCGGCGTCCCGGTGCGGGTCCATTTCTCGTTCGCCCTCATCGCCCTGCTCGCCCTCGGCCAGCTCAACGGCATCGAGATCGTCGCCTGGACCTGCGCTGCCTTCGTCGCCATCGTGGCGCACGAGGCCGGACACGCCTTCACGGCCCGCCACTTCGGGGCGCCGTCGGTCACCATCACCCTGTTCGCCCTCGGGGGCGTCACCATGTACCCGGTCACCACCGAGCTCTCCCCCGGGAAGCGGTTCGTCATCTCGGCGGCCGGGTCGACCGTCGGCGTCGTCCTCGGCGGGGCGCTGTGGCTCGCCCGCTCCGCCGGATGGTTCGACGGGGTCTCGGACTTCCTGTGGGTCGCCATCGGCAGCTTCATCTACGTCGCCCTGGTGTGGGGGATCCTCAACTGGCTGCCGATCCTGCCGCTCGACGGTGGGCACATGGTGATGAGCCTGCTGGAGATCTTCACGCCGCACCGTGCCCTCGCCATCACCAAGGGCGTGTCCCTCGCCGCCGGCACCGCGGCGGCGGTGGCGGCCGTCGTCGTGCTCGATTCCCCGTTCCTCGCCATGTTCGTCGGGTTCATCACCCTGACCGGGTTCCAGATCGGCTCCCGGCCTTCGCCGCAAGAGAACACGGGTGCGGGGCGTCCCACCGCGGACCGTCCCGAGCATTCCATCGGGGAGCCTCCGGAGTTCCCGATCTGACCGGTCGCCGGTGGGACGACCCCCGGAGAAGAGGGCAGAAAGGTCACGCCGAGTCACCCCAACCTCGCTACCCTGGAGGGCAGACCTCCCGGAGTGACGATGAAGAAACTGCTGTTCCTGGTGCTGATCGTTGGGGTGCTGGTCGCCATCGGAATCAAGACCGGCGCCATCAAGATCAAAGCCGAAAACTGAGCCTTTCCGGGCCCGAACCATGGCCGCCCGGTCGCCGTACCGGGGCGGCCGAGGCCTCCCGGGGACGGGGCGAACGGCGCCGAGCGCCCGATTTCGCCAGCTTGCGTGTGTCCCCGGGGGTTCCCTATAATCACCGTTCGGTTTTCCCAACGGGTCCGCGCTTACCCGGAGGCGCCTTGGCGCTGTTGTGAGCGGAGCGATCCATGAGGGGTCGGCGGCGGCCACCGCAGGTGGCTGCGCCGATTTTCGTCTGTAAGAACCCGTCCCTCCAGGGGGTCGGGGTGCGCCGAAGAGAGAAGAGAAGGCACTGTGCCGACTGTGCAGCAACTGATCCGCCAGGGTCGGAAGCCGAAGCCGAAGAAGACGAAGACACTGGGTCTCGCCGGCTCGCCGCAACGCCGCGGCGTGTGCACGCGCGTCTACACAGTCACGCCCAAGAAGCCCAATTCGGCGCTGCGCAAGGTGGCACGGGTGCGTCTCACCTCCCAGATGGAGGTCACCGCCTACATCCCGGGTGAGGGGCACAACCTCCAGGAGCACTCGATCGTGCTCGTCCGTGGTGGCCGGGTGAAGGACCTGCCTGGCGTCAGGTACAAGGTCATCCGGGGAGCCCTCGACGCCGCCGGCGTCGAGGGGCGCAAGCAGTCACGATCTCGATACGGCGCCAAGAAGGAGTCCTAGCCGATGCGTCGTGCACCCGCCGAAGTACGCAAGGTCGAGCCCGATCCGATCTACCGGAGCGTGCTCGTGAGCCAGATCATCAACAAGGTCCTCTGGCGCGGCAAGAAGGGCGCCGCCCGCCGCATCGTCTACGGGGCCCTCGAGATCGTGGAGCGCCGCACCGGCGCCGATCCGCTTCCCACCCTCAAGAAGGCGATCGACAACGTCCGGCCCTCGATCGAGGTGCGGTCCCGCCGCGTCGGCGGCTCCTCGTACCAGGTCCCGGTCGAGGTCCGGCCCCGCCGGGCTCAGACCCTGGCGGTGCGCTGGCTGGTCGAGTTCGCCCGCCGCCGCAAGGAGAACACCATGGCCGAACGCCTCGCCAACGAGGTGCTCGACGCCGCCAACCGCACCGGCCTCGCCGTGAAGCGCCGGGAAGACATCCACAAGATGGCCGAATCCAACCGGGCCTTCGCCCACTACCGCTGGTAGCCCCGAGCAGCAGAAGCATTTCCATGGCACGCCTCATCCCCATCGAGAAGATCCGCAACATCGGAATCATGGCCCACATCGACGCGGGCAAGACGACGACGACCGAGCGGATCCTCTACTACACCGGACGCACCTACAAGATGGGTGAGGTCCATGAAGGCGCGGCCGTCATGGACTGGATGGAGCAGGAGCAGGAGCGCGGCATCACGATCACCTCCGCCGCCACCACCTGTAGCTGGCTGGATCACACCATCAACATCATCGACACCCCGGGCCACGTCGACTTCACCGTCGAGGTGGAGCGATCGCTACGGGTGCTCGACGGCGCCGTCGCCGTGTTCGACGCGGTGTCCGGTGTCGAGCCGCAATCCGAGACCGTATGGCGCCAAGCGGACAAGTATGGCGTGCCCCGCGTCTGTTTCATCAACAAGATGGACCGGACCGGGGCCGACTTCTTTGCGACGATGCAGTCGATCGTGGAACGCCTCGGCGGCAATCCGGTGGCGCTCCAGATCCCGATGGGCGCCGAGTCCGAATTCGGCGGGGTCATCGACCTGGTGGGGATGCGCGCCATCGTCTGGCACGACGAGGAGGGCAAGGAGCGCGAGGTCGTCGACATCCCCGAGGAGCATCGGGCCATGGCAAACGAATGGCATCACAAGATGCTCGACGTGGTGGCCTCCGAGGACGAGGACCTGCTCGAGAAGTACCTGGCCGATCACGACCTCGAGGCCGAGGAGATCCGCCGGGTGATCCGGCGCGGCACCATCGGCCGCGATTTCGTCCCGGTGCTGTGTGGCTCCGCCTTCAAGAACAAGGGGGTGCAGCCGCTGCTCGACGCCGTCGTCTGGTACCTGCCGTCGCCCGCCGACGTGCCTCCGATGCAGGGATTCAACCCCGGCAAGGAGACCGAGCTGGTCGAGCGCCGCCCCGCCGACGAGGAGCCGTTCAGCGCCCTCGCCTTCAAGATCATGAGCGACGAGTACGTCGGCAAGCTCACCTACATCCGGGTCTACTCCGGGACCGTCTCCAAGGGTGACGCCGTCGTCAACACCAGGGACGGCAAGAAGGAGCGCTTCGGTCGCCTGCTCCGGATGCACGCCGACAAGCAGGAGGACATCGACGAGATCCGCACCGGCGACATCGTCGCCGCCGTCGGCCTCAAGCACACCAAGACCGGCGACACCCTGGCCGCCTCCTCCGCCCCGATCCAGCTCGAGTCGATGACCTTCCCCGAGCCGGTGATCGCGGTCGCCATCGAGCCGAAGACCAAGGGCGACCAGGACAAGCTGGGCAACGCCCTGAGCCGGCTCTCCGAGGAGGACCCGACCTTCCAGGTTCGCTCCGACGAGGAAACCGGACAGACGATCATCTCCGGGATGGGCGAGCTGCACCTCGAGGTGATCATCAGCCGCCTCACCCGTGAGTTCAAGGTCGAAGCCAACGTCGGGCGCCCCCAGGTGGCCTACCGGGAGACGATCAAACGGGCCGTCAAGGGCGTCGACACCCGGCTCAAGCGCCAGACCGGCGGGGCCGGCATGTTCGCCCACGTCGTCGTCGACCTTGAGCCGCTCTCTCCGGGATCCGGGTTCCAGTTCGTCGACGCGGTGAAGGGCGGGAAAGTTCCCCGCGAGTTCATCCCCGCCGTCGAGAAGGGGATGCGGGACGCCCTCGACGGCGGCGTGCTCGCCGGCTATCCGCTGGTGGATCTGCGGGCGACCCTGGACGACGGGTCGAGCCACGCGGTCGACTCCTCCGAGATGGCCTTCCGCATCGTGGGGTCGATGGCGCTGCAGGACGCCGCCAAGCAGGCCGGGGTCAAGCTGCTCGAGCCGATGATGGAGCTCGAGGTCGTCACCCCCGAGGAGTACATGGGCGACGTCATCGGCGACCTCTCGTCGCGGCGTTCCAAGGTCGAGGCGATGGAGCAGCGCGGCACCGCCCGGGTGGTGCGGGCCCTCACCCCGCTCGCCGAGATGTTCGGCTACGCCACCGACCTGCGGTCACGGACCCAGGGCCGGGCGACGTACACGATGCAATTCCATTCGTATCAGGAAGTTCCGACCGCGGCCGCGCAGGAAATCGTGGCCAAGGTTCGAGGCGAGTAAGGAGATCGTTGGTATGGCCAAGGCGAAGTTTGAGCGGACGAAGCCGCATGTGAATGTGGGGACGATGGGTCATATCGATCATGGGAAGACGACGTTGACGGCTGCGATTACGCGGGTGTTGGCGGAGTCGAATCCGAATGTGCATTTTACGACGTTTGATGAGATTGATAAGGCGCCGGAGGAGCGTGAGCGGGGGATCACGATTGCGATTGCGCATGTGGAGTATGAGACGGCGAATCGGCATTATGCGCATGTGGATATGCCGGGGCATGCGGATTATGTGAAGAACATGATTACGGGTGCGGCTCAGGTTGATGGTGCGATTTTGGTGGTGGGTGCTGATGACGGGCCGATGCCGCAGACGCGGGAGCATGTGGTGTTGGCGCGGCAGGTGAATGTGCCGTACATCGTGGTGTATTTGAACAAGGTTGATTTGGTGGATGATGAGGAGCTTCTGGATTTGGTGGAGCTCGAGGTGCGGGATTTGTTGACGGAGTATGAGTATCCGGGTGATGAGGTGCCGGTGATTCGTGGTTCGGCGTTGAAGGCTCTGAAGGGTGGGGATCCGGAGGCGGAGGCGTCGATTGTGGAGTTGATGGAGGCGGTGGATTCGTATATTCCCGATCCGGTGCGGGATACCGACAAGCCGTTCCAGATGCCGATTGAGGATGTGTTCTCGATTACGGGTCGGGGGACGGTGGTGACGGGTCGGGTGGAGCAGGGGAAGCTCACGACGGGTACTGAGGTGGAGATTATTGGGTTGCGGCCGGTGCAGAAGACGACGGTGACCGGGGTTGAGATGTTCCGGAAGTTGTTGGATGAGGCGCGGGCTGGGGACAATGTGGGGTTGTTGTTGCGGGGGATCGGGAAGGATCAGGTGGAGCGGGGTCAGGTGGTGGCGTTGCCTGGTTCGATTACGCCTCATACCGATTTTGAGGCGCAGGTGTATGTGTTGACGAAGGAGGAGGGGGGTCGGCATAACCCGTTCTTTGACGGCTATCGGCCGCAGTTCTATTTCCGGACGACGGATGTGACGGGTTCGGTGCGGTTGCCGGAGGGGACTGAGATGGTGATGCCGGGTGACAACACGGAGATGACGGTGGAGTTGATCGCGCCGATCGCGATGGATGAGGGGTTGCGGTTCGCGATTCGTGAGGGTGGCCGGACGGTGGGTGCCGGCCGGGTCATCAAGATCCTGAAGTAGCGAGGAAACCATGGCAGAGGAGCATCGGATCAGGATTCGCCTCAAGGCGTACGACCACTCGGTGGTCGACGAATCGGCGCGCAAGATCGCCGAGACGGTGATCCGCACCCAGGCGAGGATCAAGGGTCCGGTGCCGCTGCCGACCCGGATTCACCGCTACTGCGTGATCCGGGGACCGCACGTGGACAAGACCAGCCGGGAGCATTTCGAGATCCGCATCCACAAGCGGCTCATCGACATCCTCGATCCGACCCCAAAAACGGTCGACTCGCTGATGCGCCTCGACCTCCCGGCCGGGGTGGAAGTGGAGATCAAGACGTGAAGACGATCCTTGGCGAGAAGTTGGGCATGACCCAGATCTTCGATGACGCCTCGCGAGCGATCCCGGTGACCGTCATCAAGGCCGGGCCGGTCCACGTCACACAGATCAAGCGTCCCGAGACGGACGGCTACGCCGCGGTGCAGATCTCCTTCAAGGAGCTGGCGTCGCGCCACGTCAACCGTGCCGCCGCCGGCCACTTCGCCCGCTCCGGGGTCGCCCCCACCAAGCACCTCCTCGAGGTGCGGGTCGACGACCCGTCCCAGTTCGAGATCGGACAGGAGATCACGATCGGCGAGCTGTTCAAGGAGGGCCAGAAGGCCGACGTCACCGGCGTGTCCCGGGGCAAGGGCTTCGCCGGATCGATGAAGCGGCACAACTTCAAGGGACAGGGTGCCTCCCACGGCGCCCACAAGGTCCACCGGGCGCCCGGGTCGATCGGCGCCTGCGCCACGCCGGCCCGGGTCTTCAAGGGCAAGCGCCTTCCCGGCCGCATGGGTGGCGAGCAGCACACCGTGCTGAGCCTCGACATCGTCAAGCTCGACGCCGAGCGCCATCTGCTGATGCTGCGCGGCGCCGTGCCCGGAGCCAAGGGCGCCCTCGTGGCGATCAGGGAGGCGGTGAAGGACCGTGGCTGAGAAGCTGCTCGCCGAGCTCTACGCCTCCGACGGGACCCGCACCGGTGAGGTGGAGCTGTCACCGGAGATCTTCGGTATCGAGCCGAACGTGCCGGTGATGCACCAAGTGGTCACCGCCCAGCTCGCCGCCGCCCGCGCCGGGACCTCCTCCACCAAGACCCGCGGCGAAGTCCGCGGTGGCGGCCGCAAGCCGTGGCGCCAGAAGGGCCTGGGACGGGCTCGCCAGGGATCGATCCGTTCCCCGCAGTGGATCGGGGGCGGCGTCGCCCACGGTCCCAAGCCGCGCAGCTACGCCCAGCGGACCAACAAGAAGATGAAGCGCCTCGCGCTGCGCAGCGCCCTCTCCATCCGGGCGGCCGCCGGCCAGATCAAGGTCGTCGAGAGCTTCGAGGACTGGGAGACGCCGAAGACCAAGAACGCCGTCGCCCTGCTCGACGCCATGGGTGTCAACGGCAAGGTGCTGCTGCTCGCCGAGGATCACGAGAAGGTGGCGATCACCTCGTTCCGCAACATCGAGCGGGTCATCGCCGGCAGCCTCGGCCAGGCCAACACCTACGACGTGCTGTGGGCGGACACGGTCGTGATGAGCCGCGGCACCCTCGAGCTGGGCCAGTCGGCCCCGCGGGGGACCGAGGCGCACGCCGCCGGAGCCAACGACGAGACCGGTGACGGGGAGGACGCATCATGAAGAAGGATCCCCGTGACGTGGTGCTGGCCCCGGTCGTGTCGGAGAAGTCCTACGACCTCATCCAGGACTGCAACACCTACACCTTCGTGGTGAACCCCCGGTCCAACAAGACGGAGATCAAGCAGGCCGTGCAGAAGATCTTCGACGTGCGGGTGGTGTCGGTGAACACCTTGAACCGCGGCGGGAAGCAGAAGCGCACGGGCTGGGTGGTCGGGAAGCGCCGCAACACCAAGCGGGCGCTGGTGAAGCTCGCCATCGGCGAATCCATCGACATCTTCGAGGTTTGAGATCATGGGCGTAAAGAAACTGAAGCCGACATCGCCGGGGCGCCGGTTCCAGACCGTCTCCGATTTCGAGACGGTGACCGCCGCCAAGCCGGAGAAGACCCTGCTGGCGAAGCAGAAGCGTTCCTCGGGTCGCAACACCCAGGGGCGGATCACGTCGCGCCATCGTGGTGGGGGCCACAAGCGCCGCTACCGGATCGTCGATTTCCGCCGCAACAAGGACGGGATCCCGGCCAAGGTCGCTTCGGTGGAGTACGACCCGAACCGGAACGCCCGGATCGCATTGCTGCACTATGCCGACGGCGAGAAGCGCTACATCATCGCCCCGGTCGGGGTCTCGGTGGGCGACCGCCTCGAGTCGGGCTCGGGTGCCGACATCCGTTCCGGCAACGCCCTGCCGCTGCGCAACATCCCCACCGGCACCGTCGTCCACGCCGTGGAGCTGCGTCCCGGCGGTGGGGCGAAGATGGGCCGGGCCGCCGGCACCGCCATCCAACTCATGTCGAAGGAGGGCGACCTCGCCCTGCTCCGGCTCCCGTCGGGTGAGATGCGCCAGGTGCTGCTCGACTGCCGCGCCACGGTGGGACAGGTCGGCAACACCGAGGCCGAGCTGATCAAGGTCGGCAAGGCGGGACGCAGCCGGTGGAAGGGCAAGCGGCCCCAGACCCGGGGCGTCGCCATGAACCCGGTCGACCATCCGCTGGGCGGCGGTGAGGGCCGCAGCTCCGGCGGGCGCCATCCGGTCAGCCCGTGGGGCAAGCCGGAGGGGCGCACCCGCAAGGCAAACAACGCAAGTGACAAGTTCATCGTTCGTCGCCGTTCGAAGAAGGGTCGGAGGTAGCCGATGGCACGGAGCCTGAGAAAGGGGCCGTTCGTTGACGACCACCTCGTCCGGAAGATCGAGGCGGCGAACACGAAGGGCGAGAAGAAGGTCATCCGCACCTGGAGTCGTCGCTCGACGATCATCCCGGAGATGGTGGGCCACACCATCGCGGTCCACGACGGCCGCAAGCACGTCCCGGTGTACGTCAGCGAATCCATGGTGGGCCACAAGCTCGGAGAGTTCGCCCCGACCCGCACCTTCCGCGGCCACGCCGGGGAACGATCGGTGAGGAAGCGATGAGGACGCACGCCCAGGCCAAGTACATCCGGCAGTCGCCCTACAAGGTGCGGCGGGTGCTCGACCTCGTCCGGGGCCTCCCGGTGGCCGAGGCGCGCAGCGTGCTCGATTTCACCAACCGGCGTCCCGCCCTCACCATCCGCAAGGTGCTCGACTCGGCGGTTGCCAACGCCGAGCACAATCTGGCCCTGGACGCCGACGAGTTGTTCATCGCCGAGGCGTACGCCGACGAGGGGCCGACGCTGAAGCGCTGGCGGCCGCGGGCGCGGGGTCGCGCCACCCGGATCCGCAAGCGCACCAGCCACATCACCATCGTGGTGGCAGACGAGAACGACGACGAGGAGAACTCCTGATGGGACAGAAGATCCACCCCTACGGACTCCGCCTCGGCATCGTGACCGACTGGAAGTCCCGCTGGTACAGCGACAAGGACTACGCCGACCAGGTGAACGAGGACAACCAGATCCGCCGCTACCTGCACGGCGAGCTGAAGCGCGGCGCCGTCTCCCGGATCGACATCGAACGGATCGGCGACAAGAAGGTGCAGATCGACGTGCACACGGCCCGTCCCGGGGTGGTCATCGGCCGCTCCGGCTCGGAGGCCGAGCGCCTCCGCAGCGGCCTGGAGAACCTGACGAACCGCATGGTGAAGTTCAACGTCATCGAGGTCCAGAACCCCGAGCTGGACGCCAAGCTGCTGTCGCGCAGCGTCGCCGACCAGCTCGAGGGCCGGGTCTCGTTCCGGCGCGCCATGAAGCGCGCCGTGTCGACCGCCCTCAAGGCCGGGGCGGAAGGAGTCCGGGTCCAGGCGTCGGGCCGCCTCGGCGGCGCCGACATGGGACGGCGCGAGTGGTACCTGGAGGGACGGGTCCCTCTCCACACGCTGCGGGCCGACATCGACTTTGGTCAGTCCACCGCCAAGACCACGGTCGGCGCCATCGGCGTCAAGGTCTGGGTCTACAAGGGTGACGTGCTGCCCTCGCTGCAATCGAGCCGTGAGAAGATCGCCGCCGAGGCTCGCCTCGCCGCCGGCGGTCCGGCCAAACGGCGCCGTGCGCCCGCCAAGTCGCGGGCCGAGCAGGCAGCCGGCAGTGGCGGTGGGCGACGTCTCATCGAGGCCGGTGGCGGCAAGCGCATCGTCGAGGCCGGCGGCGGCAAGCGCCGTGAAGGTGGGCGACGTCTCATCGAGGCCGGTGGCGGTAAGCGCATCAGCACGGCCGAAGCGAAGGGCGAGTTCGAGGAGGCCCGGGTCGAGGCCGACGAGGTGCTCGAGCAGCAGGCGGCAGCGGCGGCGGCGGCCGGGGCGGAGACCCCGGCGACGGCGCCCGACACCGAGGCGGCTCCTGCTCCTGAGGTTGAGGCGGCTCCTGCTCCTGAGGTTGAGGCGGCTCCTGCTCCTGAGGTTGAGGCGGCTCCTGCTCCTGAGGCGGAAGCCGAATCCGATGCGGCCGAGGGCGATGCGGCCGAGGGCGATGCGGCCGAGAGCGACGCCGCCGCCTCCGACGACGAGGTGGTGAGCTGATGTTGATGCCGAAGCGCACCAAGTACCGCAAGGTCCAGAAGGGCCGGATGACCGGTATGGCGAAAGGCGGCAGCAGCGTCACCTTCGGCGAGTTCGGGCTGCAGGCCCAGGAGCCGGGGTGGGTGACGGCACGCCAGATCGAAGCCGCCCGTATCGCCATGACCCGCGCCATCAAGCGTGGTGGCAAGGTCTGGATCAACATCTTCCCCGACCGTCCCGTCACCGAGAAGCCGGCGGAGACCCGCATGGGCTCCGGCAAGGGCAACCCCGAGTATTGGGTGGCGGTGGTGAAACCGGGCCGGGTCATGTTCGAGATGGCTGGCGTCACCGAGGACCTGGCGCAGGAGGCCATGCGCCTCGCCAGCCACAAGCTGCCGATCAAGACCAAATTCGTGAGGCGGGAGGAGCTGTGAAGGCCTACGACCTGCGATTGCTCGACGCCTCGGAGCTCGCCGACAAGCTCGACGAGGCCAAGGAGGAGCTGTTCAACCTCCGCTTCCAGCTGGCAACCAACCAGCTGGACAACACGACGCGCATCCGGCAGGTGCGCCGTGAGATCGCCCGCGTCAAGACGGTGATCCGTCAGCAAGAGATCGCCGCCTGGGCGCGGCTGCAACAGGAGGAAGCGTGATGGAGCGTGCCCGCCGCAAGGTCCGGGTCGGCGTCGTCGTTTCGGATGCTCGCGACAAGACGGTTACCGTAGAGGTCGTCGATTCCAAGCGGCACCCGAAGTACGGCAAGACGGTGCAGGTTCGGAAGAGATTCCACGCCCACGACGAGCAGAACGGCGCGCGTCTGGGCGACACGGTGAGGATCGAGGAGACCCGCCCCCTCTCGAAGACGAAGCGGTGGCGGATCAGTGAAGTCGTGGAGAGAGCGAAGTGATTCAGCAGGAGAGCCGCCTCAGGGTCGCGGACAACACCGGAGCTCGCGAGCTCCTCTGCATCCGCGTCCTCGGAGGCTCCGGCCGCCGCTACGCCTATCTCGGTGACGTCATCGTCGGCACCGTCAAGGACGCCATCCCGGGCGGCGCCGTCAAGAAGGGCGAGGTGGTGAAGGCGGTCGTGGTGCGTACCCGCAAGGAGAGCCGGCGCCAGGACGGCACCTACATCCGCTTCGACGACAACGCCTGCGTCATCATCAACGACCAGCAGCAGCCCCGCGGCACCCGCATCTTCGGGCCGGTGGGCCGCGAGCTGCGCGACAAGCGCTTCATGCGCATCGTCTCCCTCGCTCCGGAGGTGCTGTGATGAAGCTGCGTTCCGGAGACACCGTGCGGGTCATCTCGGGGAAGGACAAGGGCACCGAGAGCCGGATCGCACGGGTGATCAAGCGCAAGAACAAGATCATCGTCGAGGGCGTCGCCACCGCCAAGCGTCACCAGCGGCCCCAGGGCCAGACGATGCAGGGCGGCATCATCGACAAGGACATGCCGATCGACGCCTCCAACGTCATGATCGTGTGCCCCGAGTGCGGGCCGACCCGCATCGGCTCCCGGTTCGACGAGGAAGGCCAGAAGTATCGGATCTGTCGCAAGTGCGGGAGTGACCTCGGATGACGCCGCGACTCAAAGAGCAATACGACCGTGATATCAAGGACCGGCTCTTCGAGGAGCTGGGGCTCGACAACGTTATGCAGGTGCCCCGTCTCTCCAAGATCGTCGTCAACATGGGCGTCGGCGACGCCGTCCAGGACGGCAAGCTGATCGACTCGGCGATCGTGGATCTGCGCATCATCACCGGGCAGCAGCCCAAGGTGAACCGGTCCCGCAAGTCGATCGCCAACTTCAAGCTGCGCGCCGGCATGGCCGTCGGCGTGTCGGTGACGCTACGCGGCGACCGCATGTGGGAGTTCTTCGATCGGCTGGTGGCGACCGCCATCCCCCGGATCCGCGACTTCCGCGGGCTCAGCCCGCGGGGATTCGACGGGACGGGCAACTACAGCTTCGGCGTCAACGAGCAGCTCATCTTCCCCGAGATCGACTACGACAAGGTCGCCAAGGTGCGCGGCATGGACATCACGTTCGTGACCACCGCCGCCAACGACGCGCAGGGCAGGGCGCTGCTCGACGCGTTCGGATTCCCGTTCCGCCGGCAACAGGTAGGTGTGTGATGGCAAAGAAGGCGTTGATCGCCAAGGCCAACCGGAAGCCGAAGTACGCCGTCCGGGCCTACAACCGCTGCCGGCGCTGCGGCCGGCCGCGGGCGTTCATCCGCAAGTTCGGCATGTGCCGTATCTGCGTGCGGGAGCTGGCTCACCGTGGTGAGCTCCCCGGGGTGAGAAAGGCGTCGTGGTAATCATGTACACCGATCCCATCGCCGACATGCTCACCCGGATCCGCAACGCCAACCAGGCGCTGCAGCCCGAGGCCAAGATGCCGGCCTCGATGCTGAAGGAGGAGATCGCCAAGATCCTCTCCGTCGAGGGCTACGTCGACAGCTACAAGGTCGAGGACGCCCGGGTGGGCAAGGAGCTCACCGTGCGGCTCCGTTACGGCTCCGACCGCAAGCGTGTGCTCCAGGGGCTGCGCAGGGTCTCGACGCCGGGACATCGCGTCTACAAGGGCGCCCCCGATATCGCCCGGGTCCGCGGCGGCCTCGGGGTCGCCATCGTGTCGACCTCCGAGGGTCTGCTCACGGACCGGGAGGCACGCCGCCGCAACGTCGGGGGCGAAGTGCTCTGCGAGGTGTGGTGAAGGTATGAGTCGCATCGGCAACCACCCGATCGTGCTGCCGGGATCCGTCGACGTGAAGGTCGACGGCACCCGCATCACCGTCAAGGGCCCAAAGGGCACGCTGGAGCGCGTCATCGACACCCGCATCACGGTGGAGAACGACGGCACCACCCTGGTGCTGCGCCGGGCCGACGACGAGGGGGACACCCGGGCCCGCCACGGGCTGACCCGTGCCCTGCTCAACAACATGGTCGTCGGCGTCTCCGACGGGTACCGCAAGGACCTGCAGATGGTGGGCGTCGGCTACCGCGCCAACCTGCAGGGTTCCCGGCTCGAGCTCCAGGTGGGGTTCTCCCGCCCGGTCGTCGTCGAGGCGCCCGACGGCATCACCTTCGAGGTCACCGAGCCGACCCGGATCGGCGTCAGCGGCATCGACAAGGAGCTGGTCGGCCAGGTGGCCGCCAACATCCGCAAGGTGCGACCCCCCGAGCCGTACAAGGGCAAGGGGATCCGCTACGTGGGCGAGCAGGTCCGCCGCAAGGCAGGAAAAGCAGGAGTCGCAGGATGAGAGGTTCCCGTACCGACGCCCGCCGCCGTCGCCACTTCCGGGTGCGCAAGACGGTCTACGGGTCGGGCGCCCGGCCCCGCCTCGCGGTGTTCCGGAGCAACCGCTATATCTACGCCCAGGTCATCGACGACGACGGCGGCCACACCCTGGCATCCGCCTCGTCCCGCGAGGCCGCGCTCCGGGAGCGCACCCTCACCGTCGCGACGGCCGCCGAGGTCGGGAAGCTGATTGCGGCCCGCGCCAACGAGGCGGGGGTGAGCAGCGTGGTCTTCGACCGTGGCGGGTTCCCCTACCACGGGCGGGTGAAGGCCGTCGCCGAGGCCGCCCGGGAAGCCGGGCTGAAGTTTTGAGTCATCGAGGAGGCAGCGTGAGTGACAACCGATCCGATCGCGGCCGAGGCCGCGGATCCGAGCGGACCCGCGAGGTCCCCGAGTTCGACGAGCGGGTCATCGCCATCAACCGCGTCGCCAAAGTCGTCAAGGGCGGCCGGCGGTTCTCGTTCACCGCGCTCGTCACCGTCGGCAACGGCAAGGGTCGGGTCGGTATCGGCTACGGCAAGGCGAAAGAGGTGCCGAGCGCCATCCAGAAGGGAATCGAGATCGCTCGCAAGAGCATGGTCGACGTCCCGATGGCCGGCACCTCCGTGATCCACCGGATCATCGGGGTCCAAGGGGCCTCCCGGGTGCTGCTCAAGCCGGCGGCGCCGGGTACCGGCGTCATCGCCGGTGGCGCGGTGCGCCAGATCCTCGAAGCGGCCGGGATCCGCGACGTCCTGGCCAAGTCGCTGGGATCACCCACCCACGTCAACGTCGCCAAGGCCACCATGAACGCCATCACCGGCCAGCAGAACCCCGACCAGGTGGCGCGGGCCCGTGGCAAGCGGCCGGAGGAGATCTTCCCGCCGGCGCTGCTGGCCGCCTACCGCTCCGCCGAGCTGATGAAGACCGAGGTCGGGAGCTGACGATGGCCAAGACCAAGTCCCTCAAGATCACGCTGGTGCGGAGCACGATCGGCCAGAAGCCCAAGATCCGGGCGACCGTCGAGAGCCTCGGGCTCCGCAAGATCCGCCAGTCGGTGGAGCGTCCGGACACCCCGGACGTACGCGGCATGGTGGTACGCGCCAGGCACCTGCTGGACGTCGAGGAGGTCTGATGAAGCTCCATCACCTACGCCCCGCCGCCGGCTCGAAGCAGCGGAAGATCCGCGTCGGGCGCGGCGAGAGCGGCCGCCGCGGCAAGACCGCCGGGCGCGGCACCAAGGGTCAGAAGGCACGCGGCAAGGTCCGTCCCGGTTTCGAGGGCGGCCAGATGCCGTTGCAGCGCAGGCTCCCCAAGCTCAAGGGTTTCAAGAACCGCAACAAGGAGGTGTTCGTCGTCGTCAACGTCGACCGCCTCGCCGAGTTCGACGCCAACGGCACCGTGACGCCGGACGACCTGCGGCACCGGGGCATCGCCAAGAAGCGGGGTCGGATCAAGATCCTCGGCGAGGGTGAGCTCGACCGTGCCCTCACGGTGAAGGCCCACGCCTTCAGCCTCGGCGCCGCGGAGAAGATCCGCGCCGCCGGCGGCACCGTCGAAGTCGTCGACTGATGCGCCGGCTGCCGGCGCCGCCCCTGCTCTTCGACCCCGCCGCCCGCCGTGCCGGACCGGCGACCCCGGTCGGTGGCTAACCTCTCAGCGAACTCGACAAGGACACCGAAGCCCCATGCTCTCCGTCTTCCGCAACATGTTCCGGATCCGGGACCTCCGGAACAAGATCCTCTTCACGCTCGGCGTCTTCGCCGTCTACCGCCTTGGCACCGCGGTGCCGGTGCCGGGCATCGACCTCGGCGCCCTCAAGCTGGCGCGGGACACGGCGGACCAGAACGGTTTCCTCGGGCTGCTCAACCTGTTCTCCGGCGGGGCGCTGGAGAACCTGTCGGTGTTCTCGCTGGGGATCATGCCCTACATCACGTCGTCGATCATCATGCAGCTGCTGGCGGTGGTCATCCCCAAGCTGCAATCCCTGCAGGACGAGGGTGAAGCCGGCCGCAAGGTCGTCACCCAGTGGACCCGCTACCTCACGGTGGCGATCGCCCTCATCCAGTCGACCAGCTTCACGTTCCTGTTCCACAACGGGTCGTTCTTCGGCACCGACCTCATCCCGGACTACTCGACCCGCAACGTGCTGACGATCATCCTGACCATGACCGCCGGGACCGCCCTCATCATGTGGCTCGGCGAGCTCATCACCCAGCGCGGCGTCGGCAACGGCATGTCACTGATCATCTTCGTCAGCATCGTCAGCCAGCTCCCGTCCCAGTTCGGGATCCTCTACCTCAACTCGGAGCGCTACCAGTTCTACGCCGTGTCGTTCCTGATGCTGGTCCTCACCGTCGGCATCATCTTCATCGATCAGGGGCAGCGGCGGATCCCGATCCAGTTCTCCCGGAGGGTGCGGGGACGCAAGGTCCTCGGGGGCCAGAGCACCTACATCCCGCTCAAGGTGAACATGGCCGGCGTCATCCCGGTGATCTTCGCCACCAGTGTCATGTACTTCCCGGTGCTGATCGCCTCTTCGATCCCCTCCAGCGGCTGGGGGGCGGCGGTGCGGGACTGGATCGACCGCAACCTGCTGTCGACCCGGGGCGGCGGCGGGCTGTCGCCGACGCTGCCATACATCGGCCTCCTCGCGCTGCTGGTGGTGTTCTTCACCTACTTCTACACCGCCATCCAGTTCGACCCGGAGCGTCAGGCCGAGACCATCCAGCGCCAGGGCGGCTTCATTCCCGGCATCCGGCCGGGCCGGGCCACGGTACGCCATCTCGAGCACGTCCTGAGCCGGATCACCCTCCCCGGATCCCTCTACCTCGCCCTGGTGGCGGTGGCGCCGTCACTGATGGGGTGGTACTGGCACATCCCGGTCGGTCTCAGCGGGGTGTCGATCCTCATCGTCTCCGGGGTGGCCCTCGAGACCATGAAGCAGATCGAGAGTCAGCTCATGATGCGCAACTACGAAGGGTTCCTGTCGTAATGGGACGCCGCCTGCTGTTCCTCGGTCCGCCCGGCGCAGGGAAGGGGACGCAGGCGGTCCGCCTCGCCCGGGCGATCGGTGTTCCCCACATCTCCACCGGGGCCATGCTGCGCCAGGCCGTCGCCGACGGCACCGAGCTGGGCCGGCAGGCCGAGGCGATCATGACGGCCGGTGACCTGGTCCCCGACGAGTTGATGATCGCCCTGGTGGCCGACCGTCTCGGGCAGGACGACGCCGCCTGCGGGTACCTGCTCGACGGGTTCCCCCGCAACGTGCATCAGGCGGCGGCCCTCGACTCCGCCATCGGTGAAGGCGCCCTCGAAGCGGTGGTGCTGCTCGACGTCGCCGAGGACGAGCTGGTGGCCCGGCTACTGCAGCGGGCCCGCCAGGAGGGACGTGCCGACGACAACGAGGACACCATCCGGCGCAGGCTCCACGTATACCGCGAGGAGACCGCGCCCCTCGTCGGCTACTACCCGGAGCACCGGGTGGAGGTGATCGGCATCGACGGTGCCGGCACCGTCGATGCAGTATTCTCCCGCATCGTCGCGAGCCTGGCCGAGTCGCGATGACCGGCCGGTTCATGACGACGAAATCGCCCGGCGACTTCGAGAAGATGGCGATTGCCGGCGCCGCGGTGGCGGCGGTCCACGCCGCGGTGCGGGAGGCGGCCGTGCCCGGGGTCCGCACCCGCGACCTCGACCACGTCGCGGCCGAGGTGATCCGGGAGCGGGGCTGCCGGCCCTCCTTCCTCGGCTACCTGGGGTTCCCGGCCAACATCTGCGCCTCCCCCAACGAGATCATCGTCCACGGCATCCCGGGCAGCTACCGGCTCAAGGAGGGCGACATCCTCTCGATCGACGCCGGCGCCATCTACGAGGGATGGCACGGCGACGCCGCCTTCACGATGGCGGTCGGCGAGGTGCCGCCCGAGGCGACCCGGCTCCTCACCGTCACCGAGCAGGGCTTGTGGGCCGGCATCACCGCCGCCCAGGCGGGCAACCGGCTCGGGGACGTCGGCCACGCCATCGAGGCGACCGCCCTCCGACACGGTTACGGGGTGGTGCGGGAGTACATCGGGCACGGCATCGGGCGCCAGATGCACGAGGCTCCCAACGTCCCCAACTACGGCACCCCTGGCAAGGGCACCAGGCTCAAGGTGGGGATGGCGATCGCCATCGAGCCCATGTTCAACGTGGGTGGGGAGGAGACGGCGCTCGACAAGGACGGCTGGACCGTGCGCACCGCCGACGGGTCGCTCTCGGCTCATTTCGAGCACACCGTCGCCATCACCGCCGAGGGTACCAAAGTGTTCACGCTCCCCGAGCCGAAGCTGGTGCCGCCCGCCGTCTGAGTGGAGTGGGTGCTTCTGTCAGGCGGCCGCGGTTCCGGCTACCGTGCGTGGTGATCCGATCGCACCGGCAGAGGGGGGCTCGATGGGTGTGTACGAGAACGCCGGGCCGGTGGTGATGGCCGCGAAGGCAGCCGTGCTCCGGGCAGGCGACGAGGACTTTCCGCGGAAATTTGCCGTTGTTTCCGGGGGTCCCCTATCATTGCCGTCCGGCCCAACCCGGGCCGGTGTATTTCGTGTGGCAAGAACAGACGACGCAATCGAAGTTGAGGGGACCGTCGTCGAGCCGCTCCCGAACGCCGTGTTCAGGGTGAAGCTCGGAAACGGTCACGATGTGCTCTGTCACATCGCGGAAAAAATGCGCATGCACTACATCCGCATCCTCCCCGGGGACAGAGTGCGTCTCGCCATGTCGCCCTACGACCTCGAACGAGGCAGGATCACGTACCGATACCGATGAAAGTCTCAGCATCCGCCAAGAAGATGTGCGAGAAGTGTCGCATCATCCGCCGTCACGGGCGGGTGTGGGTGATCTGCTCGAATCCGCGTCACAAGCAGCGTCAGGGGTAATCGCGCTATGGCTCGTATCGCCGGAACCGACCTCCCGAGGGACAAGCGTGTCGAGATCGGGTTGACCTACATCTTCGGTGTCGGCCGTTCCACGTCGCAGCAGATCCTGCGGGATCTCGAGATCGACATGGACACCCAGGTGCGCGACCTCACCGACAGCGAAGTGGTGCGGATCCGGCAGTACATCGACTCGAACCTCCAGGTCGAAGGTGACCTACGGCGCGAGGTGGCGCAGAACATCAAACGCAAGGTCGAGATCGGCTGCTACCAGGGGTTGCGGCACCGGCGCGGCCTCCCCGTTCGTGGTCAGCGGACCCACACCAATGCACGCACCCGGAAGGGCCGCAAGGCCCCCATCGCCGGGAAGAAGAAGGTCGGCAAGTAAGGGTCTGGAGAGGTAGTACGTGGCAAAGACGACGCAGCGGCGGCGCAAGGTCAAGCGCAACATCCCGCACGGCCAGGCCCACATCAAGGCCAGCTTCAACAACACCATCATCACCATCACCGATCAGGAAGGTGGCGTGATCGCCTGGACGTCGGGCGGCTCGGTGGGCTTCAAGGGCTCCCGCAAGTCGACGCCGTACGCTGCCCAGGTGGCGGCCGAGCAGGCCGCCCGCAAGGCCGGCGAGATGGGGATCCGCAAGCTCGACGTCATCGTGCGCGGCTCGGGCTCGGGACGGGAGACGGCCATCCGCACCCTGCAGAACATGGGCATCGAGGTCACCGGCATCCGTGACGTGACCCCGATCCCGCACAACGGCTGCCGCCCCAAGAAGCGAAAGGGGCGCTAGGCCATGGCCCGCTACACCGGACCCCGCACCAAGCGCAGCCGCCGCGCCCGCCAGCTCCTCGACGAGAACAAGGCGAAGTACTTCGACCGCCGGCCCTACCCGCCCGGGGAGCACGGCCGGGGGCGTATCCGCGAGTCGCAGTACCAGATCCAGCTCCGTGAGAAGCAGAAGCTGCGCCACATCTACGGCGTGCTCGAGAAGCAGTTCCGCCGCTACTACCGCCAGGCCAGCCGCGGCTCCGGCATCACCGGCACCACCCTGCTGCAGATCCTCGAGACCCGTCTCGACAACGTCGTCTACCGCGCCGGGCTCGCCCGCACCCGCCCCCAGGCCCGCCAACTCGTCAACCACGGTCATTTCCTCGTCAACGGGAAGAAGGTCGACATCCCGTCGTACCCGGTCCGCGTCGGCGATGTCGTCACCATCAAGGAACGCAGCGTCGACGTGTTCCCGGTGCAGCAGGCGGTCGACACGCTCGACCGCACCAGCCCGGAGTGGCTCGACGTCGACCCCGCCGAGCGGCGTGTCTCGGTGTCCACCATGCCGAGTCGGGAACAGATCGACACCCAGATCCAGGAGCAGCTCATCGTCGAGCTCTATTCGAGGTAGCCGGCTCCCGCCGCCAAGCTCAACGAAGAAGAATCAGATCCCAGAGTCCGGAGGAGCGCACCGTGCTCATCGTCCAGCGTCCACACATCGAAGAACAGCACGTCACCGACATCCGGTCGCGCTTCATCGTCGAGCCTCTCGAGCCCGGGTTTGGTTACACGCTGGGGAACACGCTGCGGCGCACTCTGCTGGCCCGGATCCCCGGGGCGGCGATCACCTCGGTGCGCATCGAGGGCGTCCAGCACGAGTTCTCCACCATCGAGGGCGTCGTCGAGGACGTCGTCGACTTCATCCTCAACCTCAAGCAGGTGGTGCTCCGCATCGACACCGAGGAGCCGCAGACCCTCTACCTCTCCGAGAAGGGGGCGGGCGATGTGACGGCGGGTGACCTCAAGGTCCCGGCCGGGGTGCAGGTCATCAACACCGACCTCCACCTCGCCACCCTCTCCGCCTCCGCCTCCCTCGAAGTCGAGCTGACCTCCGAGCGGGGCGTCGGCTACCGCAGTGCCGACCGCAACAAGAAGAGCGACACGATCGGCATCATCCCGATCGACTCGATCTTCTCGCCGGTCCACAAGGTCACCTACCGGGTGGAGAGCACCCAGGTGGGGCAGATGACCAACTTCGACCGCCTGGTCCTCGACGTCGAGAGCGACGGATCGATGTCGCCCAGCGAGGCGCTCTCGTCGGCCGGCAAGACGCTGCGGGAGCTGCTCGGGCTGTTCGCCGACCTCGACGAGGGCATCGGCCTCGAGCTGGGCGACGTCGTCACCGCCGAGTCCACCTCGCCGGATCTCGACCTGCCGATCGAAGCCCTCGATCTCTCCGAGCGTCCCCGCAACTGCTTGCGGCGAGCCCAGGTGCACACCGTCGGCGAGCTGGTCGAGAAGACCGAGGAGGACCTCCTCAACATCACCAACTTCGGCCAGAAGAGCCTCGAAGAGGTGGCCGCCAAGCTGGACGAGCTCGGCCTGTCGCTTCGCTCCGCCTCCGACGACGCGGGGATGGCCTGATGCCGGCACCGAAGAAGGGTCCCCGCTTCGGCGGCAGCCCGTCGCACCAGCGCAAGATCCTCGCCAACCTGGCGGCGTCCCTCATCACCGAGGAGCGGGTCACGACCACGGTTGCCAAGGCGAAGGCGTTGCGCCCCTATGTCGAGAAGATCGTGACGAAAGCCCGCCGCGGCGACCTCCACTCACGTCGCCTCATCCTTCGCAAGATCGAGGACGCCGAGGTGGTCACCAAGCTCTTCGACGACGTGGCACCCCGCTACGCCGATCGGCCCGGGGGCTACACCCGCATCACCAAGCTCGGTCCGCGCCGGGGCGACGGCGCCGAGCTGGCGATGATCGAGTTCGTGTGAGCAGCGCGCCCGGCGCGCCCTCCCGATGGTTCACCGCACCGTGCCCGGTCGAGCAGTGGTGACGGATCCGCGTCTCATCGCGCTTCGCCGCCTGTTGCAGGCGTATGTTCCCGACCCCGGCCGGGAGCCCGACCACGCCGCCATGTTGCGTCTCGTCGCCTCCGGGGACGACGTGTTCTCCGCCGACCATGTCGACCCGGGCCACTTCACCGCCAGCGGCTACGTGCTGGCGCCGGACCGCCGCCGCCTCGTGCTGGTCCACCACGCCCGCCTCGGGGTGTGGGTCCAGCCGGGCGGGCACGTCGATCCCGGCGACGTCGACGTCGTCGCCGCCGCCGAGCGCGAGATCCAGGAGGAGACCGGCCTCGTCGGCCTCATCCGGCTCGGCGATGGGCTCTTCGACCTCGACGTCCACGAGATCCCGGCCCGGCCCACCACGCCACGGCATCGCCACTACGACTTGCGGTTCCTCTTCCTCGCCGCCGGCGAGGAGCTCCGGGTCTCGCCGGAGTCCTATGCGGTGCGGTGGGTCACCCTGCCCGAGCTGGAGGTGCTCGACGCCGATCCCTCGATGCGGCGGGCGGCCGCCAAGCTGGCGCCGGTGATGGGTGCCCCATGAGCGGCGGTAAGCTCCCGGTTCCCGAGTCGTGGTGTGGAGTTCGTCATGGGTGAGGTGCTCAGCCGGTTCCTGCAGGCAGCGCGTCTCCAGCGCGAGCCGTTCGTGTGGATGGACCTCAACGACCGGGCCACCGGCGACGCCCTCATCCTGGTGGTGATCACCCGATTCCTCTGGTTCCTCGGGGCGATCGGGTTCGGGCGGTTCAGCAACCTGGTGAACTTCCGGGTGTGGGACACCCTGGTGCGTTGGACCATCAGCGGGCTCTTCTTCTGGCTGCTCTTCGCCGGCATCACCTGGGCGGTGATCCGCTTCCTGCTCGAGGCCGGCGGCGACTTCGCCACGCTGCTGCGCATCACCGGGTTCGCCTACCCGACCCTGTTGGTGACCCTGTTCTTCGATTCCGTCTTCGGCAATCCCGAGCTCGCCTTCGTGCTGGGAGCGGTCTGGATGCTGGCGATCGTGAGCCGGGGCGTGCAGTACGTCTCCGACCTCCCCCTCGACCGTGCCGGGATCGCGGCGGTGGCCGGCTTGGCAGGCTCCATCGTCGTGATCCGGATCCTCAGCGGCCTGCCGCTCTGAGGCCGATGGCCGTCTACCGGATCGACCTCGGCTACGACGGCTCCGGTTTCCACGGCTACGCCCGGCAGGCGGGGGTGCGCACCGTGCAGGGAGAGCTGGAGCAGGCGCTGTTCCGGCTCACCGGCCCGGTCGAGACCGAGGTGGCCGGGCGCACCGACAAGGGGGTGCACGCCACCGGCCAGGTGGTGAGCTTCCCGGCCCCACCCGGCCTCGACGTCGACCGGGTGCGGCGCTCCCTCAACCGGCAGCTCGCCCCGGAGATCGTGGCGGTGGCGGTGGCGGAAGCGCCGGAGGGCTTCAGCGCCCGCTTCTCGGCGACCGGCCGGACCTACCGGTACCTGATCCTGAACCGGGAGGCGCCCGACCCGTTCCTGGCGCGGACCTCGTGGCACTACGAGACGCCGCTCGACGTCGCCGCCATGTCCCAAGCCGCGGCCCATCTCGTTGGCGAGCAGGACTTCACCTCGTTCTGCCGCAAGGCGGGGGAGCGCAGCATGGTGCGCACCGTGCGGCGTGCCACCTGGGCCGGATCCGGCGACGGCCTGCTGGTCTTCGAGGTGGAGGCCGGCTCGTTCTGCCACCAGATGGTCCGCTCCTTCGTTGCCCTCCTCGTCGAGGTGGGCCGGGGCCGGGTGGAGGCCGGCGCCGTACCCGGGATCGTGGCGGCCCGCGACCGCCATGCCTCCAAGGGCGTCGCCCCACCCCACGGCCTCACCCTCATCCACGTCACCTATCCCTGACCGGCCCTCCTGCACTCCAACCCTGGGTTGGGAGGCGAGCTGCCGACGGTGAGTTGGCGGAGTGGGGCGGTGTGCCGTAACATACGACGCCGCTCCCGGATCCGGGGGCGCATTCATGCTCGCACCTGCAACGGATTTCGCATGAGACCAAAACTGCAGAAGACATACTCGCCCCGACCCGGCGACATCGTGCGCGAATGGCATGTCGTCGACGCCACCGACGTCCCGCTGGGACGCCTGGCCTCGACGGTGGCGCAACTGCTGCGCGGCAAGCACCGGCCCACCTTCGCTCCCCACGTCGACGGGGGCGATTACGTCGTGATCGTCAACGCCGAGAAGGTGGCCGTCACCGGGAACAAGGAAACCGCCAAGGTGTACTACCGCCACTCCGGGTACCCCGGCGGGTTGCGGAGCCGGACCCTCGCCGAGATGCGAAGCAGCTACCCGGAGCGGGTCATCCAGAGCGCGGTGCGCGGCATGCTCCCCAAGAACCGGCTGGGCCGGCAGATGCTCGCCAAGCTGAAGGTCTACGCCGGCCCCAACCACCCCCACGCCGCCCAGAACCCGCAACCCCTCGAGATCGGAAAGGTGCAAGCCTGATGGCCAAGCCCCTCGTGCAAGCAACCGGTCGCCGCAAGAGCGCGGTCGCCCGGGTCCGGCTCTACGACGGCACCGGCCGGGTCACCCTCAACGGTCGGACCCTCGAGGACTACTTCCCCCAGCCGGCGCTGCGACTCCGTGCCCTTGAGCCGCTGCGAACCACCGAATTGGAATCCCACTACGACGTGATCGCCACGATCGAGGGTGGTGGGACCACCGGCCAGAGCGACGCGCTGCGCCTCGGCATCGCCCGTGCTCTCGTCGGCATCGACGCCGAACTGCGCCCGGCCCTGAAGCGGGAGGGACTGCTCACCCGCGACGCCCGCCGGGTCGAGCGCAAGAAGTACGGGCTTCGTAAGGCACGGCGCGCTCCGCAGTTCACCAAGCGCTGAGTCGACTCCCATGGAGAGCGGCTACCGGCTCTTCGGCACCGACGGGGTTCGGGGACACGCCAACCGCGACCTCACCATCGACGTCGCCATCGATCTCGCCCGCGCCGCCGGGGAGGGCAGCGACGGTCCGGTCGTCCTCGGCCGTGACACCCGCCGCTCCAGCCCGATGTTGGCCGCCGCCCTCCACGCCGGGTTCAACTCGGTCGGCGTCGACACCGTCGACCTCGGCATCGTCCCGGTCGGGGCCGTCTCCCGGCTCACCATCGCCACCGGGGCCGAGTACGGGGTGATGGTGAGCGCCTCCCACAACCCGGCCGACGACAACGGGATCAAGTTCTTCGGCCGGGACGGGGCCAAGCTCTCCGACGAGCGGGAGGCCGTCATCGAGGCCCGGTACCGCAAGGGAGCGCCGTGGCGGGGCCCGGTGGGGCGGCTCATCGGCATGCAGGTGGTGATGCCGAACGCCCTCGACCGCTACCTCGACCACCTCAAGAGTGACGCCTCCTACTCGCTGCGCGGCATGGAGTTCGTGCTCGACTGCGCCAACGGCGCCGCCTTCGCCGCCGCCCCCGAGCTGTTCCGGCGGCTCGGCGCCTCGGTCGAGGTGCACGGCGCCGAACCTGACGGCACCAACATCAACGCCGGGTGCGGAGCGACCCACCCCGAGTTCCTCGGCGGCCTGGTGAACGGCCGGGTCGGGTTCGCCTTCGACGGCGACGCCGATCGCTGCGTCGCGGTCGACGAAGACGGGGTCACCGTCAACGGCGACGTGATCATGGCCATCCTCGCCAACCAGCTCAAGGAGCGGGGCAAGCTGAAGCGGGATGTCGTGGTGGCGACGGTGATGTCGAACCTCGGGTTCCATCGGGCGATGGAGTCGCTGGGGATCGAGGTGCGCCAGACCACCGTGGGGGACCGCTACGTGCTGGAGGAGATGCGGCGCATCCGGGCCGTGCTCGGCGGTGAGCAATCGGGCCACATCCTGCTGGAGGACCGCACCACCGGCGACGGTCTCCGCACCGCGCTGCGGGTCGCCGAGGTCCTCGCCGCCACCGCCCGGCCGCTTCGCGAGCTGCGCCAGATCATGACCGAATTCCCCCAGGTGCTGGAGAACATTCGGGTCGCCGACCGCGGCGGGCTGGAGGGCTGCGCCCCGGTGTGGGAGGCGGTCCGCGCCGCCGAGGCACGGCTCGGCGCCGAAGGCCGGGTGCTGGTGCGGGCGTCGGGGACCGAGCCGCTGGTGCGAGTGATGGTCGAGGCCCGCACCCGGGAGATGGCCGACGAGATCGCCGGAGCGGTCCGGGCCGTCGTGGTCGACGAGCTGGGTTGACCCCTCCCCGGTTGCAGATCATCGGTTCCCCGGTAGTCTCTCGGTGATAAGCGAAGTCCGGCCGGAGATCCAACCATCCAGCGCCAGCCCTCACCGCGGTGAGGTGACGAGGGAGAGGGAGAATCGATCCGTCGGCGGGTGCCCTCTCGGCCGCTCACGGCCGTGACGGGGCGGGGCAAAGCCCGGGAGCGATCCCGGGGACAGAGACCGCCCCGACGTGAGGCGGGGACGCCGTCCCTGCAGCCCTCCGGTCGCCACGATTGGAGGTCGCGCGCGTGTGCGGAATCATGGGCTACGTCGGCCCGCAACAGGCGGCTCCCATTCTCCTCGACGGTTTGCGCCGTCTCGAGTACCGGGGCTACGACTCGGCCGGCATTGCCGTCACCAACGGTGCCATCAGCGTCCGGAAGGCACAGGGCAAGATCGACCGGCTGGCGGCGCTGCTCGACGCCGACCCGGTGGCCGGCACCATCGGCATCGGGCACACCCGCTGGGCGACCCACGGCGAGCCCAGCGATGTCAACGCCCACCCCCACCTCGACGGCTCGGGTGAGTTCGTGGTGGTGCACAACGGCATCATCGAGAACTTCCAGACCCTCCGCGAGGAGCTGGAGGCCGATTCCCATGTCTTCGCCTCCGAGACCGACACCGAGATCCTCGCCCACCTGGTGGCACGGGAGTACCGGGGCGATCTGGTGGCGGCGGTGCGAGCGGCGGTGGCCCAGGCCGAAGGCGCCTACGCCCTGGTGGTGATGACCCGGCACGAGCCCGACACCATCGTGGCAGTGCGCCGCATCAGTCCGCTGGTGGTCGGGCTCGGTGACGGCGAGACGTTCCTCGCCTCCGACATCCCGGCGGTGCTGCACCGCACCCGTTCGTTCCAGATCATCGAGGACGGCGAGCTGGTCGTGATCACCGCTGCCGGGGCCCGGATCGAGACGATCGAGGGGGCGCCGGTGACCCGGCAACCGGTGCACATCGACTGGAACGCCGAGCAGGCCGAGAAGGGCGGGTTCGCCCACTTCATGCTCAAGGAGATCCACGAGCAACCCGCCGTGATCACCGAGACGCTGGCGGGCAGGCTCGACGAGGACGGCACGGTGTGGCTCGACAACGTGCACTTCGACGACGAGTTCGCCCGCACCATCGAGCGGATCTGGATCACCGCCTGCGGCACCGCCTTCCACGCCGGTCTCGTCGGCAAGGAGATCTTCCGGCGGATCCTGCGCATCCCCACCACGGTGGAGTACGCCCACGAGATGCGGTACGCCGATCCGCTGATCGGGCCCCGTGACCTGACGGTGGCGATCAGCCAGTCGGGGGAGACCGCCGACACCCTGGCCGCGGCCCGGCTGGCGCGGGATCGCGGCTCCCGGCTGCTGGCGATCACCAACGTCGTGGGGAGCACCCTGAGCCGCGAAGCCGACGACATCCTCTACACCAGGGCCGGTCCCGAGATCTCGGTGGCCTCGACCAAGGCCTACATGGCGATGCTGATCGCCCAGTACCTGCTCGCCCTCCGCCTCGGCAGCGCCCGTGGCGTCGTCGACGCCGCCCTGGTGGAGCGGGCGGTGCACGGCCTCAGCACCTTGCCCGCCCAGGTGGAGGAGGTGCTGGCGCACGAGGACGAGCTGGTGGCGGCCGCCGAGAGCATCGTCGATGCCGACGACATCTACTTCATCGGCCGCGGCCTCGACTACGCGGTGGCGATGGAGGGCTCGCTCAAGCTGAAGGAGATCAGCTACCTGCATTCCGAGGCGATGCCGGCCGGGGAGCTGAAACACGGCACTCTGGCGCTGATCACCGCCGGTGTCCCGGTGGTGGTGGTCATCACCCAGCAGGCGGTGTACGACAAGACGATCTCGGCGGTGCAGGAGGTGCGGGCCCGCGGCGGGCGGATCATCGCGGTCGCCTACGAGGACGACGTGCAGATCGCCAAGTTCGCCGACATGGTGCTCCGCATCCCGCGAGCCGACGACCTGCTGGGACCGGTGGGCGCGGTGGTGCCGCTGCAGCTGCTCGCCTATCACGTCGCCCGGCTCCGCGGCCACGACATCGACCAGCCCCGCAACCTGGCGAAGAGCGTGACGGTGGAGTGAGGCGGCGCCGGGCGGTCCGTCATGGCGCGGGTAGGCTCCCGCGGCATGAACGTCATCGGGCTCGGGGTCGACCTCGCCGAGGTGGATCGGGTGCGGCATTTGCTCCACCGCTACGGGGAGCGGTTCCGCGACCGCTGCTTCACCGACCACGAGTGGGAGTACGCCCACCGCTACGCCGACCCGTCGGCGCGCCTGGCGGCCCGCTTCGCCGGCAAGGAGGCGGTGATGAAGAGCCTCGGCGCCGGGTGGCGGCACATCCACTGGCGCGACGTCGAGATCACCGGCGGTGGCGCCCCGCGGGTCAACCTGGCGGGCACCGCGGCGCGGCGGGCCGAGGCGATCGGTGCGGTCCGGGTTCTCGTCACCATCACCCACACCGACGACCGGGCCCTCGTCTTCGCCATGTCCCTCGCCGACTGAGTGACCCCCTTCCTGGCTGCGAACCCAGGTTTGGGGGCACGATGCGAACGCAGAGGCGGGGTCTCGTAGAATCGGTGGCGTGAAGCTGGTGATCACCCCGGAGGAATCGGGCAGGCTCGACGCGGCCGCCGCCGAGCCCGTGGACTCGCTGATGGAGCGGGCCGGGTTCGGGGTGGCGGGCGTCGCCGCCGAGATGGGCGCCGGCTACGGCACCCGGGTCGTGGTCCTCGCCGGCAAGGGCAACAACGGCGGCGACGGGTACGTGGCCGCCCGCGCCCTGGCGCGGCGGGGCGCCCACGTCACCGTCCAGGCGCTCGGCATCCCCGGCGACGAGACGTCCCCCGCCTCCCGGGCCGCCGCCCGGGCCCGCAGCAGCGGCGTCCGGATCGAGTCACTCACCGGCCCGGTGACAGCCGACCTGGTGATCGACGCCCTCTTCGGCGTCGGGTTCCGCGGCGAGCTCCCCGCCTCCGTCGTGCCGTGGATCGACCCTCCGGCTCCGGTGCTGGCGGTCGACGTGCCGAGCGGGCTCGATGCCGCCACCGGCACGGTCGGCAGGGCTGCCTTCACGGCCGAGCGCACCGTCACCTTCCATGCCCTCAAGCCCGGCCACCTCCTCGGGGAGGGCCCGGAACGGTGTGGCGGGATCACCATCGTCGACATCGGCCTCGTCGGGGGCGTCCCGGCGCTGCTGGTCTGTGACGACGGCGACGCCCCCCGCCCGCCTCGCCCCCGCACCTCCCACAAGTGGTCGGCCGGTTCCGTCGCCGTGGTCGGGGGCTCGCCCGGCCTCACCGGGGCGGCGCTGCTCGCCGCCACCTCCGCCCTCCACGGCGGGGCGGGCTCGGTCGCCGTCATCTGCCCGGGAGCGCTCCAGCCCACCTACGCCGCGATGTCGGCGGCGGTGATGACCCGCGGCGTCGGCGACGGCCGCCGGTTCGGCAAGGAAGACGTCGCCGCGGTCCGTGAGGAGGCGGCCCGCTTCGACGTCATGGTGCTCGGCCCCGGCCTGGGGCGCGGCCGCGAAGGCTTCGTCGCCGGCCTGGTGGAGGCATGGGAGGGTCCGCTGCTGATCGACGCCGACGGGCTCAACGCCCTGCGCGGCACCGACCTGCTGGCGGCCCGGGACGCCCCCACCGTGATCACCCCCCACGCCGGCGAGTTCGCCCGCCTCGCCGGCACCCAGCCCGACCACGAAGCGGCGGCGGCGCTCGCCACCGCGGCGGGCATCGTGGTGGTGCTGAAGGGCAATCCCACCTTCGTGACGGGGGCGGAGCGCTGGGCGGTGACCAGCGGCGGGCCCGAGCTGGCGACGATCGGCACCGGCGACGTGCTCTCCGGCCTCGTCGCCGCCCTCTGGTCGCGTGGCCTCCCCGCCGAGACGGCGGCCCGTTCCGGCGCCCACTGGCACGGCCGGGCCGGCGCCGACCTGGCCCTATCCGGTACCGTCACCGCCGACGCCCTCGCCACCGCCGTCGGGAGGTACGCCTGGTGAGACCCTCCTGGGTCGAGGTCGACCTCGACGCCATCCGCTCCAACGTGGCGGCGATCCGGGACCGGGTCGCCCCGGCCCGGCTCTGCGCCGTCGTCAAGGCCGACGCCTACGGCCACGGCGACGTGCCCTGCGCCGAGGCGGCGTTGGCCGGGGGCGCCGAGTGGCTGGCGGTGGCCCTCGTCGAGGAGGGCGTTCGGCTGCGGGAGGCCGGCATCACCGCCCCCGTGTTCCTGCTTTCGGAGCCCCCCCTCAACGACGTGGCGGGCATCATCGAATGGGACCTCGTTCCCACCGGCTACCGGAGTGCCTTCTGCGAGGCGCTGGCGGAGGAGGCGGCCCGGCGCGGCGCCGACCCCTATCCGATCCATCTCAAGGTCGATACCGGGATGCACCGGGTAGGGGCCGATCCCGCCGAAGCGCCGGGCCTGGTCCGAGCGGTGGCGAACGACCCCCGACTCCGGCTTGACGGGTTGTGGACCCACTTCCCCGTCTCGGAGTCGGACCCCGACTTCACCCGCCACCAGGTGGCCGAGCTGCTCGACCTGCGGGACGCCCTGGCCGCCGCCGGGATCGAGATTCCGATGGTGCACGCCGCCAACAGCGCCGGGGCGCTCGACCTGGCGGAGGTCCGCCTCGACATGGTGCGGGTCGGGCTCGGCATCTACGGGCTCCGCCCCGACCGCTCCACCGCTCCCGACCTTCCGCTCCGCCCGGCCATGCGGGTGGTGTCGGAGGTCGCCTTCGTGCGGCGCCTCCCCGCCGGAGCCCGCCCCTCCTACGGCCGCCGCCGTCCTCTCCCGGCGGACGCGACGGTGGCCACCGTGCCGATCGGCTACGCCGACGGGGTGTGCCGCCGCCTCTCCGAGGTGGGCGGGGTGGTGCTGATCCGGGGCCGCCGCTACCCGTTCGCCGGCACCGTGACGATGGACCAGATCGTCGTCGACATGGGCGACGATCCGGTGACGGTGGGCGACGAGGTGGTGGTGCTCGGATCCCAGGGGCGCGACGCCGTCACCGCCGAGGAGTGGGCGGAGCGACTGGGGACCATCAACTACGAGATCGTGTGCCAGTTCGGCCCCCGCCTCCCGCGCCGCTACGCCGGGAGCCCCGATGCCTGAGGGCACGCTCACCTCGGTTCCCGGCGTGCGGGTGGGGCACTGGAGCGACCTCGCCGCCCTCACCGGGGTCACCGTGATCGTCTTCGACCAACCGAACGTGGCCGCGGTCGAGGCTCGCGGGGCGGCGCCCGGTACCCGGGAGGTGGCCCTCCTCGCCCCCGGCATGAAGGTGAACGCTATCCAGGCGCTGGTCTTCGCCGGCGGCAGCGCCTTTGGCCTGGCGGCCGCCGACGGGGTGATGGCGGAGCTGGAGCGGGAGGGGCGGGGGCATCCCACCCCGGCCGGCCCGGTCCCGATCGTGCCGGCGGCGATCCTCTACGACCTGATGGTGGGAGACGGGTCGGTGCGGCCCACCGCCACGGCCGGCGCCGCCGCCTACCTGGCCGCCGACGCCTCGCCGGTGGCGATGGGCAACGTCGGTGCCGGGACAGGCGCCACCGTGGCGAAGTGGCGGGGGGTGGAGTCGATTCGCAAGGGCGGGCTCGGCTCGGCCGCCACCCGGGTCGGGGCAGCCACCGTCGGCGCCCTGGCGGCGGTCAACGCCGTCGGCGACGTCTTCACCCTCGGCGGCGTCCCCCTCACCGGCGGACCGCTCTTTCCCGGCCCGCCGCTGCTGATCCCGGGGCCCACCGAGCACACCACCCTGGTGGCGGTCGTCACCGACGCCGCTCTGTCCCGCACCGACCTGCTGCGGCTCACGGTGCGGGCCCACGACGCCCTTGCCGCCTGCCTGCGCCCCGCCCACACCCGCTACGACGGGGACATCGTCTTTGCGGTGTCGTGCGGCAGTGTCGCCGCCGACCTCGACGCGGTGGGCGAGGCGGCCTTCCAGGTGACAGGGGAGGCGATCGAGCGGGGAGTGACCTCGGCCGGGACGCTGGGTGGGATCCCGGGGTGGGAAGGCAGCGGGCCGTGAGCGAGACGATCGAGGCTCGGGCCGCCGAGCTGGCCGCCCTCGCCGCCGAGGCGAGCGGATGCACCAAGTGCCGGCTCGCCGAAGGCCGCCTCACCGTCGTCTTCGGCTCCGGCGATCCCGACGCCGACGTGGTGTTCGTCGGAGAGGGACCGGGGCAGCGGGAGGACGAGCAGGGGCTGCCGTTCGTGGGCCCCTCCGGCAAGTTGCTGGACCAGCTCCTCGGCGAAATCGGGCTGGCGCGTCGGGAGGTCTACATCACCAACGTCGTCAAGTGCCGCCCTCCCGGCAACCGTGACCCGCGGCCCGACGAGATCGACGCCTGCAAGCCCTACCTGCGCCGCCAGCTCCAGCTCATCGACCCCAAGGTGGTGGTGACCCTCGGCAACTTCTCCACCAAGTTGCTGCTGCGCACCGAATCGGGTATCACCCGGCTGCGGGGGACGGCCTACGAATGGTGGGGGCGGTTCCTGGTGCCCACCTTCCATCCCGCCGCCGCCCTGCGTGGCAGCCAGCGGGTCTACGAGGAGATGCGCTACGACTTTGGTCTGGTGCAGAGCGTGCTCCAAGGTAGGCTCCGGACGAACGAGGCCGACCCCTCCGCGGAGGTCGAGATCGGCCCGTCCGTGCCCGATCCCGAGCAACTGGATCTGTTTGGATGAGCGAAGCGCAACCGTCTCTCCGGCGCCGGAGGCTGGACGCCGCAGTGACCCGAGGGGGGAGTGGATGATCGAGGTCGAAACCGACTCACCGGCCGGGACCCTGGCGCTGGGACGCCGCCTCGCCGCTCTGCTCGGACCCGGCGACGTCTTGCTGCTCTCGGGCCGGCTCGGGGTGGGGAAGACCCTGCTCGTGGCCGGGGTCGCCGAGGGTCTCGGCGTCGCCGAGACGGTGACGAGCCCCAGCTTCGTGCTGGTGCGTTCCTACGAGGGCCTGCTTCCCGTCGTGCACGCCGACGTGTACCGCCTCGGATCGACCGGTGAGTTCGATGATCTCGAGCTGCCGGATTCGGCCCGTTTGGGGGTGCTCCTCATCGAGTGGGGTGACGCCGTTGCCGCCGGGGTGCCGCCTGATCACCTCGTGATCCGCATCGAATCCACCGGCGAATCGAGCCGCCGCTTCACGTTCCTCCCGTCCGGGAGCTGGATGGACCGGCCGCTGGCGGAGCTGCTGGCATGAGGATCCTCGCGATCGAGACGGCGACCCCGGCCTCCTCGGTGGCCCTGGGGGACGACGCCACCGCGGTGGCGCTATCGCTCCAGCTCGACCGGCGAGGTCACGTCGGGTTCCTCATCCCGGCCATCGACTTCTGCTTCCACCGGGCCGGATGGTCGCCGGCCGACATCGACCTGGTGGCCGTCGACGTCGGCCCCGGCGGCTACACCGGGATCCGGGCCGGGATCAGCACTGCCCAGGGGGTCGCTGCCGCCATCGGCCTTCCGGTGGTCGCGGTGAGCTCACTCACCACGCTCGCCCTGCGGGCCGCTACGGCGCGGCGCCGCATCTGGCCCGTCGTCGACGTCCGCCGCGGCCAGGTCGCCACCGCTCCCTACCGGCCCGTGCCCGGCGGAGTGGTGCCCGACGGTCCGCCCGAGGTGGTGTCGCCGGATCGCTTCCGCGCCCTCATCGAGTCGGACCCGTTGGACACCCTGGTCGTCGGCGACTGGGAGGTGCTTACCGAAGGGGCGCTGCGTGGCCTGCACCGGGTTCGCAAGGGCCGGCCTCGCTACCCGACGGCGGAGATGATGCTCGAGGTGGCGGTGCTGCGGGCCAAGCACGGCGATTTTGCCCGTCCCGAGGAGATCCGGCCGCTCTACCTGCGGGAGCCGGACGCCGCCATCAACTGGTCGGACTTCCGGGAGGAGGGCGTGTGGCCGGGGGAGACGGCGTGATGGCCGAGGTCGCCTCCGTGTCCGCCGCTCCGGTGATCCGGCCCATGACCCGGCGCGACATCCCGGAGGTGGCCACACTGGAGCAGGCGGTGTACCCGCAGCCGTGGTCGGTGCGGGTGTTCTTCGACGAGCTGGCGCAGCCGAACCGCGCCTACTTCGTGGCCGAGGACGAGGGCGTCGTCGTCGGCTACGGAGGGCTCCTGCTCGTCGAGGACGATGCCCACATCACGACGCTGGCGGTGTCGCCGGAGGCGCGCCGGGACCGGCTCGGTACCCGGCTCATGCTCGCCCTGGTGGAGAGCGCCCTGGAGGCAGGCGTCCACCACCTCACCCTGGAGGTTCGCATGTCGAACGCCACCGCCCGCAAGCTCTACGAGCGGTTCGGGTTCTCCCCGGTGGGGCTGCGCAAGGACTACTACCGAGAAGAGGACGCGCTGGTGATGTGGGCGATCGACATCGACGCCGAGGAGTACACCTACCGGCTCGATGCCATCCGGCGGTCCCTGGGGGTGGCATCGTGAGCGGCCCCCTGATCCTCGGGATCGAAACGAGCTGCGATGAGACCGGGGTGGCGGTGCTGGAGGGGCTCGTGATGCGGTCCTCGGTGCTGTCCTCCCAGGTCGAGGCCCACGCCCGTTTCGGCGGGGTGGTGCCCGAGGTGGCGGCTCGGGCCCACGTCGAGGCGATCCGGCCGCTGGTGCACATGGCCCTCACCCAGGCGGGGGTCCACTCCGATCAGCTCGACGCGGTGGCCGCCACCCGCGGTCCGGGGCTGGCGGGTGCGCTGATGGTCGGCTTCTCCTTCGGCAAGGCGCTGGCGTGGAGCCTGCAACGTCCCTTCGTGGGCGTCGATCATATGGAGGGCCATCTCATGGCGCCGCTCCTCGACCATGCCGGATACGCCCCGCCGGCGATCGTGGTCCTCGCCTCGGGTGGCCACAGCCAGATCGTGCACGTCCGGGGCTGGGGCGACTACGTGCTGCTGGGGCAGACGATCGACGACGCCGCCGGTGAGGCCTTCGACAAGCTGGCTCGTTTCATGGGACTCGGCTACCCGGGAGGGCCGGCCATCGATCGCGCCTCCGCCGGCGGCGATCCGCAGGCGATCCCGTTCCCGCGGGCCCTGCCGGATCGCCCCTTCGACTTCTCGTTCTCGGGCCTCAAGACCTCGGTGGTGACTTTCCTGCAGAAGGCGAAGGCGGCGGGCACGGTGCCGCCCCTCCCCGACGTGGCTGCCTCGATCCAGGAAGCGATCGTCGACGTGCTCGTCGCCAAGGTGTTCAACGCGGTGGACGCCACCGGGGTGACGACGGTCTCCGGTGGGGGCGGGGTCCTTGCCAACCGCCGCCTCCGGGAGCGCCTCACCGCCGAGGCGGAACGGCGCGGCGTGCAGCTCTTCCTCCCGACGCCGGCGCTGTGCACCGACAACGGCGCCATGATCGCCGCCGCTGCCGGCTACCGGCTGGAGCGGGGCAGGATCACCCCGTGGGACGCCGAGGTGGATTCCGGGCTCAGGCTGGGCGGGTGAGACGCGGATACCGCCTCGGGGAACTGTTCGGCATCGAGATCCGTGCCGACCTCTCCCTGCTCGTGCTCGCCGTGCTGCTCACCTGGTCCCTCTACCTCGACCTTTCGATCCGGTTCGCCGGGACGCCGCGCGGGACGCTGCTGGTGGCGGCGGTCGCCGCCGGCATCGCCTTCGTGGCGAGCGTGCTCGTCCACGAGCTGAGCCATTCGCTGGTGGCCCTGCGACGCGGTTTGGAGGTGCGGCGGATCCGGCTCTTCATGTTCGGCGGCATGTCGGAGATCGGGAGCGAGGCGAAGACGCCGCGGGACGAGCTGGCGGTGACCCTCGCCGGACCTGCCGCCTCCCTGCTGGTGGGCCTGGTGTTCCTGCTGGCCGCCTGGGTGGTGCCGGGGCGGCTCGACCTGGTGGAGCGCCTCACGCTGCTCCTCGGCCTCGCCAACGTCGCCATCGCCGTTTTCAACCTGCTTCCCGGCTTCCCGCTCGACGGGGGACGGGTGGTGCGGGCCCTGGTGTGGCGGGCTGGCGGCGACCGGCGCCGGGCCACCGCGGCGGCGGCCACGTCCGGCCGGGTGCTCGGCTGGGTGATGATCGGTGGGGGCGCCGTCGTCTGGGTGTGGCTGCGGGACCTCGGGGCCGTGTGGCTGGCGGCGGTGGGGTGGTTCCTGCTGCAGGCGGCGTCGTTGACGAGACGCCGCCAGGAGCTGCTGGATCGCATCGTCGGGCTCCAGGTCCGCGACGTGATGCGGCCCGTCGCCATGGCGGTGTCCGGGGAGGAAAGCCTTGCCGACGTGCTGGCGTTGCACGGGTGGGGTGACCGGCTGCGGATGATGCCGGTGGTGGTCGACGGCCGGGTCCGGGGATTGTTGGGGACCCGGGAGGTGGCCCGGGTCGAGGCGCCGCAACGGGCGGGGCGGTCCGCCGCGGCGGTGATGACCCCGATTGGGCCCGATGACGTCTTCGAGGCCGGCATCCCGTTCGAGGATGCGCTGACCCGCCAATCGGGGCCCGCCGGGGTCATGGTGGTGGTCGAGCAGGGTCGGGTGGTCGGTCTCGTCACGGGGGAGGAGATGGCCGCCGCCCTCGGGGAGACACCGCCCGGCAGGTGACGGCCCGGGGTGGGCCGGGGCGGCTTGTGCGGTGCTGGCACTCTCCACATGTCTCTGCTAGCAGTTGTGCGCGGAGAGTGCTAGCCTCTGGCAGTCAAGGTAATTGACTGCTAAGCACCCGAGAGGAGGTAGAACGGATGAAGCTGAAGCCTCTGGGCGACCGCATCGTCGTGAAGCCCACCGATGAGGACGAGGTCCGGACCGCCAGCGGTCTTGTCATCCCCGATACCGCAAAGGAGAAGCCGCAGCAGGGCGAGGTCCTGGCGGTGGGTCCTGGTGAGTACAAGGACGGCGAGCGCATTCCGCTCGACGTGAAGGTAGGGGACACCGTCGTCTATTCGAAGTACGGCGGCACCGAGGTCAAGTACGACGGCGAGGACTACCTCATCCTGCCCGCCCGCGACGTCCTCGCAATCGTCGGCTAGGAGGAACCACACACATGGCTGCGAAGGAATTGAGATTCAATGAGGAGGCGCGGCGGAGCCTTCAGGCGGGCGTCGACAAGCTCGCCAACACCGTCAAGGTGACGCTCGGCCCCAAGGGCCGCAATGTCGTGCTCGAGAAGAAGTGGGGCGCTCCGACGATCACCAACGACGGTGTGACCATCGCCAAGGAGATCGAGCTCGACGACCCGTACGAGAACATGGGCGCCCAGCTCGCCAGAGAGGTGGCCGACAAGACCAACGATGTCGCCGGTGACGGCACCACCACTGCCACCGTGCTCGCCCAGGCGATGGTGACCGACGGGTTGCGACTCGTCGCCGCCGGCGCCAACCCGATGGAGATGAAGCTGGGCATCGAGGAGGCCGTGGCGAGTGTCGTCGAGGCCATCGCGGCGACCGCCATCCCTGTCGATTCCAGCTCACGGGACCAGATCGCCTACGTGGCTGCCAACTCGGCGGCCAGCAAGGAGATCGGCGACCGCATCGCCGAGGCGATGCAGAAGGTCGGCAACGAGGGTGTCATCACCGTCGAGGACAGCCAGACCTTCGGCGTGGAGCTGGAGTTCACCGAGGGGATGCAGTTCGACAAGGGCTACATCTCGCCGTACTTCATCACCGACGCAGATCGCCAGGAAGCCGTGGTCGAGGATCCTTACGTCCTGATCGCCAACCAGAAGATCACGGCGGTGCAGGATCTGCTCCCGGTGCTGGAGAAGGTCATGCAGACCGGCAAGCCGTTGCTGGTGCTCTCCGAGGACGTCGAGGGTGAGGCCCTGGCCACCCTGGTCGTCAACCGGATCCGTGGCACGTTCAGCTCGGTGGCCGTGAAGGCGCCCGGTTTCGGGGAGCGGCGCAAGGCCATGCTGCAGGACATCGCCATCCTCACCGGCGGCACCGTCATCTCCGAAGAGGTCGGCCTCAAGCTGGAGAACGTGACCACCGACATGCTGGGCCGGGCCCGCAAGATCGTCGTCACCAAGGACGACACCACGATCGTCGAGGGTGCAGGTTCGCACGCCGAGGTCGAGGCGCGAGTCCGCCAGATCCGTCAGGAGATCGAGAACTCCGACTCGGATTGGGATCGCGAGAAACTCCAGGAGCGGCTCGCCAAGCTCTCCGGCGGGGTTGCCGTCATCAAGGTCGGCGCAGCCACCGAGGTGGAGCTGAAGGAGAAGAAGCACCGCATCGAGGACGCCATCCAGGCGACCCGGGCCGCGGTGGAGGAGGGCATCGTCGCCGGTGGCGGCGTGGCGCTCCTCAGGGCTCAGGCGGCCATCAAGACCCGCGGTGGATCGGACGACATCAAGTCGGGCCGCGCCATCGTGGAGAAGGCCCTCGAGGCTCCGCTTCGCCAGATCGCGGTCAACGCCGGCCATGAGGGCGGTGTGGTCGTCGAGCACGTGCGCAGCGCCGAGGGCAACAACGGCTTCAATGCCGCCACCGGCGTGTACGAGGACCTGATGAAGGCCGGGATCATCGATCCCGCCAAGGTGACCCGGTCCACGCTCCAGAACGCGGCCTCGATCGCAGCCCTGCTCATCACCACCGAGGCGCTCGTCGCCGAGGAGAAGGAAGACGAGCCGGCGGGTGCCAACCA
>Ga0315537_1000009_pt1 | contig 107729 bp, 96 predicted proteins | sample SalMarSW160270MG_FD_203091 | JGI IMG/M metagenome (GOLD analysis project Ga0315537, IMG submission 203091) | Salt marsh sediment microbial communities from the Plum Island Ecosystem LTER, Massachusetts, United States - Salt Marsh Sediment SW1602-70 ... | reverse complement strand
GGTCTACCTGCGGCGTCATCGGGTGGGGTTGCAGGAACCCGTGGCGGTGCACCTGGAGCGGGCCGTCGAGGTGGTGCACCGTCAACTCCCCGCCCCGCTCGGGGGTGCGGGTGGCGAGGAACCGGGTGGCGAGCCCGGCGTCGCGCAGCGGCGTCAGATCGACCTCGTCGGGCAGCGGTAGATACACCAGCGTCGTGCCCGCCGCCGCCAGCGGCTCCCAGGCGGCCAGCACCGCCACGATGGCGGCGGAGGCGGAGGCCCAGTCGATCCCGGCCCGCCGGGCCCGCGCCCAAGCCCGCCATTCGCTCTTGGGCGCGCCGGGCGGGGGCTGGGGCGGTTCGGTCACCCGAGGAGGCGCGGCCCGAGCTTGGCGAACTCGTCCTGAATGGAGTAGGGCACCACGTAGCCGTCCTCGGAGCGGATGTCGCCCAGGTTGGCGGCGACGTCCTCGACGGTGAGCGGCCCTTCCCCGGAATGCTTGAAGTAGCCGTCGCTGAGGGCGACGAAGTAGCGGCTCACCGATCCGCCGCCGGCGGACCAGATCTCACCCGATACCTCGCATTCCTCCGACGCCAGGTAGGCGACGACCGGCGACACCAGCTCGGGGGTGAGCCCGCTGAGGGCGTCGCCGAAGACCCCTGCGGTCATACGGGTGTGGGCGATGGGCGCCACCGCGTTCACTTTGATGCCGTGGTTGCCGCCTTCGAGCTTCAGCACGTTCATCAGCCCGATCAGGCCCATCTTGGCGGCGGCGTAGTTGGCCTGCCCGAAGTTGCCGAGCAGGCCGCTGGCGCTGGTGGTGAAGATGATGCGCCCGTAGCCCTGCTCCTTCATGTGGGCGAAGGCAGGCCGGGTGACGTAGAAGGCGCCCCGCAGGTGCACGTCGAGCACGGCATGCAGGTCATCGAGGTCGAGCTTGGCGAAGGAGTGGTCGCGGATGATCCCGGCGTTGTTGACCACGATGTCGACCCGGCCGAAGTGGTCGAGCGCCGCCTGCACGATGCCGGCGGCGTGCGCCGGGTCGGACACCGACGAATGGTCCGCCACCGCCCGGCCGCCGGCCGCTTCGATCTCGGCGACGACGGCGTCGGTCGATTCGCTGCTGACGCCCTCCCCGTGGACGGATCCGCCGACGTCGTTGACGACGACGGCGGCCCCCCGGGCGGCGAGGAGGAGGGCATGTTGCCTGCCGAGCCCGCCACCGGCGCCGGTGACCACGGCAACTCGATCCTGGAAACCGATCATGTGGTGCTTTCCTCCATCGTGTCGTCCCCTCCCGAAGGACGATAGCGGCGGGGACCACGGCTGCGTGGGGCTAGGTGGCGGCCCCTCGCAGCGCCGGTGCCAGGTCCCCGGTGGTGCCGACGGCGACGTCGTCGAGGCCGAGCCAGCCGGCCATGGTGCGGGCCTCGGCGATCAGGGCGGGTGCCACCCGTCCCGGGTCGGCGCCGGGTTCGAGGTGGGCGGCCCGGATGAGGAGGGCGCCGCCGGCCCGATCGGCTTTGAGGTCGACCCGGGCGACGAGCCGCCCGTCGAGCAGGAACGGCAGCACGTAGTAGCCGTAGACCCTGTCGGGCTTGGGGACGTAGACCTCGATGCGGTACCGCATCCCGAAGATGCGCTCGGTGCGGTCCCGTTTCCAGATCAGCGAGTCGAAGGGGCACAGCAGGGCCGCTCCGGTCACGGCGTGGGGGCGCCGCGCCTCGGGGTGGAGGTAGGCGGGCTGGCGCCACCCGTCGACCTCGACTTCGACGAGGTGCCCGCCGGCGGCCAGCTCCTGGACGACAGGGCGGGCGCTGGGGGCGTGGAGGCGGTAGTAGTCGGCGAGGTCGTCGGCGGTACCGATGCCGTGGTGGCGGGCAGCGAGCAGCAGCAGTTCCCGGTGGGCGGTGTCCCGGTCGGGGATCTCCCCGTCGAGGTGGGCGGCGGCGATGACCCGTTCCGGCAGGTCGTAGACGCGGGTGAAGTTGGCGGTGCGGTAGGCGGTGAGGCGGCCCTTGGAGAAGAGCCACTCGAGGGTGGTCTTGCCCTTGTTGTGCCCCCACCAGGGACCGCGGCGGGCTCCCGGGTCGGCCAGCTCGCCGACGCTGCGGGGCCCGTGGGTGGCGATCTCGTCGTAGACGAGGTCGAGGTAGTCGGGGTGCTTCTCGAGCACGTCCTGGATCCGGTGCCAGGGCTCCCGTTCCGCCATCCGCCACCGGAACAGCCGGTGCCGTTCCACCGGCAGCAGCGACGCCTCGTGGCCCCAGTACTCGAAGATCTCGCCGCTGCGGGCGGTGTAGGCGTCGAGGGCGACCGGATCGTAGGGGCCGAGCCGGGCGAACGTCGTGAGGTAGTGGGCGCGGGCGACCACGTTGACCGAGTCGAGCTGGAGTAGCCCGACCTGGCGGAACATGCGGCGGAAGTGGCGCCGGTCGATGCGGCCCGCCGGGCGGGGGTCGGCGAAGCCTTGGGCGGCGAGGGCGATCTTCCTCGCGACGTCGTGGCTCATCCGGCGCACGGGGTCCTCCCTGAAACGGCCGGGCTACGCTAGCGACCCATGTTCCGCAAGGTCTTCCTCGCATTGAAGATGGCGGTGGCGGCTCCGACGTTCATGCTGTTCACGATCTTCATGTCGGCGGTGTTCATCGTTGTGATGCTGCTGCGTCTCCACGGCGTCGCCGAGGCGGCGATCCGCCTCTGGAGCCGCCTGTTCCTCTCCATCCCTCCGGTGAAGCTGGAGGTGGAGGGTCGGGAGAACGTGGTGCCGGGCGAGCAGTACGTGTTCTTGGCGAATCATCTCTCGAATCTGGACATCCCGGCGCTGTTCCTGGCGATCCCGACCCCGATCCGGTACCTCGCCAAGAAGGAGGTGTACCGGATCCCGATCTTCGCCCAGGCACTCAAGATCGGCGGCATCGTCAAGATCGACCGTGGCGCCGGCGCCGTCACCTACCAGGCGATCAACGAGGGGGTGGCCCGGGCCAAGGAGCGCGGGTACTCGCTGATCATCTTCGCCGAGGGCACCCGGGCCCGCGGCCAGGACTTGGCGCCGTTCAAGAAGGGTGCCTTCCGCATCGCCATCATGACGGGGCTCCCGGTGGTGCCGGTGACCATCAACGGCACCTGGGAGGCGTGGGCACCCGGGTCGAAGCTGATCTACCGGCACGACGCCAAGATCGTCATCGACGAGCCCATCCCCACCGAGGGCCTCGAACAGACCGATATCGGTGACCTCCGTGACAAGGTCCGCGACATCATCGACACCAGGTACCAGGAGCTGCGAGCAGCGAGGTAGGCCTTCTTCAGTCGTAGACACCCGGCATCCAGGTGCCGCCCTCCCGCACCTCGCACAGGAACGCCCCGATCTCTACGGTTCCGTCGCAGCGTTCACGATCTCACTGCACAACGACGGATCGAACGTCACCGTCCGAGACACGGGCTCAGCCCACCGTTTCTCGTAGCCCGGGAGGCCCACGACCGTGACAAGCACCTCACTCAGTCGCGTGACGTCGTAGCCGACCGTCCTCAGACTCTCCGTGACTCCCGCAACACAGGCAGGTTCTCGCGAAGCGCCGCCTCCCGCCTCGCATTCGTCCGCGCAACCTCGGCTCGAGCAAACTCCCGATCGGTGAGAAGACGCTTGATCCACGCGTCTGCCGCTGCACGCTCATCAGATCGACCGGTTTTCACAGGATTTCCTTCAGCGAGATCACACCCTGATCGAACAGCTGCTGCATTCACCTTCTCCCGGTTGGCGATCGCCCAACTGGCGCTCCATCGCGCACGCCAGCTCCACAATCGAGTCCGGTGCCGAGCGGTGCCTGCGGGATGGAGTACGTCGTGATCTCATGAACTCCGGTCCCGGCAACGACGACCCCAGCGTACCCGTGCTGTTCAGTGGAGCCTGTCCGCAGAATCGGGCCGGGCCGCTTCGAGCTGCTCCAAGAACCGGGCCACCGCCCGGTTGTGCCTCTCCACCGTATCCAAGAACAACGGATGAAACGGCACCCCACCGACGAACACCGTCTCTCCGTTCTCCAGATCGGCGACGATCGCCGCCGATGTCGGATTGATGTCGTCACGCCGGAATCGGCGGACCTCCGACCACGGCAACCATCGCCTCCGCCACAACCCGACACCCACCCCCTGGATCCCCACCGGAACATTCGATCTACGCCATATCGCCCATACGGTCGCCACCGCCACCGCCTCGAGCACCACAGCGAATGCACCGAGCTCTGGGGCGCGCACCAACATGCCAACCATGAAGAACAGGCCGAGGCAGCCCAGAAGCACCCACCCGACCAAGCCAGGGATCGTCGCGTGCGGTCGAGTCTGGATACGGCGAGTCATGGCAGGAGGATATCGATCAATCTCTTGGTGAGGCTTCTTACGATCCGCGGGAACGACTGAACGAGCCCAATCTCGATGGTCATCGCCAGACCGTAACCACGCGCAACCGACCATAGACCAATCGCGCGTCCGGAAGCGTCAACATACCTGGCGGCGTGTGCGCCAAGGGCCCCACCAGTCCCACCAAGGACGACCCCGCCTAGCAATTGGCCAGCCAGCTCGCGCCCCGAGAAGTGCAGGCAATCGCCGCCGATGCAATCAAGAGATTCATCGCCGGCCCAGTTGGCGAGAGCACCCGTAACGCTACCCACGGCGATGGGACAGCCCAGGCCCGCCGTTCCTGCACAGAATGCGTCAACCGCGGCGATGGCGGCGGCAACCACGGCTACGTTCTTCGCCGCCTCCAGCACGGGCATGATCCAGTCCTTGTTGTCGTCCCAGAAGTCCGACGCACGCTGGGCAACAGCCTCGGAGGCATCGCCTATCGCCCCGATAACCGGGGCGTCACCGACCGCGTCGCGCCAGTAGTAGCTGTCGTCACGGCAGTTCACACATCCATTGGTATCAGGGTCATCGAGCGCGCCGTAGTCGTAGCCGTAGTCCCACGAGGAGGATCCGGTCTGTCGACATGGCCCCGCGTAGATCTGCTGACCGGCAATAACACAATGCCCACTCGGGTCAGTGTTCGTGACCGGATTGTTCTGCACATACGAGTACCGGTTCAGGTTCTGCGGATCGGTCGGATCGGGCACGATGCTGTCGGCGGAGATGAACCGGCCGACGAGCGGGTCGTAGTAGCGGGCCTGGTAGAGCATCAACCCCGTCGACGCATCGAGCCGCTGACCGGTGAACCCGACATCCGTCGGCACCGCAGGCTCCGAAGAACCCCGCAACCCACCCCACGGGTAGTAGAACTGGCGTAGCGTCTCGGATCCGTCGACGCGATACGACACCGACGTCGACCCCAGGTGATCCCCAAGCAGGTAATAGAGGTCACCGTCACGGCGCATCGCCACCAACGACCCGTCGAACTGGTAGTACACCGTCTCCGACACCACCGCACCGTCACCAGCCGTCAACACCCCCAACCGCGTATCCCCGTCGCCGACAACCGCCTCCGGCTCGACAGCTGCCACTGGCGTCGCCGCAGTGGTGAACGTCACAGGTGACATCGCCGCTGCCATAGCGCCGGTCAGCTCCACCAACGACGCATCGTCGAAAGTCACCCAGCCCGACGCCGTCTCCAGCCGCAAACGCACCCTCGCAGTGACCGCACCCATCGGGCGCTGGATGATGCCGCCACGCTCTGTCCACGTCTCCGACACGTCACCCGGCTCCCCCTCCTCGACTACCGACTCGGAGATCAGGGCTTCCCCGGCGTCGAACCACGCCACGGACACCCGCCACACCGACTCGCCGAAGGAATCATCCCCATCGACCTCACCGCGCAACCAGGCACCAACATCGATCAGACCCGCCGACACCGAGATCGCATCCGACTCCAGATACCCGGTGGCGTGGTTGGTGATGGTGTAGCCGTTCGAGCCGCTCCGGCCCTCCGCAGGCCCCCAATCACCCCGCCACAATCCCGTCCCCGGGAAACCGGACGCCACCTGCTCAGTCCACGCCGAAGGAACGTCCTCGAACCCGGGATCCGACACCAGATTCCCGCCACCACCAGTCGTCACCGACACATCATCAAAGGTCACCCACCCCGAACCATGCAACACATACAGACGCACCACCATGCTCGCCGCGTTCGCCGGAGCAACCGTCGCATCCCCCTCCAACGTCCACGACGACGGCACCACCAGACCCTCAGCAACATCGTCATACGACAACGGGCCACCCTGAGCGTTGTAGAACTGAGCCCTCACCTTCCACGTCGTCTCATGCGACTCGTCAGGATCCAACTCACCACGCACCCACGCCGACACGTCATAAGACACACCCGGGGTCACCGCCACCGGCTCCGAATACACATACCCATACGCCAAATTCGAGATCGCATACCCATACGAACCCCAATGCTGATTCGCGATCCCCCACGTCGAACGCACAAACCCCGTCGCCGGGAACTCACCATCAGCAACCTCAGACCAACCCCACGGCGCCTCGAACCCAGGATTCATCACCAAATTGCCGCCACCACCAGTCGACAACGACACATCATCAAACGCCACCCAACCCGACGCCTCCACCAACCGCAACCGCAACCGCACACTGGTCGCAGCCGCAGCCACCGTCACCGACCCCGACTCCTGACCCCACCCCAGAGACAGACCACTCCCATCACCAGAAGCCACCACCACCGACTCCAACTCCGTCGTGCCATCAAACGACACCACCTCAACCGCCCAACCACCATCACCAGGCGACCCCTCCGAATCCACCTCACCACGCAACCACACACCCCAGTCATACAACCCACCACCCGACACCGACACCGCCGCCGACTCCAAAAACCCAGAACCAACATTGGTGATGCCGTAGCCGTACGAGTCGCTGTGCGGAGTCGCTACGCCGGAGGTGCCATGAACGAGACCCGTGGCGGGATCGTCGGCGACTTCGATCCAGCCCGTCGTGCCGTTCTCGAACCCGGGATTCGGCACCAGGTTGTCGCCGCCTCCCGAGCCCCCGCTTCCCATCAGGGCCACATCATCGAAGGCGATCCAGCCGGTGGCTTGCTCGAAGGCGAGCTCGACGCGCGCCGTCACTGCCCCCTGAGGAACCACGACGGTGTCGCCGTACTCGGTGAATGTCGCAGGCAAGCCGGAGCCGTCGCCGGAGGCGACGTCAGCGCTCGAGACCAAGGCTCCGCCGCCGTCGTAGAAGCGAGCGCGCAGCGCCCAGTCCTGCCCCTGGCCATCGTCGGTGTCGGCCTCGCCCCGAATCCAGGCCGAGACGTCATGGCTCTCGCCGGCCGATACGACATGGGCATCGGACAGGATCGACCCGGTGGCGTGGTTGGTGATGGTGTAGCCGTTCGAGCCGCTCCGGCCCTCCGCAGGCCCCCAATCACCCCGCCACAATCCCGTCCCCGGGAAACCGGACGCCACCTGCTCAGTCCACGCCGAAGGAACGTCCTCGAACCCGGGATCCGACACCAGATTCCCGCCACCACCAGTCGTCACCGACACATCATCAAAGGTCACCCACCCCGAACCATGCAACACATACAGACGCACCACCATGCTCGCCGCGTTCGCCGGAGCAACCGTCGCATCCCCCTCCAACGTCCACGACGACGGCACCACCAGACCCTCAGCAACATCGTCATACGACAACGGGCCACCCTGAGCGTTGTAGAACTGAGCCCTCACCTTCCACGTCGTCTCATGCGACTCGTCAGGATCCAACTCACCACGCACCCACGCCGACACGTCATAAGACACACCCGGGGTCACCGCCACCGGCTCCGAATACACATACCCATACGCCAAATTCGAGATCGCATACCCATACGAACCCCAATGCTGATTCGCGATCCCCCACGTCGAACGCACAAACCCCGTCGCCGGGAACTCACCATCAGCAACCTCAGACCAACCCCACGGCGCCTCGAACCCAGGATTCATCACCAAATTGCCGCCACCACCAGTCGACAACGACACATCATCAAACGCCACCCAACCCGACGCCTCCACCAACCGCAACCGCAACCGCACACTGGTCGCAGCCGCAGCCACCGTCACCGACCCCGACTCCTGACCCCACCCCAGAGACAGACCACTCCCATCACCAGAAGCCACCACCACCGACTCCAACTCCGTCGTGCCATCAAACGACACCACCTCAACCGCCCAACCACCATCACCAGGCGACCCCTCCGAATCCACCTCACCACGCAACCACACACCCCAGTCATACAACCCACCACCCGACACCGACACCGCCGCCGACTCCAAAAACCCAGAACCAACATTGGACACGGCAGTCGCGTAGTCGCCTTCGTGGGGCGCGGCGATGCCATCCGTCGAGTTGAGGATCGCGGTCGACGGGTTGTCGTCGGAAGGAACCATCGACCAGCCGGTGAAGCCGTCTTCGAACCCTGGATTCTCCAGGATGTTCTCGACTCCCCCCACCACGGTGAGGGTCACGGGAAGCACGCCGTCGTCGTAGCCTTCGCCGCTCACCGTCACCGTCGCCTCATACACGTCCGGCGACAGCCCGTCCGGATCCGCGGTGAAATCGAACGAGCCACTACCCAGATCCACCGACGTCAGCCAAGCCGCATCATCGACCACGCTCAGCGACGGCAGCTCCCCACTGTCAGAGGTCGTCACTACCGCCGACTGCGTCAAACTCGGCACGTCATCACTCGACATCACCAGCTCCACCGGATCCCACACCAACCACACAGGCGTCGCTACCACGGTGAGGGTCACCGGCAGCAGGCCGTCGTCGTACCCGTCACCGCTCACCGTCGCCGTCGCCTCATACACGCCCGGCGACAGACCCGCCGGGTCCGCGGTGAAATCGAACGAGCCACTACCCAGATCCACCGACGTCAGCCAAGCCGCATCGTCGACCACGCTCAGCGACGGCAGCTCCCCACTGTCAGAGGTCGTCACTACCGCCGACTGCGTCAAGCTCGGCGGATCATCACTCGACATCACCAGCTCCACCGGATCCCACAGCAGGCTGGAGCCCGTGCTCGTCGTCCGCTCGTAGAGGCCGGCGATGTAGACGGTCACCTCGGTTACCGTCTCACCTTCGACGATCTGCATCACTCGATTGCCGTCGGCGTCGTAGATGTGACGCGTTTCGGTTGTGCCATCGCTCACCGTATCGAGCCGGTTGTCGTCACTCCAGGTGAGGGTCTGGTTGAGCCCGGGCAGTGCCCTGGTGAGCTGATTGCCGTTGTCGTCGTAGGTGAAGCTATGCGATTGGCCGATCGAGGTCAGTGCGTGGGGCCCGGTGCCCGCGGCGCCGTAGACGAACGATCCGGGGATGTCGCTGCGCGTCACCAGGTTCCCGATGGGGTTGTAGGTGAAGCTCTGGTCGTAGCCGTAGCTGCCCACACCGGTGTCGGCCGTCTCGCAGTCGACGTCGTCGGTGGTGAACGCCCCGGTGAGCCGATTCAGGTCGTCGTAGGCGAAGCACTGTCTCTGCCCGGCGTTGAGGTCGTCCGTGATTGCCGTGATGTTGTCGACGTCGTCGTATGAGGAGATTTCGAGGGATTGGACGTTGTCGGCCCCGGGATTGGTGCCGGCGCTGACGTCACGCAGCCGCCGGCTCGGCCAGTAGTCGAACTCGCGGGTCAGTGTCGAAGAGCCCCCAGGTAGGTCCATCGACGTGAGCGCACCCCACGACGCGTGGACGGCATCGTCAACATAGGTGACGTCACCGTCGGCCGACACGGGTCGACCGTAGGCGTCGTACTCGTAGGTGAGGGTCTCGGATTGGGCGGGATCGCCCGCCGCTGGGTAGGTCACCGCCCGCAAGTTGCCGGCGAGGTCGTAGTCCCAGCCAACCGTGAAGATGCCGCCGAAATCACCCGGGATCGTCCAGGTCTCCTCGGTGAGCCGACTGCTCTCGTCGTACGATTCGAAGGCGGTCTCCACCACACCTTCCGAGGTGAACGAGCGCGACCACTCGGGGAGCCCGAGAAAGCCAGCGGCGTCGTACGAGTACTCGGCGATGGTGGCGCCCGGATCGGAGAGGTCGGTCGAGCGCTTGAGCAGCCGATGCAGGCCGTCGTAGCTGAAGTAGACGTCTGTTTCGCGGGCGTCGGTCTGCCGGATGAGGTTCCCGACGTCGTCGTACTCGTACGACCACAGGCCCATGTCGGGGTCGTCCATTGACGTCTTGCGGCCTGCGAGGTCGTATTCGATCGACGTCACGTTGGCGGCGTAGTCATGGACGGTGGTGAGCCTCCCGGCGTCGTCGTAGCCGTAGGTCGTGACGTAGTTGGCGGCGTTGTTCCATTCGTCGACGCGGCGTAGTTTGCCGGCGGTGTCGCGGTAGTAGTCGGTGGCGTTGTTTTCGGCGTCGGTCACTGTTGACCGCACACAGTTGCAGGTGGTCGGCGACCCGTCGGGGTCAATCACGGCCGCGGCAGTCGCGATCTCATATAGCGTGGTCGTTCCCCGCACGCCGTCGTCATCGCGAGTTTCTTCTGTGACCGCGTTCCCCAGCGGGTCGTACTCGTACCTATGCCAGACGGGAACGGCGCCCCAATCGATGTTGATGATGTCGGCCTGCCCGAGGGGTCCGTTGTCGTCGTAGGGCTCGGTGATCCGGGTGACGCGCCCCATCTCGTCGTGGATCGTGTTAGTTGCGACCCGGCTCGCGGTGGGTGACGAGGCTTCGGTCTGAAAGACCTGACCGAAGCCGTCGTAGATCGTGTTGGACGGGGCGTACACCACGCCCCCAACTGCGGTGTCGTACACCGCCTGTTCGGTCCCGATCCAGACCGGGTTGGAGGTGTCGTGGTAGGCGTAGCGTACGACGTCGGCGCCCGACGGGTAGGCCGAGGTGACCTGCTGCACCGAGGTCACCCGGTCGTGCCCGTCATAGCTCACCGTGACCTCGTGTCCGTTGGGGTCGGTCACCGAGTCGAGACGTCCGTAGCCGTCGTAGCCGTAGGTCGTGCGGTGCTGGAGGTCGTTCTCGACCCACTCCACCTGGCCGGTGAACGGGTCGTACTCGGCGGTCGGGGTTGAGCCCTCGGGATCGGTAGTCTCCACCAATCGGCCCCTGTCGTCGTACGCGAGGTGGGTGTGCACCTTGACGTCGGGCGGAGAGTTGGGGTCGTTCGGGTCGCCGTTGCGCTCGATCCAGTCCCACTGGTCGGTCAGCAGACCCTGGGTCGGCTCCTCCCACTGCTCCGTTTCCGGGATCCACTCGCCATCGTCGTAGGCGTAGAGCGAGATCCACAACTCGGACCCGTCTCCATACGAGCCGGGCTCCGCCGTCTCCCACAGACGTTCATGCATCAGACGGTCGATGATCCAGGCACCGGCATTGATGTTGTACTGCCGGGCCAGGTAGGACTCGTCTCCGGTGAGGTTGGTATCACCCTGCCTCTTCTCTCCGATGGTGTTGCCGTAGATGTCGTAGAACCAATCGGTCTGGGTCTCCAGGAAAGGTGACGTAAGGGTCGGCCGCATCGAGCCCGTGGTGCGCGAAGGCGCGATGAAGCGTGCCGCCGCCCGCGGACCCGAGCCGGCGGTGACCCGAACCGCGTTGACGCCCGCGCCATCGCTGTACTCCGTGATGGTCTGGGTGAGGGAATCGTCCGCTGCCAGGTCGGCCGCGCTGGCAAAGAACTCCACGACGGAGGTCCGGCCGACGAGCCAGTACTCGTCGAGTTCGGGATCGAGCACGAAGCCTGCTGACGCGGAGGCGTACTGCGTCGGCCGTTCCGGACAGGAAGTTGCGCCGCACGTCGTCGTGTAGTCGTGGTTCATGCCTTGGTAGAACCAGTGCTTGGAGACGGTGCCGTCGGGTTGGGTCACCTCGACCCAGGGGTGGCCGCGGAACACGTTCCAGGTGGTCTCGTTCAGTGGCAACACCGGTGAGATGTCCTTCGCCCATCTCGGGTCTCCGTATTCGTAGGTCGTGATGGCGTCGTGCACTGGGCTACCCGGATACTGGGGGAAGGAGTACACCTCCTCCGTCTGGCTCACGACGTATTTGTTCACGTAGACCCAGGTGGCTTGAGGATTCGTCGGATCCAGGATCGGGTAACAATGGAACTCGTTGTTGGTGAGCACGCCACCTAGCGGAGTGGACTGACCGTCGCAGCTGTGCTGCCCGTACGTGAAGATGACCTCGCCGTTGAGCTCGTTGACCATCTCCCCGATTCGGAGCATCGGGAAGCCACCGGGATAGCCGCTCGGGGCAGCGAAGTTATCGAGCGCCGCCGACTCGGCTGCCGGGTAGTGCGTCGTGGCCTCGTTGGCCGGCCCGAACGGCGTTGTGTCCGACGGCTTGAACCTGAACCAGTTGAGGCGGCCGGCACCTTCCAAGTCGACGTAGATGTCGGTCACGCCTGTGGGTGCGCCACTGAAGGTGATGTCGTGGGCGAGCTCATAGCTCTGCGCTCCGTTGTTCGTCAGAGACACCTGGGCGAATGGGTTGCCTCCCGGCGTCGTGGCGAAGCTCACCGTCGTCCCCTCGAGCATGGCTGAACCCCGCACCAGTAGCTCGGCGATGCCGTTGCCGAAGTCGACGTCCTGGAAGACGAGGGAGTCGGTGTCGTTCCACCACACCACGGCGCGGCCTCCCCCGATGTCCCTCATATCTAGCTCGCGTACCAGGCTGGTGCCGGATTCGCTCGAGTAGTACTCGGCCTCGATCTGCTCGAAAGCGGAGAAGCCGTAGGGAGTTGTCCCGACCGAGTCGAGGCTACGGTTCCCCCGATCGTAAATGCGTTGGAGCCACAGCTTCGGCTCGACGGACACGCCTCCGCCGCTGTTCGGGAAGAACTGCTCGAGATCGTAGAAGCCGACGGTGACCCACGGGTCCACAGTCGACAGGCGAGTCTGGGTCTGGATCGACCCGAGCCTTCGCTCCGACCAGAACGTCGGTGACTCTTGTGTGCAAGCTGATGATCCATACTCGCAAGCCAAATCAGAAGGAGTATCGGGATAATCGGCTTCGCAGTCGCCGAACGTCGACTCCGAGTCTCCGCAGCGCCACTCGGTGTTGAACAGCACCTGTGCGTTGTGCGTATCCCCTTCCTGGCCGGCGACCTTCGAGTACTCGATCCGCGCCAGATTGGCTGCCCTCACGTATTCCCACTGTCCCGATCCAACCCCGTAGTAGTTGATCTCGCGCTCGTAGAAGTACGACACAACGTTGCCGCTCGTGTCCTCGATTCGATCCAGGTTCCATTGGTATGGACGAGGACAGACAGAACCGGAAGCCGTCACGACTGCCGAGCCTTCGCCTTGCGACAGCAAGAGGGCTGCCCCGCCGCATTCCTCGGACGAGTCGACCGGAGCGTAGAGCCGGGAGTTCTGGGCGGCCGCCGACGTCTGCTCGAACTCCTCTCCGAATCCGTAGGAGGTGCCATCGGGTGTCGTGGCGGACCAGTAGTCGACGAGCCTCGTGAGAGATGCTCCATCGAATTCAACTGAGGACCACTCCGCGGAACTCTCCACAAGCAGGATCCTGAATCTGACCTCTTGGGGATGAGTGCTTCTCCAGCCGTCGCCGAGCGCCTTGCTGAGCTGCACCCACTCCTGTTCACTGCCCTCGAATTGATACTCGGTGTGAGCAACCCATGTGCCATCGAGGGCCGCAACCTCAAGTCGGATCTTGGCGCCTGAAGTCCCCGGTTGCTGCCGCACCCAGACCGAATACTCGTATCCCTCGTACTGTGGCAGCGTGACGATCTGCTCATACCCGAACGCTTCGCCTCCGCCGGTGCCCACCGACACCGCGTAGGTGGAATCACCGCCGGGAAACTCGGGATCGGCGGCGATCACTTCAAAGTCGCCAGCACCGGGTACTGTTTCGTACGGCGACCACGGCGCGAAGTCGCCGGTTTCGAAACCTCCGTTCACCAGTTTCTCCGGCCCGCTCTCATGGTGTTCGATTCTCCAGTAGGGATCGTTCTGGAGCCGGAACTGATTCGTCCCGGGGATCTGAACCAGCTGTGACGCCACCCCGTTCAGCTGCAGGGTGTAGTTGTCCGAGTCGTCCTCATCCGGGCAGAAGTGCCGATCCGTTCCATCACTACACGTCGAGTAGGCCCGCGTGATGGCTCCCGGGTGGTACGACCAGCCAAGGCCGATGTCCGATGCTTGATTGTTGGACCTCGGGTGCAATCCGTCCACGGTGCCGCTGGAGTAGGTGAGCTCCACCGCGGGGGTCGGCCCGGCCGCGGCGGAGGGCACGTCGATCGGGTACGAGAGTTCGGCCGAACCCGAGAACAAACCAACCTGGTAGTCGAGGACGGATGCCATCGGAGTCGCTTCGAAATCACCCGACACGGATGAAGCGAGTGTCGCCAGGGCAACGATGGTCGTTCCCGGGAGGAAGACGGTCTCGAGGCCACGGTCTTGGATTGCCACGACCTGCTGCGGGATCTCGCCGGGCGAGAACGTGATCCTACGATTCTCCGGATCGTTCTCGGTCGGCAGCATCTGCACGTTCTTGCACGTGTAAACGCCCTCGGCGTCGAGCACACAGCCGTCGTACTGCACCATCTGGAGGCGATTGATGACATCGGCGCCGGACGTGAGCGCGACGTCCGCGTAGTCGAACTCGACGCTGACAGCTTCCGCCGACATTCTCGAGCCCTGGTCATCCTTGGCCGTGATCTCGAACGCGGCTCCGACCGGTGACAGGTCATGTGCGAGAGCCTGATCGAGCACGACGACGTCTACCGACAAGTCGGTGGAGAGACTGCGGCGGTCGGCTGCCACCGAGAGTGGCAACTTCGATGAGATCGTGCGAGACCCATCGGCCGCAACCCGCAGCGTGTCGCTCGCCGGTGCTAGCCCTCGCTTGGTCGTCTCCGGGCTCGGTTCATACGTTGGAATCGAGAGGTCGGGTGGGTCCCACGGCGTGCCCGAAGTATCGTCGAATTGCCTCCCGCTCTCCGTTGTATCGTCAGGCGCCTCGAGGGTGGCGTCTGGTTCGGCCATTTCCGCCAACACACTGGTGACCGGGGTGAGCACTCCAATCAGCAAAGCAACGACAGCGAGCAGGGTGAGGCGACGGCCAAACACGGTTTCCCCCCTTGTGGCAGAGCCAGGCTAGTGCGATCAGCATCACGATGGGTAGTCATACCAACACTCTCCGTATTTGTCAATAGTTGGACGAAATGTAAAAGGGCCAGGGGAGAGTGCTTGAGGCTTACTCCATCCCTCAGTCGTACACGCCCGTCATCCAGGTGGCGCCCTCCCGCACCTCACACAGGAACGCCCCCGCCGAGGTGACGATCTGGTATCGATCGGCCGGCCCCTCCCCCCCCCACCAGCGTCCCACCTTGCGCCACGGCCCCGCCCACGACACCACCTCCACCCAGCGGCTCCCCAACCGCACCCGGGTCGGCATCCCCCCGTCCCACTCCACCTCGAGGCGGACCGGATCGGGTGGTGCCAGCGCCGGCGACGGGGACGGGAGCCGGCCCGGCCACGGCGCCCGCGGATCCCGCACCGGTGACGGCGCCTCTTCCCCCCAGCGGTGCCACGCCACCCGCTCGACCGGGTCACGGCCCCCCTGGGGCTGCGCCTGCACCACCCCGTCCGGGCCCACGATGGCCTGGGCCTGCACCAGCGCCCGGTCCGCCTCGGCGGCGGAGCGGGCATCCTCGTGTAACGCCAGCTGTCGCCCCTCGTCGGAGAGGTCCGCCGGGGTGATCCGCAGCCGTACCAGGCCGCCCCTGATCCCCGGGCCGCTCCGCAGCCGGGCCCGGTCGAGCCAGGCCCGCAGCTGCCAGCGCACCCGCTCGGCGAGGCTGCCCTCGTCGAAGGGATCGGCGCCGTGCCACGTCCGCGACCGCACCTCCCCGTCGGCCGCCTCCGCCTCCACCTCCACCCGATGCGGCGCCACCCCCTCGCCTGCCAGCGCCTCCAGCAGGCGATGCGCCAGGGCACGAGCCACGAACGCCGCCTGCTCGATGCTCTCCAGCGGCGGCGAGAACCGCTCCTCCACCGCCAGGTCGGCCGGGATCACCCGTGCCCAAGTTGCCCGGTCCTCCCCCAGCGCCGCCCGGTGCGCCGCCAGGCCGTCGGGGCCGAACCGTGACACCACCGCCTCCCGCGGCAGCTCCGACAGCGCCCCCAGGGTGGTGATCCCCAACCAGCGGAAGACCGAGGCCAGGTCCTCCTTCCCCAGCGAGGCCACGTCGAGGGATGCCAGGAAGGCGGCGTCGTCCTCCACCAGATACAGCGGCGCCTCCGCGGTGGCCCGCTCGGCGGCGCGCTGGGCGGCGAACGGGCCGGCGGCGAGTCCCATGAGGAACCCGGGCCCGGCAACGGCCTCCACCTCCTTCGCCACCCGGTCGGCCAGGCTCCGCTCCCCGCCGTAGTAGCGGACCGCACCCGTCACCGGGGCGAACACCAGGCCCGGCGCCGCCACCTCGATGCGGGGAACGATCTCCTCGATGGCGAGCGCCACCGGCTCGAACCGGGCCGTCTCCGCCCCTGGGTCGCTCACTAGCGTCACCACCACTGGGCACACCGCCTCCGCCTCGCGGCGGCGCATCCCGATGCGGATCCCGGCCGCGACGGCGAGGCCGTCGACCGCGACCACCCGGTTGTCCTCCCCCACCGCCTGGCAGGGGCTATCCGGCGGCGCGTCGGGCCGGCGCAGTGGCCAGTCCGGGAACCAGACGCAGAGTGTCCGTTCCATCGTCCTCCAACTCGATGAGCCGGGCCGCTCCCCGCATCGCCTTCCCCGACGCCTCAAACACCATGCGGCGGCGGCGCAGCCTGCCGTGCCCGTCCTCGGCGCCTTCCCACTCCACCCGGCGTGCCTCCACCCGCAGATGGGCGAGCCCGGCGGGCAGGTCGCCCTTCACCGGGCGCAGCACCAGCGGGGTCCGCCGTGACCTGGCCACGGCCGCCAGCCGGCGAAGCTGCTCCGGCTTGGCCCGCTCCGGCACCTCGGCGAAGACCGCCTTCACCCCCTCCAGCAGGTTGGCGACCACCTGTCCCCACGACACCGGGTCGTCGCAGCGCACCACGATCAGCCGCTCCGGCGGGATCCCGCACTCCCACGCCGCCGGAGGCGACAGCCATCCCCGCACGTCGAGGTAGGCCACCGGTCCCTGCGAGGCCCGGGAAGCCAGCAGGACGAGCCCGAGACGGGCGAGGCCGAAACCGGGAGGCCCCACGAGCCCGGTGACGCGTCCCGGCTCGAGAGCGAGCAGATTCCCCAGCGCCGTCTCCACAACCGCCACCCGATCCTCCGCCGTGTTCATCCCCGCCCTTCCGAGGGCTTCACACCCTATCGAACATATGTTCGATAGGCAAGGGGTGGCAGGGGGCTGACCCACCCAGCCGCACACCCCCCTCGGCTCGAACGGCTCCTTCGGAGCCGCCTCGCCGGTCCCCCCTCTTACAAGGGGGGACGAGAGGTTCTGTCACCCTCCCTGCTGTGCAGGGAGGTTTCCTCCGCCGCAGGCGGAGGCGTCGTAGAACGAGCCGAAGGCGAAGTGATTCGGAGAGGGTCACCCTGCAGTCCCCCACCGCGACCCCCCTCAGCTCACTCCGCTCGCTGGTCCCCCCTGATCCCAGGGGGGACGAGAAGAGCGAGGCCCAAACAGGTACCCTGAGAAGGAGCCACGGCTACCACGAGAGGAGCATTACGTGTCGGTAGCGAAGGTGATCGAGATCACGTCCACTTCACCCGGGTCGTTCGAGGATGCCATCCGCAAGGGCATCGCGAAGGCCCAGAAGACCATCGACGGCATCTGCGGGGCGTGGATCTCGGAGCAGAAGGTCGAGCTGGCCGAGGACGGCACCATCAAGCACTTCCGCGTCGACATGAAGCTGACGTTCGTGCTCGACGACTGACCTGCTCGCCCCCCAAGATCGAAGAGAGGCCCCGGGATCACTCCCGGGGCCTCTCGAACGAGTTGAGCCGGCTCAGACGCCGCTCTCGAAATCGTCCTCGAACGACACGACCGTGCGACCCGGCTTGGGGGCGCTACCGCCGTCCCGGTTCTGGTCCCGGTCCCGGTCACGATCCCGGCTCCGGTCCCGGTCACGGTTCTGGTCCCGATCCCGGTCACGGTTCTGATCACGATCCCGGCTCCGGTCCCGGTCTCCGCTGGCCTGGCTACGACCCCGACCGCCGCCGTCGCCGCGGCCTCGATCACGGCCACCGTCGCGGCCCCGGTCGCGTCCGCCACGATCACGGTGATCGCGGTCCCGGTCACGCCCGCCGCGGTCTCCGCCACCGCTGGACACGGCGCCTTCGGGGATCTCGAGCTCGACGCCCTCGGCCAGGTCGAGGCTGACCTTGCCGCGATCGTCGATCTCCTGCACCACCACCTGCACCTTGTCACCCAACGAGAGCACGTCCTCGACCTGGTTGATGCGGCGGCCTCCGCCCATCTTGGAGATGTGCAGCAGCCCGTCACGTCCGGGGAGGATGTTGACGAAGGCGCCGAACTTGGTGATGTTGACGACCTCGCCCTCGTAGTTCTTCCCCACCTCGGCTTCCGGGGGGAACCCGATGGCGAGGATGCGCTCCCGGGCCAGCTCCATCGACGCCGTGTCGATGGCTCCGACTCGGACGATGCCGTCGTCGTCGATCTCGATGGTGGCTCCGGTCTCCTCCTCGAGTTCCCGGATGACCTTCCCCTTGGGCCCGATGACCTCGCCGATCCGATCCTTCGGGATCTGGATCGCTTCGATCTTCGGTGCGTTGGCCGCGAGCTCGGGCCGCGGCTCGGCAAGCACCTCCGCCATGGCGTCCAGGATGAACAGCCGCGCCTCGCGGGCCTGGCCCATCGCCTGGATGAGCACGTCGGCGGGAAGCGACTCGATCTTGGTGTCGAGCTGCAGGGCGGTAATCATGTCACGCGTCCCGGCCACCTTGAAGTCCATGTCGCCGAGGGCGTCCTCGGCTCCGAGGATGTCGGTGAGGGTCACGAAGCGGCCATCGTGGGCGATGAGCCCCATGGCGATGCCGGCCACCGGCGCCTCGATCGGCACGCCGGCGTCCATCAGCGACAGGGTCGAGCCGCACACCGAGGCCATCGAGCTGGAGCCGTTCGACATCAGCACCTCGGACACGATCCGGAAGGCGTACGGGAAGTCCTCAGATTCCGGGATCACGGGGAGCAGCGCCTTCTCGGCCAGCGCTCCGTGCCCGATCTCACGCCGCTTCGGCCCACGCATGAAGCCCGTCTCGCCGGTGGCGTACGGCGGGAAGTTGTAGTGGTGCATGTAGCGCTTGGTCTCTTCCACCGAGATGGTGTCGAGCATCTGCTCCATGCGCAACATGCCGAGGGTCGTCACGTTGAGCACCTGGGTCTCGCCGCGCTGGAACAGCGCCGAGCCGTGACCCTGGGGAACCACCCCGACCTCGATGCTGAGGGGCCGGATGTCGGTGAGGCTGCGGCCGTCCATGCGAACACCGTCGGCGACGACCCGTTCCCGCATCACCTTCTTCTGCACGGCGCGGAAGGCCTTCTTGACCGCCGCCAGTGTCTCCACGTCGTCCTCGGCGATGCCGAGCTCGGCGGTGGTGGCTTCGGCGATTCCGGCCTCCGCCTCGCGGCGCTGCTGCTTGTCGGCGACGATGCCCATCTCGACCAGCTTGGGACGGGCCACCTGCTCCACCCGGTCGTACAGTTCCTGCGAGTAGTCCTCGACCACCGGGAACTCGACCGGCTCGGGCGCACCCATTTGCTCACGGAGCTGGAGCTGGAGGTCGATGAGCTGGCCGATGTAGCCCTTGGCCTCTTCGAGACCCCGGGCGACGGTTTCCTCGTCACTGGGCGGCTGGCCCGCGGTGACGTGACGATGCCCCTGCTCGGTGGCTCCTGCCTCGACCATGGCGATGTCGACGACGCCGTCGGCGTTGCGCTTGCCGGCGATGATGAGTTCAAACACCGACTCCTCGAGCTCCTCGAAGGTCGGGAACGGGATCCACTCCCCGTTGCGTAGCGCCACGCGCACCGCCCCGATCGGTCCCAGAAACGGGATCGGGCTGAGGGTGAGCGCCGCCGAAGCGGCGTTGAGGGCGGGGGCGTCGTAGGGGTTGACCAGGTCGGCCGAAAGCACGGTCGCCACGATGTGGGTCTCGGAGCGGAAGCCCTCCTGGAACGAGGGACGAAGCGGGCGGTCGATGAGGCGGGCGGTCAGCGTCGCCTTCTCGGTGGCGCGTCCCTCCCTGCGGAAGAAGGAGCCGGGGATCCGCCCCACGGCGTACATCCGCTCCTCGACGTCGACGGTGAGCGGGAAGAAGTCGGTGCCTTCCCGCAGGCCCCTGCTCGCGGTCGCCGTCACCAGCACCTCGGTGCCGCCGACGTGGATCACAACGGATCCGTCCGCGAGTTGGGCGAGTTTGCCGGCCGTGAAGACGATCTCTCGGTCGCCTATCTGGCCTCGTACGGTGGTCTCTGCCACGCGCATCTCCTTTTTGACTGTGGGAGGAGAGCGCTCAATTGGCAGTGGTCGATCCTCGAAGCGGGTCGAACATCGACCACTGACAACTGAACCGCCTCTCCCCCGTTGATTTGGTTCCGGCTACAACAAAAGGCGGCCCGGAGAGGCCGCCTCCTAGTGCCTAACGCCGCAGCCCGAGACGGGCAATCAGCGTCCGGTACCTCTCGACATCTTGGTCTCTGAGGTAGCCGAGGAGCCGTCGGCGCTTACCGACCATCATCAACAGTCCTCGCCGTCCGTGGTGATCCTTCTTGTGGAACCGCAGATGCTCGGTGAGGTGGTTGATCCGTTCGGTGAGCAGCGCGACCTGCACCTCGGGCGAACCCGTGTCGGTCCCATGCGTACCAAACTCTTCGATGACCGTCTTCGTGTCTTTCACGCAGACTTTCCCTCGCGGATGAACGAAAGCGCGGACGAACGTCCGAGGGGGAGTGTAACAGGTTCCGTTCGCCTGCCAATCCCGGTTCCCTCTCTCGTCCCCCCTGTCCCCTCTCGTTCCCCCTGTCCTCTCTCGTCCCCCCTGGAATCAGGGGGGACCGGCGAAGCGCCAGCGGAGCTGGCGTTGAGCCGAGGGGAGTACACGGACGCGACCGGCGCGCACTTCTTCTCGTCCCCCCGTTCCCTTCTCTCGTCCCCCCTGGGATCAGGGGGGACCGGCGAAGCGCCAGCGGAGCTGGCGTTGAGCCGAGGGGGGTACACGGACGCGACCGGCGCGTAGTTCCCCTCGCCCCCCTGTCTCCAGGGGGGACCAGCGAGCGAAGCGAGCTGAGGGGGGTCCCGTTCCGTCTCCCACTCCAACCCTCCCCTGGATCGCCTTGCGCTCCATGGTTTCTTGTCACACCCGACCGTCATGATGGTCCCATGCTGGCCCACGATCCCTCCGTGCCGATCGACCACCACGAGCAGGTCCTGGTGGCTGGCGAGGCGTTGATCGCCAAGATCCGAGCCCGTCAAGCCGAAGCACTCGCCGCCCTCGACACCGCCCACGTCCACCAGATGGACGGATGCCGCTCGATGCTCGAATGGACCGCGGCACGTCTCGACGTCGAGCACGACACCGCCCGCCTCCTGGTCCGATCCGCCAAGGCGCTCGCCGAGCACCCCGACCTCGCCGCCGCCATGCAACGGGGCGACGTCAGCTTCGACCGGGCCTTGGCGACCGCTGAACTGGCAGCATCGGGCGCCGACGAGGCGACGGTGACCGCGTCAGCGGGCTTCGACCTCGCCGGGGTGCACCGGCTCGCAGCCCGCCGCCGCCGCATGACACGGCGAGACGAGGCCAAGGTGTTCCTCGACCGGTTCCTGGCGATCCAGGCCTCCCTCGACGAGTCGTCGGGACGGCTCTGGGGAGAGTTGCCCGGCTTCGAGCTGCGGATCGTGGAGAAGGCACTACGTCAGCGCGGGGACCAGTTCAACGACCTGCCCGGCCCCAAACTGGTGAAGGGCCAGCGCATGGCCGACGCCCTCGTCTCCATCGCCCAGGACTCCCTCGACGGCGTTGCGCCGGAGGGGGCACTCCCGTCGAACGGCGCGGAACCCCTGGTCACGGTCTTCGTGGACACCGGTATCGCCGGCCCCACCGCGGGCGAGGCCGGCGCCGAGATCGAATACGGGCCGCAGGTCGGACCGGGCACTCTGGAACGCATCTTGTGCACCGGCGCCGTTCAGGTCGTCGGCCTCGAGCGCGGCCACCCCATGGCGGCATCGGACGCCACGAGGGCCATCCCGCCTGCAACCCGCCGCTTCGTGGCGTGGCGGGACGGGGGCTGCACCGTCGCCGGGTGCCGGTCCCGCTACCGCCTCCAGGCCCACCACATCCGGGAGTGGGGCCAGGGCGGCGGCCACGACCCCGACAACCTCACCACCCTTTGCTGGTATCACCACCACGTGGTCATCCACGGCATGGGCTACCGGATCGATCCCGACTCACCACCCCAGTGCCGGCGCCTCCGGGCCGGCGTCCGCGGACCCGATCCTCCCTGAACCCCGACCACACCCCCTCAATCTCAACCACACCGCCGATGACCTCCCCCACCCCCAGTGCCGCTCCGACGCGCCCACACCTCCCCCCTTCCCCCCTCCCCCCTCGTCCCCCCCTTCCCTCTGTCGTCCCCCCTTTCCTTCTCTCGTCCCCCCTTTCCTCTGTCGTCCCCCCTTCCCTTCTCTCGTCCCCCCTTCCCTCTTTCGTCCCCCCTGGGATCAGGGGGGACCAGCGAGCGCAGCGAGCTGAGGGGGGTGCATAGAGGCGGCCGGCGCGGTCACTGTCGTTTCCCCTGGGACCAGAGGGGACCAGCGAGCGCAGCGAGCTGAGGGGGGTGCATAGAGGCGGCCGGCGCGTAGTTCCCCTCGCCCCCCCTCTCCTTCTCTCGTCCCCCCTGGGATCAGGGGGGACCGGCGAAGCGCCAGCGGAGCTGGCGTTGAGCCGAGGGGGGTACCAAGCCGCGACCCCACCCGAAATCGACCCTCCCGAAATCGCCGGCGGCTCCGCCGCCAGGGAAGAGGGCGGGACCCGACCGGCGCGCTCCCCTACCCGGTCAGTCCTTCTCGAGCAGCATCCGGGCCGTCGCCACGTCCGAGGTGATCTGGGCGACCAGGGCGTCGACGTCGGGGAACTTGCGCTCCTCCCGGATCCAGGCCCAGAAGTCGACCTGCAGCTCCTGCCCGTAGAGGTCGCCGTCGTAGTCGAGCAGGTGCACCTCCACCACGCTCTCGGTGCCGCCGAAGGTGGGACGCACCCCGATGTTGACGACCCCCGGCCGGCGGGTGTCGCCCGGCCCGCACTCGACGGCGTAGACGCCGGAGGCCGGAACGAACATGCGGGGATCGATGTCGAGGTTCGCCGTCGGGAACCCGATCGTCTTCCCCCGCCCGTCGCCGGCTACCACCCGGCCCCGGAGCTGGTAGGGGCGGCCGAGCATCCGCCACGCCGTTGCGACGTCGCCGTCGGCCAGCACCCGGCGGATGGCGGTGGACCGCACCGGCTCCCCGTCCTCGAAGATGCCGACCCGGCGCACCTCGAACCCGTGCACCTGGCCGAGCGCCTCGAGCAGCGTCACGTCGCCGCCGAGGCGGTAGCCGAACCGGAAGTCGTCGCCGACCGCCACCACCCGCGCCTGCAGCGCCCGTACCAGGACCTGTTCGACGAAGGTGGCGGCCTCGGTGTGGCGGAAACGGTCGTCGAAGTCGATCACCGCCACCACGTCGGCGCCGTTGGCTTCGAGCAGCTCGAGGCGCTGCTCGATGCTGGTGAGCAGCAGCGGGGCGTCCTCGGGGTGGAGCACGATCGCCGGATGGTCCTGGAACGTCACCACCGCCAGCGGAAGGTCGGGATCGGCTGCCCGCAGCTCGGCCAGCACCCGCTGATGCCCGCGGTGGACGCCGTCGTACATGCCGATCGTCACCGCCTGGGGACGCGGCACCGGCTCCCAGCGCTGGGGATCCCCCGAGAGCACGATCACGCCAGCACCACCTCCGCCTTGGCCCGGCCGGCGTCGACGCGGTAGACGGCGAGGAGCTGCCCCTCGCCGTCCACGACCCGCACCGGACCGTCGTGCGGCTCCGCCATCAGGGCCGACGCCGGGAACACGACGCCGTTGCGGACCGCCACCGCGGTGTCGTCGCCCACCGTCACCAGCGGCAGGTCGGGGAGACCGGCGGCCGCCGTCAGGCTCAGGTCCCGCCAGTCATCCCCGGCGGCGGCGACCTCGTCGATGGTGTGGGCGTCGTCGACGAGCAGCGACCCGTTGCGGAGGCGTCGCAGCGAGGTCAGGTGGGCGTGGCCGCCGAGGGCGCGGGCGATGTCGTCGGCGAGGGTCCGCACGTAGGTGCCCTTGCTGCAGATCACCCGAAACGAGACCTCCGGGTAGTTGCAGGGGGCGAAATCGAGCAGCTCCAGCACCGAGATCTCCACCCAGCGGGCCTCCCGCTCCACCTCGATGCCCTGGCGGGCCAGCTCGTAGAGGCGGCGTCCCTCCACCTTGCGAGCCGACACCATCGGGGGGATCTGGGAGATCCGGCCGACGAAGCGGGTCATCGCGGTCCGCACCTCGTCCTCCGACACCGGCATCGGCTCCCGGGACAGCACCGACCCGTCGGCGTCGAGGGAATCGGTGGCGACCCCGAGCCGAGCCTGGGCCAGGTACTCCTTGGGGGCGTCCTGGACGAAGCGGAGCAGGCGGGTCGCCTTGCCGAGCCCGAGCACCACCAGCCCGGTCGCCAGTGGATCGAGCGTGCCGGCGTGGCCGATCTTGCGCTTCCGGGTGAGGCCCCGCACCTTGGCGACGACGTCGTGCGAGGTCCAGCCGGAGTCCTTGTCCACGAGCAGGAACCCGGTGAAGCGCTCCTTGGGGCTCACCGCAGACCGGCCCGGACCAGCTCGACAATCTCCTCCGGGGTGCCCTTGTGGGTGAACCCGGCGGCGTTGTGGTGGCCGCCGCCGCCGAGGGCGGAGGCGACGGCGCCGACGTCCACCGTGCCGCGGGACCGCAGGCTGCACTTCACCGTCTCGTCGTCGAGCTGCCGCACCAGGCACGCCACCTCGGCCTCCCGGGCGACCCGGATGAGGTCGATGAGGCCGTCGGCGTCCTCGTAGCCGATCCCGGAACGCTCCAGGTCCTCCACGTGCAGCACCGACCACACCAGCGAACGTTCCGGGTCGAGCCGGGCCCGTGACAGCACCGCCCCCGCCACCCCCAGGTAGCCGAACGGCGATTCCTCGAACAGGTACCGCCCCACCTCGTCGGGCTCGACCCCGGCGGCGAGGAGGCGGGCAGTGATCTCGTGCACCTCGGGGCTGGTCGCCGAGTACTGGAAGCGGCCGGTGTCGGTCACCAGCCCGGTGTAGAGGGCGGTGGCGATGGCTGGGGTGAGGCCCCACCCCAGCTCTTCGAGCAGGTGGAAGACGAGCTGGGCGGTGGCGGCGGCGGCGGGGTCGATGACGGCGACGTCGCCGAAGTCGCCGCCGTTGGAGGCGTGGTGGTCGATGACGAGGAGCCTGGCTGCGCCGTTCGCCACCGAGGCGGCGCTGCCGAGACGGTCGGCCGATCCGGTGTCGACCGCCACTGCCAGGTCCAGCTCGGGCGGCACCGCGCCCGGGGCCACCAGCAGGTCCTGGGTGAGGAACCGGAACTGGCGGCCGAGCACGAAGGGCTCCCCGAAGGTGACATAGGCGTCCTTGCCGGCGTTGCGGGCCGCCTCCGCCAGCGCCAGCGCCGACCCGATGGCGTCGCCGTCGGGACCGACGTGGCCGATGACGACGAGTGACTCGGCGGCGCGCAGCAGCCCCGCCGCCTGCTGCAGACCCGATCGGATCTCGGGTGTCATTCCTTTTCCCCTTCCCGATCGAGACCGTGGAGGAGACGGTCGATCTTGAGGCCCTCCTCGATCGAGGGGTCGACCCGGAACTCCAGCACCGGCGTGTACTTGATGCGGGTCTGGCGACTGATGGCGGATTGCAGCCGAGGTCCCGCCCGGTGCAGGGCTGCGGCGGTGGCGGCCGCCTCCTCGTCCGTTCCCAGCACCGAGTAGTACACGATGGCGTGGCGCAGGTCGGGAGCGGTCTCGACCCCGGTGATGGTGAGGAACCCGATGCCGGGGTCCTTCAGCTCGGTGGTCTCCTCGGCGATGACTTCGCGCAGCAACTCATTCACCTTGCGCATCCGCGGGGTCGGTGGGTGGCTCATTCCGGGTCCTCCAGGTGGGAGACGCCCACCTCCAGCACCTCGACGTCGACCCGCTCGCGCAGGTGCTGCTCGACACGATGCAGGATACGGTCGAGTTGCCCCGCCTGTGGCGCCACCGCCGCCACTCCCAGCGTGGCGCGGTTCCACAGGTTCTGATGGCCGACTTCGGACACGGCGACGCCGAAGGTGCGCCCCACGGAGGTGGTGATGGATTTCACGACCTGCCGTTTCTCCTTCAGTGAGTGGGCGTCCCGGATCCTCAGCTCGATGCGGAGGGCGCCGGCGTGCACGACGACCGTCAGGTCCGGGCGACTTCCCGAATCTCGAAGGACTCGATGGTGTCGCCCTCTTTGATGTCGCGGAAGTTGTCGAGCCCGATGCCACACTCGAAGCCGGCCGCGACCGAGGCAACGTCTTCCTTGAAGCGCCGCAGCGACACGATCCGGCCGTCGTAGACCACCACCCCGTCGCGCACCAGCCGGGCCCGGGCGTTGCGGTTGATCTCGCCCTCGGTGACGTAGCACCCGGCGACGGTGCCGAGTCGGGGGGCCCGGAAGGTGGCTCGCACCTCGGCGACCCCGAGGAAGGTCTCGACCTCCTCGGGCGCCAGCTCGCCGACGAGCAGACCCTCGACGTCCTCCAGCAGCTCGTAGATGATCGAGAAGGTGCGGATGTCGATGCCCTGATCCTTGGCGGCCTTGCGGGCGCCGCTGTCGGGACGCACGTTGAAGCCGTAGATGATGGCGTCCGACGCCTCGGCCAGCATGACGTCGTTGGCGGTGATGCCGCCGACGCCGCCGAGCACGATGTTGATCTGGGCGTTCTCCCGGGTGATTTTGGCGATGGCGTCCCGGATCGCCTCCAGCGAGCCGGTGGCGTCTGCCTTGACGATCACCCGCAGCTCGGTCTGGTCGGCGGAGCGGAGCTGCTCGAGGAGCTGCTCGAGGCGTTCGGTGGCGGTGGGGACGATGAGGTTCTCGGCCCGGAGGCGGACTGCCGCCTCCTGGGCCAGCTTGCGGGCCTCCCGCTCGTTGGCGACGACCTGGAACATGTCGCCGGCCGCCGGGACCTCATCCCAGCCCATGATGAGCGCCGGGGTGCTAGGCCCGGCGGTCTTCATCTGCTGACCGTTCTCGTCGAACATGGCGCGGACCCGCCCCGCCACGCCGCCGGCAACGATGGCGTCGCCGCGGGTCAGGGTGCCGCGTTGCACGATCACGGTGGCGAGCGGGCCGCGGCCCACCTCGAGTTGGCTCTCGATGACGGTGCCGACTCCGGGGGCCTTGGGATTGGCCTTGAACTCCTCCACCTCGGCGACGAGGGCGATCATCTCGAGCAGCTCGTCGACGCCCTCGCCGGTGAGGGCGGAGATCTCGGCGCTGACGACATCGCCGCCCAGCTCCTCCACCACCACCCCGTACTGGGTGAGTGCGGCCCGCACCGCGTACGGGTCGGCGGATTCGAGGTCCATCTTGTTGATGGCGATGATGAGCGGCACCCCGGCCGCCCTGGCATGGTCGATGGCCTCCACGGTCTGCGGCATGACGCCGTCGTTGGCGGCCACCACGATGATGGCGACGTCGGTGACGTGGGCGCCCCGGGCCCGCAGGGCGGTGAAGGCCTCGTGGCCGGGGGTGTCGATGAAGGTGATCTTGGAGCCGTCCCGGGCGACCTGGTAGGCGCCGATGTGCTGGGTGATGCCGCCGGCTTCCCCGGCGATCACGTTGGCTTTGCGGATGGTGTCGAGCAGCTGGGTCTTGCCGTGGTCGACGTGGCCCATCACCGTCACCACCGGGGGCCGGGGCTGCAGGGTGGAGGGGTCGTCCTCGTACTCGACGACGGAGTGCTCCGCCACCGGTTCCGGCTCCGGCGCCTCCGGGGCTGCTTCGACGAGCACGTCGAAGCCGAAGAAGTCGCCGAGTGGCTCCAACGCGTTGGTGGGAATGGTGCCGCCGCCGGGAACCATCTCCCCCATCGACATCAGCTGGCGCACCACGTCGCCGGTGCGGAGTCCCACCAGGCGGGCGAACTCGGCGGCGGTGATGCCCTCGTCGACGGTGAGGATGGGCCGCTCGTCGGCGGTGGCGGTGGCAGGGGCCGGGGCGGCGGAGGCGGGCGCCTCGGGCGCCGCCTCAGGTTCGGGGGTGGGGGCGGCGGCCTCCTCCGGCTCGGACGGCGCCTCCTCGGCGGCCGCCGGCGCCGGCGTCGCCGCGGCGTTCTCCTCGAAGGACATCCTGACCAGCGCCACCGCGTCCTCGTCGAGGCCGGATGAGGCGGTCTTGACGTCGAGATCCAACTCCTGGGCGCGTTCGAGCACCTCCTTGGACTCTCGCCCAAGCTCCCGTGCCAGCTCGTATACGCGCGTCTTCGCCAAGTGTCACCTCCGGGCGCCCTATTGTGCCAGACCGCTCAGGCGGTCGAGCCGGCGCCTCGCTCCTCGTCGTCCGTCATCGTTTCGTCGGCTGCGCCGGCCTCGTCGGGGGCCTCGCTCTCGTCAACAACCTCGGCCTTCTCCGGAACCGCGGCCTCTCCGGCCTCGTCACCGGCTTCGGCTTCCTCGGCCACCTCGGCAACCGCGGCCTCCTCTACTACCGCGGCCTCCTCGACCACCGCGGCCTCCTCGACCACCGCGGCCACCTCGGCGACCGTTTCGGGCGCAGGCTCGGCCGCCGCGGGCACGGCCGCTGCGGTGCCCGTCGCGGTGTCTTCGGCTCCGAGCCCTTCTTCGTCCTCGACGTCGAGGCCGAGGTCCTGGCTCTCGGAGCGGATGTCGACCTTGTAGCCGGTCAGCTTGGCGGCGAGGCGGGCGTTCTGGCCCTCCCGGCCGATCGCCAGCGAGAGCTGGTGGTCGGGCACCACGACGGTGGCGATCTTCTCGTCCTCGTCGAGTCGGACCTCCTTGACCCGCGCCGGGCTCAGTGCCTCGGCGATGAAGGAGCGGGTGTCGTCCCGCCATTCGACGATGTCGACCTTCTCGCCCCGCAGCTCGTTGACGACCTGGCGCACCCGGGAGCCGCGGGCGCCGACGCAGGCCCCTACCGGGTCGACGTTGGGGTCGTTGGAGGCCACCGCGATCTTGGTGCGGTGGCCCGGCTCGCGGGCGATGGCCCGGATCTCGACGTCGCCGTCGACCAGCTCGGGCACCTCCAGCTCGAACAGCGAGCGAATGAACTCGGGATGGCTGCGGGACACCACGATCTGCGGGCCCTTGCCCTCGCCCCGTACCTCCAGGATGTAGGCCTTGACCCGATTGCCGCGCTCCAGCCTCTCGTAGGGGATGCGCTCCGACGACGGCATGATCGCCTCGGCGTTGCCGAGGTCGAGCAGGGCGTAGCGGTGGTCGGAGCTCTGCACGATGCCGGTCACCAGGTCGCCCTCGCGGCCCTCGTAGAGGTCGAAGACCTGCTCCCGCTTGGCGTCACGCAGGCGCTGCATGATGACCTGCTTGGCGGTCTGGGCGGCGATGCGCCCGAAGTCTTCCGGGGTGTCCTCCCACTCCCGGACGACGTTACCGTCCTCGTCCAGCTCCTGGCCGTAGACGACGATCTCGCCGGTGTCGGCGTCGATGGTCACCCGGGCCTCCTCGGCGGCTCCGGGGGTGCGCTTGTAGGCGGACACGAGCGCGTTGGCGAGGGCGTCGAGGATGGTGTCGGCCGGTACCCCCTTCTCACGCTCCAGCAGTTCGAGAGCGTCAAGCAAGTTGTAGTCCATCGTCGTCCCTCTCTATCGCCGCGTACCCGGCTTGGCGGTCTTCTCCCAGACGAACACCGTCCCGGCCGACGCGACGTCGTCGAAGGCGATGCGGCGCTCGCCGCCGTCGACCTCGATGCAGAAGCCGTCCTCGTCGACCTGCGACAGCACCCCGCGGTGCTGGGAGGCGTCTTCCACCGGCTGGCGAGTCTTCACTCGGATCTCTCTTCCCAACGACTTCTCGAAGTGACGGGGCCGGCGGAGCTTGCGCTCCAGCCCCGGCGAGGTGACCTCAAGCGTGTAGGGACCGATCACGGGGTCTTCGGCGTCGAGCAGGCGGCTCACCCCCCGCGACAGGGCTGCGACGTGGTCGACGTCGATCGGCTCGGCGGCGTCGACCGTCACCCGCACGAGGGTGCCGGGGCCGCTGCCGACGACCTCGACGTCGTCGAGCTCGATCCCCTCGGCCGCGACATACGGCTCGACCACGCCCCACAGGCGCTCCTCGGTGCCGGTCACGACCACTCCTCCTCCGGGTCCCTTCACAGAACGAGGCGGGCCCAGGCCCACCTCGAGCACGATCTCCGTTCGGGAAAGGAGTATAGCAGCCGGGCCTTTCTCCCGATCCCTCCCCGGAACGGGCGCGGCAGCGTCTCCGGAGCGGCCGTCTCCAGACACTGGGAGGCGGCGGGCCGCCTCAGGTGCGGGCGGCCTGCACCTCGGCCACGACGATGGCGGCGGCGTCCCCGGTGGGCACGGTCCGGGTCTCCCCGCTGCGCCGCTCGGTCAGCTCCACCGTCCCGGCGGCGAGACCGCGGGGCCCGACGGTGATCCGGTACGGGATGCCGATCAGCTCGGCGTCGTTGAACTTCACCCCGGGACGCTCGTCACGGTCGTCGATGACGACGTCGATCCCCGCCTCCCCCAGCTCCCGGTAGAGGGCCTCCCCCGCCTCCATCGAGGCGTCGTCGTCGACCTTGACCACGGTGACGACGACCTCGTAGGGGGCCACCGCCACCGGCCACACGATGCCCTTGTCGTCGAAGTGGGTCTCGACGACGGCGGCCAAATTGCGCTCCACGCCGATGCCGTAGGACCCCATCACGATGGGGCGGCTCGCCCCGTGCTCGTCGAGCACCGTGGCGCCGAGCGGCTCGGAGTACTTGGTGCCGAGCTTGAAGATGTGCCCGGCCTCGATGGCGCGGAACACCTCGAGCGGCTCCCCGCAGGTGACGCACGGCTCACCGGCGCCGACCTCACGCAGGTCGAGCCAGCGGTCGACCCGCAGGTCGCGCTCGACATCGACGCCGCGGAGGTGGAAATCGTCCTCGTTGGCGCCCGTCGTCATGTTGCGACGGCCCTGCAGCCCGGTGTCGGCGACGATCGGCACCCCCTCGACCCCGACCGCACCCAGGCTCCCCGGGTCGGCGCCGAGCAGCTCCCGCACCTCGTCGGGATGGGCGGGGCGCAGCTCGACCGCCCCGGTGCCGTCCTGCAGCTTCTGCTCCTGGAGGGCGTGGTCGCCCCGCAGCAGCACCAAGGTGGGGGCACCGTCGAGCACGTACACCAGGGTCTTGATCTGGCGGTCGGCGGCCGCCCCGCCCTCGAAGTGCACGAGGTCGTCGATGGTGCGCACCCCCGGGGTGGGGAACTTCTCGGGGGCGGCGAGCCCCGGCCCGTCGTCGGCGGGCGCCAGGGCGGAGACGGCCCGCTCCACGTTGGCGGCGTAGCCACACTGCGGCGAGTACACCACCAGGTCCTCGCCGGCCGCCGCCGCCACCATGAACTCGATCGAGCCGCTGCCTCCCATCGACCCGGAGGAGGCCTCCACCGGCACCGCATCCAGCCCGAGGCGGCGGAAGATCGCCTGGTAGGCCTGGTGGTGGAGGGCGAAGGAGCGATCGAGCCCGTCCCGGTCGATGTCGAAGCTGTAGGAGTCCTTCATGGTGAACTCCCGTACCCGCAGCAGGCCGGACTTGGGGCGGGGTTCGTCCCGGAACTTGGTTTGGAGCTGGTACCAGATCTGCGGGAGCTGCCGGTAGGAGGTCAGCTCGAGGGCGAGTGTGGTGAAGATCTCCTCGTGGGTCATGCCGAGACCGAGTTCGGCCCCCTTGCGGTCCTTGATGCGGAACATCTCGTCCCCCATCACCTCCCACCGGCCGCTCTTCTTCCAGATCTCGCTGGGGTGGATCGCCGGCAGCAGGAACTGCTGGCCACCGATGGCGTCCATCTCCTCGCGGATGATGCGCCGGATCTTGTCCTGCACCCGGAACGCCGCCGGCAGCAGCGAATAGACGCCGGCCATGAGCTGGCGGATGAACCCGGCCCGGATCAGGAGCCGGTGGCTGGCGGCCTCGGCGTCGGCCGGGTCGTCGCGCAGGGTGGGGATGAAGGCTTGGGACCAGCGCACGATCACTCCACGGTCGGTTCGTGGCGCCGGAGTCTATCGCCCCGCCCCGTCCGGCCCGATTCAGGCCGCGCCGGGCCTCGACTCACGCCCCGTCGTCGCCTCCGGCGACTTCGGCCACCGCGGCCCGGCGCGCCGCGGCCCGGTTGGCGTCGCCCTGGACCCCGAGCAGCTCGATACGCTGTGATTCGGCGAGGTCGGCGGCGGTGACGTCGGCGGCGGCCAGCCGGGCTTCGACCCCTTCGGCCACCAGGCGGCGGGCCTCGTCGACGAGGGCCTCGACCATGTCCTCCTCGGCCACCACCCGCACCACCTGGCCCTTGACGAAGAGGTGGCCCCGCCCCCGCCCGGCGGCGATCCCGAGGTCGGCCTCGCGAGCTTCGCCGGGCCCGTTGACGACGCAACCCATCACCGCCACCTGCACCGGCAGGTTCTCGGCTTCGAGGGCGGCGCTCGCCCGGGCGGCGACGTCGATGACGTCCACCTCGGCCCGCCCGCAAGAGGGACAGGCGATGAGGTCGAGGCCCTTGCGCTCCCGCAGGCCGAGGTATTCGAGCAGCTTGCGGCCCGCCTTCGCCTCCTCCACCGGGTCGGCCGTGAGCGAGAACCGGATGGTGTCGCCGATCCCCTCCAGCAGCAGGGTCGAGATGCCGGCCACCGACTTGATGAGGCCGCCCGGAGGCGGGCCGGCCTCGGTGACGCCGAGGTGGAGCGGGTAGTCGATCCGCTCCGAGAGCAACCGGTAGGCCTCCACCATGGAGGGCACGTGGGAGTGTTTGACCGAGATCTTGATGTCCTCGAACCCGACCTCCTCCAGCAGCCGGATCTCCGCCAACCCCGAGGCGACGAGGGCCTCCGGGACCGGGGCGCCGTATTCGGCGAGCAGGTCCTTGTCGAGCGAGCCGGCGTTGACGCCGACCCGGATCGGGACCCCGGCGGCGGCGGCGGCCCGGGCCACCGTCTTGATGTGCTCGGGTTTGCGGATGTTGCCCGGGTTGAGGCGCAGCCCGGCGACGCCGGCTTCGAGGGCGGCGAGGGCGAGGCGGTACTGGAAGTGGATGTCGGCGATGATTGGCACCGGGGAGCGGGGCACGATCTCGGCGAGACCCTGGGCGGCCTCGGCGTCGTTGCAGGTGATGCGAACGATGTCGGCCCCGGCGCCTTTGAGGGCGTAGACCTGGGCCAGGGTGGCGTCGACGTCGGCCGTCTTGGTGGTCGTCATCGACTGCACCGAGACGGGGGCGTCCCCGCCGACCGGGACGTCGCCCACCATGATCCTGCGGGTGGGGCGCCGGGTGATGCTCATGGGGTCAATGCTAAGCGGGACCGCGCCGCTCGGGGCACGGCCGGACCTCAGCCGGGGAGCTGGATCGGGTCGACGATGTCGAAGTAGAGGCCGAGCAAGCCGAGCATGATGATGAAGACGAACACCGCCGCCGCCACCGGCAGCAGCTTGCGCACGTCGGCGGCCCGCCCTCGGATCCGCTCGTAGAGCGCCACCGCGAAGTGGCCCCCGTCGAGTGGGAACAGCGGCACCAGGTTGAGGACGCCGACGAAGACGTTGACGAAACCGAGTAGGAACAGGGCATCCTGGACCGGGCCGGCGATGCGCACCAGCCCGACGACGCTGACGGGGCGGACCTGGCTGACGTCGCCGGTCCCCCTCCCGAAGGCCTGCCCCACGATCGAGTTGAAGTTGGAGACCATGCCCCACAGCCCCTGCACCGCGTACACCGACGTCTCCCCGATCGTCGCCCCCGCCTGCGGCACCGCCGCCAGCAGCCCGTAGTGGTGCTCGACGACGACGGGGCTCACCCCGAGGTACCCGATCGACCCGCTGCCGTCGGCGGGGATGGTGGCGAGGGTGGCCTGGAGGGTCTGTTCCCGGTCGGCCTGGTCCACGACGATGTTCACCGTCCGCCCGGGGCGATCCTGGGCGAGCTCGACGAAGCGGTCCCAGGTGTCGATGTGGACCCCGTCGAGCGAGACGAGCACGTCCCCGGCCTGGAGACCGGCGAGCAGGGCGGGAGTGGGAACGACCAGGTCGGTGGTGGTGAGGGTGACGAGGAACCCGGCGCGCTCCACCTCCACCTCTGTCGTGGCGTCGGGGGCTTTGGTGGTAACGGGGTCGACCTCACGGAGTGGCACCCCGTCGACGCGCACCACCACGTCGTCGGCTTGGAGGTCGAGGGGGATCTCGTCGGCCGGGTCGGCGGTCGAGGTCACCAGGACGTCGCCCACCTCCCGCACCTCGGTGCTGCGCTCGTAGGTGCCGTAGGCGAGGGTGACGATGTAGAAGAGGATGAACGCCACCACGAAGTGGCTGGCGATGCCGGCCAGCACCACGATCGACTTCTGCCAGAAGGGCTTCTGGCGGTAGGTGCGGTACTCCTCGGCGGGATCCACCTCCTCGAGGGGGTTCATGCCGACGATGCGCACGTAGCCGCCGAGCGGGATCGCCTTGATGCCGTACTCGGTCTCGCCGCGCCGGGTGGACCAGAGGCGGGGCCCGAACCCGAAGAAGGCCTCGGTGGCCTTCATGCCGAAGTACTTGGCCGCCACGAAGTGGCCGCCCTCGTGGATGACGACCATCAGGATGAAGCCGACGATGATGATGGCGGGTCCCATGTACCTCCCCGGGCGGCAGACACGCTACCCGCCGGGTCACGTTACCGAGTTCGGCTCATCCCGCCGACTCGACCAGCCCGGCCGCCACCACCCGGGCCTCGGCGTCCACCGCGAGGGCGGCGGCCACGGTGGTGACCGGGTGGGGGGCGACGGCCTCGAGGGTGGCCGCCACCACCGTGGCGATGGCGGGGAAGCGGATCCGGCCGGCAAGGAAGGCGGCGACCGCCACCTCGTCGGCGGCGTTGAGGACGGCGGGCGCCGAGCCGCCCTGCTTCCCGGCGGTGTACCCGAGCCGGAGGCAGGGGAAGGCGTCGTGGTCGGGCGCCTCGAAGCTGAGCGGCCTCCGGGTGAGGTCGAAGCCGGTGGCGGGAGCGGCGACCCGGTCCGGGTAGGTGATGGCGTACTGGATGGGGAGCCGCATGTCGGGCTCTCCGAGCTGGGCCTTGACGCTGCCGTCGGCGAACTCCACCAGGGAGTGCACGATGCTCTGGGGATGGACGACAACGTCGATGTGGTCGTAGTCGACCCCGTAGAGGTGATGGGCCTCGATCACCTCGAACGCCTTGTTCATGAGGGTGGCGGAATCGACCGTGATCCGGGGCCCCATGCTCCAGGTGGGGTGCGCCAGCGCCTCGGCGACGGTGACATGCGCGAGGTCGGCGGCGTCGCGGCCCCGGAACGGGCCCCCGGAGGCGGTGAGGATGAGGCGGCGCACCGCCCCCACCGGTTCCCCCACCAGGCACTGCCACAGTGCCGAGTGCTCGCTGTCGACCGGGATCACCTCGCCTCCGCCGTACTCGGCGGCAGCGGTGACCACCGGCCCGCCGACCACCAGGCTCTCCTTGTTGGCGAGGGCGACCCGGTTGCCTGCTTCGAGGGCGGCCACGGTGGGAGCGAGCCCGGCGGCGCCGACCACACCGTTGACGACGATGCTGCCGGGGCGGGCCGCCAGGGCGTCGAGGGCCTCCGGGCCGAAGGAGACCCGGTCCCCGAGGCGGTCCCGGCACCGCTCCCGGCCGGCGTCGTCGGGGTTGGCGATGACGACGGCGGCGGCGGGATGGGCGGCGGCGGTCTCGAGGATTCGGTCGGAGCAGCTCCCGGCGGCGATGCCGGCGACCGGCAGCTCCAGCCGGGCGGCCACCTCCAGTGCCTGGGCTCCGATCGACCCGGTGGCGCCGAGGACGACGAGCGGCTTCAGGTGAGCAGCCCCATCCACGCGTACGCCATCCAGGCCGCCGGGATGACGAACAGCACGGCGTCGATCCGGTCGAGCACACCGCCGTGGCCGGGCAGGATCGTGCCCATGTCCTTGACGCCGATGCTGCGCTTGATCACCGAGACGGCCAGGTCCCCGAAGGGGGCGACCACCGCCACCACGGCGCCGAGCACGAGGCCGTTCACCAGGTCGAACGGCTCGAACATGCCGAAGCCGGCCCCGGCCGCCAGCGCCACCAGCACGCCGCCGATCAGCCCTTCGACCGTCTTCTTGGGCGAGACGACCGGGGCGAGGGGGCGGCGCCCGAGGCGACGGCCCACGAAGTACTGGGCGCTGTCCATCAGTGCCACGGTCACGACGAGGCCGCCGATGAGCCAGCGGTAGTCGGGCGAGTCGAGGATGTCGAAGGCGAAGGCGCCGAGGCCCCCGATCCAGGCCACCCCGACGATGGTGAGGGCGGCGTTCTCGAGGGGCTTGGCGCGGCCGGGCACCACCGCGTAGAAGAAGAGCACCGCGATCGTGGTCACCAGCAGCGACACCGGGACCGCCGCCAGGTTCCCGGTCCAGGTCCCGAAGAAAGCGCCGCCCACCCCGAGGAACCCGAAGAGGGCGAGGGGGTGACGGCCGCTGCGGATGAGCACGGTGTAGAACTCGCCGACGGCGAGGGCGAGCACGAGGAGCACCAGGAGCCCGATCGCCCAGGGGTGCAGCAGCGACGCCAGGAAGATCCCACCGAGCAGGAGCCCGGTGAGGATCCGCATCGGCAGGTCGGAGATGCGGACGGTGGCCCCGTGCTCGGCGATCTCGCCGGCGACGTCCATGACGTCGTCGAGGCCGACCAGGCCGGTGTCGAGGCCGGGCATCCCGGCGGCGATCGCCATCGGCTCCGGGGTTTCCTCGGCGGCGCGGGCGACGGCCTCGGCGAGCCCGGCGTACTCGCGGGTGCTGGCCTGGGCGTATTCCTCGCTGGTGTACTGGGCAAAGTCGGGGATGTCGTCGTCATCATCGGGGTCCCCGCCTCCGGACGAATCGCGGTCCGCACCCTCGGACGAGCCGCGATCCGCGCCTTCCGATGAATCGTTCCCGTCACCCGACGAGTCGCGCAGCGACTCGTGAACGGACGGGTCGCCTTGCGGCCCGTACGCCGCGTCGCCCGTCGCATCCGCATCCTCGGACGAGCCGCGATCCGCGCCTTCCGATGAGTCGTTCCCGTCACCCGACGAGTCGCGCAGCGACTCGTGAACGGACGGGTCGCCTTGCGGCCGGTCCGCCGCGTCGCGATCCGCCTCGTCCGCGTACGGTTCCCAGCCGGAACGGTCGCTCACGGCGCCACCTGCCGACCACTCGGGGACGTCGAAGTCCTCGATGCGCCACCCCGGACCGTCCACGGAGACGGGCTCGTCCGGACGCGCCTCACCCGGCACGGGTTGGGCATGCCGTTCGAGGGTCGCATCAGGCGGTTCGACACCTGCGTCCTCCTGCGCTCGCTCGACGTCGGAGAACAAGACCTCCGACGCCTCCGTCACTTCGCTGCGGACACGGTCGTCCCCTGCCGCCACCGGTACCTGCAGGTGGACCTGATCGTCCGATCCACCACGTACCGGCACCGAGGCCCGGCGCCGTACCAGGCGCCGCCAGCCCCTCACTGGGGATTCTGCCACGGATGCGCCGCTTCCATCCACACCGGGGCCGGCCGCGACCTCGCCGTCGCTCCCCCCGACCCGTCCCGGCGCCCCGGCGCCGCGGTCGCCGGTGGGCTGCGCCGACCGGATCCGGGAAGCGGCGGCGGCCATTCTCCGCAGCTCCCCCGCCAGGGCCGCGGCGCCGGCGGCGGCCGCATCGGCTTCGAGCCGGCGCTCGGTTTCGATGCCGCGCCGCGCCGCGGCGGCGACCTCGAGCGCTTCCAGGGCCACGGCCCGGCCCCCCGCCAGGCGGGTCAGCTCGGCCTCGAGGGCGGTGTGGTCGAGTGTCTCGTCCTGCCGGGCCAGTTCCCGCTCCAGCGGCCGCAGGGTGGCGGTGGAGATGGCCGCCTCGGCCACCCGCTGCCGGGTGCGGGCCACGGTGACCGCGTTGCCGGCGCGCGCCAGCTCGGCCACCAGCGACGTCGCCTCGCCGTCTCCCTCGACGACGGTGAGGTCGATCTCGATGTGGTGCCCGGCGGCGGCGGCTCGCTGCTCCCCGTCCCGCCGGCGGGTCGCCGTGATCGTGGTGGCAGCGCGTTGCAGCTCGGCGGCCTGCCGCGTCTCCGCCGCGCCGGTCTCGGTCCGGGCCAACGCGGAGGCGTGCCCCCGACCCCGGGTCGCGGCGTCCCGGGCGCCCTGCTCCCGGAGACGGGACTGTTCGGCAGCGATCTGGATCTCCGCCCGCCCCAGCTCGGCGCTGCGGGTGGTGGCGGCGACCGACGCCGCCACCTGCCCGAGGACGGCTTGGTGCTTACGGCCCGACGCGGCGGCGACTTCCGATCCGGTGGCGATCAGGTGCTCCCGCGCCGCCGCGACGGAAGTCTCGACCCAGCGCAGCTCGGCGCCCAGATCCCGCTCCTCGTCAGCGCCGCCGGCGGCGGTGAGGGACTGCAGGTGGTCGCGCCCGGCAGCCCCGGCCCGCTGCTCCTCCCCGGCGATCAGTACTGCCTGGGCCGGCCGAGCCTCGTCCGCCGGCTGCGCCTCTTCTGGTGCCTGCTCCGGTGGCGACTCGGGAATGACATCCTGAGCGGCCGTCTCACGGAGCGCGTCCGGCGGCGGTGGGGCGAGGTCCTGCGGCGCTCGTACCTCCTCCGCCGCTTCGGCGTCCTCCGGCGCTTCCACCGGTGGCGGGTCCCCGGAGCGTTCGGCCCCACCATCCTCCGGGGCGCGCAGCACCGCGTAGACCTCCTCGACCGAGGAGGTGAAGTCGTCGTCGTCGGGGGCGGCGTCGCGGGTCCGGCCCCGACGCAGCCGGGTCAGCCAGCTCGACGACTCCTCGTCCGTCTCCGGGGTCGGCTCGGCGTCGTCGTCGTCCTGCAGCGACCAGTCGGGATGCCAGGGATCACCGGGCTGCGGGTTGAACCCCGCGGCGTCTCCGCGACGACGGCTCACTCGAACTCCTCCGGCGGGCTGCTCGCGGTCAGACCTCGAGCAGCTCCTCCTCCTTGTGGGTCAGGAGCTCATCGATCCGTTGCGTGTGCTCGTCGGTGAGATCCTGCAGTTCCTTCTCGGCGCGGCGCACGTCGTCCTCCGACACCTCGCCTTCCAGCGCCTCGATGCCGTCCTTGGCGTGACGGCGCACATTGCGGACGGCGACCCGTCCCTCCTCGGCGACGTGCCGCACCAGCCGGATCAGGTCCCGGCGCCGGTCCTCGGTGAGGGAGGGGAAGGCGAGCCGGATCACGTTGCCGTCGTTGGAGGGGTTGAGGCCCAGGTCGGCTTCCTGGATCGCCCGCTCGATGGCGTGCATCGACGACCTGTCGTACGGCTGGACGACGAGGAGGCGGGCGTCGGGAACGCTGAACCCTGCGATCTGCTGCAGCGGCGTCGGGGTGCCGTAGTAGTCGACCATGACCCGGTGCAGCAGACCCGGATTGGCCCGCCCGGTGCGCACCATCGAGAACTCCTGGGCGGTGTGGGTCACCGCCTGGTCCATCTTGGCGGAGGCTTCGTCCATTAGGTCATTGATCACCGCGCCACCTCAGTGCACTAGCGTCCCAATCGCCTCCCCCCGCACGGCTGCGGCGATGTTGCCGGGCTCGACCATGCTGAACACCCTGATGGGGAGGTCGTTGTCCATACACATCGTAATGGCGGTGGTATCCATGACCTGGAGCCGCCGGGAGATCACGTCCATGTAGGTGAGGTCGTGGAGGACCTCGGCGCCGGGGTGGGTGACCGGATCGGCGGTGTAGACCGCGTCGACCTTGGTGGCCTTGAGGACCACGTTGGCTCCGATCTCGGCGCCCCGCAACGCCGCGGTGGTATCGGTGGTGAAGAACGGGTTGCCGGTGCCGCCGGCGAAGATGACCACCCGTCCCTTCTCCAGGTGACGGATGGCGCGCAGCCGGATGTAGGGCTCCGCCACCTCCTGGATGGTGATGGCGGTGAGCACCCGGGCGGCCGCCCCGGCCCGTTCCAGACCGTCGCGCAGCGCCAACGCGTTGATCACCGTCGCCAGCATCCCCATGTAGTCGGCGTTGGCGCGCTCCATCCCGGCCGCCGCCGAGCTGAGGCCGCGGAAGATGTTGCCGCCGCCGACGACGATGGCGATCTGGTGTCCTTCGGCGGCCACCACCGAGATCTCCTCGGCGACGCGGTTCACCATCTTGGGATCGATGCCGTATTCGAGTTCGGGATCGGCGAAGGCCTCGCCGGAGAGTTTGAGGACGACCCGGTTACCCACGGCTACTCGGCGTCCTGGCCGACTTGAAGCCGGCTGAAGCGCGCCACCGAGATGTTCTCGCCCATGGTGGCGGCGAGGTTCTTCACCATGTCGCCCACGGTGCCGTCGTACTGTTCGGACCGTACGAACGTCTGGTCGTAGAGCACGTGCTCCTCGTGGAAGGAGCGCAGCCGGCCCTCGACGATACGTTCGATGATGTTCTCCGACTTGTTCTCGTTGCGGGCCTGGGCTGCGATCAGGTCCTTCTCCTTGGCGAGGACGTCTTCCGGCACGTCCTCCTGCCGCACCCACTCGGGGTGGGCGGCGGCGATGTGGAGGGCGATGTCGTTGGCGGCGGTCTGGAACTCCTCACTCTTGGCGACGAAGTCGGTCTCTGCCGCCAGCTCGACGAGGACGCCGATGACGGGTCGGCCCGCCTGGTAGTGGAGGTAGCTGCCGATGGTGCCTTGCGTCTGGGCTCGCTCGGTGCGCCGGGCGGCCGCCGCCAGGCCACGTTCCCGCAGCAGGTCCTTGGCCTTGTCCATGTCGCCGCCGGCATCCTGCAGGGCCCGCTTGGCGTCCATCATCCCCGCGCCGCTCTCCTGGCGGAGGGTCTGGATGTCCTGGGTGCTGACGGTCACGATGCCTCCTCTGCGGTGTCGGTGGCCGGCTGCGGCTCGGTGTCCTCCGGCTGCCCACGATCGGCCTCGGGGGCCCGGTCGCTGCGCCCGGCTTCGTTGAGTTGCCGGCCTTCCCGAGCCGCGTCGGCGATGAGGAACGTGATGAGCTGCGAGGCGCGGATGGCGTCGTCGTTGCCGGGGATCACGAGGTCGATCATGTCTGGGTCGCAGTTGGTGTCGACCAGGGCCATCACCGGGATCCCGAGGCGGGAGGCCTCGGTGACGGCGATGTGCTCGCTCTTGACGTCGACGATGAACACCGCTTCGGGGGGTCGGTGCATGGTGCGGACACCGCCGAGCACCGCCTGGAGCTTGGTCAGCTCGCGGCGCAGCTTGAGGCGCTCCTTCTTGGGGAGGGCCTCCATCTCGCCGGAACTCTCCATGCGCTCCAGCTCGAGCATGTAGCGGATGCGCTTGTGGATGGTCTGGAAGTTGGTGAGCATGCCGCCGAGCCAGCGATGGTTGACGTAGGGCATGCCGGCTCGGTCCGCGGCCTCCTTGACCGCGGCCTGAGCCTGCTTCTTGGTGCCGACGAACAGCACCAAGCCGCCTCCGGCGGCGGTGTCGCGGGCGATTTTGGCGGCGCGCTCGATCTGTTCGAGAGTCTGCCGGAGATCGATGATGTGGATCCCGTTGCGCTCACCGAAGATGTAGGGGCGCATCTTGGGATTCCACCGGCGCGTCTGGTGACCGAAGTGGACTCCGGCCTCCAGCAGCTGCCGCATGGTGACGACTGCCACGTGGTTCCTCCTGGTTGTGGGTTGTTCCTCCGCCCACCCTTCGAGCCTCCTCGGGGCCGTGGCCCCGACCCACGGAGATTGCGGTGGACGTGCGGTTTTCGGGGCGGGAGTGTACTGCGGGTGCGGCGGGGAGACCAGCCCGGGCGTCAACGCCGGGTGTAGGGCGGCTCCATGAGCCGGTTGCGGAGGCTCATCACCGCTTTGGTGTGGATCTGGCACACCCGGGACTCGGTGACGCTGAGGACCTTGCCGATCTCGGCCAGGGTGAGCCCCTCGTAGTAGTAGAGGGTGACGACGAGGCGTTCCCGGTCGGGGAGGCGGTTGACCGAGTCGACCAGCAGGTAGCGGGTCTCCTCCTGCTCGAAGGCGCCGGCTCCTTCCGCCGCCCGGGGGTCGGCCATCAGGTCGCCGACGGCGGCCGAGTCCCGCTCGGCGGGGTTGAGCAGCTCGTCGAGGGCGACGAAGCCGAGCGTCGAGATCTCCCCGAGGTGGTCGCGCAGGGTGTCGACCGGGAGACCCATGTGGTCGGCCAGCTCCTGGTCGGTGGCGGAGCGTTTCAGGCTGTGCTCCAGCTCGGCGAGGCTGCGCTGGATCTCCCGGGCCCGGGCCCGCACCGAGCGGGGCACCCAGTCGAGCGCACGCAGCTCGTCGAGGATGGCGCCTTTGATGCGGTTCACGGCGTAGGTCTCGAACTTGTAGCCACGGCCGGGATCGAACTTGTCGATGGCGTCGATGAGCCCGAACGTGCCGTAGGAGATGAGGTCCTGCGGGTCGACGTTGCGGGGCAACCCGGCCCGGAGGCGGCCTGCCACGAACTTGACCAGCGCCGAGTAGTGGAGGATGAGGCCCTCGCGCGCCAGCGGATCGCTGTTCTGTTTGAACCGCGTCCAGAGCCCATCGAGATCCTGGTCGGCGGGGTCAGGCACGCGGGTGGCTTCGTTCATAGGTGGACCTGAGGTGTTGACGGGTCACGGAAGTGTAAATCTGGGTGGTGCCCAGTTCAACGTGACCGAGCAGCTCCTGCACGGCACGCAGATCGGCGCCACCTTCGAGCAGGTGGGTGGCGAAGGAATGGCGGAGGGCGTGAGGGAAGGTTCCGAGGCGGCGCCGTGCCACCCGGCGTATCCCTCGAGTGTCGAGCGGGCCGCCTTTCGCCCCGACCCAGAGGAAGTCCTTCGCGTCGGGTTTGGCGAGGTGGGGACGTGCCTCGGCGAGGTAGGCGTCGATGGCGGCCCGGGCCTGCGGGTTGAGGAGCACGATCCGCTCGTAGCCGCCCTTGCCGACGACCCGGATGTGCTCGTCACGGGCGACGTCGCCGGTGCGAAGGCCGGCCAACTCCGAGACGCGCAACCCGGTGGCGTACAGCATCTCGAGCATCGCCTTGTCACGAAGGTCGAGCGGTTCGGTCCCCACCACCTCGTCGAGCATCCGGCCCAGCGCCCGGGCCGGGATGGCCTTGGGGAGGGTGCGGGGCCGCTTCGGCTGGCGGATCCCCTCGGCCGGGCTGGCCGGGACGAGGCCGCGGCGGGCGGCGTCGGCGAAGAAGGCCCGCACCGCCGAGGTCTTGCGAGCCACCGAGCGGCGGGAGTAGCCGCGGGTGGTGAGGTTGGCCATGAAGCGGCGGATGACGCGGCGGTGCACGGCCTCGGGACCATCGAGACCCTGGCGGGCGCAGAACTCGACGAATTGGCGCAGATCACCGCGATAGGCGGTAATCGTGTGGGGCGACAGGCCGCGCTCGTTCTCGAGGCGCGCCAGATAGTCATCGATGGCGCTCTGCAGGTTCGAAGACTGCGGCGAGGGAACCGTCACAAGGCCGCATCGTTGCCGCCGACGGGCTGCGAGTCAACGACCGGCCGGCTCGCAGACGGCCGGTCGATGGATGACCCGGCCCGTGGTCATCCCGGGTTCTTCAGGATGCAGCCGGGGCCAAGCACCTCGATGTGGTACTCGACCCCTCGAAATCCGTGCGTTCACCTCGTCCGACGCCAGATCCTGGAGAAGCCACATCTCCGCCTCTCAGCCGGCCCTCACCACGGTGTCGCCCTCACGCCGCAGCGTACCGCCGGCCTCCAGCCGGCCCACCCCCGCCAGCACCGCCGGTGGGTCCCACCCGAGCAGCTCGACGAGGCGATCCAGAGAGCCGACCCCGTCGTCGACGAGGCGCAGCAGCTCGGCGTCGGCGCCGGTGACCTGCTGCCCCGCGTGTGGCGATTCCAGGTGAGGCGTCGGGCGGCCCGGTGGCAGGCCCAACACCAGGCTCAGCGCCTCGACCAGGTCGTCGGGGCCGAGCACCGGGTGGGCGCCGTCCCGGATCAGCAGGTTGCAGCCCTCGGAGCTGCGGCGCTCCACGTCGCCGGGCACCGCGAACACCGCGATCCCCTGGTCGAGGGCGGACCGGGCGGTGATGAGCGCCCCGCCGGTGACGGCCGCCTCGACCACCACCACCGCCCGGGAGAGGCCGGCGATGATCCGGTTGCGGGGCGGGAAGCGCCATCCCTCCGGAGGCGTACCCGGCGGCGCCTCGCTAACGATGGCACCGCCGAGACGGATCAGCTCCTCCCCCAGGCCCCGGTGCTCCGGCGGGTAGGCGATGTCGATGCCGCAGCCGAGCACGGCCACCCCGGCGCCGCCGCCCTCGACCGTGCCGAGGTGGGCGGCCCCGTCGATGCCGCGGGCCAGCCCGCTGACGAGGGGCCAGCCGGCGGCGGCCACCGCCTTCCCGTAGCGGCGGGCGAGGCGTCGCCCGTACTGGGTGCAGCGCCGAGTTCCCACGATCGCCACCCCAGGCTCCGAGGGCAGCGTGCCTCGCACGAACAGCAAATCGGGGGCGTCGGGCAACTCCGCCAGGTGGGTCGGATAGCCTGGTTCGCCCCGCAGCACCACCTCGATCCCGGCTTCCTGCAATTGGGCGCGGCGGGCGGCGGCCGGGACCGCCACCTCGGCTTGGATCCGCGACGTCGTCTTCACCGCCCCCCGCTCGATGGCGGCCGCCGCGCCCGACGGCCCGTGCAGCTCGAGCAGGCGCCGGGTCCGCTCCGGATGGAGACCGGCGAAGGCGAGACGGAGCCGGGCGTCGCTCATCCCTCACCCCGGTAGGCGAGGGCCTCGGCGGCGTGGGCCTCGGTGACGACGTCGCTGGCAGCGAGGTCGGCGATGGTGGCCGCCACCCGGCGCACCCGATCCCACCCCCGGGCGCTGAGCGCCGACGACCGCACCGAGCGTTCCAGCATCTCGACGGCGCCCGGCCCCCAATCGAGGGCGTCGAGGGCTTCCCGACCCAGCTCCCGGTTGAGGCTGCCCCGCTCCCCCTGGCGGAGCCGGGCGGCCGTCACCCGCTCCCGCACCGGGGCGGAGGCTTCCCCCGGCGGGCCGGTCATGGCGTCGGGATCGAGCCGGGAGACCCGCACCCGCAGGTCGAAACGGTCCAGCAGCGGGCCGGAAAGGCGGCGCAGGTAGCGGTCGACGAGCCGCGGGGTACAGCGGCAGCTCACCAGCCGGTCCCCGGCGTAGCCGCACGGGCACGGGTTGCTGGCGGCGATGAGCTGAAACCGGGTCGGGAAGGTCACCGAGGCCCCCTTGCGGGCCACCACCACCTCGCCCTCCTCCATCGGCTGGCGCAGGGCGTCGAGCAGCTGCGGCGGGAACTCCCCCAGCTCGTCGAGGAAGAGCACGCCACGATGAGCGAGGGTGACCTCCCCGGGCACCGGGACTCCCGACCCGCCGCCGATGAGGGCGGCGGTGGTCGCGGAGTGATGCGGGGCACGGAACGGCGGCTGGTCGGGCACCGCCCGGGGCAGGCCCGCCGCGGCCCAGGCGATCGCCACCTCGAAACGCTCCGCCGGGTCGAGCGGGGGCAGGATCCCCGGGAAGCAGCGGGCCAGCAGGGTCTTGCCGGCGCCGGGCGGGCCGTCCATGAACAGGTGGTGACCCCCGGCGGCGGCGATCTCGAGGGCACGGCGCGCCACCGGCTGTCCCCGTACCCGGCTCAGGTCGAGCGGCGAGGCGGCCGCCGCCGCCAGGGTGGGCAGGGCGGAGCCGTCGTGGCCGTGGACGGCCACCCCGATCGCTTCCTCCAGCGAGGCGACGGCATACACCGACCCGAGCTGCATCGAGGCCGCCTCGGCGGCCGAGATCGGCGGTAGCAGGCAGCGGCGCCCCAGGTCGGCGGCGACGAAGGCCGCTCCGAGCCCGCCTCGCACCGGGCGGACCGCCCCATCGAGGGCCAGCTCGCCGAGGGCGACGATCCCCTGCCCGGTGTCGCGGGGGATCTCCCCGGCGGCGGCGAGCACCCCGAGGGCGATCGGCAGGTCGTAGGCGGAGCCACCCTTCGGAAGGTCCGCCGGGGCCAGGTTCACGATCACCCGCCGACCCGGAAAGGAACGGCCGGTGCACTGGATGGCGGCCCGGACCCGCTCCTTGGCCTCCCGCACCGCGGCGTCGGGCAGGCCCACCAGGTGGAACGCCGAGGTGCCGCCCCCGATGTGGACCTCGACCCGCACCGGGCGGGGCTCGACGCCGACGAGGGCCACCGAGGTCACTGAGGCGAACATGGTTCGAAGGTATGCCGCCGGTGTGACACGAGCGCTTGGCCACGATCACCCTGCCCGGATTCCGCCGCCACCCCTCCTACCATGCCGGCCCATGGGACTCGACCCCTTCCGTAAGCAGCGGCGCACCGCCCTCGACGTCGCCCTGGTGATCGTCTTCGCCGCCATCACCCTGGCGTTCGTGCTGTGGGGGTTCTTCGGATGAGCCTGGCCGACGAGCCGGTGGTGGTCTACGCCATCCAGCCCTACCAGGCCCGCAAGCACTACCTATGCCCCGGCTGTCAGGGCGACATCGAACCGGGGACCGGACACTTGGTGGTGATCCCGGAACTGGCTCCCGACCTGCGCCGCCACTGGCACCGCGGCTGCTGGTTCAAGGAGATGCGGCGCCGCGGCGGGCTGGTCTCAGTCGACGCCCGGTAGCCAGCGCACCCGTATCCCGCCGTCGATCACCCGCACCCCGACGAAGTCGACCCGGCTCGCAGGAGGTTGGAGACGGGCGGCGAGACGACGTACGGTGACGGCCTTGACCCGGTCGTACTGATCCACCGGCTCGCCCTGGCGGCCCGGGCCCACCGTCTTGACCTCGACGGCGACGCGCCTGCCGTGCATACGGACGACCAGGTCGATCTCGCCTCGCCCCACCCGCACGTTGCGGCCTTCGACGACGGCGCCACGGTCTTGCAGGAATCGGGCGGCGACGTCCTCGCCGAAGCGGGCCAGACGCAGCCGGCTCAAAGCGAGGCGGTCGGCTCCAGCTCCTCGATGTTCACGTCGCGGAACGTCACGACCTTGACCCGCTTGACGAAGCGGGCCGGGCGGTACATGTCCCACACCCATGCGTCGTTCAGCTCCAGCTCGAAGTACACCGAGCCTTCCGCCCGCCGGGTGTTCAACTCGACGTCGTTGGCGAGGTAGAACCGGCGCTCGGTCTCGATGACGTAGCGGAACATCGGGAGCACGTCGCGGTACTCCTTGTAGATCTTCAGCTCGACGTCGGTCTCGTAGCGCTCGAGATCTTCCTCGCCCATCACGACTCCCGGGTTCGACGGCCCCCCAATGAACCGCGGCGCATGATAGGGCGTGCCGGTGGGCAACGAAGGCTCTCTTTCCAGATCTACCGGAAGGCGGCGACAGATTCCGGCAGCCGGTTCAGAGACCGCCGATCCGGCTCGGGGGCCACATCAGCACGAGCGCCTTGCCCACCACCTCGTCGAGCGGCACCGCCCCGAAGAAGCGGCTGTCCCGGCTGCTGCTCCGGTTGTCGCCCATCACGAACACGGACTCCTCCGGCACCGCCACCGGGCCGAAGTCGAACATCTCGATCGTGGCGTCGAGATAGGGCTCCTCGATCACCTCCCCGTCGATGAGCACCTGGTTGGCGTGGATCTCGAGGGTCTCGCCGGGCAACCCGATCACCCGCTTGATGAACTCGGTCTTCGGCGCCGACAACCCCACCGACTCGGTGAGGTTGCGCCACACCGACCCGAGCATCGACTCCCCGTCCCGGGAGGGGCCGTTGGGGTCGTCGAACACGATGACGTCGCCGCGGGCGACGTCCCCGACCCGGTAGGCGAGCTTGTTCACCATCACCCGGTCGTTCACCTCGAGGGTCTCGGCCATGGAGCGGGACGGGATCCAGAACGCCTGGAAGGCGAAGGTCTTGACCAGCACCGCCAGCACGAGGGCGATGAGCACCAGAATCGGCAGCTCCCGCCACAACGAGCGTTGAGACCCGGCCTGCTCGGTGGGCTCGACGTCCGCCGGGAAGCCGGGGTCGAGGTCGTCGACCGCCGGTCCCGGGGCGGGGCCGGCGCCGTCCCCGCCGGAATCGTGGTCGGTCGTCATGGCGGGGACGTTACCCCATCCCCGTCGCTGTGCCCGGCGGCCGCTCAGAGCCCTCCCCAGCGGCTCGGCGGCCACACGATGGCCACCGCCTTGCCGATGATGCGGCCCCGTTCGATGGTGCCGAGACCGAAGCGGCTGTCCCGGCTCGAACTCCGATTGTCGCCCATCACGAAGTAGTGATCGGGGGGAATGGTCTCGGGGCCGAAGTCCTCCGAGACGATGCCCGGTTGCAGGTAGGGCTCCTCGATCACCTCCCCGTCGATGAGCACCTGGTTGTCACGGATGGTGATCGTCTCCCCGGGCAACCCGATCACCCGCTTGATGAGGTCCGACTTGGGGGTGTGGATCCCGACGGATTCGGCCAGGTTGCGCACCACCTTGCCCGCCACCGATTCCGGCTCCCGGTCGGCGGGCTCGAAGACGATCACGTCGCCGCGGCCGACGTCGCCGAAGCGGTAGGCGAGCTTGTTGACGATGACCCGGTCCCCCTCGAACAAGGTGTCGTGCATCGAGGCGGACGGGATCCAGAAGATCTGGAAGAGGAACGACTTGATGAGCACCGCCAGCAGCAACGCCCCGAGGATGAGGAAGGGCAGCTCCCGCAGGAACGACCCCTTCAGCTCTTCCTTGCCGACGTTCGGCTCGGCGGTGTCGTCGCGCTCGGCGGTGACGTCGGCCGCCTCCGGTGCCAGGCGGAAGGGGTCGGCGGGTAGGTCCGCGTCGTAGGGGAACTCGGGGCCGTCGTCGCCACGCGCCACGGGCGAGGTGTCGTCGTAGTCGAACTCGGGACCGTCGTCGCCACGCATCACGGGCGAGGTGTCGTCGTAGGGGAACTCGGGGCCGTCGTCGCGATCCACCCCATCCTCGTCGAACGGGAACTCGGGGCGGTCTCGATCGTCGCCGGTCACCGGCCCATGCTCCCCCGCCACCCGGCGCCTACTCGCGCTTCTCCTTGATGCGGCCGGCCTTGCCGATCCGGTCCCGCAGGTAGTAGAGCTTGGCACGCCGCACCGCACCCCGCCGCAGCACCTCGATCGACTGCAGGATCGGGGCGTGGATGGGGAAGATGCGCTCCACCCCGACCCCGAAGCTGAGCTTGCGAACCGTCATCGTCTCGCGGGCCCCGCCACCGTTGCGGGCGATCACCACGCCCTCGTAGGCCTGTACCCGCTCCCGGCCACCCTCGATGACCCGGACGTTGACGCGCACCGTGTCGCCGGGGGCGAAATCGGGCACGTCGTCGCGCAGGTAGGCAGCCTCGATCTGATCGAGCGTGTTCACGGGATCCTCCGACGAAACGATGGAGAGGCGAGTTGGAAGCCGGGATTCTACCCCTCCTCCTCCGATTGTGCGAGCCCGGCCGCCAGGTCCGGGCGGCGCTCCCGGGTCCGCATCTCCCGCTGCCGGCGCCGCCAGGCGGCGATGCGACCGTGGTCGCCGGAGAGCAGCACCTCGGGCACTTCCCACCCCCGGTAGACGGCGGGCCGGGTGTACTGCGGCTCCTCCAGCAGGCCGTCGCGGAAGCTCTCAGTCGTCACCGACTCGGGGTTGCCGACCACGCCGGGCAGCAGCCGGGTGACCCCCTCGATCACCAGCGCCGCCGCCACCTCGCCCCCCAACAGCACGTAGTCGCCGATCGAGACCTCCTCGTCCACCAGGTGCTCGGCGACCCGCTCGTCGACGCCCTCGTAGCGTCCGCACACCAGGGTGAGGTGGTCGAGGTCGGCCCAGTGGTCGAAGGTGGCCTGGCGGAGCGGACGGCCGGCGGCGCTGAACAGCACCCGGTGGCTGCCCGCCAGCGGGGCGAGCGCCTGCTCCAGCGGCTCCACCATCATCACCATGCCGGCCCCGCCGCCGAACGGGGCGTCGTCCACCTGGCGGTGCACCCCCTTCCCGAAAGGGCGCAGATCGACCACCTCGACGTCGAGGAGGCCGTCGCGGCGGGCCTTTCCCACCAGGCTCACCTCCAGCGGCGAGGCGAAGAACTCGGGGAAGATGGTGATTACGGTGATCTTCACGCCCACAGGGTATCCTCGGCTCTGGGTACAGGGGGTAGATCGGTGACGGTTCGATGACGCCGACGAAGGATCAGGATCAGGGCGTTCCGCCCGATGCCCGTGGCGTCCCGGACGCCGGCGGGGACCTGCGGGAAGAGCGTCGCCGCGGTCGTGACCGCTACCCGCCGCGCAGCCGCCTCGACCAGGCGCTCACGGTGGCGCGCCGTCCGGTGCAGGGATCGGGCGACCCCTGGGCCGGGGCCGATCCCGGCGCCAAGGAGCCCACCCCCCGCCCGCTGAGCGAGTGGGCCGCGGCCCGCCCCGATGCCGGCATCGACCACACCGGCGCCCCGGGTACGTCCTTCGGGCCGTCCACCACCACCGTGGCGCCGCCCGAGACCCTTCCGAGCGCCGAGCCGGTGCACTTCGTGATCGACCTGCGCCCCGAGGCGGAAAAGGCCCGGTCCCGGCTCCCCGCCTCCCGCGGCGGCGACTTCGGGCTCGGTCGCCGTTGGGGCGCCGAATGGCATCGGGCCGCCCAGGGCTGGATCGTCGGCACCGACGGCCGGGCCGCCTGGCGCCCGGTGGTCTCCACCACCGGCGAGCTGTCCTCCTGGGACGTCGACACCTACCTGGGGGTGGTCACCGCCGAAGTGGCGGTGGAGGCGACCGGCGGCGACTTCCGCCAGCTCGGGGCCACCCTGGCACGGGGCCGCGAGGTCGGGCTGCAGGGGCTGGTGGACGAGGCAGTCGAGCGGGGAGCCCACGCCGTCGTCGGCGTCGGCATGCAGTACACCCCGATCGGGGGCCGCCTCCTCATCACACTCACCGGAACCGCGGTCACCCTGCGCGACCGGCGGCACTGACCATTCGTCAGCCGGCGGCGAGGCCTGCCAGCAGGAACGCCACCGCCCGGTCCCGGATCTCGGCCACCTGTCCTGCGGGATCCGCCGCATCCATCACCTCCCGTCCCGCCGCCATGATGACGGCGAGGATGAGATGGTCGGCGAGCCGACCCGGGAGGTGGTGGAAACGGCCCTGGGCGACCCCGGCCCGGTACACCTCGGTGAAGGCCGTCGACAGCTCCTCGTGGGCGAGCCCGATCCGGCGCCGGGCCGCCGGGCCGAGGCGGGGCACCTCGGAGTGCAGGATCAGGCCCAGGTGGTCGGTGCCGATGAACTCGATCATGCGGGAGGCGAGACCGGCGAGCCGCTGCTCCGGATCGGTGGTGGCGGGCACCTCGGCGACCAGGCCCTCGAGCACCTCGGGGAGCCGTCCCTCGACCAGCTCGACGAGGAGCTCCTCGGTGCTGGCGAAATACTCGTAGAAGGTGGTGCGGGCGATGCCGGCGGCGGCGGCGATGTCGGCGTGGGACGTCCCCTGGTAGCCGTAGCGGGCGAACAGGTCGACCGCGGCGTCGTAGAGGGCGGTCCTCGTCCGCACCCGGGTGCCGTTCATCTCCCGGAGTGTATCGAGCGGGACCCGGTACGGTCCCCCGACTCGCTGTCGGGTCGGGGACAGTCCAGGCTGCCGTACTCCAACACCACGAAACACCCGGAGGTCCCTCATGCGACGCACCTTCGTGCTCCTGGTCGTGCTGGCGCTGGCGGCCGCGGCTTGCGGCGACGGCGGCGCCGACACCACCACGACCGAGGCGCCGACCACCACGGCAGCCACCACGACCACCACGGCAGGCACCACGACCACCACCACCGAGGCGGCCGCCGGTGTCGCCTTCACCGGCGCCGACGGCGTCGAGTCGGTGATCACCGACACCAGCCGGATCGTCTCCCTCAACGGCGACCTCACCGAGATCATCTGGGAGCTTGGCCTCGGCGACCGGGTGGTGGCGGTCGACGTCACCACCACCTACCCGGAGCAGGCCGCCGCCCTCCCCCAGGTCGGGTTCGGGCGCCAACTCGCAGCCGAGGCCGTGCTCGCCTTCACCCCCACCGTCGTCATCGGCGACCAGCAGATCGCCCCGGCGGAGACGATCGAGCAGATCCGCGGCGCCGGGGTGCCGGTCGTGATCCTCGAGACCCGGACCACCCTCGACGGCATCGCCGCCAAGATCCGTGACGTGGCCGAGATCCTGGGCGTCCCCGATGCCGGAGAGGACCTCGTCGCCACCGTCGACGCCGACATCGCCGCCGCCGAGGCGAGGGCGGCCGGCGCCGCCGACACGCCGCGGGTCGCCTTCCTCTACGCGCGGGGACCGGAGACGCTGCTGCTGTTCGGCGCCGGCATGGTGACCCAGGACCTCATCCAAGCCGCCGGAGGCATCGACGCCGGAGCCGACACGGGCGTCGCCGGCGTGGTGCCGCTCACTCCGGAGGCCCTGGTGGCGGCGGCCCCCGACGTCATCATCTCCCCGGCGGGCGGAGTCGCCGCCCTCGGCGGGGTCGAGGCGCTCGCCGCGCTGCCCGGGGTCGCCGAGACCCCGGCCGGCCAGAACGAGCGGTTCCTCCTCTACGACGAGGCCGCCTTCCTCGGCCTGGGCCCCCGCACCGGCGAGGCGCTCGACCAGCTCATCACCGACCTGCATCCCGATCTGGCCGAGTAGCGATGCCCGCCGTCGCCGACGCCGCCCCGCGGATCCGGCGGCGCGCACTGCCGGTGTTCACCGCGCTCGGGATCGCCCTCGCCGCAGTCGTCGCCGTCGCTCTCGCCACCGGGGCGGTGACCATCACCCCCGGCGAGGTGGTGCGGGTGCTGTCCCGCCATCTCGGCCTCCCGCTCGGGTCGGAGCCCACATTCCGGGCCGACGCGGTGCTGTGGAACATCCGGTTCCCCCGGATCCTGCTCGGATTGACGGTGGGGGGCGGTCTCGGCGTCGCCGGGGCCGCCCTCCAGGGCGTGTTCCGCAACCCGCTGGCCGATCCCCAACTCCTCGCCGTCGGTCCCGGGGCCTCGCTCGGCGCCATCGCCGCCATGCTGGTCCTCGGAACCGGGACGGCGGCGTCGCTGGGCGGCGGGGTCGCCGGCGGGATCGTCACCGCAATCGTCCTGCGACGCTTCTCCGGTGACGCCACCCCCGACCCGTCCCGGTTCGTGCTGAGCGGGGTGGCGTTGGGGGCGGTGCTCACCGCCTTCGTCGGGTTCGCCGTCTTCGCCGCCGACCGGGCCGCGGTGCCCCCGGTCGAGTTCTGGCTGCTGGGCAGCCTCACCAGCGCCACCTGGCGCACCACCGCGGTCGTGGCGGCGCTCACCGTGCTTGGCGGCGCCGCCCTGCTCGTCACCGGCCGCTCCCTCGACCTGATGGCGCTCGGCGAGGCGGAGGCGCGCCACCTCGGGGTGAACGTCGACCTCACCACCACGCTGGTGCTCGTCGCCACCGGCCTCGTCGTCGGCGCCGGGGTGGGGGCGGTCGGGGTGGTGGGGTTCGTCGGCCTGCTCGCCCCCCACCTGCTGCGACGGCGGATGGGCTCCCGCCATGGCCCCCTGCTGGCCGGGTCGGCCTTGTGCGGAGCGGCCCTGGTGGCCGCCGGCGACCTGCTCGCCCGGACCGTGGCGGCGCCGGTGGAGATCCCGGTGGGCCTGGTGACGGCGGCGCTGGGCGGCCCGTTCTTCCTCTGGCTACTGCGGCGCAGCCTCACCCGAGGGACGGCATGAACCCGCTGGTCGAAGCCCGCCGGGTCGGGGTGCGCCGCGGCAGCGCCACCCTGCTCATGGAAGTCGACGTGGCGGTTCGCCCCGGAGAGCTGGTGGCGGCGGTGGGCCCCAACGGCGCCGGCAAGACCACCCTGTTACGGGTCCTGGCGGGCGACCTCTCCCCCACCTCCGGGACGGTGCGGCTTGCCGGGTCCCCACTCGGCGAGGTCACGGGGCGGGAACGGTCCCGGCTCCGGGCGGTGCTCCCCCAGCACCGGCCCGCCGACATCCCCTTCACCACCTGGGAGGTCGTCATGATGGGACGCCACCCCCACCGCCGCGACCCGGCCAACTCGGCCGCCGCCGACGCCGCCGCGGTCACCGCGGCGCTGCAGGCCACCGACACCGCCGACCTCGCCGGGCGCCGCTACGCCTCGCTCTCCGGCGGGGAGCAGGCCCGGGTGGCGCTGGCCCGGGTCCTCGCCCAGGAGACGCCGCTGGTGCTGCTCGACGAGCCGACCGCCGGGCTCGACGTGGGCCACGAGGAGCTGGTGCTGGGTGGGCTGCGCCGCCTCGCCGACGGCGGGCGTGGGGTGTTCACCGTGCTCCACGACCTCAACGCCGCCGCCCGCCACGCCGACCGGATCCTGTTGCTGGAGAGAGGGAGGGCAGCCACCGCCGGCCCGCCCGCCGAGGTGCTCGACGCCGCGGTGCTGAGCCGGATCTACGCCCAGCCGATGCGGGTGATCCCCCACCCGTTCCGGGACTGCCCGCTGGTGCTCAGCGTCGACCGTTAGGGAGCGCGGTCCGCGTCCTGCATCTCGACGATGTCGTACAGGGTGGTGCGGCGGGCCGGAACCCGGCCGACGGAGCGGATGAGCCGCTCGAAGTCGGACGCCTCGACCGCGGTGCCGTGGCTGGCTCCGGCGGAGCGGGAGATCGTTTCGTCCATCAGGGTGCCGCCCAGGTCGTTGCAGCCGGCCGCCAGCAGCCGCCCCCCGGCATCGAGCCCGAGCTTGACCCACGACGCCTGCACGTTCGGCACCAGACCGTCGAAGGCGATGCGGGCCACGGCGTGCATCAGCACCACCTCGTCCCAGGTGGGCCCGGGCCGGCTCAGGCCCCGCACGAAGATCGGAGCGCCCATGTGCACGAACGGGAGCGGCACGATCTCGGTGATGCCCCCGGTGCGGCGCTGGATCCACCGCAGCACCTCGAAGTGGTTGGCCCAGTTTCGCGGCGAGTCGATGTGGCCGAACATGATCGTCGCCGTCGACCGCAGCCCCAGCTCGTGGGCGGCGATCATCACCTCCGCCCATTGGGCGGTGCGGATCTTGTCGGGGCAGAGGTGGAGGCGCACCTCGTCGTCGAGGATCTCGGCGGCGGTGCCGGGCAAGGTCCCCAGCCCGGCGTCACGGAGCCGGGTCAGGAAGTCCCGCACCGGGACACCCAGCGTCTCGGCGCCCTGCCACACCTCGAGCGGGGTGAAGCCGTGGATGTGCATCTCGGGGAGATGCTCCTTGATCGCCTCGACCACGGTGACGTAGAAGTCGCCGGTGAACTCGGGATGGATCCCGCCCTGGAGGCAGACCTCGGTGGCGCCGCGCCCCCACGCCTCCACCGCCCGCTCCACCACCTGCGGGATCGTCATCAGGTAGGGCTCTTCCCGCAGGTTGAGGGAACGGGGGCCCTTGGAGAAGGCGCAGAATCCACACCGGTAGGAGCACTGGTTGGTGTAGTTGATGTTGCGGTTCACCACGTAGGTGACGACGTCGTGGTTGACCCGACGCCGCAGCTCGTCGGCCACGGCGGCGACCGCATCGACCTCGTCGCCGCGGGCCTCGAACAGCAGCTCGACGCCGTCACGGCTCGGCGGGGCGCCGTCGAGTGAGTCGTGCAGGACCGCGGCCAGCTCGGGCCGGACTCGGGTCAGGTCGAGGGAGGGCACCGCGGAGGTGAAGGACCGGTCGGCCCACTCCGCCGAGAAACGCCGCGGCGGGACCGGGGCGGGCCGGTCCATCCCGGGGGCCCACTCGTAGCGGGGGCGGACCGCCCCGGAGCCGTCGATCTGGGACAGGTAGGCGGTGAACAGCTCGGGGTCGAGTTCGGCCCGGGCGGCGTCGACCGTCACCCCGGGCGGGATGGCGCCCCGCTCGAGGAGGCGGAACCCGCCGAGGGCGTCGCGGAGTCGGCCCAGGGTTTCGCTGTCCCAACCCCGCAGCACCAGGTCGCGGGCTCCGGCGTCGACCGCGGCGACGGCGTCGTCCACCGTGTCGACGAACACCGAGACCCGGGTGGTGAGGCCGGGGAGGGCGGCCAGGTCGGCGGTCTCCGCCACCCTGCTGCGGCCGGTGCGCAGGAACGCAGCATGGCTGCGGGCGACAGCGTCGAGCACCGCGGCCCGCCGCCCGGCGTCGACGACGGTGAGGCGCCATCCCGGGATCCCGTCCCGGGCGAGCCGGAGGGCGTCGGCCGGCGCCACCACCCAGGCGAGCGGGGTGGCGGCGGCGGTCCCCAGCGACACCGGGGCGAGACCACCGGCGAGCACCGCGGCCCGCCGCCCGGCGTCGAGACCTTCGATCTCGACGGTGGTGGTTCCCTCCCGGCGGCGGGTGGCGGACCACAGGTCGCTCACCTGCTCGGCGGGGCGCATCCGGAGGTAGGTGACGATGTCGCTCATGGGAGGATCCCTTCCGGCTGAGGCGTCAGAGCGTAGCCCTCGGCGTCGACCGCGGCCCTCACCTTGGGGAGCAGGCCGGGGTCGATCCATTCCGGGGCGATGAACTCGGGATAGACGGGGAGGCGGGGGGCGAGCCGGAAGCCGCGGCGCTCGGTGACGGCCCGCAGGGCGTCGAGGTGCGGCCACGGCGCCTCGGGGTTCACCCAGTCGATGGTGAGCGGCGAAACCCCGCCCCAGTCGTTGATGCCGGCGTCGAGGTACACGCCGAAGTCACCGGTGAGGTTGGGGGGCACCTGCAGGTTCATCTCGGGTCCCAGGATCCAGCGTGCCGCCGCCACCACCCGCACCAGGTACTGCACGGTGGGCTCCGCCTCGCGCCGCATCCGGGTGTCGGCCTTGGCCCGGAAGTTCTGCACGATGACCTCCTGGATGGCGCCGCCGCGGCGTTGCAGGTCGGCCAGGGCGAACAGGGAGTCGACGACCTCGGCGGATGTCTCGCCGATGCCGACCAGGATCCCGGTGGTGAAGGGGACCCGCTGCCGTGCGGCGGCCTCGATGGTGGCGACACGGAGCGCCGGGTCCTTGTCGGGGCAATCGTGATGGGGCATCCCCGGCTCCATGAGCCGCGGCGAGACGTTCTCCAGCATCAATCCCATCGACGGATTGGAGGGGCGCAGCGCCACCTGGGCGGCGTCGTCCATCAACCCCGGGTTGGCGTGAGGGAACAGGGAGGTCTCGGCGTTGACCCGTTCCGTCATCGCCTGGACGTACTCCAGGGTGGTGGCGCAGCCCTGGGAGGCGAGGAAGTCCCGCGCCTGCGGCCAGCGCTCCTCGGGGCGGTCACCGAGGGTGAAGAGGGCCTCGGTGCAGCCGTGGGCGTGACCGGCCCGGGCGATCGCCATGACGTCGTCGGGCACCAGGTACTGGCCGCCGGCCCCGGGCGGTTTGACGTAGGTGCAGTAGGTGCAGGTGTCGCGGCACAGGGTGGTGAGCGGGATGAACACCTTGCGTGAGTAGGTGACGGTACGGCCCCTCCCCTCGTCGCGGAGGCGGCGGGCCTCGGCGAGCAGCGGCGCCGGGTCGCGCCGGCCGGTGAGGTACGCCTCGGCCAGCGCCGGATCGGGAACCGGGAAGGTCATCGAGCAAAGCTATCACGCCGTCGTGGCCACGATCGACGGACCCGACCGCTCCCGCAGCGTTCTTGATGGGCCTACGCACTTGCGTACGACTATCCGTGTACGGTCCCGCACTCGGCTTCGCGGTGTCGATCGTGACTCGTCCGAGTCACTCCGGTTCAGGTTCCGTCGCGCAGGTCGTTGAGGCCGGTTGGGATGAAGTTGATGTCGTCGAAGGTGACAGTGCAGCCGTTACCGGTTGGTGATTGGGCTTCGAATCCAATCTGGTGGTCGCCGACCTGGTGGTCGTCGAAGGTGAAGACGCGGATCAGTCGCCAGTGGTTGGCGTCTGTTGATGCGTGGAAGGCGTACACGTGGCCGAGACGCGACATTCGCAGCCAGACTGAGTGCTCCGGTACCACGAAGGCGTTGGCGTCGTCGGAGACGTTGCGGGTGACGACCGACACGACCATCGGCTCTGCGGCCGGTGAGTACTCGAAGCAGAACTTGGCCCAGTTTCGCTCGTCGATCCAGATCAGCAGCACGCCTGCGTCGTACTGGGAGGCGAAGTCGACCGTGACTCGTGCGCGAAACTGAAAGTCCCCAGGCGGTGGGGTGCCGAGCAGCGTGGCGGCGTTGAGCATCGTCTCGGCGTCGCCGGCGTCGTCGCCGCCGGGGTTGACGTAGAAGTCGGTGTGGGCGGGCGCGTCGGTGACCACCGCACCGGTCTCATCATCGTGCCGCCACACCCCGGGCTGCGACGCCTCAACGGGAAACGGCAACGCCGCGATCGGCAGAGTGCTCGTCATGACGCAGAAGTGTAGGAGTCCAGGGCGCCGGCCGGTATATGCTCGCTCGGATGCGCTGGCTCCGTTTCGCCCTCGTCCCCGCCGTGCTGCTGGCGGCGTGCGTCGCCTCGGGTTCCGAGGCGACCACGACGACGTCCACCATGGCCGCCGCCGCCACGACCACCACCACCCGGGCCGGCAACCTCCCTCCCTGCCTCGCCGGCGACACCGAATTCGGGCAATCGGGGGTGGTGGCGGCGTTCGGCAACGACCTCGACGACGCGGTGCAGATCGCCTCCATCCGCCGTGAGGGCTACGAGGGATGTGAACGCCTCGTCGTCGATTTCCTCACCGGCGACGGCGCCCCCGCCGCCACCCTGGGCCCGACCGCCACCAGCTTCCGGCCCGAGGCCGGCATCGTGCGCATCACCCTCCCCGCCGAGGTGACGGCGTCGGCGATCGCCGACCTCACGTTCGACGGGACGTCGATCCGGCAGGCGTTCGTGGTCCGGACCCGGGAGGGGGAACTCGCCGTCGACGTCCACCTCGCCGCCACCGCCGTGGTGCTGGTGCGCAGCATGGGAACCCGATCGCCGGCACAGGTGATCGTCGACATCAAGCCGGATGCCGAGGGGATCCCGCGCCAGAACGCTCCCGCCGTCGGCGAGAACGTCGTCGTGCTCTCCCCGGGGCCGGGCCCGATCACCTACCCGATCGCCGTGCAAGGGTACGCCCGCACGTTCGAGGGGACCGTGGTCGCCCGCCTCACCGGTGGCGACGGCGTGACGGCGGTGGAGGAGGTGACGACGGCCACCGACTGGCTGGATGTCTGGGGTGAGTTCGCCCTCACCCTCACCGACGGCCCGACCGGGCCGATCGGCCTCTTCGTCGGCGAGGACTCCCCCGAGGACGGCCGCGAGGTCGGGGTTCGGCTCGACCTCGAAGTTCCGTAGCGGCCCGGTTCAGAACAGCCCGTCGGGGGGATCGACCACGAGGTGCCCGAGGGAGGGATGGATCTCGGCCACGATGGCGGAGACGAACGGCACCTCGACCTCGGTGCCGTCACCGGTGGTGACCACCAGCCGATCCTGGGCGGCGCCGAGCACGACCCCGGTCACCCGGCCCAGCTGCCGTCCCGACCGGTCGATGACCGCCAGCCCTTCGAGGGCATCGGGCCAGTACTCGTCCTCGCCGAGGGCGCGGCGGTCGGCGGCGGCGATGGTGAACGTAATGCCCGGGAGCGCCTCGGCGGCGGAGCGATCGGAGATCCCGGCGAAGGTGACCAGCATGCCGTCCTGGTGGGGGCGGGAAGCGACGATCGTGAGGAGGCGGGGCGGCGTCTCGTCGGAGAGGAGCACCTCACCGGGAGCGAAGCGGTCGAGATTGTCGGTGAGGGCGCGGATCACGACCGCGCCCCTGATCCCGTGAGGCCTGCGCACATACCCGACCGGAACCCGCTCCCCGGCGGTGGCCGGCATGGCGCCCTTCAGTCGAGGAACTCGACTTGGACGTCGAGCCCTTCCTCATCGCCGGCGGCCTTGGCCACGGTGCGGATCGCCCGGGCGACTCGACCGCGGCGGCCAATGACCCTGCCCATATCGGATTTGGCGGTGCGGACCTCGGCGAGCACCGCATCCTGGCCGTCGTCGACGACCTCGACGCTCACCGAGTCCTTGTCGTCGACGATGTTCTCGGTGACGTACCTGACGACCCGATCGACGATCTCACCTTTCATCGTCACTCACCTCCTCGGCTTCTGCCTGCTCGACCGCAGCTTCCTCGGCCTGTGGCGCTTCCACCGCAGCCTCAGGCTCCGGCGCCTCTTCCTCGGCCACCGGCTCCTCGACCACAGCCTCAGGCTCCGGCGCCTCTTCCTCGGCCACCGGCTCCTCGACCACAGCCTCAGGCTCCGGCGCCTCTTCCTCGGCCACCGGCTCCTCGACCACAGCCTCAGGCTCCGGCGCCGGCTCCGCCTTGCCCTTACCCTTCTTCGGCTCGGGGGCGGGCGGCGCCTCACCCACGGTGTGGATGTCGCCCTTGATGACCCGGAACCGGGTCCAAGCTCCGGAGATCTCCAGCAGCTTGCGCACCCGGTCGGTGGGCTGGGCGCCCTTGCCGAGCCAGGCGAGGGCCTTCTCGTTGTCGATCTCGATCAGCGACGGGTCCTGGCGGGGGTCGTAGCGGCCGATCTGCTCGATGTAGGCGCCATCGCGCGGTCTGCGCGAGTCCACCACGACGACGCGGTACGACGGCTGCTTCTTCTTGCCCATCCGCGTCAGGCGGATCTTCACCGGCATCTACTTCACCTCTTCTGTCGGCGGCCGATCCCCGGCAGCGGAATCCCGGGTACGGGATTCTTGCCCCCGGCGATCATCTTCATCATCTTCTGTGCTTCGGAATACTGCTTGAGGACCGCGTTGACGTCCTGGGGACGGGTCCCCGACCCCGCGGCGATGCGCCGCTTCCGGCTCCCGCTGATGAGCTTCGGAGCGCGCCGCTCGGCGGGTGTCATCGACCGGATGATCGCTTCGACGCGGTTCAGGTCCTTCTCGTCGACCTGAACGTCACGAAGCGCCTGTCCGGCGCCGGGCAGCATACTAACCAATTGCTGCAGCGGCCCCATCTTGCGGAGCTGCTGGAACTGCTCGAGGAAGTCCTCCAGGTCGAAGGAGGCGGTGCGCAGCTTCTCCACCGCCGCCTCGGCCTGTTCCAGGTCGTAGGTCTCCTCCGCCTTCTCGATCAGGGTGAGCACGTCGCCCATCCCGAGGATGCGGGAGGCCATGCGGTCGGGGTGGAAGACGTCGAGGTCGTCGAGGCCCTCCCCGAGGCCGACGAACTTGATCGGACAGCCGGTGACCTCCCGGGCCGAGATCGCCGCCCCGCCGCGGGCGTCGCCGTCGAGCTTGGTCATCACCAGCCCGGTCAGCTCGGTGTAGTCGAGGAAGCCCTTGGCGACATTGACTGCCTCCTGGCCGGTCATGGCGTCGACCACCAGCAGCACCTCGTCGGGATCGCTGGCCTTGCGGACCGCCGCCAGTTCCTCCATCAGCTCGTGATCGACCTGGAGGCGGCCTGCGGTGTCGATGATGACGACGCTGTGGCTCTCCTGGCGGGCGTGCTTGAGCGCCGCCTTGGCGAGTTTGGGCGCCTTCGCCTTGCGGTCGACGTAGACGGGGACACCGATTCTCCTCCCCAGCGTCTCGAGCTGGTCGACGGCGGCGGGGCGTCGCAGGTCGGCGGCCACCAGCAGCGGCCGCTTGCCCTTCGCCTTGAGGAGCTTGGCGAGCTTGGCGGCCGAGGTGGTCTTGCCGGAGCCCTGCAGCCCGGCCATGAGAATCACCAGCGGCGGGGTGCCGGCGCGGGCCAGCGGCGCCTCGGCGCCCAGGGTGGTGATCAGCTCGTCGTGGACGATCTTGACGACCTGCTGGCCCGGGGTGAGGCTCTTGGTGACCTCCGCACCGACGGCACGTTCCTTGACCCGAGCGAGGAAGGTCTTGACGACGGCGACGTTGACGTCGGCCTCCAGCAAGGCCAGCCGCACCTCGCGCAGGGCGGCGTCGACGTCGCCCTCCCCGAGCCGTCCCTTGGAACGGAGGCGGGAGAACACGTCGCCGAGGCGGGTGCTGATGGCATCGAACATGACCGGCAGTGTAGGGAACGCCGTTCGCCGGGCCGGCGCCGGGCACGGTTGGTAGCCTCCCCCTCCGGCGCCCCAACCGCCGTCCATCAGGAGGGACCCGCTGGCCGACATCGACCCACTCGCCGCCGCCGACCGCCTCCTCGGTCCCGCCGACGCCGCCTCCTTCCGGGCCCGGGTCGCCGCGGCCCTCCCCCGTCTCGACGAGCTGCTCACCGCCCTCTACGGCAACGGCCGCGACGTGGCGGCGCTGCGGGCCACGCTGCTGGGGACCGCCCTCCGCTCCCGGGCCGAGCGCAGCCCGGAGCTGCGGGAGCGTGACGCCGGCCGCCTCGCCGACCCGACCTGGTTCCAGCACCCGGGCCAGATCGGGTACGTCTGCTACGCCGACCGGTTCGCCGGGACCCTGACCGGGGTCGCCGACCACCTCGACTACCTCGTCGAGCTGGGTGTCACCTACCTGCACCTCATGCCGCTGCTGGCGCCCCGCCCCGGGCCCAACGACGGCGGCTACGCCGTCGCCGACTACGGGGCGGTCGATCCCCGCCTCGGCACCATCGACGACCTGGCGAACCTGGCCGGCGCCCTCCACCGGGCCGGGATGAGCCTGTGCATCGACGTCGTCGTCAACCACACCGCCCGGGAGCACCACTGGGCGCAGCGGGCCCTCGCCGGTGATCCTGCCGCCCGCGCCTTCTACCACGTCTTCGACGACCGCACCCTCCCCGACCGTTACGAGCAGACGCTCCGCGAGGTGTTCCCCACCTTCGCCCCCGGCAACTTCACCTTCGTCCCCGAGATGAACGCCTGGGTGTGGACCACCTTCAACGACTACCAGTGGGACCTGAATTACGGGAACCCGGCGGTGCTGGTCGCCATGGCCGAGGCGATCCTCAACCTCTGCAACATCGGGGTCGACGTGCTCCGCCTCGACGCCGTCCCGTTCCTGTGGAAACGGCTCGGCACCGACTGCGAGAACCAGCCCGAGGCGCACTGGATCCTGGAGCTGCTGCGGTCGCTGGTGACGATGGCGGCGCCGGCGGTGGCGTTCAAGGCGGAGGCGATCGTGCCCCCCGAGCAGCTCGTCCAGTACCTCGGCGGCCACGAGGTGCCCCGCCACGAGTGCGACATCGCCTACCACAACCAGCTCATGGTGATGCTGTGGAGCAGCCTGGCGAGCCGGGACGGCCGCCTCGTCACCCACGCCCTGAGCCGGATGCGGCACCGCCCCCCGGCCACCACCTGGGTGACCTACGTGCGCTGCCACGACGACATCGGATGGGCCGTCTCCGACGAGGACGCCGCCGCCGTCGGCTGGGACGGCTGGTCCCACCGCAGCTTCCTCATCGAGTTCTACGCCGGCGAGTTCCCCGGCTCCTTCGCCGACGGCGCCCGGTTCCAGGACAACCCCGCCATCGGCGACAGCCGCATCTCCGGCACCGCCGCCTCCCTGTGCGGCCTCGACCCGGCCGGCGACCCGGCCGGCGTCGAAGCGGCGATGCGCCGCCTGGTGCTCCTCTACGCCGTCGCCTTCTGCTACGACGGCATCCCCCTGGTGTACATGGGCGACGAGCTGGGCCTCCGCAACGACCTCGGCTACCTCGACGATCCCGACCGGGCCGCCGACAACCGCTGGATGCACCGCCCGGCGATGCCGTGGCAGGTGGCGGAACGCCGCCACCAGCCGGGCACGGTCGAGGCCCGCCTCTTCGGGTGGATGCAGCGCCTCGGCACGGTGCGGCACCGGCTGGCGGCCCTCGACGCCGCCGCCCCGCCGCTGCCGCTGGCGGTCGACGACCCGCACCTGTTCGCCTTCACCCGCAGCCATCCCGGCGGGGAGCGGTTCCTGGCGGTCGCCAACTTCTCCGAGCAGCCGGCGAGCTGCTCCGTCGCCGCCCTCCCCTTCGATCCCGGGGAAGCCACCCTGCTGCTCGGCGGCGACGAACCGCCGAGCCTCGACGGCGGCCGCTTGACGCTCCCCGGGCTCGGCTTCGCCTGGTACGGATTCACCCCCGGTTCGGCAGCCAGGACCGGCCCGTAGGTTGGTACCCTCGATCAGCCGCCGACCCGGAGGACCCATGAACCTCACCGTCATCGATCATCCCCTCACCCGGCACTACCTGTCGGTGCTGCGCAACGAGACCACCGAAGCCGAGGAGTTCCGGGCGGCGGCACGGCGCCTCACCTACACCCTGGTGCTGGAGGCGACCAGCCGGCTCCCGCTCGAGAAGACCGAGGTGCGGACGCCGATGGAGCCGACCACCGGTTACGTGCTCGGCGAGGTGGTGGCCGTCGCCGTGCTGCGGGCCGGGCTCGGCATGCTGGAAGCGGTGCTCGACCTCATCCCGGAGGTGCACGTCGGCTTCGCCGGGGTCCAGCGCAACGAGCAGACCGCCGAGCCGATGGCCTACTACATCAACTTCCCCGACCTGGAGCACGCCTCGGTACTCATCCTGGAGCCGATGCTCGCCACCGGCGGTTCACTGTCGTGGGCGGTGGACCAGGTGAAGGCGGCCGGCGCCCGCGACATCACCGCCCTCTGCGTGGTGACCGCCCCCGACGGCGTCACCCGCATGTACCACGACCATCCCGACGTCCGCATCGTGGCGGCGGCCCACGACCGGGAACTCAACGACGTCTTCTACATCGTGCCCGGCCTCGGTGACATGGGAGACCGGCTCTTCGGCACCCTGTGATGGACCGCGGCAACGGCCCCGACGACGACTTCACCGCCGCGGTGACCGTGGTGCTGGAGGCGCTCCGCCCGGGCGAGGTCATGGCCTACGAGGAGGTGGCGGCCGAGGCCGGCTACCCGGGTGCGGCCCGGGCGGTCGGCAACCTGCTACGGCGCACCCCCGGCCTTCCCTGGTGGCGGGTCGTGACGTCAACCGGGCGCCTCGTCCCCGGCGGCGAGGCGGAGCAGGCGGCCCGGCTCCGCGCCGAAGGGGTCGTGATCCGCAGCGGCCGCGTGGTGCGCTGAGGGGAGGCCGCTACGCACGGTGACCGAGATGCGCGCGGAAATCGCGCGGACCGGCCATACTGGCCGCTTCCGAGCGAGGGAATCGCATGAGCCGTCTCCGCATCACGGAGCTGATCGAGCGTAAGCGCGACGGCGGCGCCCTGACACCGGACGAGCTGAGCTGGATCGTCGCCGCCTACACCGACGGGTCCATCCCCGACTACCAGATGGCCGCCCTGCTCATGGCGGTGTTCATCCGCGGTTTCGACAGCGAGGAGCTGGTTCCCTGGACCGAGGCCATGCTCCACTCCGGCGACGTGCTCGACCTCGGCCACGTCAACGCCCCCAAGGTCGACAAGCACTCCACCGGAGGTGTCGGCGACAAGATCAGCATCCCTCTCGCCCCGGCGGTGGCGGCCTGCGGGGTGGCGGTGCCGATGATGTCGGGCCGGGGACTGGGCCACACCGGTGGCACCCTCGACAAGCTCGAATCGATCCCCGGGTTCCGGACCCGCCTCGAACCCGCCGAGTTCACCCGGATCGTGGAGCGGCACGGGCTGGTACTCGCCGGCCAGTCCGAGACCCTGGTCCCCGCCGACCGCCTGCTCTATGCCCTGCGGGACGCCACCGGGACGGTGCCCTCGATACCGCTCATCGCCTCGTCGATCATGTCGAAGAAACTGGCCGAGGACCTCGACGGTCTGGTGCTCGACGTCAAGGTCGGCTCCGGAGCGTTCATGGCCGACGAGGCGTCGGCGCGGCGTCTCGCCGAGACCATGGTGGAACTCGGCGCCGGCCACGGCACCCCGGTGCGGGCCCTGCTCACCGGCATGGACCAGCCGCTGGGGCGTGCGGTGGGCAACGCCAACGAGATGGCCGAGTCCCTCGACGTCCTGTCCGGCACCGGGCCCGGCGACGTCGTGGAGCTGACCCTCCAGCTCGGGACGGAGATGCTGCTGGTGGGCGGCATCACCCAGGAGCGGGACGAGGCCCGCAAGCTGCTCGGCGCCGCCATCGACTCGGGGCGGGCGATGGAGAAACTGGCGGCCGTCATCGCAGCGCAGGGCGGCGACCCGCGGGTGATCAAGGACCGCTCCCTCCTCCCCCAGGGACCCGAATGGCACGAGATCACGGCGCCCCGCCCCGGGTTCGTCGCCGCCTGCGACGCCCGCGACGTCGGGGTGGCGGCCATCCGGCTCGGCGCCGGCCGCAGCCGCAAGGAGGACCTCGTCGACCCCGCAGTCGGGATCCTGGTGCTCGCCAAGCGGGGCGACCCGGTCGAGGCGGGTCAGCCGCTCGCCCGGGTGGCGTACCGTGACCCGGAGCGGCTCGAAGCGGCCCTCCCCCTGCTGGAACGGGCCTGGGACATCGCGGAGGAAGTCCCGCAAACGGCGCCCCTCGTCCTGGGACGCGTCGGCTGACCGCTCCCCCGGCAATCCCGGCGCCGCCCCCCTAGGCTGACCGCTGCGGGGCTGACACAGCGGGAGAGTCCATGACGTACGAGCTCCTTCAGGATGCCGCTCGCACCATCGCGGCACGCACCGGGGTCGAACGACATCATGCCGCGGTGGTCCTCGGATCCGGCCTGAGCGACTACGCGGCCACGTTGCCGGCCGCCGTCGCCGTCCCCTACACCGACATCCCCCACTTCCCGCAACCCCAGGTGGCGGGCCACGCCGGAACCATGTTCTCGGTGGAGGTCGGCGGGGTGCCGGTCCTGCTCTTCGCCGGGAGGGTCCACACCTACGAGGGATGGGACCTCTCCGAGGTGGTGTTCGGGGTCCGGGCGGCGGCGATGGCGGGATGCCACACGGTGCTCCTCACCAACGCCGCCGGCTGCATCGGCGAGGACATCACGGTCGGCGACCTGGTGACGATCCGGGACCATCTCAACTTCACCTCCCGCAACCCGCTGCTCGGCGTCAACGACGACCGGCTCGGGCCCCGCTTCCCGGATCTCACCGACGCCTACGACGCCGGGCTGCGACGCCGCATCGCCGCCGTCTGCGGGCGACTCGGGCGCCCCTACAAGGAGGGCGTCTACGCCTGGTTCCTGGGACCGAGCTACGAGACGCCGGCGGAGATCGAGATGGTGCGCCGCATGGGGGGCAACCTGGTGGGGATGTCGACCGTGCCGGAGGTGATCGCCCTCCGCCACATGGGGGTGCGGGTGGCGGCGATCTCGCTGGCGACCAACTACGCCGCCGGCATCACCGACACCGAGCTGTCGCATGCCGAGGTGACCGCCACCGCGGCCGCCGCCAAGGAGGGCTTCACCGCCCTCGTCGACGCCCTGCTCCCGATCCTCGTCGAGGAGCCTGACTGAGCACGCCACCGTCCCCCACCCGATTCCGTAACATCCGGAGGGCATCCGTCGTGAGGAGTGACCACCCATGAAGATCGCCGTCTGCGTCAAGCAGATCCCGGATCCGGCGACCCCCTACGAGCTGGATCCGGACACCCACTTCGTCGTCCGGCCCGACGACCAGGTGCTCGACGACACCGACCGCTACGGGGTCGAGATCGGCCTCCGCCTCGCCGAGGCCGCCGGCGACGGTTCCACCGTGACCCTGGTCTCGATGTCACCAGCCGGCAACCTGCAGGGCATCCGCCAGGCGTTGGCGATGGGCGCCGATCGGGCGGTCGTCATCGACGACGACACACTGCGGGGAGCCGACTCGCTGCTCACCGCCAAGGTGCTGGCGGCGGCGCTGCGGCGGGAAGAAACCGATCTGGTGATCGCCGGCACCGAATCCACCGACGGCTACAGCGGCGTCGTGCCGCAGCAGGTCGCCGAGCTGCTGGGGGTGCCGTCGCTGACCTTCGCCCGGGAGGTGGAGGTGGACGGCGAGACGTTGCGGATCCACCGCCAGACCCAGGCCGGCTACGACGTGGTGGAGACCTCGTTGCCGGCGGTGCTGTCGGTGACCTCCGGCGTGGTCGAGCCCCGCTACCCCACCTTCAAGGGGATCATGGACGCCAAGCGCAAGCCGATCGACACCCTGAGTTGTGGTGACCTCGGCATCGTGCCCGCCGTTCAGCAGGAGATCCGTTCCGTCGAGCCGGTGCCGGCCCGCCAGGCCGGCGAGATCGTCGAGGACGACGGCGAAGCCTACCTCCGCATCCTGGCCCTGCTCGAGCAAGTGAAGGTGATCTGAATGAGGATCTGGGTCTTCTCCGAAGAGAGCGACGGGCAGGCCGGCGCGGCGGCGCTGGAGGCGCTCACCAAGGCCCGCGACTGGGGCGAGACGGCCGCCTTCCACATCGGCCCCGGCAGCGACGAGGTGTTCGCCGCCCTCGGCGCCCACGGGGCGACCAAGGTGTACCACCTCGACGTGGGCGACACCCTGCCCGGGGCGGTGACCGCCGCCGCCCTCGCCGAGGTGGCGGGGTCCGAGCCGCCCGACCTGATCCTGTTCGGCGCCGGGAGCACCGGGCGCGACGTGGCGGGGCGGCTCTCGGCCCGCCTCGACCGGGGGGTGCTCTGCAACGCCCTCGACGTCGACCCCGGCAGTGGCACGGTCCTGGTCACGAGCGAGATCCTGGGCGGCACCACCCGGGTGATGACCGCCGCCACCGGAGGTGTCCCGGTGCTGGTGGTGCTGCGCCCCAAGGCGTTCGCCGCCGAGCCGGGCGGCGACGCGACCCCCGAGGTGATCCCGGTGGCCGTCCCCGAGGTGGGGCACGCCGCGGCGGCCGTAGTGCGGGAGCGGCACGTCGCCCCCAGCGAAGGCCCCGACCTGGAGGCGGCCGACGTGGTCGTCGCCGGCGGGCGGGGCATGGGCGACGCCGAGCGCTTCGGCGCCATCGGCGAGCTGGCCGGGCTGCTCGGCGGCGCCGTCGGCGCCACCCGGGCGGTGGTCGACGCCGGCTGGGTGCCCTACGCCCTCCAGGTGGGCCAGACCGGCAAGACGGTGAAACCGTCGGTGTACCTCGCCTGCGGCATCAGCGGCGCCATGCAGCACCTGGTGGGCATGAAGGACTCCTCCACGATCATCGCCGTCAACAAGGACCCGGACGCCCCCATCTTCGGGGTGGCCGACCTCGGCGTCGTCGGCGACGTGCACAAGGTGATCCCGGCGCTGATCGAGGCGCTGCGGGCCCGCGGCTGACGGACGGGCTCAGCGGGGATCCGTCACCTGGCCCATGAAGAGGATCTCCCCGGTGGAGTCGTGACGGATGAAGAACAGGAACGGCCGGTCGACGGCGATCGGGATCGGCGTGCCGCCGCCCGAGGTCATCTGGGCCATCACCGCGGTGGCGGCAGCGGCTTCGGTGCCCGCCTCGTCGACCGCGATGAACGCCTCATGGATCACGTGCCCGACGAATAGCTCCCGCCGCTCGGTCATCCCGGTGAAGTCGGCGCCGCCGGGGCCGAAGGCCGCCACCATCCCCAGTTCCTGAAGTGCCTCGTTGAGGTCGAGCTGGGTCCGGAACTCGAAACGCGGCATCGTCAGGTTCACGCGCCGGACCTGCTCGGTGGCGGCGATCGCCGCCAGGTCCGACGGCCCGAGACCGGCTGCCACCTCTTCGAAACGTCCCTCGTCGGGCACGACGAGCAGCATCGAGGCGCCTCCCTCGTACGGGAGCCGCATCGCAAGGTAGCCGTCGCCGGTGGCGACGAAGAGGTGGGTGTTGCGGAGGGCCATCATCGGCACGGTCACCTCGGTCCCGTCGAGCAGGGTGAACGTCCCGTCGGCCGTCGCCTCGGGATCGAAGGGGATCCACCAGCTCGCCTTGAACCAGATGGCGTTCACCAGCACCAGGCGGGTGGCCTCGTCCACGATGCCGCGGGGCAGCAGATCGGCGATGCGTCCTGCCGTCTGTTGCTCCACCCAGTCGTTGATGGCGAGCCGGGCCGCCTCGGCGTCACCGGCGAAGTCGGCGAGCCGCATCCCGGCGTCGTAGTCGCGGGCGAGCAACTCGAGGAATTCTTCGAGGAACGGGTACCCGGCCTGGCCCCACAGGGAGTTGGCAACCCGGATGTTGAATGGATCGCCGTCGTCCCCGGGCCTCTCGGGGGCGCCGGCCGTGATCCTCAGGTCCAGCTCGTTGCGGGCGGCGTGTACCCGCTCATCGGCCAGCCTGAGGTCGAGCACGTCCCGCATCTCGGCGGCGGTCTCGCCTCGGGCGCCCGCGTAGGTCATAGTGAGGGCGGAGGCGATGCTGTAGGGGGAGAGCACCACGTTGCCGCCGCCGGCGGCGGCCTTCCCGAACAGGTCGAAGGCGAACTCGGCATTCCCCGCCAACAGGTCCGCCAGCTCGGCATCGGTGACGTCGGTGGCGACGGAGTGCTCGACGTCGGCGCGGGCCAGCTCGCCGTTGGCGGGAAGCGGGCCGGGGAGGGTGGACGGGGTGACGTTGCGGGCTTCGGTCGTGGAGGTCACCGCCCCGTCGCCCCCTGCGAAGCCGCAGGCGGCGAGCAGGGTGATCCCAACGGCGAGCCACGCCACACGGCGCCCGGTGCTCATGCCGTTGAGACGCTTCCCGGCCGAAACTGGTTCCGGAACATCTTCCAGACAGGATACGCCCACAAAGAGCGGGCCGGTGCCCCCTGGCACCGGCCCGTCGATTCGCCCCCGACTCCGATCTGGGAGGAGGCGGCCCCCGCCCCGTCTCAGGCGAGGAGCCGGTGGCGTCCGATTCGCCACGGCGTGGCGACGCTGCAGCGGATCGGGTTCCCCGGTGAGCGGAGCGGCTCCGGGAGGAGACCGGAGAGCTGATACACCGAGGTTGCGGTCGCCGTCTCCACCACGGACGGCTCCGATCGACCGAGACCGTGCCCGCAGACCCCGGCAACCTCCCCCGGAAGTCGCCTCGATCTGGGTTCACGGCCGTGGTGTTCGGACATACCGCCGCTATCGGCGCGCCCCCGGAAACCCTTGAGGATTCAGGCCTCGGTGGCGCCTTCTCCGAGCACGCCGGGGGCGAAGGCGTGGGGCAACAGCTCTTCGAGACGGCAGACGGCCACCCCACCGTCCGGGTCCTGGACCACCACGGTCTCCACCCCGAACTCACCCATGAGCTGCCGGCAGTTCCCGCACGGATAGCACTCCGGGCTGTCGAGGCCCGCCACCGCCACCGTGTCGAGCTTGCGGACCCCGGCGGCCACCGCCGAGCTGATGGCGTTGCCCTCGGCGCAGATGGTCGAACCGAAGGCGACGTTCTCCACGTTGACGCCGCTGAAGCGGCGCCCGTCGGCGGCCACCACCACCGCCCCCACCCGGTAGCCGGAATAGGGGGCGTAGGCCTGTTCGGCCGCCGCCTTGGCCGCGGCGTGCAGCTCCTCCGGGGTGGGCCCGCTCATGGGCCGAGCAGCGCATCCACGAACGCTGCGGGATCGAAAGGCATCAAGTCGTCCACTCCTTCGCCGACGCCGATGTACTTCACCGGGATTCTCAGCTCCTGCTCCACCGCCACCACCACGCCGCCGCGGGCGGTGCCGTCGAGCTTGGTCAACACGATACCGGTCACCCCCACCGACTCGGTGAAGGTCCGGGCCTGGGCGACCGCGTTCTGCCCGGTGGTGGCGTCCAGCACCAGCAACACCTCGGCGAGGCCGCCGGCCTCCCGCCGCAACACCCGCGCCACCTTCCCCAGCTCGGCCATGAGGTTGACCTTGTTCTGGAGCCGCCCGGCGGTGTCGACGATGAGCACGTCGATGCCCCGGGCCCGCGACGCCTGGTAGGCGTCGAAGGCGACCGAGGCGGGGTCCGCCCCCGCCTGCCCGGTCACGATGTCGACCCCGGCCCGTTCCGCCCAACTCCGCAACTGCTGGTCGGCGGCGGCCCGGAAGGTGTCGGCCGCTCCCAGCAGCACCTGCTTGCCGCGGCTCCGGAGCTGGGAGGCGAGCTTGCCGATGGTGGTGGTCTTGCCGCTGCCGTTGACGCCCACCACCAGCATCACCGCAGGCTTCCCCCCCGTCTCCACGCCACGTTCCCGGGCATGGAGCATCCCGATCAGCTCCTCCTCGAGCAGGCGCCGGGCATGCTCCCCGTCGTCGGGTTGGCGGCTCCGTACCGATGCCACCAGCGAGGCTGCGGTGGCGACGCCGAGGTCGACCGCCACCAGGGAATCCTCGAGATCGGCCCAGAAGTCGTCGTCGAGCCCGGCCCGCCCCAGTACGGCGCCGAGCCGGTCGGCCAGCGCCTTGCGCGACTTGCCGAGCCGGGACCGCAGGCCGGCCGCCGGTGCCGGCGCCTCGGTCGCGGCCACCGGGCCCGGTTCCACCGTGATACGGGGGGGCAGCGCCCCACCGCGGCGGCGTCGCAGGACGACGAGGGCCGCCAGCAGCAGCACTGCGACCACGACCACGACGATGATCACTCGGTTCATGCCACGTTCCTCGCCCGCTCAGACGGCCGGTTCGTGGATGCGCTTGGCCAGCACCTGCGACGACGCCCCCGGCTCCATCGTGACGCCGTAGAGGATATCGGCCGCCTCCATGGTCTGCGGCTGGTGGGTGATGATCACGAGCTGGGCGGAGCGCTGCAGAGTCTCCACCAGGCGGAGGAACCGCCGCAGGTTGGCGTCGTCGAGGGCGGCCTCCACCTCGTCGAGCACGTAGAAGGGGCTGGGGCGGGCCCGGAACACCGCGAACAGGAACGCCAGCGCCGCCAGCGACCGCTCCCCGCCCGACAGCAGGCTGAGGCGCCCCACCTTCTTGCCGAGCGGCTGGGCCTCGATCTCGACTCCCGATTCGAGGGGACGGTCCGGGTCGGTGAGTCGGAGCCGGCCCCGCCCGCCCGGGAACACCAGGGAGAAGTGCTCGGCGAACAGGATGGAGATCTCTTCGAAGGCGGCGACGAACAGCACCGCCATCTCGTCGTCGAGCGCCCTGATCACCTTGCGCAGCTCGCGCCGGGACTCCTCCAGGTCGGCGAGCTGGGCCTGCAACGTCTCCACCTCGGCGGCCAGCTCCCGGTACTCGGCGGCGGCGAGGGGGTTGATCGGCCCCATGCGGCGCAGCTGCGCTTCGAGAGTCGCCAGCCGCTCTCGCGGGTCCTCGCCGTCTCCCAGCTCCGGTTCGGGCGCCGCCAGCGCCTCGTCTTCGGCGGCGTCGGCGTCGCGCCGCAGGCCTTCGGCCACCGCCTCGTCACGGACCCGCAGCTCGGCGAGCTCGACGGCGATCTTCCCGGCCCGGTCCTTGGCTGCGGTGAGGGCGGCGTCCAGTTCCTCCTGGCGGTCGAGGGCGGCGGTGAGCCGCTCGTCGGCGAGTCCCGCCTCCTCCCGCAGCTCCCGCTGGCGCCGCCGCAGCTCGGTGACGTGGCCGCGGACGACGGCCAGTGCCCGTTGCGCCTCGTCCTCGATGGCGTGCAGCTCCGCCACCGCCGCCGGGTCGCCGGGGGCGGTCTCCAGCGCCTCCATGCCGGCGATGACGGTGGCGCGCCGGTGTTCCAGCAGCCGGCGGCGTTCCCGAGCACCGGCGAGGGCGGCAGCGGCCTCTTCCCGCAGCCGCCGCGCCTCGTCCCGGCGCCGCGCCACGCCCTCGCGGCGCCGGTTGAGGGCCTCCCACGCTTCCTGGCGAACCTGTTCCTCCCCCTCGAACTCCTCGAGCCGGCTCCGCAGGTCGGCGAGGCGTTCCTCCCGTGCCGCGGTGGCGGTTCCGAGACCGCCCGCCCGCTCGTCGAGACGGGCCCGCTCGTCCTCCCCCGCCCCCCGGGCCCGGCCGTTGAGGGCCAGCGCCTCGGTGTGGCCGGCGAGCCGGGCCTCCAGCTCCTCGAGCCGCTCCAGCGCCTCCCGCTCGGTGGAGCTGGCCTCGTCGAAGGCGCGGCGGGCGCTGTGATGGCGGCTGGCGGAGCGGGCGAGGTCACGGTCGGTGATCTCGACCCCGATCCGGGCCGCTTCGAGGGCGGCGGGCCCGGCCCCGTCGGGATCGGCGAGGTACATGCCGGCACGGGAGATGACGTCGCCTTCCGGAGTGACGGCACGCAGCTCGGGATGTCGCTCCACCAGGGCCCATCCGGCCGACCAGCCCTCCACCAGCACCACGTCGCCGAGGAGCCGGGCCGCCAGCCCGCGGTCGGCGCCGGGGCCGAGGCGATCGACGAGGGCTTCGGCCCCGAGATCGTCCGGCGGCGGCGCGGCACCCGGCCCGTCGGGATCGGGGAGCACGAAGGCGAGGCCGCCGAGTCCGCCCGACTTGAGGTCGCCGACGAGGTCGTGGAGCTCGCCGCGTCCCGAGGCGAGCAGGGCGTGGCGCCATTCCCCGAGGGCGCCGTCGACGGCGGCGGCGATGTCGGCGGGGACGTCGAGCCGCTCCACCACCGATCCCGTCACCACCGCGGCGGCACGAGCGGTGGCGAGGGCCTCGGGATCGCCGAGCCCGGCGAGGGCTGCCTCCACCGCTTCGAGGCGGGCGGCTCCTCGTTCCCGGGCCAGCTCGTCACGGCGCAGCCGCTCCTCGGCCTGCTCCAGCTCGTCGCGGCTGTGCTCGCTGACCTGATGGGCCGTGGCGTGGGCGGCCTGGGCCCGGCCCACGTCGGCGTCGGTCTGCTGGATCTCGGTGACGAGGTGCGAGGCCTGGGTGGCCTCTTCGGCGAGGCGCGCCTCGACCACCTCGCGGCGCCGCTGCAGGGCGTCGGCTTCACGGCGGTCGCGCTCGGCGGCGGTCTCGAGGGCTCGCAGGTCGCCCCGCAGGGTGGCCACCACGCCTTCGGCGGGGAGCTGGGCCTGCTCGGCGAGGGAGCGTTCCTCGTCCTCGAGGGCGGTGAGAGCCGCTTCGCGTCGTTCCGCCTCGGCGGCGGCGCTCCGTTCCTCGGCGACGCAGCGCTCGATCTCGGCGACGATGGCGACACTCTCCTCCTCCAGGTCGTGGCGGCGCTCCCCGGCGCCGCGACGACGGCTCTCGAAGGAGTAGCGGCGCTCCCGCGCCACCAGGACGATGCGGTGGTAACGCTCGGCAACGGTCTCGAGGCGGGCGGCGGCGGCAGTGTCACGTTCCAGGGCATGCCCCACCTCACCCGCCGCCCGGCGCAGGTCGCCCAGGTCGGCGGCGAGGCCGCGCCGCTCCTCGTCGTGGGCGCCGATCGTCTCGGCCAGGATCGCCTGCTCGGCGCTGTCGACCGCGAGCCGGCTGCGCAAGGTCCGCAACTGCTCGCCTCCCAGCCAGAGGCGGAGGGAGCGGATCTCGGCCCGCACCCCCTCGTGGCGCTCGGCGGCGTTGGCTTGACGCTTGAGGGGACGGAGGTGGCGGCGCTGCTCCTCCAGGATGTCGGTGAGGCGGGTGACGTCGAGGTCGGTCTGCTCCAGGCGCCGGATCGACCGATCGCGGCGCCCCCGGTGCTTGGTGATCCCGGCGGACTCCTCGATGACGGCCCGGTGCTCGTCGGCCCGGGCGCTGAGGATCGTCCCGATCTGGCCCTGACCCACCAGGACGTGCTGATGGCGGCCCACCCCGCCGTCCGACAGCAGCTCGTGCAGGTCGAGCAGGCGGCACGGGGTGCCGTTGAGGGCGTACTCGGAGGTCCCGTCCCGGTAGAGGCGGCGGGTCATGGTGATCTCGTTGAGGTCGAGGGGGAGGAACCGGTCGCCGTTGTCGAAGGTCACCACCACCTCGGCCCGGTTCAGCGGGGGCCGGGTGGCGGTCCCGGCGAAGATGACGTCCTCCATCTTCTCGGTGCGGAGCGTGCTGGTGGCCTGGGTGCCCATCACCCAGGCGAGGGCGTCGAGCAGGTTCGACTTGCCCGAGCCGTTGGGGCCTACCACCACGGTGACCCCGGCCTCAAAATCGAGGCGGGTGCGGTCCGCAAAGGACTTGAACCCCGCGAGGGACAGCGTCTTCAGGTACACGGCCAATGGAGCTTACCAACGAACTACATCGTTGGGATTCGTTTGAGAGGCCTCACCGGATGGCGAACCCCGTGATCTCGGGGTCGGGAGGCACCTCCACGAGGCTCGCCACTACCACCCGGGAGGCGGGAGGCCCGGTCTCCAGGAAGCGCCGCATCGCCGCCACCGCCGCCTCGCTCCCCTGCACGAACACCTCGACCCGGCCGTCGATGAGGTTCCGCACCCAGCCTTCGACCCCGAGGCGGTGCGCCTGGTGGGCGGTCGACCAGCGGAAGCCCACGCCCTGCACCCGGCCCGCGATCGTGCCCCGGAGCGCCACCTCGCTCATCGCTGGCACCCCGGGCACCAGTAGGTGCTGCGTTGCCGCAGCACCTCCCGCACGATCGGCGCTCCGCAGCGCGGGCACGGCTCGTCCTCCCGTCCGTAGGCGCGGAGCCGCTCCAGGTTCTCACCGGCTCGGCCGTCGGGCAGCAGGTAGGGCGAGGTCTCGAGAGTGGTGCCGCCCCAGCGCAGCCCGGCCCCGAGCGCCCCCTTGATGCCCCGCCGGAGGCGGACCAGCTCCTCCCGATCGAGCGAACCGCCGGGCCGGTGCGGGTCGATCCCGGCGCGGTGCAGCGCCTCGTCGGCGTAGATGTTGCCCACCCCGGCCACGATCCCCTGGTCGAGCAGCAGCGGCTTGATCGGCGCCGTCCGCCCGGCGAGCCGGGCCCCCAGCTCCCGCGCCGGCGGCAGGCCCTCGAGAGCATCGGGCCCCAGCCGCTGCAGCGACGTGCCGGCGAGCTCGTCGGGGGTGTAGACGGCGACGAACCCGAACGTCCGCGGGTCGACGAAGCGGACCTCGACACCGCCGGTGAGTTGCACCACCACGTGGGTGTGGGGTTCCCGGGCGTCTCCGGGAGCGGCGAGCACGATCCGGCCCGACATCCCGAGGTGGGTGATCCAGCTCAGGTCCCCGGTCAGGTCGGCGACGAGGAACTTCCCGTGGCGGGACAGACGTTGGATGCGGCACCCCCGCAGCCGAGCGGCGAAGTCGGCAGGGTTCGGCTGGCGGCGCAGCATCCGGGGACGCCCCACCTCCACCGTCGTGATGCGACGCCCGACGACGACCGGCTCCAGGTGGCGGCGGATCGACTCGACCTCGGGAAGCTCAGGCATCGCCGGTGGCGGCCAGGGCCTCCGAGGCGGCGCGAGCCGCGTCCTGCTCGGCCCGCTTCTTCGACCGGCCCGATCCCTCCCCCAGCAGCTCGCCGTCGGCCCACACCTTGGCGGTGAACTCCTTGGCGTGCTCCGGCCCGTCCTCCTCGACGGCGTAGCGGGGACGCAGCCCGAGGCGGGCGAGCCGCTCCTGGAGCCGGGTCTTGTAGTCGAGGCGCCCCGGGAAGGCGGCCCGCTCGTCGACCAGGTCACTCCAGTGCCGCAGGATGAGGCGCCGCACCGTCTCGAAGCCGGCGTCGACGTACACCGCCCCCAGCACCGCCTCGACCGCGTCGGAGAGGATCGACTCCTTCTCCCGGCCGCCGGTCATCTCCTCGCCCCGCCCCAGCCGGAGGGCAGCCCCGAGACTCCACTCCCGGGCGAGCTGGGCGAGGGCCCGCTCGTTGACGACGGCGGCCCGCACCTTGGCCATCTCGCCCTCCGCCATCGTCGGGTACTCCTCGTACAGGTAGTCGGTCACCGAGAGCTGCAGCACGGCGTCACCGAGGAACTCGAGCCGCTCGTACGAGTCGTCGAGGGCGTGCTCGGCGGTGAAGGAGCGGTGCAGCATGGCGGTGGAGAGCAGCTCCGGATCTCTGAAGGAGTGACCCACCGCCTCCTGGATCCGGTCGAGGGGGTCCATCGTCACTCCGCCAGCGCCGCGACCTGGGCCAGGCCCTCGGAGATCCGTCGCGGGAGGTCGCCGTCGGCGCCTTTCACCGCCAAGTCGATGGCGCTGGCGACGGCGACCCGGGATGACGACCCGTGGGCGATCACGACGATGCCTTCTACGCCGACCAGGTGTCCCCCGCCGGTGTTGTCCGGGTCGAGGCGGCGTCGCAGCTCATCGATGGCCGGGGCCAGCGTCCCCACGGCCTCCTCCAACCCGGGACGGGAGAGCGCCTCGAGGGTGATCCGCAGCGTGAGGCGGGACGCGCCTTCGGCGGTCTTCAGGATAACGTTCCCGGTGAAGCCGTCGGTGACGAACACGTCGGCCCGGTCCGCCGCGAGGTCACGGCCTTCCACGTTGCCGACAAAGTCGATGCCCGGCATCCCCTCCAGCAGCCGGAAGGTCTCCTTCTCCTGCTCCCGTCCCTTGTTCGCCTCCTCGCCGATGTTGACGAGGCCGACGCGGGGCGACTCGATCCCGAAGTGGATCCGGGCCAGGGCACAGCCCATGACGGCGAACTGCCCGAGGTCCTCGGGACGGCAGCTCACGTTGGCGCCGCTGTCGAGCAGGACGACGCGGCTCGGGAACAGCGAGGCGATGGCGGGACGGCCCACGCCCGGGAGCCGGCCCAGGATGAAGGCGGCGGCCGCCATGGCGGCCCCGGTGGAGCCGGCCGACACGAAGCCGTCAGCCTTGCCTTCCGCCACCTGACGTGCCGCCACCGCCACCGAGGCGTCCCGCTTGTCGCGGATCGCCTTGGCCGGGTCGTCGTCCATCTCGATGACCTCGGAGGCGGGCACGATGGTGAGGTCGGCGCCCGTCTCGGCGAGCACCGGCCGGAGACGCGCCTCGTCGCCGACCAAGGTGATCTGGTGACCTGCCCGCGCCGCCGCGATCGCTCCCCACACCACCTCGGCGGGAGCATGGTCCCCCCCCATTGCGTCAACGGCAATGCGGGCCATGGGAGATCCCTACGACGTTTCGATGGCCTCGCGGCCCTTGTAGTTGCCGCACTGGTGGCAGACGCGGTGCGGCAGGCGTTGCGCCCCGCACTGGGGACACGCCACCGTGGCGGGCGCGGTCACCTTCCAGTCGGCCTTGCGTCGGCGCGTCCGGGAGCGCGACATCTTCTTCTTCGGTACCGCCATTGGAGAACCTCGTTGTCCGGTCAGTCCCCGGTGTCCAGTAGATCCTTCAAGACCGTAAAGGGCGAGGTCGACTCGTCCTCCTGGTCGGGGGTGGCTGTATTCAAGTCGCTTCCGATAGCTCCAACAAGTCCCGGGCAGTCGGGCCGGCACAGCGGAGCCATCGGCATCGCCAGCAACACCTCGTCCCGCAGAAGTTGTTCCAGGTCGAGCACGTCACCGTCGAGGTGGTAGTCGTCGTCGCCGTCGTGATCGGCGGTCACCACCTGCACCAGATTCCCTTCCACCTCGCCGTCGATCTCGGTGAGGCAGCGGTAGCAGCGGTGGCGGGCGGCGACGGTGACGGTGCCGCGCACCTCGATTCCCCCCGAGACGGCGTCGAGTCGCAACGCCGCCCGCAGCGGCGGGTCCGGCAGCACCTCGGACAGCTCGACGGACCAGTCGACCGGCACCTCGATGGAGGCCTCACGGCGCCGGGCGCGCCCGGCGCGCAGCTCCCCTACGTTGACCTGGAAATCGTGACGGCTCACGCCGCGAGTGTATCCCCGCCGCGGCGGTTCGATCACTCCGAGACGGGCACCTCGGGAGCCGGCGGCAGCGGCTCGTGCAGCGCCGCCCGGGACTCCTGGACGTACCGCAACAGCTCCCCGAGGATCGCCTCAGCCTCGGAGAGGCGGCGCTCCGCCACGTCCTCGGCCTCGAGGCGGATCCGCTCCGCCTTCTTCTCGGCGTTCCGCACCAGGGTGTTGGCCTCCTGCACCGCCTCTTCGACGATGTAGTTCTCCGAGACCAGCTCCTCGGACTTGACCTTCGCCTTGGCAAGCACCTCGCGGGCCTTCTCGTTGGTGCGGGCCACGTAGGCGGCCCGTTCCCGGACCATCCAGCGGGCGGCCCGCAGCTCCTCGGGAAGGGCGGCGATGGTGTCCGACAGGGTGCCGTCGATGCGGGAACGCACGGCCCGCAGCTGCTCGACGAAGTCCTCCCTGGCGATCATGACGCTGTTGGAGAGCGGAACCCCCCGGGCCGACTCGACCTCGACGATCAGCTCCTCGAGTGCCTCACGCACCGCGATCTGGACCCGCTCGATCATGTCGAGGACCTGCCCGGGGATGGGCGGTGGGGTCTTGCCTTCAGTCATCCGCAAACCGTTCCTTCAGGGCCCGGGCCACGGGCTCCGGGACGAGTGAGTCCACCGAGCCGCCCAGGCCGGCGACCTGTTTGACCAGCGAAGAGGACAGGTAGCCGTATTCCGGCTTGGTTGCCACGAACAGGGTAACGATTCCGGACAGATGGCGGTTCATCTGCGACATCTGGAACTCGTAGTCGAAGTCCGTCATCGCCCGCAGGCCCTTGACGATCACGTCGATGCCCTGCTCGGCGGCATAGTCGACGAGCAGACCGGCGAAGGAGCCGATCTCGACGTTGTCCCACGCGGTGCAGGAGGTGCCGATGAGGTCCATACGCTCGGCCGCGGTGAACAGCGGCTCCTTGGCGGGATTCTCGACCACCGCCACCAGCACCCGGTCGAAGATGCCGGAACAGCGTTCGATCACGTCGAGATGCCCCTTGGTCGGGGGGTCGAAGCTCCCCGGTACGAGGGCCGAAGTCACATCTCCTCCTTGGCGAATCGCCACAACTCGGCGCTGCCGTAGTGACGCCGGTCGGTGAGGACCAGCGACGGCACGGTCGCCTGCACCTCGTCCCCGCGACGACGGTGGAGCACCACCACGGCGCCGCCGACGAGACGCGCCGTCAAGCGCGACAGGACATCATTGAGCGACGCTAGCGGCACGGCATACGGGGGGTCAACGAACGCCAGGTCGAAGCGCTCCCCCTCCCGGTCGAGGAAGCGCTCGACCGGGCCGGCCACGACCACGCCGCCGAGGCCCACCGCCGCCACGTTGGCGCGTAGCGCGGTGAGCGCCGCCCGGTCCCGCTCCACGAACGTCGCCTCCGCCGCGCCGCGGCTCAGGGCCTCCAACCCGAGCGAGCCGGTCCCGGCGTAGAGGTCGAGCACCCGGGTGTCGCGCACCGCGGCGCCGAGCGAGGAGAACAGCGCCTCCTTGACCCGGTCCGTCATGGGACGGGTGTCGAGGCCGCGGGGAGCGACGAGGCGGCGGCCCTTGGCAGCGCCGGCGATGATCCTCATCGGCTCCGCTCCCGGAGGGCACGCGGCCGGCGCCGGGCCGGCGGCGTCAACTTCGGAAAAGCCATTCCACGTCCTCCCCCAGCAGGGCACGCACCTCGTCGCTGATGAGCGGATGCTCCTCCAGCTCCGGATCCCTTCGCACCAGATCGAAGGCCTCACGCCGCGCCGCCACCAGCGCGTCGGCGTCACGCAGGATGTCCGCCAGCTTGAGGTCCTTCAAGCCGGCCTGGCGGGTCCCGAACACCGTGCCCTGGCCCCGGATGCGGAGGTCCTCCTCCGCCAGCCGGAACCCGTCGGTCGTGGCCACCATGGCCGCCAGGCGCTGCTCCCCCTCCGGGGTGGACGGCTCGGCGATCAGCACGCAGGTCGAGGCATGCGTCCCCCGCCCCACCCGTCCCCGGAGCTGATGGAGCTGGCTGAGGCCGAAGCGGTCGGCGTCCTCGATCACCATGACGGTGGCGTTGGGGATGTCGATCCCGACCTCGATCACCGTCGTCGCCACCAGCACGTCGATCTCCCGGCCGCGGAACCGGCCCATCACCGCGTCCTTCTCCCCGGGACGGAGCTGGCCGTGCAGCAACCCGAGCCGCAGCCCGGGGAACACCCCCTGGAGACGCTCGTACTCGGCGGTGGCGGACGCCACCTCGAGCTTGTCGCTCTCCTCCACGAGCGGGCACACCACGAACGCCTGTCGCCCCGCCGCCGCCTCACTCCGCACCAGGTCGTAGACCTCGGTGAGGTGCTCGGGACGCTTGTCGACGTACCTCGTCACCACCGGCGTCCGGCCCGGCGGCATCTCGTCGAGCACCGACACGTCGAGGTCCCCGTACAGCGTCATGGCGAGGGTGCGGGGAATCGGGGTTGCGGTCATGATCAGCAGGTCCGGGTCGTAGTCCTCCACCTTGTCGCGCAGCATCACCCGCTGGTACACCCCGAAACGATGCTGCTCGTCCACCACCGCGACCCCGAGACGCCCGAAATGCAGGCCCTCCTGGATGAGGGCGTGGGTGCCCACCACGATGTCGATCTCCCCGGAGCCGATCCAGCGCTCCACGTCGCTGCGGGCGGCGCCGCCCGGCGGGAGGAAGTTGACCTCGGTGTTGCCCGACGTCAGCAACGCCAGGCGCACCCCTGCCTCGCGGCCCCCGGCGCCGCCGAAGAGGCTCTCAGTGCCGGCCGCCCCCTCCGGCTCGAGCAAGGCCGGGGCCAGACCTGCCGACTCCAGCAGCTCCCGGATCCCGATGAAATGCTGACCGGCGAGCACCTCGGTCGGCGCCATCACCGCCCCCTGCATCCCGCTCTGCACCGCGGTGAGCAGGGCGGTGACGGCCACCACCGTCTTGCCAGACCCCACCTCGCCCTGCAGCAACCGGTGCATCGGGTGCACCGAGGCCAGGTCACCGCGGATCTCGCCGATCGTCCGCTCCTGGGCCTTGGTGAGGCGGTACGGGAGGGCGTCAACGAAGGCGCCCACCAGGTGGCCCGACACGTCGTGGGCGACGCCGCGGGACTCGGCGATCTGGTGGCGTTTCTGCAGCGCCAAGGCAACCTCGAGCCGGAACAGCTCGTCGAACACGAGCCGGCGCCGCGCCGCCGCCGCCATCTCGGCGTCGGGGGGAAAGTGGATGGCGGCGATGGCCTCGTCGCGCGACAGCAGGTCGAGGCGGTCGAGCAGGTCCTCGGGCAGGATCTCGTGGATGGGACGGGAGCGGACGAGGGCGTTGTGGATCGATTCCCGCAGCTTGCCGGGTGCCATGCCCGCCACGGAGGGATGGATCGGGACCACCCGCCCGGTGACGAGCGACTCACCCTGCCGGTCGAGGCGGTAGAGGTCGGGGTTCGTCATCTGGAGCCCACCCCGGAACCGTTCCACCTTGCCGGAGAGGGCGATCTCCCACCCTTCGTCGATCTTCGTGTAGGGGTTGAACCACGTCACCTTGACGACGTTGGTGCCGTCGCCGACGAAGGCGATGACCCTGCCCCGGTTGCGGGAGAGGCGGATGCGTTGCACCGAGTTCACGGTGCCCGCCACCGTGACCTCCTCCCCCAGCGGCACCGCCAAGAGGTCGAAGAGCTGCGACCGGTCGAGGTAGCGGCGCGGGACGTGCAACAGCAAGTCGGCAACCGAGTCGATGCCGACGCCCGCGAGCTTCTTGGCCCAGCCCGGCCCGATGTTCTTCACCCGATCGACGGGAACCGACGCCAGGAACGCGAGGGGACGGCCTGCCATGGGAGGCAAGGTATCAGGATTCCCCGGCTCGGCTGCGCATCGAGCCTTTCCCGTCTCCCCGCCGGGCTGTTACACTCGCCGCCGCCCCAGGAGGTCCTTCCGTCATGGCATACCGTTGCGAGGTCTGCGGCAAAGAGCCGTGGTTCGGCAAACAAGTCAGCTTCTCGCACAAGCGCTCCAGCCGGCGCTGGCTGCCGAACATCCAACGCATCCGCGTCCGGCACGGCAGCAACTCGCGGCGAATGCGCGTCTGCACGTCCTGCATCAAGGCCGGCAAGGTCGAGAAGGTCTAGCCGTGCAGGGCGTCGTCAAGGTCTACGATCCCGAGACGGGGATCGGCGTCATCGTGCGCGACCACGACCAGGCCGACGTGCTCATCCGCCCCGGCTCTCTCGCCGGCTCGATGTTCCGCATGCTGCGCCAGGGCCAGCGAGTCATCTTCGACGTGCGGGACGACGAGGGCCGGCAGGTGGCCCACTCCCTCCGTTTTGGCTCCGACGGCTTCTAGCCGCCCCGCCGCCGAGCGCGGTCCCTCCCCCGCCGGTATCATCCGAACACGGAACGACGTGAGGAGGGTTCGATGATTCAGGCGTACGTGCTCATCCAGACCGAGGTGGGCAAGGCGGCAGAGGTCGCCCAGCTGATCGCCGAGATCCCCGGGGTGACCGCGTCCGAGGCCGTGACCGGGCCCTACGACGCCATCGTCCACACCGAGGCCGAGGACGTCGACGCCCTCGGCAAGCTGGTGGTCGCCCGCATCCAGGCCGTGGCGGGGATCACCCGCACCCTCACCTGCCCGGTGGTTCGCCTCTAGGGGTACGGCCCCTCGGATGGCGACGGGACCGCGGCGGGGGTATCGCGCCGAGCTCAGTCTCCAAGTGCGAGCTGTACCAGCTCGTGGCACAGCTCGCCGTACGTCATGCCGCTCGCCTGCCACATGGCGGGAAACCCCGAGATCGGGGTGAACCCGGGCATGGTGTTCACCTCGTTGAGCAGGAAGCCGCGCCCCCGCTCCTCGTAGAAGAAATCCACCCGGGCAAGGCCGCGGCATTCGAGGGCGGTGAAGGCGGCAGCCGCCAGCCGCCGCACCTGATCCTGCTCGGGTCCGGTGAGCTGGGCGGGCGCCACGAACCGGCTCGTCTCGTCGTGGTACTTGCTGTCGTAGTCGTACCACTCGGTCTCGATGATCACCTCGCCGGGGGCCGCGGTACGGGGACCCTCCAGGACCGCCACCTCGATCTCACGCCCCCGGATCGCCTCCTCGACCACGACCTTGTGGTCGAAGCCGAAGGCGCGCCGGAGCCCGTCCTTCAACTCGGCGTCGGTGGCGGCCTTGGTGATGCCGACCGACGAGCCGAGGCGCGCCGGCTTGACGAACACCGGGAGGCCAAGATCGGAGCGGATCCGGTCCACGACCGACCCCGGGTCGTCGAAGTCCTCGAGGCGGACGACCTGCCACCCACCGGTGGGGATCCCGGCCTGGTGGAACAGCCGCTTGGCGACGTCCTTGTCCATCGCCATCGCGGAGGACGCCACCCCACACCCCACGTAGGGGGTGCCCGCCATCTCGAACACTCCCTGGATCGTGCCATCCTCGCCGTAAGGGCCGTGGAGCACCGGGAACACGACGTCGAAGGCGATGACGTCCCCGGACGCGGCAAGGGTTCCCTCGGGGATCCGCAGCGCCACGGGACGTCCCGCGGCTTGCAGCGGGCGCCGGGTACGATCCGCCAGATACCAGGAACCGTCGCGCCCGATCCCCACCGGGATCACCTGATGACCGGTGTCTTCGAGCGCCTCGAGCACGGCGACGGCCGACACGCAGGAGACCTCATGCTCCGCAGAGCGGCCGCCGAAGAGAAGGAGTACCCGTGCCATGCCGGGCAGGTTACCGTGGTCCTATACGTTGACTGAGGTTCCGTGAGCGACCGTTACACGATCATCGGCTACCGGGTGCGCGTGGTCTACTTCGGGCTCGTGCTGTCGTGGGTGGCGCTGATCATCTCCGCGGCCATGACCGCCGCCCACTCCCGCTTCGAGGAACAGATCCAGCCGGGGCCCGCCATCGGCGCCGCGGTCGCCCTGCTCATCCTCACCCTGGTGCCGTGGAGGCGCGCCCTGCGGCGGGCCGTCGGCGACTTCCTGGTGCTGCTGTGGTGCCTCGGCGTCATCGGGGCCGTCATCTACGGAACCGGTGGTCTCGAGACCGGGGCGTCGGTGGTGATCGTGTTCCTGGCGACCGTGGTGTTCGCAGCCCTCGTCGCCTCCCGCTCCGTCGGCTTCGTCGGCGTCGCCGCCATCGCCGCCTACGTCGCCCTCCTCCTCACCAACGAGACCGTCGACGCCGCCGATGCGGCCGTGCAGATCGCCATCTTCGTGATGGCGGTCGCCCTCATCTTCATCGGCGGCCTGGCGGTGTGGGCCCAGATCGACCTGGCATCCCAGTGGCTGCGGTCCTACAGCCGCCGCGAGGCCCACCTCGCGGAGCGCGAGCAGGAGCTGCAGCGCCTCTACGACGTGTCCCGGACCATCGGGGTCGGCACCAACCTCGCCGAGGTGCTCCCCGAGCTGGTGGGACGAGTCGTCTCGGCGCTGGAAGCGAAGATCGGCGTGGTGCTGCTGTACCGGCCCGACCTGGAGGCGCTCGAGGTGATGTCCCCCATCTGGGTGGCGGGTCAGACGCTGCGGGCCGAGGGCTACCTGCTGCGGCTCGACGAGCAAGGCATCGCCCAGCAGGTGTTCACCAGCGGCGAGCCGATGGTGTACACCGACATGTCCGAGGCACACCAGGCCGGCGACTCCTTCCTGCTCGAGCTGGGCGCCCACCAGGTGGTGGCGGTGCCGCTGCGCCTCGAGGCGCACCGCATCGGGGTGCTGCTCGTCGTCGAGAAGCAGAGCGGCGAGTTCGTCGAGGAAGACGTGGCCCTACTGGAGTCACTCGCCGGCCCGTCGGCCCTTGTCCTCAACCAGCTCACCCGCTACGAGGAGGCGCAGGAGACGAGCCAGAAGATGACCGAGCTGGCCCAGCTCAAGACCGACTTCGTCTCGGTGGTCAGCCACGAGTTGCGCACCCCCTTGACCTCGATGATCGGGTCGCTCAAGACCCTGCAGCGCCCCGAGCTGGCTCCCCCTGATCCCAACGCCCGGGAGTTGGTCAACACCGCGGCCCGCCAGGCGAACCGGCTCCGCTCCCTCATCGAGGACCTGCTCATGGTGTCGCGGCTCGACAACCAGGCCCTCCCGATCCGGCCCGAGTCGCTGGCGGTGGCGGACTTCCTCGACGAGATCGTCCGCCACGTCCCCGGGGCCGAGGAGGTGACGTCGATCCACGTCGCCCCCACCGTCGACCTGGTCGAAGCCGACCCGGACCACCTTCACCGGGTGATCTCGAACCTGCTCGACAACGCCCTCAAGTACGCCCCCGACTCCCCGATCGAGATGACCGCCACCCGCAACGGCGGCGAGGTGTGGTTCTCGGTCGCCGACCACGGCATGGGCATCCCCTACGAACTCCACGAGCACATCTTCAACAGCTTCACCCAGGTCGCCCCGCACCACACCCGCAGCGCCGGCGGCACCGGCCTGGGGCTCTCGATCGTGCGGGGCCTCTCCGAGGCCATGGGGGGGCGGGTCTGGTTCCAGCCCACCCCCGGCGGTGGCGCCACCTTCACCGTGGCCCTGCCGCAGCGCGCCGCCAGCCGGCAGGCCCGGGCGGTCTGAGGGTCAGTCCCCCTCGGCAGCGGCGATGGCGTGGAAACCGCCGTCGACGTGGATTACCTCGCCGCTGGTGGCCGGGGCCCAGTCGGACAGCAGCACGGCCACCATCATCGCCACCGGCACCGGATCGCCAATGTCCCATCCCAGCGGCGCCCGGGCGCCCCACACCTCCTCGAACCGCCGGAACCCGGGGATCGACTTGGCCGCCACCGTCACCAGCGGCCCGGCCGAGACCGCGTTCACCCGGATGTGGTCGGGGCCGAGGTCGCGGGCCAGGTAACGGGTGACCGACTCGAGGGCCGACTTGGAGACTCCCATCCAGTCGTAGGCGGGCCATGCCTGCCGGTTGTCGAAGTCGAGGGTCACCAGCGCTCCCCCGCCGGCGCGGCGCATCAGGTCCCGCAGACCGGCCGCCAGCGTCTTGTAGGAGAACGCCGAGGTGAGGAAGGCGGTGGCGGCGCTCTCGGCCGGGGTGTCGAGGAAGTTGCCCCCGAGGGCGTCGTCGGGGGCGTAGGCGATGGCGTGCAGTGCCCCGTCGACACTCCCCCACCGCTCCTCGAGGTCGGCGACGAGAGCCTCCATGTGCTTCGGCTCGTTGATGTCGAGCTCGAGGACGTCGGGGATGCTGGGCAGCCGCTTGGCGGCGCGCTCGGTGAGGCGCAATCCCCGGCCGAACCCGGTGAGGACCACCTCGGCGCCCTGCTCCTCGGCGACCCGGGCCGTGTGCCACGCGATGGAGTCGTCGGTGAGCACTCCCGTGATCACGAAGCGTTTTCCTTCGAGCAGCACCGCTGCCTCCTTGGCGGGGGGCCACATGCTAGGGACCGGCGGCCTCGCGGCAGGAGATGTCAGGTGACGTTGGCCCAAGCCCGGAGCCCGAGACCCATCACGAAGAGCAGCAGCAAGCCGTAGGCGAGGGCGGGACGGCGGGCCAGCGAACTGCGGAACACGTAGGCGAAGGCGAACGTGACGGCGACGAGCACACCGTAGAAGACGTGGAGCCCGTTGCCAGGTCGCTCCCCCTGGGAGTACAGGATCAGCCCGGCCGTGACCTGGATCAGCATGGCGGCCACCGCCACCCAGCGGGCGATGAGGAAGGACCGGCTCGGGGGGCGCTTGGCCACGGCGAGCAGCAGTCCCCACGCCCCGACCAGACCGGTCGAGATGACCGCCACCAAGAACCAGTCGGCATGGAAGGTGTGCATCGCCCGGAGCTTAGGAGATCCCCGCCAGCGGCGGACGTTGCCCCCGCCAGGTACCGTAGGCACATGGAGCTCGTCCCCACCGACATCGCCCACGGCGGCGAGGCCGTTGCCCGGGTGGAGGGGAAGGCCTTCTTCGTGGCCGGGGTGATCCCGGGCGAACGGGTCCGTGGGGAGGTCGTGGTCGACAAGGGAGCGTGGGGTCGGATCCGCCTCCTCGACGTGCTCAACCCGGCGCCGGAGCGGATCGATCCCCCCTGCCCCCACTTCTCCGAGTGCGGCGGCTGCCAGTGGCAGTTCGTCGACCATGCCGCCCAGCTCCGCTGGAAGACGTCGGTGGTCGCCGGCCAGCTCGCTCACCTCGGCACGCTGACCGACCCCCCGGTGCGGAACACGATCCCGGTGGGGACACCGTTCGGCTACCGGAACCGCATGGACTTCGCCGTCGATCACGACCGGCCCGCCCTGTACCGGTCCCGCTCCCGGCGGGCGGTACCGCTCGACCTCTGCCTGCTGTTGCGCCCCGAGCTGGCCGCGGTCTTCGAGCGCCTCGGCGACCTCTCCGGCATGCACCGCCTCACCCTGCGAGCCGGGGTCACCACCGGGGAGGTGCTCGCGATCGTCGGGGGACGGATCCCGGAACAGGCGTCGAGCTGGGGCTGTGCCGTCGCCCAGACGCGGCGTGGCGCGGTGTACCCGGTCAGCGGCGACCCGACCGTGCACGAGGTGATCGACGGAGTTCGCTTCCGCATCACGGGCCGCGCCTTCTTCCAGAGCAATACCCCCGGAGCCGAGGTCCTGGTGCGCCTCGCCGGCGAAGCCGCCGCGGTCACCCCCGCCGACACGCTGCTCGACGCCTACGCCGGCGGCGGGTTGTTCGGGGCCACGATCGGGCGCGGCGCCGGCCGGGTCGTCGGCGTCGAATCCGACCACGTCGCCTTCACCGACCTGCGGACCAACCTGCGGGCGGCCGGGCTCGCCGACCACCAGGCGGTCCACGGCACGGTGGAGACCGTGGTCGCCAACCTCGACGAGTACTGGGACGTGGCGATCGTCGATCCGCCCCGGGAGGGCCTTGGCGAGCCGGGCGTCGCCGCCGTCACCGCGGCGCGGCCCCGCACGGTGGTCTACGTGTCGTGCGACCCGGCCTCGCTGGGGCGCGACACCAGGCTGCTGGCGCAGGGCGGCTACCGGCTCGAATGGGCCGCCCCGGTCGATCTCTTCCCCCAGACCTACCACGTCGAGACGGTCGCCCGCTTCACCCGCGCCGCCTGAACATCCCCACCCGATTGAGGGAATACGGCCCTATCGGCCGCCCCGACCGATCCGCATGCTGCCCATACACCCACCGGTGACGCGAGGCCGACGCGGACCGTGCTCCTGCGACGCCCGCGTCCTCGGCGGGAAACGGGGCGACGGACGTCGCCGGGCGACGGAGGTCGCCTTCGCCGACTGTAGAGAGGAGATGCGGCGGCAATGGAACCCAAGCTCGCCAACCCTGCGCCTTTGGGCCTGATGGGATTCGGCATGACCACCATCCTGCTCAACATCCACAACGCGGGGTACTTCGGGATTAGTGCCATGGTGCTCGCGATGGGCATCTTCTACGGGGGAATCGCCCAGGTGATCGCCGGGAAGATGGAGTTCAGGAAGGGCAACACGTTCGCGACGACCGCGTTCTCTTCGTACGGGCTCTTCTGGCTCTCTCTGGTGGGATTGCTCATCCTTCCGGAACTCGGCTGGACGGAGGCGACCCCGGCCGATTTTATGGGCTGGTACCTGTTCCTGTGGGGCGTCTTCACCCTGTTCATGTTCGTCGGGACGCTGCGCGCCGTCCTCTTCTTGAGGATCGTGTTCGGCACCCTGGCGATCCTGTTCTTCCTCCTCGCCATCGGCGAGTGGTCCGAATCGACCACCATGATCAAGATCGCCGGCTGGGAGGGCATCGTGTGTGGCGCGAGTGCCTTCTACCTGGCGATGGGCGAGGTGATCAACGAAGCTCTCGACAGGGTCGTGATCCCCATCGACTTCGCCCACTTCCGGCGCGGCGAGTCGTAGGAGCAAACCCACAGACAGCAACGATCGAGGCGCAGGGCCGTATGGCTCTGCGCCTCGTCGCGTCGTCGCTACATCTCGTCGAGGATCGAGCGTTTGGTGCGCTCGTACTCCTCGTCGCTGAGGGCGCCGTCCCGGTGGAGCCGGGCGAGGCGCTCGAGGCGCTCGGTGGCGTCGGCTGGCGCCGGTGCCGGTGCCGGTGCCGGTGCCGTTTCCTGCTGCAGCGCGCGGGTTCGATCCTCCCGGGTGCGGTACAGCAGTGATTGGAACGACTCCGGTTCCGGGATGTCCGAGAACCGGCTCTGCCCGCTCTCGCCGGCCGACTCGATGAGGAGATCGCCCGACTTGAGGATCCGCTCCAGCATGTTCTGCTGGAACCTGAGGTCGTTGATGTTCTCCAGCGGGATCTCGATCCCGGCGCGGGAGATGATCCCGCTGCGGGTGATGAGACGCTCGTTGGTCAGCACGTAGGCGGTGAACCACCAGCGGAGGAACGGCAGAACCGCCACCGGGAACAGCGCCAGGACGATGACCAGCGACGTGATCAGGTCGGCGGAGCCGTTCTCGGGTGGGATCCACTGGTAGACCAGGACGATGGCTGCGATGGCCGCGAGCACCCACAGCACGGGGAACACGAGGAGCCGCCAATGCGGGCGGAACTCGGTGACGATGACCTCACCTTCGGTGAGGAGGCGTTCTGGGTACGACATACCCGGATCATACGTCGCGGCGAGCGCCGGGGCGATGATCACCGGCCGGCCGAGCCCGGCGGAGCAAGAGGGTCCGGACGCGAGAATCCCGAGGGAGCGTCAGCCGAAGCATCAACCCTCTCGGGATTCTCAGATCGGACCTGCCTTGCGGCCTGACCGATCTACCTACCTCAGCCGAAGCCAAAGTGGGCTTGGTCCTTCCGGCACGGTACCGAACCCGAAGGCTCGATTCCGACGCCCCTCCGAAGAGGAACGCTGCCACCCTTACGAGTGGACGGCCCTTCCAGACCCGTCCGCCGACCCTTGCGAGCCTTCGGACCCCAGCCGCCCTTGCGGGCTTCTGAGGCCGCCGAACCGGTTTCCCTGTCCAGCGACTCACGCAATGTACGCACTCGTCCCGGGTGGGGTCAAGCAGAATCGATGGTTCGTTTTCGCGTGTTGCCCAATTGTTTCGCGGTCCCTTCGGGGAGCCCGCATTGGAGGGGTCAGGACGTGAGATGGGGCATGACGCGCTCGGCGAAGACCTCGATGGAATCCCCCCAGGCGGCGTCCCCGAAGTAGGCGATGGCGTAGGCGCAGCCGGCCTCCTCGTACTCGGTGAGCCGTTCCACCAGTTCATCGGGCGTGCCGACGAGCTGGCCGGCCCGGTATTTCTCGGGGGAGACGCCGCGCTGGGCGGCGACCCGCTCCAGCACCACCGTCAACGCCGCCTCGTTCTCGGCCACGAGGACCTCGGGGTGGAAGGTGCGCCCGATCTCGTCGAAGTCCCGCCCCACCGCCTCGCAATGCCCGGCGAGAACCTCGGACTTGTGACGGAAGGTGGCGACGTCGCCGTGGAAGTTGGCGTAGTCGGCGTGCTCGGCCACCAGGCGCAGCGTGAGCTTCTCGCCGCCTCCGGCGATCCAGATCGGGGGATGGGGATCCTGGGCGGATTTCGGCTGGTTGATGGCGCCGTCCACCCGGTAGTATTTCCCCTGGTAGGTGGCGGTGTCGGCGGTCCACATCGCCTTGATGATCTCGACCGTCTCCCGGAGCCGGCCGATGCGGACCGAGGCCTTGGGGAACTCGTAGCCGTAGGCGTTGAACTCCTGCTCGTACCACCCGGCGCCGATGGCGAACTCGAGGCGCCCGCCCGAGATCACGTCGACGTTGGAAGCCACTTTGGCGAGGTAGGCGGGCGGCCGGTAGGCGGCGCAGGTGCACATCTGGCCCAACCGCACCGTATCGGTGACCGCGGCGAGGGCCGCCATCAGCGTCCATGCCTCGAACGTGGGCTCCTGGGTGGGGCGGGGGATGGTATGGAAGTGGTCGTACACCCAGAGGGAGTCGTACCGCTCCCGCTCGATCCGCCGGGCGACGGCCCGGATCGAGGACCACTGCTCGTCGGTCTGCTGGCCTTGGAGATCCATCTTCCAGCCCTGAGGTACGAACGCCCCAAACCGCATCACACGCTCCTTCTCTCGTCGCCGCACCAGCCTACGTCGCGTCGGGCACGACGGTATCTCCCTGCCCAGGATCGGCTGCAGGTGGAACGGGGGAGGACCCCGGAAATGGTCCGAGGACGACCCAGTGAGCCTTCGGCTTGCGCCTGATGGCCCTCTAGGTCGTCCTCTCGGACCGCATCCCGTGCGGGGCCGAAACCCCTCCCGGGAAGGGCCGGTGTGGCCGAAACCACCCGACCGTCGCCGTGACCGAAGTCCCGGCGGGTGCGCAGCGGCCCGAGAGCCGCTCCGCTCCGGACGTCCGGCGAACCGGATGTCCGGTTGCCTCGGTACCCGGATCCGGCGGTTGCCCACCGAACCCTTGCGCCTCCCGAAGGAGGGGTTTCCCGAGGCGCTCCCCTGTGAAGGTAGAGCCCCTGTATGGGAGGTGCAAACTATTCCCGACCCCCCGTTTCCGTCAACCGAGATCGGTGCCCGATTTTCGCGGGGTTGTCATTCTTTTCCCTGCTTTCTGCCGGGAGAACTACCGACGTGTGATTTCGTCATGGCGACGACGTATAGTCGGGGCATGGTGACAACCGACCCCGTCACGACCACCGTCGATCTCCCTGCGTTGCTCGAGACCCTCTCCCCCAGCCGGGCCAGCGACTTCAAGCACTGCCCGCAACTCTTCAAGTTCAAGGCGATCGACCACATCGAGATGCCGCCGACCGTCTACCAGGCGCGGGGAACCACCGCCCACCTCGCCCTGCAGCGGCTCTTCGACCTCCCGGCGACCGAGCGCACCCCCGAGCGCCTCTTCGACCTGTTCCGCCAGGCGTGGGCCGAGCTGAAACCGGAGGAGTTCCCCACCCTGTTCGGCGACGTGGAGGAAGAGCGGGAGTGGGGGGTCGAGAGCCTCACCATCCTCGCCAACTACTTCGGCGTGGAGGATCCGGCCGGGCTGGAGCCGCTCGATCGTGAGCTCGACATGACCGAGACGCTCGGCGAGATGACGATCCGCGGCATCCTCGACCGCATGGAGGAAGACGGGGACGGTCTCGTCATCACCGACTACAAGACGGGCAAGGCGCCTCCGGAGCGATACGCCATCCCGGCTTTCTTCGCCCTCAAGATCTACGGCCTGCTCATTCGGCGCCGCACCGGCCGCACTCCGGTCCGCCTCCGGCTCATGTACCTCAACGGCCCCACCGTCTACGAGATCCCGGTCACGGATCGTCAGCTCGACGCTATGGAACGCCAGCTGGAGGCACTGTGGGCGGCGATCAACCGGGCGATCGTCCACGACGACTTCCCGACCCGGGTGGGGAAGCTCTGCGACTGGTGCCAGTACCACGATCTCTGTCCCGCCTTCGGCGCCGCGGCCGCCGCCTCGCCGACACCGCCGGAGCCGACCTCGTAGCGGGGTGATCTCCCCCCGGCGCCGCAGCGGCCCGGCCGGGCGGCATGACCGGGACCTCACCGAGCACCCACCACGGCGGTACCCTGACACGACGGCACGACGGACAGGTGCGTGTGACGACACCCGAGCGGATCATCTACACGATCGGCCACGGCAAAGAGAGCTTCGAACGCCTGGCGACCCGGCTGGCACCGCACCTGGTGCAGACCATCGTCGACATCCGCTCCAACCCGTACTCGCGGCATGCCCCCGAGTTCGGGAAGCGGGAGCTGCGAGCCATCAGCGCCGAACGCGGCTTCGGATACCGCTGGCTGGGCGACCGCCTCGGAGGCCGTCCCGCCCATCCCTCCGTCTCCGACGCCGCCGGCAACCTCGACTTCACCGCCCTCGCCCAGTCGCCCGATTTGGCGGCCGCCCTCGCCGAGCTGGACGGCCTTACCGCGGTCTCGACGGTGACCCTGCTCTGCTCCGAGATGGCCCCCGAGCACTGCCACCGCATGATGTGGGTGGCCCCGGTGCTGGAAACCCGCGGCTACCGGGTGATCCACATCCTCGGCGACGGCTCGGTGCAGCCTCACCAGCCCACCCTCGGCCTGTGATCGTGTCGCATCCGGCCGGTACGGTGGCCCCATGGCGCATTCCCCCGTGAACGGAGACGTCGCCTTCGCCGAGCGGAGGATCGATCCCGCCGCCTGGCCCGAGGCGATCGCCGACACCGCCGGTCCCCAGATCGTGGTCGGCGGGCCGGGAACCGGCAAGACCGAGTTCCTGGTGCGCCGCTGCGTCCACCTCCTCGCCGACGCCGCAATGCCGGCGACGGATCTGCTCGTGCTCGGTTTCGCCCGCCGCGGCGTCGCCGACCTGGCGACCCGGGTGCGGGACCGGCTCGACCGCTCCATCACGACACTCGACGTCGCCACCTTCCACTCCTTCGCCGCCCGCCTCCTCGAATCGCACGCCGAGCGGGCCGGGTGGGATCACCCGCCGTCGATCCTCACCGGCCCCGAGCAGGTGGCGCTGATCCACGAGCTGCTGGCCGGCGGCGACCCGGGCGCCTGGTCCCCCGGGGTGCGGGACCTGCTCGAATCCCACACCTTCGCCCGTGAGGTCACCGATTTTGTGCTGCGCGCCTCCGAGCAGCTCCTCGACGACGCGGGCCTCCAGGCGGCGGCCGCCGGACGGGACCTGTGGCGCGGACTCCCCGCCTTCCTCGCCCGCTACCAGGGAGAACTCCGGGCCCGGGGACGGGTCGACTACGGGACCCTGCTGGCCGAGGCGGTCCGGCTCCTCGACGATCCCGCGGTGGTCGAGGCGCTCGGCGGCGGCCCCCGGTTCCTCCTCGTCGACGAGTACCAGGACACCACCACCGCCCAGGTGCGCCTGTTGGAGCGGCTCAGCCGGGCCCACCGCAACGTCACCGTCGCGGCCGATCCCTACCAGTCGGTGTACAGCTTCCGGGGAGCCAGCTACGAGCACGTCGTGTCGTTCCCCGACGACTACCCGGTTCATGCCGGTCCCGGACCGCGCCGGCTCGTGCTCACCACGTCGTTCCGCACCCCGCGCCGCATCCTCGACGCCGCGGTCCGGGTCACCTCGCGGGAGCTTCCCGGCGCCGCCGGACCGGTGGTTCCGGCCCCCGGCGACGGCCGGGTCGACGTGTACCGGTTCGGCCAGCAGACCGAGGAAGCGGAATGGATCGCCTCCGAGGTGCAGCGGCTCCACCTCGCCGAGCGGATCCCCTTCGGCGACATGGCGGTGTTCGTCCGCAGCAAGCGCCGCTTCCTCCCCGACCTTTCCCGCTCCCTGGAGCGCCGCCACATCCCGCACGACCTCCCCGACTCCCGCCTCGCCGACCAGCCGGCGGTGCGGTTCGTGCTCGACGCCGTGGTCGCCGCCACCGGTTGTGAGGGCCCCGCCGGCACGACCCGGGCGATGCGGCGCATCTTGCTCGGACCGCTGTTCGCCCTCCCGCTGGGAACGATGCGCGACGTCGAACGGCGCCTGGCACGGGCCGGCGGAACCTGGGGCGGGGCGGTGGCCGACCTCGTCGCCGAGCCGTTCGGGCTCGTCGCACTCCTCGCCAATCCGTCGTGGGCGGATCGCCTCCCGGCGGCCGACGGGTTCTGGGAGCTGTGGTCGCGCCTGCCGCAGATCCGGCGGATCGTCGACGACCCGATCCGGGCCGACGAGCGGGCCGCCTGGAGCTCGCTCGCCCAGGTGCTGGCCCGCTGGAACGAACGCAACCCGGCCTCGACCCTGCTCGACTACCGCCGTCTCACCGAAGAGGAGGATTTTGAGGCGCAGCCGTTGCTCAGCTACCGCCGCCCGCACCGCGACCGTCTCACCCTGACGACCCTGCACCAATCGAAGGGCCTCGAGTTCGAGGTCGTGTTCATCGCCGACGCCGTCGAAGGCGTGTTCCCCGATCTGCGGGCGCGCGATTCCCTGCTGGGCGTCCGCCATCTCCTCCCCCACCTGCCGCCCGACACCGCCGGCTACCGGGCCTTCCGGCTCCAGGAGGAACGGCGGCTCGCCTACACCGCCATGACCCGGGCCCGGCGCCGGGTGGTGTGGACCGCCACCGCCACCGGCTTCGACGAGGGACAGGGCGTCCCGAGCCGGTTTCTGCCGCTCGTCGCCGGCACCGCCACGGTGGCCGAGGCGGCGGGACGGCCGCCGGCCCCCGACACCCCCACCACACCCCACGAGGCGGAGGCCATGCTGCGCCGCCTCGCCGGCGATCCGGCCCTCGGCGCCGGCATCCGCTTGGCGTCCCTCACCGTCCTGGCCGAAGGTGAGGCGTGGGGCCTGCGCCCGGTGTCGCATCTCTCCGGGGTCCGGCTCCGCGGCCCCGACTCGGGTCTGGTCGGCGACCGGCTCCTCCTCTCCCCCAGCCAAGCCGAGTCCTACGCCGGCTGCCCCCGCCGTTACGCCCTGGAACGGCGCCTCCATGTCGGCGACCAATCGAACATCTATGCCGAGTTCGGCAACCTGATCCATCAGGTGCTGGAGGACGCCGAGCGCCTCGCTCTGGAGCGGGGCCAGGGCCACGGCACCGTCGAGGACGCACTGGCGTCCCTCGACCGGCACTTCGAGCCTGCCCCGTTCGGCGGCGGTCCCTTCGCCTCCGCCTGGTACCGGCGGGCCGAGGAGGCGCTCCGTCGCCTCTACCGGATGTGGCCGTCGACCGGTCGGGTGGTGGCGGTGGAGCGCACCATGGATCTCGACCTGGGCGGGGTGGCGTGGACCGGGAGGGCCGACCGCATCGAGCGCGACGCCGACGGGATCCGGATCGTCGACTACAAGTCCACCCGCTCGGTGCCCAAGGAGCAGGACATCGCCGGCTCGCTCCAGCTCGGGTTCTACCTGCTGGCGGCCGCCGCCGACCCCGAGATCGCCGCCCTGGGGCCGATCGTCGCCGCCGAGACCTGGTACCCGGCCAAGGACACCAAGACCAAGGTCACCACCCGTGCCTTCTCCCCCGACCAGCTCGCCGAGGTCCACGACCAGCTCGTCGCCATCGGCAGCGGGATCGCCGCCGAGGACTGGAGGCCGCTGGTGGGGCCCGGGTGCGACCGGTGCCGGGTCCGCGAGCTGTGCCCGGAGTGGCCCGAAGGCGGGGAGGCGTTCACGTGAGCACGCAGTTCGTCCCGTCGACCGAGCAGCAGCGCATCATCGCCCATCCCGCCGAGCCGTTACGGGTCGTGGCCGGCGCCGGCACCGGCAAGACCACCACCATCGTGCACCGGCTGCGGGCCGCCGTCGCCGCCGGCCTGGCGCCGGAGCAGGCGATCGGCATCACGTTCACCAACAAGGCGGCCGAGGAGCTCGCCGACGGGTTGCGCCACGAGCTGCCGCTCCACACCGCCGAAGGTCGGGAAGTGGAGGTGACCACCTACCACGGATTCGCCTACACCCTCCTCCAGGAATTCGGCGCCGCGGTGGGCATCGAGCGGGACGCTCCCGTCATCGGCCCCGGGTACGTGCGTCAGCTTCTCCAGGAGAGCTTCGCCAGCGGCGAGTACCACTTCCTCGACCTCACCGCGCCGCCGTCCCGGGTCGACGAAGCCGCCGCCCTCGCCGGCCAGCTTTCCCGCAACCTGCGCACCGCCGGTGAGCTGGCCGCCGACCCGAGCCGGGAGGCCGACGAGGTGGCGGCACGCCGGGCCGAGTTGCTCCGGGTCATCGCGGCCTTCGACCAGGCAAAACGGCGGCTGGGCGTGGTCGACTACGGCGACCTCATTCTCTTCGCCCACCGTCTGGTGACGCGGCACCCCCACCTGGCTCGGCGGATCCGCGACCGCTACCGGCTGGTGCTCCTCGATGAATACCAGGACACCGACCCGGCCCAGCGGGAGCTGTTGCGATCCCTCTTCGGGGAAGGGTTCCCCGTCACCGCGGTCGGCGACGTGGACCAGACGATCTACGAATGGCGCGGCGCATCGCTGGCGAACTTCACGGCGTTCCCGGTCCACTTTCCCACCGACGACGGCGAGCCGGCGGCGACGCTCCCCCTCACCCACAACCGGCGCTCGGGCCCCCGTGTCCTCGAACTGGCGCATCGGATCCGCACCGAGATCTACGGAGCCGCTCCTACGAACCGCCTCCGCTGCCTCCCCGACGCGTCCGAGGACACCGTCCGGGCCGGCTACTTCCGCACCGCGGTCGCCGAGTCGACCTGGGTCGCCGAGGAGGTGCGGCGCCTCCACGACGAGGAGGGCGTGGCGTGGAGCGACATGGCGGTGCTCTTCCGCAAGAACCGCCACATCCCGCTGGTGCGGGACGCCCTCGAAGCCGTGGGGGTGCCGCTCGAGGTGGCGTCGCTGGGAGGCCTGCTCAGCGTTCCCGACGTCGCCGACCTCCACGCCTGGCTCCGCATCCTGGAGCGGCCCGACGACTCGGCGGCCCTGCTCCGCATCCTTCTCGGCGATCGCTACCGGCTCGGGATGGGCGACATCGCCGCGCTGGTGACATGGCGCAGGCGCCGGGAGCGGGACGATGCCGGCGGCGGAGACGGAGCCCCCGGATGGCCGCTGCTGGAAGCCGTCGACCGCCTCGACGACGTCCCCGATCTCGATCCCGAGCCCCGCACCCGCCTCACCGAGTTCCGCGATCGCTACCGCGCTTTCCTTCGCCTCGCCCAGGGGGTGTCCCTCGTCGAGCTGTGCCGCCGCATCCTCGACGGCACCGAGACCTGGGCCGAGGTCGAAGCGCGGGAACCGGCGGCCGCCCTCACCGCCCAGCTCAACCTCTACCGGTTCCTCGACCTCGCCGAGGAGTGGAGCCCCCTCCAAGGGAGACCGTCGCTGGAGGCGTTCCTCGGCTACCTCGACCTGCTGACCGCCGAGGACGCCGCCGACGAGCTCGACACGGCGCGGGTCGGGGGGGAGGACGCGGTGACGCTGCTCACGGTGCACCGCGCCAAAGGCCTCGAATGGGACACGGTGTTCCTCCCCACCCTCGCCGAGGGCATCTTCCCGGCCAAGCCCCTCGGCTACGACGATCCCACCCGCCAGCCGCGATGGCTGCCGTACGACCTCCGCCTCGACGCCGCCTCCGCCCCGGCGCTGCTCGGCGGCGAGAAGGAGCGCCGTGCCGAGCTGCAGGAGCGTCACCGGGTCCAGGAATGGCGGGCGGCCTACGTCGCCGTCACCCGGGCCCGGCGCCGCCTCTACCTCACCGGGGCCCATTGGTACTCCACCGGCCCCCGCTCCCATCCCCCGAGCGCCCTCTTCACCCTGGCGGCGGGCACCCCCGACGTGGAGGTGTTCCGGTTCGACACCGAGCCCGGCGATCCCCCGGAGCGGCTCACCCTCCCCACCCTCGCCGGCGCACCCGACCCCGTCTTCTCCGACGGGTGGGCCGCGGCGCTCCGCGCCGTCGCCGCCGACCCGGACGCCCTACGAAGCCGATCCGGTGAGCAGGTGGCGGCGTACGATGAGGCGGTGAACCAGCTGCGCCTCATGCTGGGCGGTCTTCCGCAGTCCTCACCCCCAACCGAGCAGGCCGGAGCCGCCGACGTCTCGGTCACCGCGCTGGTGACACTCGCCTCCTGCCCCAAGCGGTTCTTCTGGAGCGAGCGTGAGCCGCTGCCGCGGCGCCGCGCCCCCTGGCTGCGTCACGGGGTCGAGGTCCATCGCAGGATCGAGCTCTACAACCGCGGCCACATGGCGCTCGACGAGGTCGCCGACGACCTCTACGACCTCGGCCAAGCCGAAGGCGAGACCGCGGCCGCCCCCGGCAACGCCTTCGCCGCCTTCCAGCGATCCCGCTTCGCCGCCGTCCGCCCCCGCTTCACCGAGACCCCGATCGACCTCGCCGTTCCTTTCGGTCGGGTGCGGGGCAGGATCGACGCCGTCTACGAGCCGGAGCCGGGGACGTGGGAGATCATCGACTTCAAGTCGGGGCGGCCGGGCCGGGACCCGGCCGCCGCGGTCCAGCTCCAGGCATACGCCGTCGCCGCCGCCGACGGGGCGGTGGCGCCGGATCCCCCCTCCCGCCTTCGTGTGGCCTTCGCCTACCTGGGCGGCGACGAGGTCGTCGAGGTGGGAGAGCAGGTCGACGACGCCTGGCTGGCAGCGGCCCGCCACCGGGTGGAGAAGCTGGTCGCCACCAGCCGGGGCGACACCTTCGAGCCGGAGCCGTCGCCGGCATGCCATCGCTGCGACTTTGTCGCCTTCTGCGAACCGGGTCGCGCCTTTGTGGCGGCGCAGCCCTGATCGAGGGGGGTCACCGCACCTTGCCGTCGACGACGTCGAGGACCAGCGTCACCGGGCCGTCGTTGACGAGGGCGACCTCCATCATGGCCCCGAACCGCCCGGTGGCGACGGTGACCCCGCCGTCGCCCAGCATCGAACAGAGGCTCGCCACCAGTGGCTCGGCGATCTCGGGTGGTGCGGCGGCGGCGAAGGAAGGGCGGCGGCCCTTGCGGGCGTCGGCCAGCAGCGTGAACTGGCTGACGACGAGGACGCTGCCGGCAACCTCGAGAACGGAGAGGTTCATGCGGCCGGCGTCGTCGCCGAAGATGCGCAGCCCGAGCACCTTGTCGGCGAGCACCCGCGCCTCCCGTTCGGTGTCGTCCGGGCCGACCGCCAGCAACATCAGCAGGCCGGCCCCGATCTCGCCGACGGTGCGGCCTTCCACGGCCACCGAGGCCCGGCTCACCCGTTGCACCACCGCCCGCATGTGTCCTTCTCCCGCCGACCGGGTGAATCTAGCGGGGGCGGGACTCCGCCCCTCGGGAGTCGAGCCCGCCAGGTCCCTCAGGGCGCGCGGCGGCCCAGGAACTCGTGGAAGCGGGGAGCGGTGTAGTAGTACTCGCCCTTCCGAAGCTGGTACATGACGCCTGCCGCCACCATGCGACGGAACAGCATGTCGATGTTGCCTGCCGAGCGTTGCGAGTGCTCGGCCATGTCCTCGACCCGCAGCGGCGGGTAGGGGCACTCCCCCGAGGCGAGCAGCACCCCGCGCTCGGCCGGGGTGAGGATGCGCACCCGCGGCTCGTAGAACTCGGCATCGAGGCGTTCCTGCACCCTGGGAGCCGCATCGTCGAACAGCTCCACCTTCATCCGCTGGATGTCGCCGTAGCGCCGCGGCGTCTCAAACAGCTCGGCGCCCCACACCTGGATGAAGTACGGGTAGCCCTCGGTGCGGGCCACGACCTGGTCGACCAGGTCGGCGTCCATCATGATCCCGGTTCCCGCCAGCGGCCGCTCCAGCGCCTGGCGCGACGCGGTGCCGTCGAGGGGCCCGAGCACCTCGCCCCGGAACAGGCTCTCGTCGTAGGTGCGGGCTTGGCGGAGTTGGGCGAGGAGGTGCGGGAGCCCCGAGACCACCAGCGCCACCGGCACGTCGCTGCGCTGCAGGGTCAGCACCGCCGAGACGAGCACCGAGAGAGCAGCCTGGCGTTCCAGCACGTGGACCTCGTCCATCAGCACCACCAATCCGGCGCGGCCGTGATCGGTGACCTCGACGGTGGTGTCGTAGAGCACCCGGGCCAGCTCGACATCGCGGTCGGAGGCGGCGGGGTCGAACCCGGCCTTGATGTCCTCGAAGTCGGCCTCCACCTTCACCGCCGGCGCGCTCGCCTCCCCGACACCGGTGCGCTCGGGACGGGACATCCGGTCGCCGACCCGCTGGCACGTCACCGAGACGACCGAGATGATGCCGTCGGGGGTGTCGTGGCGGTGCTCGAGATCGACCCTGCCCACCGCCCATCCCTCGTCGGCGCCGATGCGTTCGAGCTCACCGAGCAGCCCGGTCTTGCCGACGCCGTGCAGACCCGTGACGCGCACGTTGACCGGGGTGCCCGGGGCTTCGCGCAAGGCTGCCTGGAAGCGACGAACTTCGCCGTCGCGCCCCGCGAGGTACAGCGGGGCAAGCCCGACCCCCGGCCGGTAAGGATTCCTTCCCGGCGTGGGATTCATGCCGGCTCCTCACAAGGGAGACAGAGTGTCCACACGGTATCAGTCTCCGAGGATCGCGCGCACACAGAATCCGGCCAATCTCACAGTGCCCAACCGAAAACCTCGATGAGAGCGGTTACAATCACGCCCGCCACCAGAATCCCCAGGAAGATCAGGGGAATCGCCCGTCGTTTCGGGATGCGGAACACCACCGCGGCGAGCGATCCGCTCCATGCTCCGGTGACCGGAAGTGGGATTGCGACGAAGGTCACGAGAGCGAGATCGCGCAGCCGCTCGAAGCGGCCGCTGTGCCTTCGCTCGGTGTAGCTGTTGAGCCTGTCGAGAAGCCGGTGCAGCGCCCCCCAGTGCCGCTCCGCCCAGCCGGTGAACGGCGGGAGCAGCCACAGGATGATCGGCACCGGGATGGCGTTGCCGATCACGGACCAGGCAAAGGCGGGCCACGGCGCCATGTCGAGGATCTCCCGAGCGAAGGGAAGCGCCCCTCTCAGCTCGAAGATGGGCACCATCGCCAGCAGCATGACGGCCATGGGCTCGGGGATGGGCAGGGACTGCACCCAGTCGCGGATGGCGTCGGTCATCGACTGCGGAGGCGCCGCGATGGCGGCCGGAGAGGAACGGCGGACGCCGGCCCTCCCCAGTGGAAGGCCAGGATGGCATCGGCGACGGCGGCGGCGGGTACCCGGTACTCGCCGCGGGCGATCGCCGTCTTCAGCAGCTCCAAACGCTTCACCCTGTCGGCCTCCAGCCGATCGCAGTTCTGGGAAGGAGTATCGGCATTCGACCTGCCGTCACTTGAATCGGCGTTCCCATCGAGCGGGACGGGAGTCCGGTCAGGCCCGCCCCTGCGGTTCCCCGTGCTCTCCATGGACGGCGAGCCTAGTTGCCGGGCGCCGGCAACAGCGCCTCATCGCGCCGGCAGTTCCGGGTCCGGTGCGGGTGCGGTCGGCTGCGGCGGCGAGAGGACCCGGAAGAGGATCGGCGAGAGCAGGGCGGTCACGCCCACCAGCAGGATGGCACCGGCTTCGATACCCTGGTCGATGATCCCGAGGCTGACCCCCAGCTCGGCGAGGGCGATGATGACGCTGAGCTGGCCCGCCAGCAGCACCCCGGAAGCGAGGGCGTTGCGGAGGGAGAGGCCGCGGGTCATCAACACGAGGCCGGCGATCAACTTGGCGACGACGGCGACCACGATCAGGCCGAGCGCCCTCCCCAACACCGAGTCGTCCCCCAGCTCCCCCAGCGGGAAGCGCACCCCGACGCCGATGAAGAACACCGGCACGAAGAACCCGTAGGCGAACCCGGTGAGGCGGGCTTCGAGTTCCCCGGTGTCCCGGAAGACGTAGGCGAAGAGGGCCCCGGCGAGGAACGCCCCGAGGATCGCCTCGACGTTGAGCAGCAGCGAGATTCCGACGAAGGCGAAGAGCAGCGCCAGGCTGGCCCGGATCCCCATCTCGTCGGGGTCGTGGGTGGCGAAGAGCCGCTCGAAGCGCTCCGGGTACCACCAGGCGAGGCGCCGGATGGCGACGAGCAGCACCGCCATGATGAGGAACAGCGCCGGGACGCCGAGCAGCCGCAACGACACCCCGGACTGGTGCCACACCCCGAAGACCACGATCGCCGCCGCCGACAGGAATTCGGCGAGCACCGCGGCCACGATGGTGAGCTGCCCCAGGCGGGTCCCCGACTGGCCGGTCGAGCGCAGGGCCGGGATCACGATCCCCAGGGAGGCGGCCGAGGTGAGCAGGGTGAGGAAGACCCGCTGGCTCGTCGAATCGGTGCCGACGACGCCGAAGCCGATCCAGATGGCAACCACCGCCACCGCGTAGACGACGAGGCCGATCGCGATCGGGCCTCTCCCCTGCCGTTCCAGCCGCTCGAAGTCCACCTCGAAGCCGGCCAGGAACATGAGGAGCAGCAGGCCGAGCCCGGCCAGCACCTCGAGGAAGGCGAAGTCGGCGGTGCCGGCCCGGAAGATGTTGAGCACCTCGGGGCCCAGCACGAGGCCGAACAGAATCTCGAGCACGATGGCGGGCACGCGGAGGCTGCGGGCGATGAGCGGGAGGGTGAAGGCCCCGATGCCGATGAGCAGGAACCCCGCCGCACTGGGCAGGCCGGCACTCTCGACGGCGAGCAGCGGGGTCATCGCTCCGCCGGCACGAGCAGGACCGAGCAGTCCGCTCTCCGCACCAGGTGGGAGGCCACGCCGAGGCGCCACGGTGACACCGGGAGGTCCGGCATGCCGATGACGAGCAGCCCGTCGCCGGTCGCCATCTCCTCCATCACCCGGATCGGGTTACCACGGCGGAGGTAGCGCCGCACGTCGACGCCCTGCACCGCGGCCTCCTCCCGCAGCCAGGCCGTGGCGCGCCGGGCGTCCTCGAGCGCGGCGCTGGAGCCGCCGGCGAAGACGGGGGCCACCACCGCCACCCCGTGGACCTCGCCGCCGGCGACCTGGGCGAGGTCGATGGCGGCCCTCCCGGCGGTCTCCCCCACCACGGTGCGCCGGGCCGGGACGATGATGCGCCGGTAGGGGTGGCTGCCGCGCGAGACGAGCACCGGGATACCGGCGGGCCCGTAGGTGTTGATGAGCTTGGCGACCCTGGTGCGACCCCGGATCCGGCCCCCGCCGGGCGCCGGCACCACCACCACCCCGACACTCTCCTCCCTGATGAGCTCCAGCAGGGCTACGTGGCGGGGTCTGGTGCGGGCCCGCAATTCGATCTCGATGCCGGGGATCTTCGCTACCCGCTCCAGCAGCTGGTCGATCTCGGTGGCCCGGTCGCCGTCCCGCTCCGATTCCGGGTCGGGGTAGAGCACGATGAGGGATTCGGCGGTGGAGCCGTGCACCAGGTTGACGGCCTCGGCGATCGGTCCGGCGAGGTCCTCGGCCCGGTCGAGGGCGACGGCGGCCCGATGGCCGAAGTCGTAGGGAAACCGTGACTCGCCGGCCGTGAAGGTCTTGATGAGGGCGGCGTAGTCGGAGGCGGCGCCGACCACGGTGACCCGGTCGCCGGCTTCGAGCAGGGTCTCGCCGTGGGGGACGATGAGGTCGCCGCCGCGCAGCACCGCGGCCACCACCCATGTCTCGGCGTGCAGGTCACGCAGCCGCTTGCCCCGCACCGCGGCGTCCGGGGAGATGACGAACTCGATCGCCTCGGCCCTCCCCTCGGCGAAGGTGGTCGAGGCAACCCGCCGGGGGTCGATGGCCGCTTCGAGCCTGCGGGCGGCGAGGGCGTAGGGGGCGAAGGCGGGAACCTGGATTGCCCGGTAGTCCGCCATGCGGGCCGGGTCCGCCGCCACCGCCAGCACCCGCAGCAGGCCCGCCTCGTGGGCGATGCGGGCCGCCTCCAGGTTCACGTCGTCGTCGAACGTCGCCGCCACCAAGGCGTCGGCGTCGTCGAGTCCGGCGCGGCGTAGCACGAGGGCGCTGGAGCCGTCGCCGACCACCGGGACGAAATCGCGCAGTCCCGCCGCCGCTTCGAGCCGCATCTCGTCGGTGTCGACCAGAACCACCGAGTCCCACAGCTTGCCGAGCCGTTGCAGTAGCTCGCGGGCGGTGCCGCCGGCTCCGACGATGATGATCTTCACCGTTGCCTCCCGGTCATCGCAGGCACTGGTTGAGGCCGCGCCGCAGGTAGCGGCCGGCGCTGGCCGCGCCGGTGAAGGCGTCACCGTCGACGATGACCCGTCCCCGTGCCAGGACGGTCTCGAAGCTTCCGGTCAGCTCCATGCCCTCGAAGCACGAGTAGTCGACGTTCATGTGATGGGTCGCCGCCGAGATCACCGAGGTCGCCCCGGGATCGACGACCACCAGGTCGGCGTCGGAGCCCACCTCGATGGTGCCCTTCTGCGGGTAGAGGCCGAACAGCTTGGCCGGGGTGGTGGCGCCCACCGCCACCACCCGGTTGAGGTCGAGGCGCCCCTCGGCGAGAGCGGCGTGGACGAGCAGCTGGTAGCGGTGCTCGACGACCGGAAGGCCGTTGGGGATCTTGGTGAAGTCGTCCCTCCCGAGGTCCTTCTGGCCCACGAAGTCGAACGGGCAGTGGTCGGTGGCAACCACCTGCAGGTCGTCGTCGGCGAGCCCGCGCCACAGGGTGTCCTGGTGACCGGCGGCCCGGTCCCGCAACGGCGGCGAGCACACGTACTTGGCGCCCTCGAATCCTTGGTCGAGCAGGGACTGGTCGAGGAAGAGGTACTGGGGACAGGTCTCCCCGAAGACGTTGAGGCCGATGCGGCGGGCAGCGGCGATCTCGGCGACCACCTCGCCGGCGCTGATGTGCACGATGTAGAGCGGCACCCCGGTCAGCTCGGCGAGCAGGATGACCCGGTGGGCGGCCTCGTCTTCCAGGCTGGATGGCCGGGTGAGGGCGTGGAAGATCGGATCCGTGTCGCCGCGGGCGATCGCCTGCGAGCGGAGCAGGTCGATGACGCTGCCGTTCTCGGCGTGCATCAGGATGGTGGAGCCGTTGTCGGCGGCCCACTGCATGACGCGGGTGATCTCCCCGTCGGTCGAGTAGTAGACGCCGGGGTAGGCGGTGAACAGCTTGTAGGAGGTGACCCCCTCGGCGAACACCAGGTCGAGGTCGGCCAGTGACTGCTCGTTGACGTCGCCGACGATCTGGTGGAACCCGAAGTCGATGGCGCAGTGGCCGTCGGCCTTGGCCATCGTCTCCTCGAAGCTCCCCATGAGAGGGTCGCCCTTCATCTGGATCGGGAAGTCGATGAGGGTGGTGTTGCCGCCGAAGGCGGCGGCAACCGAGCCGGTCTCGAAGGTGTCCTTGGAGGTGGCCTCCCCGAAGGGAATCTCCATGTGGGTGTGGGCGTCGATGCCGCCGGGGAGCACCAGCTTGCCGGTGCCGTCGATCCTGAGGTCGGCTTCGACCGGGTCTGCGTCGGGGTCGAGTAGGGCCGCGATGCGTTCACCCTCAACGAGGATGTCACGGCGTCGAGTCTCGGTGGCGGTGACGACGGTGCCGCCGTGGATCAGGGTACGTGCCACCTCGGTTCCTCTCCTTCGATCTGCCCGGGTGCCCGAATCGAGGGGGCCGCCGCCCCCGCGGCACCGCCTCGGCGAGGACTCTACCGGGCGGCGCTCCGTCCCGGTGAAGTTCGCAGTGTCGAGCCCGGTGCCGGTGCGGTGTGTCACCCGCGGCCGGTAGGGTGGCACGCTGTGACCGAGCCACTCGTCTCCGCCCGCGCCCTCACCAAGCGCTTCGACGACTTCGTCGCGGTCGACGGCATCGACTTCGACGTCTACCCCGGCGAGGCCTTTGGGTTCCTCGGCCCCAACGGCGCCGGGAAGAGCTCGACGATGCGCATGATCGGCGCCGTCTCCCCGGTCAGCGGCGGCACCCTCACCGTGCTCGGCCTCGACCCGGCCCACGACGGTGTCGCCATCCGCAGCCGCCTCGGCGTCGTGCCCCAGGAGAACAACCTCGACACCGAGCTGCCGGTGGAGGAGAACCTCCTCATCTACGGCCGTTACTTCGACCTGCCGCGGGCGGTGATCCGGGAACGCATCGACGAGCTGCTCGAGTTCGCCGAGCTGACCGAGCGGCGCCGCGACGTCGTCGACCACCTCTCCGGCGGGATGAAGCGGCGCCTCACCATCGCCCGGGCCCT